>Ga0137384_10001365_pt1 | contig 19352 bp, 20 predicted proteins | sample SagtaG_2_FD_104922 | JGI IMG/M metagenome (GOLD analysis project Ga0137384, IMG submission 104922) | Vadose zone soil microbial communities from Sagehorn Ranch, Mendocino, California, USA - Sage2_R_60_16 metaG | ecosystem: Environmental > Terrestrial > Soil > Vadose zone | place: USA... | reverse complement strand
TTAGGACACACTTTTTCGGGCTCGCAGTCCCAGCAATCTATTTAGGTTCGGCCAACAACGAGATGACTCACAGTCTGAAAGGATCTTCAAGTTCTCTGATTTGACTAAGTTGGCCTCTGTAAGGCGATTGTGTCCAATGTGTAAGTCTGAAAGGATCATTCTCTGGCTGGGAGGATACACTGGGGCAATGTATCGCTGCCCGGACTGCGGCTATGTAGGACCATTGGTCATAGAGACCGACAACGACGCAGCGCACGGGATCTTTGAAGAAGACAAGAAAGAGTAGTCCCCAAAATTGACGGGCAATTCCTAGCCAAGCATGCTATTCACCGTTCACGGCCGGAAGCACTTTCTCTCCAAGAAGTGTGATTGCTGACGCAGGATCTCCTTCGACGGACAGAGCCATTTCGGTCAGACCCCTCTTCTCGAACTGGTGCAGCCTTTCGATATGATCGTCAAGATTTTCGAGCGACCCTGAGATTGTGAGATGATCGATCAGAAGGTCTGCAATTCGGTTGGGAAGGCTCTCTGGCTGTCCCCCGTCTAAGACGGTTCGAATCATAGAAGGTTGCCTTCTATGCAACTCGAGGGCTTCTGTTCGGCTGAGGCCAATTTTGGACGCCACATCCTGAATGTAATACAAGCGAAAGCCCATCGTGCGCAGAGCTTGGCGACGTGCTTTTTCTTCGCTCTCTTGTACGTTCCAGACGAACCAGTTGCTGAATCTGAACTCGACACCATCGCGACCTGCCTCGACCAACTTAGACCGCATTAAGCTTACGATGTCCCTAACGTAGTCTAAGGGCATATCGGTGACCATTATCCCATCACCCCTCTCAGCAGCCATGCGAAGCATCCTCGGTCGATTCGCGCCAACATAAAGCGGCGGAGTCCTAACCTCTTTCCATGGGGAGAAGAGTCCGTCTACCTGGAAGCTTTCTCCGTGATAGTTTAGCTCTCCTCCTCTACTCAAGGCGTGAATGATGTCGATGGTTTCGCTTACCGCTTGGACCCTATTTTTCAGCGGAACTCCCAGAGTGGCGGCCAGGTCTCCTCCTCCGCCTAGAACAATGCTCGCTCGGCCCTCTGCGATTTCGTCAAGGGTCATTAGTGAGAGTCCGATTCGGACTGGGTGCATCTCGAACGGGCTAATCGCGACGGGACCCAGCTGGATGCGCCTCGTCCGGTTTCCAGCAAGTGCCAGGCGCAGAAAATGGTCCTTTGTTCTCGATCCGCCTGAAAGCCAGAAATGTGCCAGTCCATTTTCCTCTGCCAGTAGAGCAAGCTCTGCAACTTCGGCCGCGGTTCGGCGGCCGTTTAGGACGACTCCGAGCTTCAAATTGTTAGGACTCTGTACGCTAAGATCTTCGCTTGGAAGCCGTCTATCTGTTAGATGAGAGCTAGGTCTTTGCCTGCTCTTTCAAACGCGTGAATTGCTTGGTCGAGGTCCTTCCTTGTGTGAGCACTCGTCACGATTGTTCTGATTCTGGCTTTATCCTTGGCCACCATGGGGTAGACGATTGGGAGGACGAAGACTCCGAGCTTGAACATGGCATCTGCTAGCTTGTGCGCTTTTCCGCTCTCGCCAACCATAACAGGCGTAATAGGCGTCTCGCTTTTTCCTGTGTCGAATCCGAGATCCTTCAGTCCTTTCTTGAAGTAACGCGTGTTGTCCCAGAGCTTCTTCACAAGCCTAGGAGTTCTTTGGACTAACTGGATCGCCGCAATACAAGCACCGGGGACCGCAGGAGGCTGCGATCCGGAGAGAAGATAGCTCCGAACCTTGTTCTGGAGATACGTGCACAGGTCCTTCGATCCGACAACATAGCCTCCAACGCAGCCGAACGCTTTCGAAAATGTACCCATGTCAACATCCACCTTCCCCTCCAGACCAAAGTGGTTTGTGATGCCGCGCCCATTTTCTCCCAGTACTCCATCACCATGAGCGTCATCAACATAGGTGATCGCCTGGTTCTCCTTCGCGAGATTCACAATATCCTTGAGCGGAGCGATGTCTCCGTCCATACTGAAGACCCCGTCTGTTATTATGAGGACTCTACGAAAACGGTCTGTGTCCTTGAGCTGTCTCTCTAGGTCGCTCATGTCTTTGTGTTGGTAAACCCGTCTCTCGGCCTTGGTCATCCGGCAACCATCGATGATGCTTCCATGGTTCAGCTCGTCACTGATTATCAGGTCCCGCTCGTCAACCAGCGAAAGGATAGTTCCCGCATTCGTCGCATATCCGGACTGGAAAGTAATTGATGCTTCAGCTCGGCGATAATCTGCGAGAATCTTCTCAAGCTTCAGGTGCAAGTCCATCGTGCCGGCGATTACTCGGACAGATCCCGAGCCAGCTCCATACTTTCGTGTCGCCGTGATGGCGGCCTGTTTCAGCTTTGGATGATTAACCAAACCGAGATAGTTGTTAGAACACAGAACGAGGACGTGCTTGCCGTCAACCCTCGCGTGCGGAGCTGAGGGGCTCTGTAGGGTTCGGATGCGCCATAGAAGATCAGCCTGATCCAGACCCTCCAACTCTTTACGTAGACTGTCAAGAAGCGGCTCTCTCTGAAAACCTGACTGCTGACTCATGGGCAAGGCGAGGGTTGCTCACCTCTGGGTAAAACGCTTTACGACCTGGGTCTCTAGCCGCATTGTCTGTCATTCTGACAATAACGTTTTACACCCCTCCCTTGCCGCGTGGTTGCGAGCCCGAGGAAGCCTGTTAAGAGAAAAGATGCACGCTGTTGTAAAGACCACTCCGGAACCCGGAGCGGTCTACGAACCCTGGCCCGCACCCTCCAAACCGGGTCTAAGAGATATTCTCGTCCGCGTTGAAGCAACCTCGATCTGCGGGACAGATCTACAGATTTACGACTGGCACGAGCTAATGGCCCACCGGGTCAAACCACCGCTGGTGATGGGACACGAATTCGCCGGAAAGGTCGTCGAGGCCGGTAAGGAAGTCTCAGATCTAAGAGAAGGGGACATCGTATCGGGAGAGACTCACATCAACTGTGGAAGATGCTTCCAGTGCCGGACGGGAAACGGCCACATATGCGAGAGAATGCTGCTTCGAGGAGTGGACACTGATGGATGTTTTGCTGAGTATCACATGCTACACGAGCAGAGCGCGTGGCTGAACGACAAGAGGATCCCGATCGAGATAGCCTCTGCACAAGAACCACTGGGCAACGCTGTGCATGCTGCGTCTGCAGCTGATATTCCCGGAAACAAGGTCGCCATTTTCGGCTGCGGCCCAATCGGGGCTTGCTTGATCGCACTCTGCAAGTCGTTTGGTGCCAGTAAGATATTCGGCGTTGACATCGTCGATTATCGGTTGGACTTGGCGAAGAGGATGGGAGGCGATGTTCTGATCAATGGATCACAAGAGAATGTCGTGAAGAAGATCATGGATGTGACGGACGGTCGCGGGGTTGATGTTTTCTTTGAAATGTCAGGGGCTCCGCCCTCTTTCGAGGAGGGATTCAAGGTTCTAAGGCCGGGAGGAACCGCGATAATGTTCGGACTTCCCTCCAAGAACATCGAGATGGACGTCGCGAACTGGATAGTCTTCAAAGACGCCCATGTCCGGGGCGTATTCGGCCGACGACTCTGGAGCACATGGTACAAGACAGCAGAGGTCCTGAAAGCGGGAGAGGTTGATTTGGCTAAGGTGATTACTCACCGATTCGCTCTGGAAGAATTTGCCAAGGCGTTCACTCTAATGAAATCAGGACACTCGGGGAAGATAGTGATGTATCCTAACAATAAGCCTCCATCCAACTAGACGCTGGAAGAATTCTCTAGAGCTAGGGAACCAGTCCCTTTTTCTCCAATCTGTCAAATGCGAACTTGAACCATGGAGTATAGCTGTCTGGATTCGCCTCAAGGTCCTGCCTAAGCTTGATGGGACTAGCCCATTTCCAATCGTCGATCTCTTCAGGGTTCGGCCGTGGGACACCATCAAACTTGCCAATGAACACGTGGTCGAACTCGTGCTCGGTCAGTTTGGTCTCTGGATCGATCGCCTTGTAGATGAAACTGAACACTTCCTGGAGGTCTGTGTCGAATCCAAACTCTTGCTTCAGCTTTCTGTGCGCGGCCTTGTCCAGCTCCTCGCCTTTTCGCGGATGACTGCAGCAGGGGTTCGTCCAGAGATTACGGAAATGGTGCTTCGCTTTCGCTCTGAGCTGAAGCAGTACTTCCCCCTTTGAGTTAAAGACGAATATCGAGAAGGCCCGGTGGAGCTTACCACCATGGCTGTGAGCACTCAGCTTCTCCTCGAATCCGACTGGATTGTCCATCTCGTCGACTAGGATTACCGTCTCGGGAGTCATCATGATTGTTTTCTCTTATTCGGCTCTTAATCTTTCTTGGTACTGTTCGTCGCTGACCTTTTCCATCCAGTCGACCGTCTTGCCGTCGAGCTGTTCCTGAACGGCGATGTGCGTCATGGCTGTGGCTGTTGTTGCGCCGTGCCAGTGCTTTTCACCGGCTGGGAACCATATCACGTCACCTGGCCGAATTTCCTCGATCGGGCCTCCCCAGCGCTGTGCCAGGCCGCGGCCAGTTGTCACGATCAGGGTTTGACCCAACGGATGCGTGTGCCATGCGGTTCGAGCGCCAGGCTCAAACGTGACACTGGCGCCGCGTGCGCGTGCCGGAGCCTCTGCTTGGAAAAGGGGATCAATGCGCACTGAGCCGGTGAAATATTCGGTCTGTCCTTTGTTGGAAGGCTGTGAGCCGCTTCTTGTGATGTCCATGGAATACTCTTTTTCGTTGAAGGTATTTACAGCTGAGTGCAACTGTGCCGTCCTAGCGCTTCTTGGGTTCTATGGTCTGGGCCTGTTTCTGTCGGATTTTCACGATTTCGCCTGCAATGCTCTTGAGGACGACCGGTCTCTGACCCGTTTTCTTGACCGTGAGATAGCCGGTTTTTTCCCACGAAGACCTGGACAACGCAGCCTTTTCTGTCATCTCCGGAGAATAGCCAAGGGTCATCGCTGCTTGCCAGACCTCTTTCAGGCCGGGTTGCTTGACGGCTCTTGAGACTGGAAGCCTTCGTCCCTGCCCCCTAGTCTTAGAACTGTCCAGCTGAGCAGGCCAGATGATCATGAATCCAGGGCGCTTCATATCGCCCTACCGCGCCTCACTAGTTTTTCTGGGATTTCTCGACGAGAATTGCGTTGATTACCCCATCTTGGCCGGGCCGGGAAGTCACTCGCACCTGGCCCAGCTCGGTTTCGACGATCGCGCCTTTAGTGATCACTCCTCTCCTCTGATAGTCAACGTTTGCGGGGTTCCGTATTACTCGGAGCAGTTTTGACTTGGAACTCTTGCCCGACGCCTTGTCTGTAACGACTGCAAAGTCGGCCGCAGCAATTCTGACCTTCAAACCTCCGCCCCGAGTCCCGACCCATCTCTTCTTGGTAGGACCCAGTGTAGTCTCTGTAGGTTGGGAGCCTGCTTCGTACGCTCTCTTTCCACGCCAGGCTCTCTTGGTTCCGCCCGTAGGTTTTCTCTTGTACTGACTACCGTGACTCTGAGGCATTCGATGTCGCCGACGCCGATATACTAGTTTGCCATATTAACAGTTCTCCCGAACTCGGTCTTCGGTTCTAGATTTCGGCGATTTTTCGGTCCCAGGTAACCGAATCATTAACCCGTGAAATTTCACCTATTTTTGTTGTTTCCAACTCAAATCATCGTACAATCAAACCCACGCTTCGAATATAGGAACCGTGTCTATCCTATGTCCCTCTAAAGGGGTCAACGGTCCCATTCTCACAATGAACGTTGGCGTTGATCATGATCTCCCCAATCTTTCCTTAAGTGATGCAATTGCCCGGCTCGTTGTCGCAGAACCTACACTTGGCTAACAAGCTACTTGAGCAAGCCCCAGTTATTCCAATACTTGTCTATCGTTTCGCCCTCGTCCAATGCGTCGATCCTTGTGCTGTATTTCTTGCTCGGACCATGATGGCGAATTTGCAACCTTCTTCCGGCGGGAAATCTCCGCTGAACTCGACGAAATTGCCTTGGCAGGTTCCGGTAAACTGTCGTTGAAACAACTCCACAAGCTCTTTCACCGGAAAAACCAAAAACTGACTTGGCGGATGCCCTTCGGCTAGCACATAGAACATGTCGGATTGAGTGATGTCTTGCTTCAGTTTCTCTTGGAAGATGTTCATGAACCAAGTTTCACCATTTGGATAGATTTTTGATGTCTTAACCTGAACCTTTTTCAGCTTCTGCTCTTTGGTGAGAAGAATCAAGTCAACACCTGTATCTGCCGCCGGGCTGTAGACATTTGCTACCCAACTTTTGGAGAGTAATTGAGCCATGACAGCATACTCTCCCATTCGCCCCAGTTGTTGGGAACGACCTCTTCCGCTCAGAGAATCGGGAGATTGGTTCAAAGTGAAAGTGATTATCCGCGCTTTCCTATCTGATCCCGGGTCTTATTTATTCATCCGATGCCTTCTTCTTTAAGTGGAGGTAGGGCTTGGACGTGGACGGCTTGACGTTGTTAAGCCAGGTCTCCACTGACTTGTACTGCTTCCCGCTACTCACACATACGTTAACGCGCGGCGCGTTAATTTGTGTATCATTTTGGGTTGTTTATCCGTGAAACTTCCCGGAGTAACCGAATCTTTATCTGTTTGGCACCGACTTTGCTTTCTAAATCGAGGCGCATGTGAGGGAATGCCGAACTATTGCTTGGAGTGCGGGGGAAACCTAAGCTACGACTCCGCGATCAAGCAATATGCTTGCAAGAGCTGCGGCCTGACCTTCACGCAGCAGGATCTTCTTCAGGGTCGCGAAAAGATGTTTCAGAGCCAGGAGACTGTGGACGAGGAGAAGAAACGCCGCCAGAAAGAGTATCTCAAATGGTGGCTAAGCGACAAGAAAAAGCCATGACCAGTGAGCATAACGCCTAACCATATCCTTCTCGTGTAAAATCCATTTCAAGGTCAGGCGCAGATTATATCCGGACCTAATCGTCCGCTAGTGTGGACCAACCCTGCCAAAGACAAGGTCCGACAACATAGTAGACGGAATTCTCGAGGGCTGGAGACGCGGAACCCGCGGCCCCCTACCCCAGATAACCCACAATCAGCTGCTCAATGCCCTCGTGTTAATCGAACGCGAAGGGCCTCTTGGACGAAGAGCCCTAGCTCAGGCCCTTCAAATCAAAGATGGCGTCGCGCGAGGGCTCATGGAGAGGCTGGCCGAGAGCAGAACTGCTTCGGTTACAGAAAATGGAGTACAGCTCTCGAAGGCGGGCAAACAGAGCCTTCACAACTTTCTTCGTCAACTATCAGTTAGAAGGATTCTTCCCCTCGCAAAGTCCGATTTGATTAGCGACTACGAGGCTATCGGTGTGCACCTCATCGGAGCCTACAGATCGGGCATGACAGGCGTTCCACAGAGAGACGAAGCGATCAAAGCGGGTGCAGGGGGTTCAATCACGATAGCAGTCGTAGGAAAAAAGCTGGTTATTCCGCCGGACAACAAAGATCTTGCGCGTCTTGCTCCGAAGGAGAATGCTCGTCTTCGAAGCGAGCTCAAGCCGTCCGACAAAGATCTGATAATAATCGGATTTGGAAGAGATGCGTCCCGCGCGCTATCAGGTGCTCTTGCTGCGGTCCTCTCTCTTCAAGATTGAGAAGAGTGCTCATTCATTGAAAAGCAACAAGGGTTCCGAGCAGCCCACAGCAGAGATCTTGTCCATAGGGAATGAGCTTCTAATCGGACACACACTAGACACAAACTCGCACTGGATCGCGAAACGACTCAACCAATTGGGTTGGACCCTCCAGCGAGTCACACTACTACGAGACTCGCTCGGCTCGATCGCCTCCGGAATAACCGAATCAGTTCGGAGAAAACCTCTCGTATTGATAACTCTCGGTGGACTCGGGCCAACCCACGACGATATGACTCTCGCAGGTATTGCTCGAGGTCTTCACAAGCAGTTGAGACTGAACAGAGAAGCCCTGGGACTGGTGGAGGATCACTACAGGAAGCTTGAGACCTGGCCGAAGCTTACGCGTTATAGGACAAAGATGGCAACCCTTCCCTGGGGCGCCACGCCATTGTTGAATCCTGTTGGTACCGCTCCAGGAGTGATGATGAAGCAGTCCCGAACGACGATATTCTCGCTTCCGGGTGTTCCTTCTGAGATGAAGGCGATCTTCCGAAGCTCGATTGTAACATTCCTCAAGTCTTTCGCGGCCAGCCGCCCGACGGAAGTACAGTTCAAGATCGCGGGCATAATTGAGTCGGCCCTTGCTCCGATTCTCGACGAGGCTCGTCGAAAGTATCCAGCATTGTACTTCAAGTCTCACCCTAGAGGGAGAGAGACCGGACCCAGATCATTGATTCTTCTTCACATATACAGCACGAGATCGATGTCAGGGAACGAAATCGAAGAGGCGGCAGAGTACATCATCAAACGCGTTTCAGGTCGAATTCGATCTTGAAGCAGCGCAACTGCCAACCAGAGAATGTGTTCTGCCTGGTTCTATTCGCTGGCTACTTTGACAAGTTCGTCGGGTGAGCGATTGTTCGACTGGGCGAGGCTCATAATTCCCCCTGTGAGGCTCTGGGCTCCCAAGCCTTTCTTTGTAAGTATCTCTGCCGCGCGGAGGGATGTTCCGCCTGCCATGCAGACTAGAAGGGTCCTTGATCTGCCCTTGGGCAGTAGCTGGCTTATTCCTTCCGGGATCTCGTCTCTGGTAATCAGGGCTTGAACGTCTTGCACTTTGGCAATCTTGACCTTGCTCCTGTCGCAATGGAGGGACGATGCTACCAGATCAACTCCGGCCTCTTTAGGGACGAACATTGCGTGGGTCCATAGCACCTGATCATAGTTTGACGGGTTTGAGCTTGCATACTCGACGGTCGTCTCTAGGCTTCCGGGAGCTTCCTCGGGAGCCCCGATAGTCGTCATGTACTTCTGTAGGCCGTCTGCTATGATTACAACGAAGTTGCCACCTGTACCGTAGTTTATCATCTGTAAACATGAGTACAGTGCTAGAGCGCCGCTCTCCCCGATTCCATATCCTCTGCCTGCGAAGAATTTCAGAAGTCTCTTGGAAGCTTCGAAATCCACCTCATGCTGGCCAGCGTACAGTTCAGGCAAGTAGAATCTCAAGCCAACAGCTTTGTCTCTGGTTCTGATCCCAGCCACGTCTTGATAGAAAAGAGGGAAGACCACATGCACGGACCTTTGTGCGTAATGAGCTTGAACATAGTTCGCAATGCCCGTTGAGGTCCCGCCCGTCCCAAACGCTGTTATCACTCTGAAATCGCCGAGCGAATATCCTTGGGCCTTGAGTTGCTGGTCGATCTCTGGAGCTGTGACTGTTTCGTGTGATTTCACATTCAGCTCGTTGTCGTACTGTTCGGGGCAGAACCCATCATAGACTCGAGCTAGAAGTTTTGCAAGATTGATGATATCTTGCTTCGCGAGTAGCGCTTCCACTTCTCCGCGCGCCCTGTCAAACACGTTAGCGTCAAGCCCCAGCTGGATGAGCTGTCCTCTAAGGTTCGTCGCCGCAGCTTTCGAGACGACCATATTCTGGTCAGTCTTCAAACCGGGAGCGGGACATATGTCAACGTCCAAATTGACTGATCTCACACCTTCAGTCTTCAGTTCTTCCAGAACGCCGCCCTGAAGTTTCCTTGAGACCAAGGCGATAACGTCGAGCCCAAGCTTTCCCAGCATCCCTAGTGCCAGGCCGAAGTTGCCTGAAGTTGCTTCGAAGATCTTCTGACCAGTCCTAAGCCTTCCAGTAACTATGGCGTCTCTGATGATCTCAACAGCCGGCCGGACTTTCACGGACCCGCCGAAGATTTGAGAGTCGAACTTTGCGAAGACTCTAGAGGCCTCTTTCGAAATTGTCAGCCCATACTCGATCCTGGCACACTCGCTGAGCGCATCAGTAATGTCCACTAACGGTGTAGAATTGGCGACGTGATCAGACTCGACATGCGGTGTCTTGGTCCAGATTGCCTCGTCGAATCTTCGAAGAAGGCCCTTGTCGAGATTCGACGACAGCTGCGGCTGTTGCAATAATTGTCAACCGTTATTGGGATACGGCTTTATATAACGTATGTCATACGCGCACCCATGACCGGCATCTACCGCGCTCCTGACGTTCCGAGCGAACAGATCACTCGTGAGTTCGTCAGGGATGAACTCTTCAGATGCTTCGAGAGCGCCAACAAGGAGTTTCTCACCCTGCTTCATCAGCCAGTAGCGGATGAGGCCTTGAAGACCCAGGTGAGACAGTTCGTCGAAGGAGTCTTCCAGAACTGCGGTGTCAGCATTGAAAACCCGACAAAGACAGGCATCCTCACAGCGATCGGGCAGTGCAAGAGTAACGCGGAGAAGATGATGGGACCGCAAGGAGCAGACATCATCCGACACCACTACGAGGAAATGATGAAGCTCGTCAACAGGCTGCCTGCAGACGGGACCCGCACGTCGCCTGATATGATCCGAATATAATCTATTAAGCCCCGACCGCGCCTCAGGTCAGCAAAGGCGCATAATCGATGGGTGAAAAGCCCGGTTTCATGGTCAACCCTGTCCTCTTCATAATCGTTGTCGGCTTATCAGCCCTCTTCGTCGCCGCCCTCCTCTACCAAATCCTCGGCTCCCGCTAGCAAACCCTAGGGGATTACACGGCCAGCTATCCATCTAGACGCGAGTGGTCTGAGAGTCCCTAGGAAAACTCCTAGGAATTCAGATCGCAATATTGAACCTCAGAGGAGTCCTTGGACCAGAATGATCGAAAAATCCCCCGAAACCTGGCCTCCTTGTTTGTCGCAATGGAAACGCCTTCGAATCGGCTAGACAGGTCTCCCAACGCTAACATCGAGCGAGCCGTAATTGACCCTCCCCGCCCAAGAATGTGAAAACCCTCGATATTATCGGAGACCTCCAGGAAAAAAAGAGTATACGATCGATCCTCGCATCACAGATCCGCCCATCTTTGGAGAGCCCCGTTCACAACTAATTAGTAACCCGTCCCAAGCTCCACGACCAGCCTTGGAACCGGCCCATCATCTCCACACACCCCGCGCTGTCAAGCTAGAACGCATCGTCGATGAGACCCCGTCGATCCGCAGCTTCTGGTTCAGCGACACCACCCTCCACCACGCCCAACCCGGACAGTTCACCATGGTATGGCTACCCGGAATCGACGAGGTACCAATGAGCGTCCTAGCAATCCACGGCCGGAGCGAAGCAGGAGTAGTCATCAAGAAAGGAGGACCCGTCAGCACCGCGCTGTGGGAGAAGAAGCCCGGCGACCTCTTCTGGGTCCGCGGACCCTACGGCCACCCCTTCACAGTCGGACATCACCAGAAACTACTCGTCGTCGGCGGAGGCACCGGCCTAGTCCCACTACTTTCGCTACTCGTACACCTCCGAGGCCGAGACGTCACACTCATAACCGGAGCTCGCACCGCCAGCGAACTACTCTTCCGCGACTGGCTCATAACAGACAGCAAAGAACACCAGTTCAAACTAGTCTTCTCCACAGACGACGGAACCTATGGCGAGAAGAACCAGGCCCCCAAAGTAGCCGAAGAAGCCCTCAGAAGAGAACAGTACGACGCCATCTACACATGCGGACCCGAACCAATGATGAAAAAAATGTACGAGCTGGCAATGGAGACACACTGCCATATCCAGGTAAGCCTAGAACGCGTCTTCAAATGCGGCGTCGGAATATGCGCAGCCTGCGTAATCGGACCCTACTTAGTCTGCCACGACGGACCAGTCTTCTCCGAAGCAGAATTGAGCGGAATGCCAGAATTCGGACACACACGCCGCGACCTATCCGGAAAAAAGGTCCCGCTAAACGCAGCCCACTGACCCGCTGACCATGACTGAACACGTCTGCAACGGCCGAAGCGTTAATTAACGCCAGCAAGCTCTCCCTTCCGCAAGGAGTGCGAGACCCGCGCCAACTCACGGCTCATTAACCAAAGCCGGCAAGGTCAGACAACAGACCCCCAAGGTTGTTGCACAAAACAAGACAAGCATCCCACCACGCGAGCGGATCCGCAGAAACGCACAGAAACGATTCGTCCTCGGCAGAAAACCTGGCCAGAACTACATCAGAGTCTAAACATCCGTTCTCGTCGCATCTTCCATAATCAACTTCTGGTCGCGAAGCCCATTTTTCCGAGGCCTGATCGACAGGATTTATAGTCAAGAAGCCAACCCGAAGCAACCTGATCAAAACGCACTCTAGGAATACCCCATATTGTCGCTGATAATCGATAGCCTACTCGGAGCACAATCGATATTCATTTTCCTCTTCGCCGGCTACGAGTACCTCACACTCATGCACTTTCCCTCCCTACCCATCGACACAGGCATACCCACAAGCTCGCCCCTAGTCTCGATCATTCTGCCAGTACGAAACCAGGCAAGGACGGTGGCTGAATGCGTCAGATCCCTAGCCGCGATAACATATCCACATAAGGAAATCATAGTCGTTGAAGGAGGATCAACCGACGGAACCAAAGAACTGCTCAGAGACTTCGACCAGCAAGTCACGCTCGTCGAAGAAGACCCGCTTCCCCCGGGATGGGTTGGGAAGAACTGGGCCTGCCATCTCGGCTACAAGAAATCCAGAGGCGAAGTCCTGCTCTTCACAGACGGCGACTCGGTCCACTCGACCGACAGCCTAACAAGAGCAGTCAACTATCTGGAAGCAGAGAAAGCTGACCTAGTCACTCTCGCCCCGAGCACGATCCTCCGCAGCTTCTGGGAGAAAGTCCTACAACCACCAATCTTCCTGCTCATAATGATCCTAGTCGGCGGAAAACTCGTCAACGACGACAAGCGAGGAAACGCCATCGGAAACGGCCAGTACATGCTGTTCCGGCGAGAAGCCTACGAGAAACTAGGCGGGCACGCCGCCGTGCGCGACAAGATCGTCGAAGACTACAATCTCGCCAGACAATTAAAGAAAGCAGGCATGAGGCTAAGATTCGTAACCGCCCAAGACGTTTTGGGTGTCAGAATGTACGCGAGTCTAGGCGAGATCTGGAGGGGCTGGAGGAAGAACTTCTACACCGTCTCAGAGAAACACATGCTCTGGAAGGCAGTAACAAGAATCGTACTCATGCTCGCCTTCCTCGTCCTCCCATTCGCAGTCCTAGCCTACGGCATCCTCATCGCGCCAACAAACCCGCTCAATCCATACCTCATCAGCGGCGCGTTCATGTCCTTCCTACTCTGGCTAGGAATAATCATCTTGGATAGATCAGTCGACGTCCCAACAATCTATGCTCTATTGTTTCCAGTAGCCATACTCGTATACGTCTGCATCGGAATCGACTCAACAATACGAGGCTCACTAGGGTACGGCTTCTCATGGAAAGGCCGCGTATACGGCAAACCCGGAGAGACAAAGCTAGAGCCCGTTGCAATCCAAGTGGAGTCCGTCTAGAGTCGATCTAAATATGAGCCAGACCATCGAACAGGTGTCGAGCGAGATTCTCGAGCGCCTCTTAGAGTTAGAGAATCCGTCTAGAGACGACGTCAACAGGGTAAAGATCGAAGTCTGCAAGAAATACAGATCACCCCATGTCCCAGCCAACTCACAGATTCTACAACTAGTATCCGAATCGCTACTGCCTGTGTTACGACCCTTACTGGTTGACAAGCAGGTCCGAAGCCTGAGCGGCGTCACGACAGTCGCCGTGATGCCCAAACCATACACTTGCCCCCATGGAAAATGCACCTACTGCCCCGGGGGACCAGACGTCGGCGTCCCGAGAGCCTACACGGGAAAAGAGCCGGCGGTGATGAGAGCCCTCGAATCACACTTTGACCCGTATCTCCAAGTGGAGAGTCGCCTCTCACAGCTTCGCGGAATGGGACACCCCGTCGACAAAGTCGAACTCATCCTGGTCGGCGGAACCTTTCCCTTCATGCCCCGCTCGTATCAGGAGGATTTTGTGAAAAGATGCCTCGAAGCCCTCAACGGAAAAGAGACCACTTCACTGGAAGAGGCGAAGAGATGCTGTGAGACCGCTCGAACCAGAAACGTTGGCATCACAGTCGAGACTCGACCCGACTGGTCTCGCAAGAGCCACGTTGACCACATGCTATCAATGGGAGTCACCAGAGTCGAGATAGGAGTCCAAACACTCTACGATGATGTCTACGACAAGATCCATCGCGACCATACGGTAGCGGATGTCGTAGAGGCAACACAGACTCTGAAAGACTCCGGAATCAAAGCAGGATACCACATGATGCTCGGGCTGCCCGGTTGCGACTCTCAGCGTGATCTTGATGCATTCCACAGAATTTTCGACAGCCCAGTTTTCCGGCCAGACATGCTGAAGATCTACCCCTGCCTCGTAACGCAAGGAACGCAGTTGTACGAGGAGTGGAAGAAGGGCGAGTACAAGCCCTATTCGACTGAGCAAGCAGCTCGTCTAATCGTAGAGATCAAACGATTCATCCCTCCATGGGTAAGGATCATGAGGATACAGAGAGAGATTCCCGCTGACGGAATTGCAGACGGTGTAAGAAACGGAAACTTGCGCCAGATGGTTCAGGAAGAACTCGCGCGACAAGGGATCATGTGCCATTGCATAAGATGTCGCGAGGTGGGACAACACTTGATGAGAGACAGCAGAAGCCCTGCTGCCGATGATGTCAGTCTCCAACGGATAACCTACGAAGCATCTCATGGCACTGAGGTCTTCCTGTCTTTTGAAGATCCGAACCGGGACATTCTCATCGGATACGTTCGCCTGCGAATCCCAAGCGAAGAGGCTCACCGGCCAGAGATCAAAGAACAGGGCGCGGCGATAATCCGCGAATTGCACGTGTTCGGCCAGACCGTCCCAGTTGGTACGAGGCTAGAGTCAGCCTTCCAGCACAAAGGCTACGGGTCCAGGCTTATCGCAGAAGCCGAGAGAATCGCCCTCGATGAATATGACAGGACCAAGATGGTTGTGATTAGCGCCCTCGGAACGAAGAACTACTATTCGCGATTCGACTACGTGCACGATGGGCCTTACGTGTCGAAACCGCTCAGCTAGAGAATAGCCTTAACCAACCATGACCTGACCCGAACAGGCTCATGTCCGTCTCTGCGCTTGAAGGATACCATGGAGAAATACTGCGCAGACTCAAGAACGCCAACGCCAAGATTGGAGACATCATCAGAGTCACGACAAGGACAGGAGAGGTTTTCGAAGGAGCCCTCTTCCCACGCTCGGAATATGGTGACCCCAACCATATAGTTCTCAAGCTCAAGAACGGATACAACATCGGAATACACTACGAGAGGACGGAGAAGATTCAGGTCATCGGAGAGGGCGAGAAACCCCACTTCACAAGACCCTCCCCCCCAACGAAACACCCAGGTCTGCCCAGGGTAGCTATCATAAGCACGGGCGGAACGATCGCAAGCCGAGTCGACTATAGGACTGGAGGTGTACAGCCAGCTCTAACAGCGGCAGATTTAGCAAGCGTCGTTCCCGAACTCGCCTCCATCGCCGAAGTAGAAGCGGACATACTATTCAGCGAACTCAGCGAGAACGTCACACCCGCCCAATGGAAAACCCTGGCAACCCACGTCGCTGAAAAGGTGAGAGGTGGTGTCAGTGGGGTTGTCATCAGCCAAGGAACAGACACAATGCACTACACTTCCGCAGCGCTGAGTTTCGCACTGCAAAATCCTCCCGTCCCTGTCCTACTGGTTGGCGCTCAGCGATCCTCAGACCGCCCCAGCTCTGACGCTGCCACAAACCTAACAGGCGCCGTCGCTCTAGCAGCCAAAGCAGACCTTGGAGTCGTCGGAGTGACGATGCACCAGGATCTCACAGACCGGTACATCGTAGCGCACAGAGGGACGAGAGTTCGAAAATGCCACACTAGCCGTCGAGACGCCTTCAAGTCCATAAACTCCAACCCTCTGGCCACATACGATCTTCAGACAGGCCAGGTCGAATACTTCGACAACCCCCCCAAGAGAAGCCGCGATAGTGTCCTTGTATCCAAACCCGATTTTGATCAACACGCGTATCTCTTGAAATTCCATCCCGGCTTCAACCCAGAAATGATAGACGCAGCAGTCAGAGCCGGTGCCCGGGGAATCGTCCTTGAAGGTACAGGCCTAGGACATGTTTCTAAGTTCTGCTACGACTCGATCCGAAGAGCAGTGAAGAACGATGTTCCAGTCTTCATGACGTCTCAGACGATTTGGGGGAGAGTGGACATGAACGTGTACGTGACGGGACGAGACCTTCTCGACATAGGGGCGGTTGCGCTTGAAGATATGATCCCGGAGACTGCCCTCGTGAAACTCATGTGGGTTCTTGCCCAAACCAGCTCTTACGACAAGGTCCGCGCCATGATGTTACACCCCATCGCGGGCGAGATTACTCAGAGAACCACGATTATGGAGGCGTCATAATCGATCCAGGACTACTCGAAAGTAGGCCTGAGAGTTGGACTAGAAGTCCACAGGCAGCTAGACACAGGCCACAAGCTCTTCTGCGACTGTCCCACGATTCTCTCCACCAAACCACCAAGCCTCACCATCGAACGGAGACTCAGACCCACACAGAGCGAGCTCGGTCAGATAGACCCCGCGGCCCTCTTCGAATTCCACAAAGGACGATCCATCAGGTACGAGGCTGATCTGGAGACATCCTGCCTAGTCGAACTGGACGAGGAGCCGCCTCACAGGCTCAACATGGAAGCTGTTGACATTGCCCTGACAGTCAGTCTCCTACTACACGCTCGTCCAATGGACGAGGTCCATGTCATGCGGAAGGTCGTCATCGACGGTTCCAACACGACGGGGTTCCAGAGAACCGCGATAATATCCCTCGACGGCACGATAAGCGTCGATGGTAAGGAGATTCCGATCCAGCAAGTCTCGCTCGAAGAAGACGCTGGAAGGAAGACGGGAGAAACCAAGAGCACCGTCACCTTTCGACTCGACCGCCTAGGCGTCGCGCTGATAGAGATCGCCACAGGCGCCGTGATCAGCGACCCCGAGGAAGCAGGAAAAGTTGCCCTCGCCATCGGCCAGATTCTACGCGCTACAAAACGGGTGAAGCGAGGTCTCGGAACCATCAGACAGGATCTCAACGTGTCAATAAGAGACGGAGCACTTGTCGAGATCAAAGGAGTTCAGGAACTCGAACTGGTCTCAAAAGCTGTCGAACTTGAGGTTCAGCGCCAAACCCGTCTCCTGCAGATCCGGGACGAGTTGAGGAGTAGAAACGTTAAGCCTTCAGACCTCTCAGAGGATTTCCACGATCTAACGCTGATCTTGTCCGTGTCGGAATCAAAGATAGTCCAGTCAGCCCTGAAACAGGGTGGAGCTGTCCAAGGGGTAAAGCTGGCAGGTTTTGCGGGGTTTCTCAAACGTGAACTAGCGCCCGGGATTAGACTGGGCACAGAGATGGCCAAGCGCGCAGGCTTCTGGGGACGAGTGGGCGGCGTGTTCCACTCTGACGAGCTACCAGCCTACGGAATAACCCAGGCCGAACTGGAAAATGTGGCGGAGAAGCTCGAATGTAGAGCGAATGATGCGTTCGTCTTTATCGCAGACGCAACAGAAAACGTCAAGGATGGTCTGAAGGCGGTAGTAGAACGAGCCCGGGAAGCAACAGTCGGGGTTCCAGAGGAGACGCGGACCGCGAACCCTGACGGAACAACAGCCTACATGAGACCCAGACCCGGCGCTGCCCGGATGTATCCTGAGACTGACGTGCCGCCCGTTCAAATCAGTCATGAAAGAGTCCTGCGCATCGAACACAGCCTACCGCGCATGCCCGAGGAGCTCGCGAAAGAGATCGGAGCAAAATATGCTCTCAGCCCGAAACTCGCTGTTCAACTCGTCAACTCGGAGCACTTCGACGCCTTCCCGGAAATCGTCGCTGCGGCGAAAGAGGTGGCTCCAAGCTTCATCGCAACCGTACTCACAGAATCACTGCGGAGCCTGGCTAGAGATCAAGTCCCAGTTCAGAATCTCTCGGATGAACACGTGAAAGATGTCTTCAGACTGGTCGCGGAGGGTATGACTGCCAAGGAGAGCGTTTTGGAGATTCTCAAATGGTTGGCTGCTCATCCAACCGAGGACGCGCAGACCGGTCTCAAAGAGTTGAATCTAGGAATGATGGCCAAGACAGAACTGGCTTCGATAATCTCGAAAGTATTGGATTCCAATAGATCCTTCGTCAGAGAGAACGGGGCCAAAGCATTTGGGAAGATGATGAACTTGGTCATGGCTGAGGTTCGTGGAAGAGCAGATCCAAGGCTCGTCAACGAACTGTTGAAGGCCGAGCTCGAACAAATCAGGGGGTGACTCCTACGGGCCGAGACAGTCCAGAAAAAGAGAGTGCCTTTGAGATCGATGATCTCGACCGCCGAATCCTCCAAGCATACCTGATGGATGCACGGTTGTCGTACAGAGAGCTTGGCCACAAGCTTGGAGTCTCAACCACCACGATCCAGTCCCGAACTCTCAAGTTAGAAAAGGCGGGAATAATACGCGGCTATTCCGCAATTTACAATCATGAGAAGATAGGCTTCCAGCTGACCGCTTTAACGGAGGTATCAGTGGCCAAGGGCAAGCTATTAGAGCTCGAACGAGAAGTTGCCAAGATGCCCCAAGTATTAGCAGTCTATGATGTGACAGGGCTAACGGATGCTGTCGTGATTGCCAAGTTCAAGAGTCGAGAAGACCTGAGCAAGTTCACTAAAGCATTGCTTGCGATGCCTTTCGTGGAACGGACAAATACGCATATTGTGCTGACGACTGTCAAAGAAGACTTCAGATTGTTGTAGACTAGGATTTCCGCGTGGCGTGTTTCAGCTCGGCCACTCGCTTCTTCAAGAAAATCTCTGCACTCTCACCTTTTTGCGAATGGTCCTGAGTAATCTGGACTAGAGCGCTCCCGACGATTGCCCCGTCAGCACCTGCCCTCATAAGCCTCCTTACATGTCTAGGTGCCGATACGCCAAAACCTGCCAGAACCGGAATGCGTTTCGCGTTGAGTGATCTGAGTCTATCGAGAGATTCCAACGCCTTCTCCCCCAGAGTTTTCCGCGGACCGGTCACCCCATAAAGCGATACCAGATAGAGGAATCCCCTGGTTTCGGCTAGTATCTGTCTCAATCGCATCTGCGGAGAGTTCGGTGCCGCAAGAAGAATCCTGTCAATGTCATGCTTTGCAGCTAGCTCTTGGAATGGTGGATCCTCCTGAGCTGGCACGTCCGGAACGACTATTCCAGCCACGCCGGATTTCTTCGCGTTGCGAAGGAAACGTTCGGCTCCCAT
>Ga0137384_10001343_pt1 | contig 19467 bp, 18 predicted proteins | sample SagtaG_2_FD_104922 | JGI IMG/M metagenome (GOLD analysis project Ga0137384, IMG submission 104922) | Vadose zone soil microbial communities from Sagehorn Ranch, Mendocino, California, USA - Sage2_R_60_16 metaG | ecosystem: Environmental > Terrestrial > Soil > Vadose zone | place: USA... | reverse complement strand
TGAAACGTAATTACGTCTTTATTTTCATCCTCGTTTTGGTGGCGTGGGTCACAAAAATCTTCCTCCACGCTCCGATGGCGATGGACAGTCCGCTGTCGTTTTATCACGCCTTGCGAGTCGGACATATCCCGTCCTGGCTCGTCGCGTTCGTCCTTGTCGGCACCTTTGCCAGCGTCATCTCCATCACCATTTACGTCAGCAAAAAATCTTCCGGCGAAATCTCCGAATTCGGCACCCACCGCTCGCTCTGGCGGATCTAAAACAAGTTGAGAGCCGAGAGTTGATGGTTGAGAGAACCACAATGGCTGAATCCTCCGAATCCCTCAACACTCAACCCTCATCTTTCAACCGTTTGCGCGACATCGTCGCCAAATTGCGCGCGCCGGGCGGCTGTCCATGGGACCGGGAACAGACGCACGAATCGCTGCTGCCGGCGACGATCGAAGAAGCGTATGAAGTTGCGGAAGCTGCCCGCGCTAGAAACGACACGCATTTTCGGGAAGAACTCGGCGATCTTCTCCTGCTCGTAGTTATGCACGCCGAAATCGCGCGCGAAGCTGGGAGATTTAACATCGACAATGTGATTGCTGAGATCACCGACAAACTGGTTCGGCGACATCCGCATGTTTTTGGCGAGAGCGATGCGCGCGACGCCGGCGCGGTCTTGAAACAATGGGAAGCGATCAAGCGCGAAGAGAAGAAAACCGATCAACATTATCTTGCCAGCCTCCCGGCAGCATTGCCCGCACTGATGCGCGCGCAAAAGGCGCAAGGCCAAGTCGCTCGCGTCAATTTTGATTGGACTGACCTGCGCGACGTCATTGCCAAAGTTGAAGAGGAACTGGGCGAACTGAAAGACGCGATCACGAACGAAGATCAGAAAGCAATTGAGGACGAGATTGGCGATTTGCTTTTTGCGGTCGCCAATCTGGCGCGCAAATGTAAGCTCGACGCCGAGACCGCGCTCCAATCCGCCAGCGACAAATTCGTTCGCAGATTTAATTTATTGGAAGACGAACTGCGCGCGCGCGGTAAGAAACTGGGCGATGCCGATCTGGCCGAGCTGGATGCGATCTGGAATGAGATCAAGAAGAAGTGAGTTTGCTTCTGCGTCGCGGTTAGCCATATTGCCCGTCCCCGATGCAGATCCTGATTAACTTCCTGCTCGCGATTTACGTTCTGGTCGCGCTTCTGATGTTGCTGGTCATTTTGATGCAGCGTCCAAAGAGCGAAGGACTAGGCGCGGCCTTTGGCGGTGGCGTGACCGAAAATATTTTCGGCGCGCAAACCACCAATGTGCTGGTCAAGTTTACCGGCTGGTTGGCCGGGATTTTCTTCGCCCTCACCTTCACTTTGTCGATCTTGTATGCGCATAAGGCCAGCCGGGACACGGGACTCCGGCAGGAACTACTCAAGCAGCAAAGCGCCGCGCTACCATCGGCGTCGCCAGCAGCGGCAAAACCATCTGGATCGGCCGCGCCTGCCTCCGGTGCTGGAGTTGTTCCCGCGGGAAGCGTGACACCAGTGGCGCCGGCGCCGGCTGCGCCCCCTGCTTCACCAAAACCGAGGCCCAAACAGTAATCTGTTGTCGCGCGAACTCGCCGCTGAGTTAACGCTGCACGACGGAGGTGGTTGGAGATACTGCACGTGAGCGGCGTGTGCATTTGTCCAAAAACACGGTAACAGTGCCCCAATGCGTGCGATTGCAGCACTAACGGCGCAATGCGCGCTTGTATTGTGCGGAACGACTTTTGCGCAAGAGCCTTACAAATTTTTCAACGAAATTCGGATCGGAGGCGAAGGCGGCTGGGATTATGTAACGATCGATGCGACGGCGCGCCGTCTTTATCTCTCGCACGCCACGAAAGTAGTCGTTGTCGATCTTACCAAGAATGCCGTAATGGGCGAGATCGCTGACACGCCCGGTGTGCACGGATTTGTAGCGGTGCCGGAGTTGCAGCGCGGTTTCTCAACGAACGGAAAGGAAGCGAAAGTTAGCGTTGTTGACTTAAGTGCGCTCAAGACGATTTCGAAGATCGACACCGGGGCAAATCCCGATGCGTTGATTTACGAGGCGCGTCGTGGCGAACTCTATGTTTTTAATCACACGGGAAATTCCGCGACGGTGATAGACGCAAAAGCAGCAAAGGTAATCAGCACCATCCCTCTTGATGGCAACCCGGAGTTCGCCGCCGCCGATGCAGATCGTGTTTACTGCAACATCGAAGACAAGAGCGAGATCGAAGTCATCGACACATCGAAGCACGAGGTTGTCGCACGTTGGCCGCTCGCGCCGGGAGAGGAGCCGACTGGAATGGCCTTGGATGCGGCCCATCATCGGTTATTTGCCGGTTGTCATAACAACTTGATGCCAATGCTCGACACGCAAACGGGCAAAGTTGTCGCCACGGTACCAATCGGCGCCGGTGTCGACGCCTGTGTATTCGAAGATGCGACGCAGTTCGTCTTTGCATCATGCGGCGATGGCACGACCACAATTGCGAAGGAAGAGACTCCACAGAAATTGACCGTCGCTCAAACGTTAAAAACAGAACGTGGTGCGCGAACGATGGCGCTCGACCCCGAAACGCATCGAATCTATTTGCCTACCGCGGAATTTCACCCCGCGCCTTCGCCAGCGCCGGGTGCATCTCCAGAACGGCCGACGATTATCCCAAACACACTAAAGCTTTTGGTTTACGGCCCAACCGAATCGCCGAAACCCTAACGGCGGTTAGTGAACCGCCGCTTTGGGCTCAAAGCTAGCGAGCAATGCGGGGAGAATAATTAGCACGAGCGGCAACGAAAAAATCAGTCCCGAGATAATTGCAATCGCCAATGGTTGTTGCATGGCCGCACCGTGGCCGATCCCTAACGCTAGTGGAAGTAAGGCGAGGATGGCGGCGAAGGTGGTCATCGTAATCGCGCGCATCCGATTAATTCCTGCCAGAATCAAACGGTCGTCGCTAGAGGGTAATGAGCGAAATTCCGAATAGTAAAAAATCGCGATCTCGGTGACGATGCCGACGATCATGGTCATGCCCATGCGGGAAGTGATGTTGAACTCGGTGCCGGTGACCCAGAGGCCGATGAAAACTCCGGCGACGGCGAATACCGGGACGAGCAACATGGCAAGGGCGACTCGAAAACTTTCGTAAAGAAAAAGCAGAAGCAGAAAAACGAGAAGGATTGCCGCGATCAAAATGACGGTGAGACCGCGGAAGGCGATCTGTTGTTGTTCGTACAATCCGCCGAAAGTGTAGAGCACGTTGTTGGGAATCAGGTGCGAGGTCGCGAGCTCGCGCTTCACTTCACTCACAGTCGAGCCGAGGTCGCGACCGCTGATGCGCGCGGTCACGGCGACCATGCGTTTGAGATCGTCGCGCATGATCTCGGGCTGGCCACTCAGCGGAACGAGAGTGGCCACGCGTTTCAGCGGAAACAGATGTCCGTCGGGTGCGCGCAAAAGGAGATTCTCGATGTTACGCATGGTTTCGCGGGCATCGCGCGGAATCCAAACGCGGACGCCGATTAGTTTCGGTCCCTGTTGAACGTGCGTAGTCACGCTGCCGGTCAAAAGATCATTGAGCGCTTTGGTGACCGCCTCCGGGTCCATGCCTTCGAGCGCTACCTTGACCCGGTCCACCTGAACGTTGAGCGCGTCGCCTGCCGGGACGATGCCGTTTTTCACTTCCACTACGCCGCGAACTTTGGAAATCGCTTGGGCGGCGCGCGGCGGTAACGTCCGGAGAAGTTCTTCGTCGTCGGAATAAAGTTTGATTTCAATCGGTTGGGGCACGCTGGTCAGATCGCCAATCAAATCTTCCATCAACTGCAAAAGTTCGACCTGAAGTCCGGGAATATGTTTTTCGATATCATCACGGACGTCGTTCATGACTTCTTCAATCCCGCGGCGTGGAAACGGTTTTAAACGAACGAAAAAGTCGCCCGTGTTCGCTTCGGTGATGCCGCCGCCGAGCTGTAATCCAGTGCGGCGCGAATACGTCTGCACTTCCGGAGTCTCTTGCAAAATCGATTCGACCTGCCGAAGCAAACGATCGGTTTCGGCGAGGGACGTGCCAGGCGGTGAAATGTAATCGAGAATGAAACCGCCCTCGTCCATGACCGGCATAAAACCGGACCCAACATTTTCGAAAGCGATAAAGCCAACCAATAGTAGTGGCACCAAAAAGATCATGACGAAGCGCGGCTGGCCAAGAAACCACTGCATCTTCTCGCGATAAACTTCGTGCACGCGACGCGTGAATGGTCCGTGTTCCTTGATCTCGGCGTCTCTTCTTTTTAGAAACGTGGCGCACAATATCGGCACTGCGAGCCACGCCACAATAAACGAGATGATGAGACTCGCCGCCATTGTCAGCGAAAGCGCCTTGAAAAAGGCGCCCGCAACACCGCTCAGAAATGCCAGCGGTGTAAAGATGATGATCGTTGCCGCGGAGGAACCGGCCAGCGGGTTGCTGAATTCGCGGGCGGCGTCGAGCACTCGCGAATGCGGATCGCCTTCACCCACGCCGCGCACGCGACGCACGATGTGTTCCACCATCACAATTCCATCGTCGATGATGAGACCAACGGCAGCGGCCATGCCGCCAAGCGTCATGATGTTGAAACTCATTTTCAGGACGTAGAGCAGCAGAATGGTGGCGGCCAGCACGGCCGGCACAGTCAGACTCGCGATCAGCGTAACTTTCCAGTCGCGCAGAAAAATCAATAAAACGAAGCCGGCCAGAACCATGCCGATCAGGATTGCATCGCGCGTGCTGCGTTCCGACGCGATGATGAGATCGCTCTGGTCGTACCAATCGGCGATCTTCACTCCTTCAGGAATTTGTTTCTTGATCTGGCCGAGCTTCGTTTTGATCCCACGCGCGATCTCCACCGTATTTCCAGACGGCTGCTGATAAACCTGGAAAAGAACCGCGTCGTGGCCGTCGGCGGTCACCCGGACCCATTGCGGCTCAGATGAGTGTTCGACCGTGGCGACGTCGTCGAGCAAGACCACGCCATCGGGAGTCGAGCGCAGTACCGTCTGCTCGATTTGGTTGAACTTTTTGAAACGCGTATCCGAAACGACGAGGAAAAGTTTGTCGTACTGCTCGAGCCGCCCGACTGCGACCAGAACGTTCGAGGCTGACAACGCGCTCGCCACTTCAGCCAGCGTCATCTTGAACGATTGCAATTTATCTGGATCGACCGTGACCCGGTACTCCTCGACGCGACCACCTTGAACGCTGACGCGCGCGACTCCCGAAACCGTGGAAAGGGCCGGACGCAAAGTGTAGAGGGCGAGATCGCGCAGCTCGACCAGCGAATGCGAATCGGAGGTGAGACTGTAGGCAATCACCGGAAACACGGTTGGATCCATGCGCTCGACTTCGAACGAAGTGCCGGACGGCAGGCTCGGGAGAATTTTGTTTACCTGCGACTGGCATTGCAGCATTGCCGAGATCATGTCTTCGCCCCAATTGAAGTTCACCGAGATCTCCGAAGTGCCGCGACTGGTTGTCGATCTTAAGTTGCGTACGCCCGGAATTGCGCGGACTGCTTCCTCGACCGGTGTCGTAACTTCTACGGTCATCTGCTCGGCTGGCCGATCGCCGGCATCGAGCGTGATGCGGACGCGCGGGAAGCTCACCTGCGGAAAAAGCGAGACCGGTAGCGAAAAGCTGGCAAGCGCTCCGGCAAGGGCGAATGCACCGAGCAAAAACAAAATGGAACGCGCATGGCTGTGCGTCCACGCGGTGAAGCTCATTTTTTGATCTCGACGGCCATGCCGTCTTCCAGCTCGTAATTTCCAACGGTCACGACCGGGTCGCCTTCATGCAGATCGTCCGCGGTCACTTGGATTTCATTTGGATTTTCCGCACCGATTTTGACGGTGTGTTTGGTCGCGCGATCATTGGCCACGGTGAAAACCTCAAACTCGCGTGACTCGTTAGGCAAAACGGCCGGTCGCGGCACGACCAGCGCGTTTTTTTCGGTGCGCTGAATCTCACCGCGCACATAGCCATCTAGTAAGAGCTTTGTTCCCTCCGGCAAGGTGACGTAAACATCGACAAGTCGAGTCGTCGGATCGATCCGGCGCGTAACCAAGCGGACGGTTCCATCTACTTTTGCCGCGGTTGGATCGTTCATCGCCACGACCGTGATCGACGCGCCTTCTTGCGCGGCCGAGAGATCTTCCGCTTCCACGCCGAGTTTCACTTCGATTTCGTTCTCGGCCACGATTTCAACCAGCGGACCGCCCGACGGAACAATCTGTCCATTTTGCGCGGCCACTTTGGCGATCACACCCGACATGTCGGAGTGAATGCGGTTATCACCTCCGGCGCCGGCGCGTTGCAGACCGCTGAGTTGAGCCTCGGCATCGCGCGCTGTTTTTTCCGCTGCGCTCAAATCCTGATTTGTGGCGAGCTTCAAATTGAAACGCTCCTGTGTCTGCTTGAGTTCTTTCCGAGCAGCCTCGGCCGCGTTCTTGGCTTGTTGGAATTGCACTTGCGCCGCAGGACTTAGCTCGATCTCGATCAGGGGATCGTTCTCGTGAACGAATTGACCGGGCGCCACCAGGATGTGTCGGACGCGTGTTTCAAAAGCGATTGACACAGAATGCGTCTTGCCGGGCTGCGCGACAACGCTTCCATAAACAATCACTTTTTCGGTGATGGTTTTCCGTTCCACTTTCGCGACCTGCACCTCGGGAATCGGGCCGGTCTTTTTTTCCTCTTTTCCAACACCGAATCTTTGCGCGACCCAGGCAAGCCCGCCGACGATCAAAACGAGCGCGATGGCGCCAAGGATGATTCGTGTCTTTTTCATCTAGGCTGCAATATTGTGTTGATCGGGAGATAACGCCCGGAAGCGATCTCCAATGCGGTGTGCGCCTCGAGTAATTGTTCCTGGAGCTTGATCAGCTGGACTCGCTTTTGGAGCAAATTGCTCCGTGCGGTGTAGTAACTCAGCACGTCGACGTTACGCTGCTCGATCGCGGTTTGCGCGGAGCTAACGAGCTTTTCAAGAACCGGCAACGCTTCTTCCGCCGCAGCTATTTGTCGATTCAACGAACGAATGTCTGCAATCGCAGTCGCAATATCAGAACGCGCTTCGAATGCGCGCTGATTGTATTCGTCGCGCAATCTTTGACGCGTTGCGCGCTCGGTCGCAATGACCCCCTGATTGCGGTCGAAGATTGGGACATCAACGGCGACATTAAAACCGGTGCTGTGCACGTTGGTTGTATCGCTCGCCCTCACAATCGCGACTGACATTTTGGGAAACTGAGCGAGGATGGCCGCCCGCACCGTCGCGTCCTGACTCTCCAGCCCCTGGCGCAATCCAACAAGATCGAGACGGTGCGATTCAAGATTATCAAACAACTCGGGTTCCGCAGGCGGAGCCAGACGCGTCGGTAAAATCAAGCCGGCGCGCAAAGCGACTTTGTTTTTCGGTTCCACTCCCAAAATTTTATTCAAGCCGAGGCGCTGTTTTTCGAATTCCTGCTCGAGCGCGAGCGTGGTGGCGCGCGAATCCTGGCTGGCCGATTCAACGGCCGCCAGATCGAGCACCGTTTTCTCGTGCGCATCGACCGCTTTTCGCATCGTGTCGGTGCTCTGTTGCAGCCCGCTGGTGGCTTCACGCGCCCGCGCAGTCTGCGCATCCAAGCCGAGCACGCGATAAACGGCCGTACGCGCGTTCACCGCGATCTGCCATTCCTGCCAGGCCACGTCCAAATCCACCGAGCCGAAATTCTTGCGAGCGGCCGTTTGTTTTGGCAAAAACGGAATCAACGCACTGAATTCCCAGCCCGCATTGAAAGTGTATCCGGTCCTCGTCCCAAGAGTATTGCCGCCGGTGACGTAGTCGCGTTCGTAGGAAACGACCGGGTTCGGCAAAATTCCCGCCTGGATCAATTGTGCAGACGCCAGCCCACGGCGGTCGCGAATGGACCGCAGCGCCGGATTCGAAAACAGCGCAATGGTGGCGGCTTCATCCGGGCCGATGCCGTGGGCAAGATCGACAATCAGGGGTTCGGTAACCGATCCATGAATCCGGTTGGCGGGAATTCGCAGAAGATCACTCGGCTGCGGGTCAATCGGCCGCTCCGCCATTGCCAAAGTGACGAGATTAACAGAGACAAAAACGACTATACCTGTTCTTTGGCAACGCACGAGGATTGATCATAACGAGGCAATCAGCAATCGTCGCGTGGAAAACCGCAGCTGAAAAAATTCGATCGTTAGTCGAGAGACAGGGGTTGTCTTTTTGAATGTTTCTCTCTAAGACTGGTCGCCAGCTCTATGAACAAGATCGTTTCGCTCATCGCGGCTCGCGACCGAGCGCGTCCTCCAAAAAGCGCCGGCGAGTTCACGCAATTGTTACTTAGCCGCCATCTGGCCGTAACATTCGCTTTCTAGCCTGCGCTCGCATTCACAGCGATTGAATGCGCATTAACCCAACCAAAAAAAAGGAAAAATTCATGCCTAACCAAAAAGTCGTTCTCCGCGCAATCGCTGCTGGCCTAGCGGCCAGCATCTCACTAGCCGTCGCTCCGCTCAGTGCGGAAACGACGCCAGATTCCGACCGTCTCGAAAAACTCGAGCGCGCTGTCGATCAATTGCAAAAACGCAACGCCGAGCTCGAAAAAGAAGTCAGTGCCCTAAAAAAACAGGCGATGACTGGACCTCCAGCTCCGGCAGAAGGCCCGACAAAAACGCAAACGACTTTCGACGGCAAAACTTATGTCGAAAAAACCGTTCCAGCAGAAAAAACGGCCGCCGACAAATGGAAATTGTCCACGCCGATTACCGAGCTCGAACTTTTCGGTGATATCCGGCTGCGTTACGCCTACCAGGGCGGACAAACCGACGACAATTCTCCGTTGGCCAGTCCAGCGAACGGCGTAGCCGGTCATGACGATTGGCAGGAACGTGAACGCCAGCGCTACCGAATTCGGCTAGGCTTCAGGGGAACGCTGCTGGACGATTGGTTCTTTGGAATTCGCTTGGAAACTAACAGCAGTTCGCGATCAACTAACGTAACATTCGCCGATGAATCATCCGGTGGACCGTTCTCGAAAGGCAGCGACGGCATCAACGTGGGTCAAGCTTACATCGGCTACAAAGGCGTCAAAGACTTTACCTTCACTGGCGGCCGGATGCCGAACCCGCTCGTTAACACGCCAATGGTTTGGGATCCCGACATCAATCCGGAAGGTCTCGCCGAACAATGGAAACACACCTTCAGCTTTGGCGAGACCGGTGGTGAAGCGGCTCCATCGTACAGCAAAGATGGCAAGAACATCGCCCCCGTTGCGGTTAAATCGGAGCCGTTGGTCAAGCTCGATATTTTCGTCAATCTGGCTCAATTCATTTATGACGACGCGAACCCGGAGAATCCGCTTGGACCGCGCGCAACTACTACGTCACAAGTCGGCAGGGTTAGCGGGAATCAGTTAATCCCGAACACAGATGCCTTCCTGATGGCTTGGCAGGCCGGAGCGAAAGTTACATTTCCGAAAGGCATTTTCTTTCAGGTGGCTCCAACCCTCTACAATTATACCGGCAACGGCGACAGCTTTAACATTCATTACCAGGGTGGCGATCCAAATGTGACGAACTCGGTGTCATTGGTGCAAAACCAGATTGGCATCAACAGTCTCCTCGTTTTTGACATGCCGATGGAGCTCGGCTGGAAGATTGGGAAATTGCCGATGCACATTTTTGGCGATTTCGCCGCGAATCTGGAAGCAGACGAACGCGCGAAAGCGGCCCTTCATCCTGGGTTCGGCGATCAGCGTTACGCGTTTCAAGCCGGCGCGGGAGTTGGGCAGCTGAAGAAAAAGCACGACTGGCAAATCGATGCTTACTACCAACTCTCCGAGCAGTACTCGCTCGATCCTAACCTTGTCGATGACGATATTTTCGACGGTCGCCAGAATATGGAAGGCGTTGTGGTTAAAGCCGGATACGCGTTGAGTGACGCTGTCAGCGTCAACTTCACCTATCACTATGGCTGGCGTTACAATGACGATCTCGGCACGGGGGGAACGCCGATCGCCATTACCGGCATTAGTGTGCTCGACCAGTACCAACTCTTCTTTGCCGACCTGAACATCAAATTCTAGAGAACACTGGGCAAACAACACCAAAAGGTTAGGTCAACGAGAGCCCGCCGGGAGAGCGCTCCGGCGGGCTCTCATTCATTAGGGAAGCGTCCATGATCGCAACTCAACCGCGATTTTCCTTTGAAACGCCGCAAGCAGGAACGGAAGCCCTTCATCGCGTTCGCGCGGCCTGGATTTCTGATCTTCATCTCGGAACAAGAACGAGCAACGCGGAAGCAGTGCTACAATTCCTGCGCGATTACGATTGCGAGCAGCTCTATGTCGTCGGCGATTTGATCGATATCTGGCAATTGCGACGCGGACGCTACTGGCCGCAAACGCACAACGACGTCATTCAAAAAATCTTGCGCAAAGCACGCAAGGGCGTGCCGGTTGTTTACATTCCCGGAAATCACGACGAATTCGTCAGCACATTTGGGGGCGCTTACGGAAACATTTCGATCCAGGAACACGCTATTCACGTCACGGCTGATGGTCGCCGCATTCTCGTGATTCACGGGCATGAACTCGACACCGTCGTCCAAAACGCGAAATGGCTCGCTTATCTTGGCGATGCCGGATACCAGTTTTTGCTCTCGCTTAATCCGGCGATCAATTTCGTGCGCCGGCGATTTGGACTCGGCTACTGGTCGCTCAGCGCTTACGCGAAGAAGCGAGTGAAGGACGCAGTAAGCTTCATCGGCGAATTCGAAAAGGCGATAGTCCGCTACGCCGAGAAGTTCCGGGTTGATGCTGTTCTGTGCGGCCACATTCATTCGGCCGCCATCCATCAGTTAAGCAGCGTCACTTATTATAATTGCGGCGATTGGGTCGAGAGCTGCACCGCGCTTGTAGAGCAGCACAATGGCGTCATCGAACTGGTCAGTTATCCAGCCTTTCCGCCGAAACGGCTCGTAACGGCACCGGTATCCGTAGACGAGATCGCATTTGCATGAAAGCGGCGTTGCTCAGTTTCTGGATTCTAGTTTCACTGTCGCAAACCCTCCGCGCGCTTTCGGCGGCAACTGAAATCGTCATCAGCGTGCCCGACCAGCAGCTCGCAGTGATCGATCGTGGCAAGTTGATTTCGAAATATGCGATCTCGACATCGAAGTTCGATCTCGGAGATGGCAATGGAACTTATCGGACACCGCTCGGCACATTGTTTGTTTCGGCGAAGTTCGGTGATCGTTTGCCAGCTGGCGCGGTGATCAAAAACCGTGTGCCCACTGGCGAAGTCGTCAACGCCAATGCGCCCCGCCGCGACGCCATTGTAAAGAGCGTAATTTGGCGGCGCGGGATGGAACAACAGAACCGTAGCGCGCGCGATCGTTGCATTTACATTCACGGCACGCCAGAGGAACGCCGGATTGGAACTCCCGCGAGCTTCGGCTGTATCCGGATGCGCTCAGGTGACGTGATTGCGCTTTAGATCTCGCGCATATCGGCATGCATGTCACGGTCACGCCAAAACGCGTCGCTGATTTTATTCGACCGGAAGAGCCGAGCTTGCTGGCAAGAGCCGATTAAACTCTTAGATGAAAAAGAAGGTCTTGTTTATTTGCGTGCATAACAGCGCGCGCAGCCAAATGGCGGCCGCTTTGCTGAACAACCGGTGCGGCGAATTCTTCGACGCTCAGAGTGCCGGGCTCGAGCCGGGCACGCTTAATCCCCTCGCGGTTGAGGTCCTCCGCGAAATGGACATCGACATCTCAAAGAACAAAACGCAAGCCGTGTTCGATGTTTTCAAATCGGGCGAATTGTTCGCCTACGTCATCACCGTTTGCGACGAATCGGAAGCCAAAGGGTGCCCAATCTTCCCCGGCGTGACAACGCGGCTGCACTGGTCGTTTCCCGATCCGTCGAAGTTGAGCGGCACTCTCGAACAAAAAATGAACGAGACGCGCCGCGTCCGGGACAAGATCGACAATCAGATCCGGCAGTTTTGCTCCGAATACGGGGCTCCTTAATCGGCAAGTATAACGTTCATTTGTCGGACCGGAACTGGGCCCGCGTCACTGGTTTGTCACGTCGTTTTGACAATTCGTAACCTGACCGCGCACGTGCGGCGATTACGCTCACTCATGCGCATAATCACGATTAAACGAACCGTGTTCACAAGGGAGCGAGCCAAAACATCGACCAGTCGCCGATCCATCCGCCGATTCGCTCAAGATTTCTTCGCGACTGAAAATCACCTGGAGTTTGCTGTCGAAGCATTGCTCTTCGCTGTTCTCCTGGTCATTTCCGCCTGGCCGATCGTGGCGGCGGCGAGCGCGATTAACGATCTTCTACAAACCGGGGCGAACTGAAAAAAAGTGTTTGCGGACTCCAAAACGTTCTGTTACATAGTTAACCAAATGGTTAAATATTCGCCGAGAATGTTGAATCGAACCTTTGCCGCGCTGGCCGACCCGACGCGCCGGCGGATCCTCGCCCACCTTGCTCGAGGCGATCGCTGTGTGACTGATCTGGCCCGGCCGCACGCGATGTCGCTCCCGGCGGTGTCGAAGCATTTGCGCGTGCTCGAGAAAGCGGGGCTGCTTCGACGCCGGCGCTATGGTCGCGTCCATCAATTGAAACTGGAAGCAACGCCAATGCAGCAAGCCATTCGCTGGATCGAAGAATACCGGAAATTTTGGGATGGATCACTCGATCGCCTGGCTGCCTATTTGGAAAAAACAAACAAAGCCGTCGCAAAGAAAGGAAATAAATAACCATGTGTCCCGTTTGCTTCGCCAATCTCGTTTTGATCGCAATTGGCGCGACTTCAAGCGGCGGGTTGACGACGCTCGCGCTCGCGAAATTTCTTAGACGGAAGAAACAAAGAGGAGATCAGAGGAACGAAAAATGAAACTAATGGAGATGAAGGAACGAGAAACAATGAAAACACCGCCGATCGTGTCACCCCAGAAGTGGGAGGCTGCGTGTCAGCAACTGCTCGTGAAGGAGAAGGCCTTGACCCACGCGCGTGACGCGTTGGCGGCCGAGCGCCGGCGAATGCCGTGGCTCGCTGTGGAGAAGAATTATGAGTTCTACGGACCCAAGGGCAAAGCTAGCCTGCTCGACCTGTTCGAGGGCCGCCGCCAGTTGATCGTCTACCGCGCGTTCTTCGAGCCCGGCGTGAAAGGCTGGCCCGAGCATGCCTGCGTCGGCTGCTCCATGGTGGCCGACCAAGTTGCCCACCTGGCCCATTTGAATGCCCGCGACACCACTCTCGCGTTCGCCTCGCGCGCGCCGCAGACGGACATCAAGCGCGTGAAGGCGCGGATGGGCTGGGAGATGCCCTGGTACACCATAACGGACGACTTCGACAACGACTTCGGCGTGGACGAATGGCACGGGACGAACGCGTTCATCCGCGACGGCGACAATGTGTTCCGCACTTATTTCATCAACAACCGCGGCGACGAGGCGATGGGGAGCACCTGGAGCTACCTCGACATCACTGCGCTGGGACGCCAGGAGGAATGGGAGGACTCGCCGGAGGGCTACCCCCAGACTCCGACGTACGAGTGGTGGATCTGGCACGACGAACCAAACACGACGGATGAAGATCGACCCGGCCTGGTGCAACTTCGCGCCGCCCGGGCCTCCTCTAAAGGCGGCGACACCAAGTGAGGAAGTGAGAAAACGAACGAAACAAAATGAAACTAGCAGAAATGGAAATGAATCGAGAAGTGGTGTCGGAAGCTGAATGGCTCGTTGCGCGGAAGGATTTGCTGACGCGAGAAAAAGAATTCAATCATCAACGCGACGCGCTGAGCAAGGCCCGGCGGAGTTTGCCGTGGGTCAAGATCGACAAGGAGTATGTGTTCGACGGACCGGACGGAAAGGAAACCTTGAGCGATCTGTTCGACGGACGCCGTCAGCTGATCGTTTACCATTTCATGTTCGGGCCAGATTGGGACGAAGGCTGCAAGCACTGCTCGTATCTAGCGGATCAATTTGACGGAGCCAACTGGCACTTGCCGCGGCGCGACGTGACGTTGGTTGCGATTTCACGAGCGCCGTTGTCGAAGCTTGAGCCCTACAAAAAGCGCATGGGCTGGCGTTTCAAATGGGTGTCATCGCATGGCAACGACTTCAACCTCGACTATCACGTCTCGTTCACCAAGGAGGACGAAGTGAGGGGCAAAGTTTACTACAACTACGGAATGGGAGAGTTCATAAGCGACGAACTTCCCGGCCTAAGCGTGTTTTATAAAAATGAAGACGGCAAGATCTTCCACACCTATTCCACTTATGCGCGCGGGCTCGACATCCTGGTTGGCACGTACAACTTCCTCGATCTGGTGCCGAAAGGCCGGAATGAAAACCCGGAGTCAACGATGGACTGGGTTCGCCGCCACGATCAGTACGATGCCTAAACAGCAAGGAGCAAAACATGACCACGAAGAATGAATTGGCAGAAGCAGTTGTCTTCGAACGAACCTTCAACGCGCCGGTCGGGCGGGTTTGGAAAGCGCTGACCGATGTTGAGGAAATGCGGCAGTGGTATTTCAATCTCAAGCAATTCAAAGCCGAGGTCGGTTTTGAATTTGAATTCGTGGTCGAGCATGAAGGCACGACCTATCACCATCTTTGCAAGGTTACCGAAGTGATTCCGCAGAAAAAGATTGCCTACACCTGGCGGTATAAGGGACACGAAGGCGATTCGTTGGCCACGTTTGAATTGTTCGCCGATGGCAACGAAACGCGGCTGAAACTGACCCACCAAGGGTTAGAGACTTTCCCGAAGACGGCGGCATTCGCGCGCAAGAATTTCGAGGCTGGATGGACCGCCATTATTGACTCGGAACTGAAGCAATTTCTTGAAGGAAAGCAGAAAGGAAAATCATGACCACGAAAGCATCAGACAAAGTCTCGCTCGAAATCAAACGGCTCATCAAGGCACCGCGCGATCGCGTTTACGCGGCGTGGACCGATCCGGCACAATTAAAAGAATGGTGGGGGCCCGAAAGTGTTCGCACTCGCAATCTTGTCGCCGATGCCCGCGTGGGCGGCAAGTATCGATGGGATCTCACCAATCCGGAAGGCGAGGAGATGACTGTATTCGGTGAATACCGCGAGCTCGTTCCGGAAAAGAAAATTGTCTTCACCTGGAAATGGGATGACGACGAGAATTGGGAAGAGCACAACAGCGTCGTCACGGTGGAGTTCTCCGATCGCGACGGCGGAACTGAAGTGCGTTTGGTTCACGAGAAATTGCCAAGCGAAGAATCACGCGATCGTCACAACGAGGGTTGGAACAGTGTTCTCGATAGATTGGAAAAATTCTTCAACAAATAACTCAAACAAAGGAAACAAAGATGAATACCGAACAGGTTGCACAAAAAGTGGTGGAGTTAGTCCGCAAACAAGCGTGGCATGAAGCGTTGGATACGCTGTATGACAAGGACATCGTGAGCGTGGAAGCGCGCACCATGGACGGCAGTTCGCCCGAGACAAAAGGAAACGATGGCGTCCGCGGCAAGGTCGATTGGTGGCTCGAGAACATGCAGGTCCACAGCTTCAAAGCGAATGGGCCATTCGTCGCGCACGACCGCTTCGTGGTGCAATACGACGCCGACGTAACAGACAAAAACTCCAAAAAGCGGTTCCAACTCTCCGAAGTTGGCGTTTACACGGTGAAGAACGGCAAGATCGTGCGCGAAGAATTTTTGCCGCGCAGCGGTAATTAATACTCCGAAAACGCGTCGTCCGGATAGCAATACAACCAGCGTTCCTCTGGTTGCGCGGAAGCGATGACCGGATGCCCGGCGGCGCGCGCGTGTTTGCTGGCGTGTCGATTCGGTGAGCTGTCGCAACATAAAGTGACGCCGCATTGCTGTCAGGTGCGGAGATGCACCCATTGTGAGCCGACTTTCACGCACTCGGCGCATTCGCGACGATCAGTTTGCCTGATCGACACGATAGCGTTGAGATGAGAGCAGCCCCGGTCGGACATAATTTTATTTGCGTACAAAGCTCATGTTGAAGTTTTCTAACTGCTTTCAGCTGACGCGGCGAGGGCCGTTTGCACGCCGGCGACAGCCATGCCGCCTTCGCCGACGGCAGCGGCACAACGTTTGACCGAGCCGGAGCGCACATCGCCCGCAGCGAAAATTCCCGGGAGACTGGTTTCGAGCGGGCTGGGTTGATGTTTGTTCGCCTGCCAGGCTGGTGCGCCGGCGACGCTCATCCCGGTTTTGATAAATCCGTTGGCGTCGCGGTCGATTTCCGGTGGTAACCAGTCGGTGCAAGGCTTGGCGCCGGTCATGGAAAAAACGGCCGGCGTTCGAACGACTCGGCGTTCGCCGGTCTTGGTATTTTCCAGTTCGATTTGTTCGAGCTTTTTTCCGCCGGACATTTTGCGGATCTCGGTGTGATACAGGATGTCGATGTTCGCGCAGGCTTCCACCCGGCGCGAAAGGTAGGTCGACATTTTCATATTATTCCCCCTAACGAGAAGGAGCACTTTGGCCGCGCCATCGGAAAGGAACATCGCGGCTTGGCCGGCTGAGTTGCCGCTGCCGGCGACAACAACAGTTTCGTTGCGGCAAAGCTGACCTTCCAGCGCGGTGGCAGCGTAATAAACGCCGACGCCTTCGAATTGTTCGCGGCCCTCGGCTTCGAGCCGGCGATAATCGGCGCCAGTCGTAATCAGGGCAGCTTTTGCGCGAAGCACCGCACCGCAGCCTTCCGTCTCGAGGCAGACGCGGTATTCACCATCGGGATTGTATTGCAGTGAGAGGGCCGCGGCGGGTGTGGAAAACTTCGCACCGAACCGATAGGCCTGAAGTTGAGCGAGCCACGTTAATTCGCCGCCGCCAATGCCAGTCGGAAATCCAAAGAAGTTTTCAATGAGTGACGAGGAACCAGCTTGTCCGCCCGGCGCATAACTTTCCAACACGACCGTCTTCAATCCCTCGGACGCGGCATAGACCGCTGCGGCGAGGCCGGCCGGTCCAGCGCCAACGATTGCGAGGTCGCAGAGAACTTCGGTTTCATCTTCCTCCGCGACTGACCGCAGCAAGCCAGCTTCGCGCGCGACTTCGCGCAACGACGGCCGGCGCAGCCGCGCACCGGCCGGAGTGATCAGGACCGGCAAATCGCGAGTCGTTAGGTGAAAACGTTCGCTCAGCGCCCGACCCTGTTCGCTCTCAAAGTCAACCAGCCGATGCGGGATGCGATTCTTGTCGAGAAAATCATCGAGCTGATGTCCATCGCGCGCATCGCGACTGGCCAAGACACGCATCCCCGCGAATTCGCGATCGCGGCGAAGTCGACGCCGTCGCATGATCAACGCATCGACGATCGTCTTGCTCACGCCGGGAATTTCCGCCAGCGCGCGGCGAAGTTCCGCGGCTGGAATATGGAGTATTTCGGCCTCATCCGATGTGACTCGGCTCGAACCGAGGATCGATGTGCCCTGGAGCATCGATACGTCGCCCATGAAATCGCGTTCACGCGCGGTAGCGAGGTTATATTCCGTACCATCGCGCGTTTCGAAGGCTTCGAGTTCGCCGCGCAAAACAATTGCCAATCCCAAATCGCGCTGCCCGGCTTTAAAAAGCACGTCGCCGCGTTTCATCACCCGGCGTTCGCCCAACGGCTCAAGTAGCGAAAGCTGGTGATCGTTCAGTTTCGGAAACGCGATACTCTCCGTGTCGCGATAGAACTGTTCGTCTCCCTGTTCGTCCGGCGTCACTTGCACAGCCTAACCCTTCAACCACTTCCGTGCAGCTTCGACATCGCCAGGCGTTAGTTCATGGCCGGCGTTCAAAAAGCGGATCGTGACATCTGCTCCAGCGCCACCCAAAAGTTCCGACAACCGTTTTGTCTCGGACGCGGGAACGATCGGATCGATTGATCCCGCGCCGATCCACACCCGCACCGAAGAAAGGTCTGGCTGAGTCTCAGGCACTAGCGGTACCATCGCTCGAAATAGAATCGCGGCTGACAATATTTCCGGGCGGAGCAGCAACATGCTGGCGGCGATGTTGGCGCCGTTTGAATAACCGACGGCGACCATATGTTTGATGTCGATCTTGTAGTGCTGCGCCGCAGCGACGACAAAGTCCGCCAGTTCATGGGTGCGCCTTTGCAAATCCTCCAAATCGAAAACGCCTTCGGCGAGTCGTCGAAAGAATCGCGGCATGCCGTTTTCCAAAACTTTTCCGCGCGGACTGAGCAAAGAAACATTCGCGTCCAGCTCGCGGCCGAGCGGAATCAGATCGCGTTCGTTGCCGCCGGTTCCGTGCAACAACAGCAGAGTTCGCTCTGCCTTGCCACGAACGAATTCGTGAATGAAGTCCGGCTGCATGGCTAATCGGCAGACCGTTTCAGCTTTGCTCCGCCAGCGTCGCCGATTCAGCGGACGGCGGTTTTCCCGGTGTTTCCGCTTCGACTTTTCGACCGGCGAAGAGTCGCTCAATGACATAAAAGGTCACCGGGATCAGGAAAATCGCGATGGCTGAGGCGGCGATCATTCCGCCGATGACGGTCGAACCGAGAATGCGACGCGCGACTGCGCCAGAACCACTGGCGAACCACAACGGCAGCATTCCGAAAATAAATGCAAAGGAAGTCATGAGGATCGGACGTAAGCGCAAACGCGCGCCTTCGAGTGTCGCGTCGAGCAGGGGTTTGCCTTTTTCGTATTCGTCCTTTGCGAATTCGACAATCAAGATGGCGTTCTTCGCGGCCAGTCCGATGAGCATGATCAATCCGATCTGCGCGTAGATATTATTTTCCATCCCGCGCAGCCAAAGCGTGAGGAACGCGCCGAGCACCGCGACGGGCGTGCCTAACAAGACACTGAAGGGCAGCGACCAGCTTTCATACAGTGCGGCGAGAATCAGAAACACAAACAAGAGCGACATTCCAAAAACCAGAGTTGGCGAGACGCCTTGCTGCGCTTTCTTTTCCTGAAACGACAGGCCAAGGTAGTCGTAGCCCATCTCGTTAGACATGGTTTGTCGAAAAGTTTCCTCGAGTGCGTTCATCGCCTGGTAGGAGCTGTATCCTGGTGCGGCCGAACCGTTGATTTGAGCCGCGCGGTATTCGTTGTAACGCACCGTGAACTCCGGACCGGCGATGTCCTGGATTGTTGAGATCGCGTCGAGTGGAACAGGAGTGCCGTTCGCGTTGCGAACGAAGAATTGGCCGACGTTCTTCGCGTCTGTGCGGTATTCGCCTTCCGCTTCAATATAAACCTGCCACGTGCGGCCGAAGCGGTTGAAGTAGTTCACGAAGAAGCCGCACATGAATGTCTGGAGCGTCTGATAAACCTGGCCAAGATCGATTCCCTGCTTGAGCACTTTGTCGCGATCGACCTTAACAAACACCTGCGGAACATTTGG
>Ga0137384_10001340_pt1 | contig 19481 bp, 11 predicted proteins | sample SagtaG_2_FD_104922 | JGI IMG/M metagenome (GOLD analysis project Ga0137384, IMG submission 104922) | Vadose zone soil microbial communities from Sagehorn Ranch, Mendocino, California, USA - Sage2_R_60_16 metaG | ecosystem: Environmental > Terrestrial > Soil > Vadose zone | place: USA... | reverse complement strand
TCGACGTGGTCGCACCCCCCACCGTGCCGACGGTGGGGGGTGCGACCACGTCGATGGTGGTGGCCGCGTCGGTGTCGCCGCTGAGCGTCACCGTCGAGCCGTTCACCGTCGCGGCACGGACCAGCTGCGGTCCGTGCACCAGCACGGTGCCGGCGGCGGTGTCCTGCCGCCACCAGCGCGCGGCGTTGTCGTCGGTGCCGATGATCAGCTCCAGCCGGTGCTGGGTGCCATTCACGACGCCGTCGATGGTCACCCGTTGCTCGGCGCCGTGGGTGTAGTTCAGCCGCAGATCGTGCCGGTCGGCGTCCCACACCGAGCTGACCCCTCCGCCCGGGACCGTCACCACGGGCGGCGCGTCGTAGCGCAGCACGGTCTCGCCGTCCTCGCCGGGGCGGCCGTAGAGGACCGCGACGTCCGTGGTCCCGACCGCCGCCTGGGTGAGCAGCTCGGAGGTCGAGTACACCAGCCGCTCGGACCCGAGCGCGTCGTTGGCCAGCAGCATCTTCGCGTCGCGCCCGTTCAGCCTGATCGCGGTGCCGGGCTGCTGCGGCACGCTCGGGTAGACACTGGTGCCGGCTGGCGGGACGTCGATGGCGTCGACCACCACGTAGTGCCCGCTGGCGCTCGGGTTCTGCTGGCCGGTGACCACGATCTGCAGCGTGTGGGTGGTGTCGTCCAGGTTGTCGGCGGCGTAGAGGACCTGGTGCGTCGCCTTGGAGGGGCCGTACCCGTCGACGGTGGCGACCTTGGCGCCGTCCAGGAAGACGTCGGCGATGCCATGGTTGGCGTCGAATGAGGAGATCCAGCGCACAGCGGTCCCGGTGAACGTCACCGACATGCTGTCGCCCGCGGTGTTGCTGAACGATTCGGTCCGCAGGTAGTCAGCGGCGGTGTAGTTCTGCTCCGGTCCCGCGTGGGTCCAGGTGCCGGCGTAGGCCAGGGCGGGGTCCCGGTCGTCGTAGGTGTAGCTGCCCCTTGCGGCGAGGTCCACGGCGATGTGGGTGGTGTCGTCGGAGGTCGAGGTGCTGTTGGTGTGGCGCAGCACCAGCACCTGGGTGTGGTCGTCGGGGTTGACCCGCGCCTGCTCCACGACGGCGCGGTTGGATGGTGCCGTGACGGCCGCCTGGCTGGTCTTGGCCAGCGGCGCGACTGCGTTGAAGAAATAGCCGAGCCGGTGCACCTCGTCGTATTTCGGTCCGAGGCCGCGCTGCTCGCTGATGGCGGCGCCGTAGTCGTAGGAGGTGTAGACCTGGCTCGGGTCGGGGATCCAGCCCCAGGACGTGCCGCCGTAGGTCATGTACAGGCTTTGCATGGTCGCGCCGACCGCGACGTTGTTGGTGTAGAAGACCCGCTCGAAGTCAGGGCCAGTGAGCTGCCGGCACTGGTCGTAGCCGGGGCCGCCCCACGGGTCGAATGACCCACCCTGGAACTCCGGCGTGAAGATCGGCGTCCCGTCGCGGAACCGTGGCAGCCCGCCGACACCAGCCCAGTTGGTCGGGTTGGAGCAGTTGAAACCCTGCGGGTAGGAGTCCTGGCCGGGCAGGTCGACCGCGCCGGTGCCGGTGGCCCAGGTCGAGGGACCGCAGCAGTGGTTGTGCGTCAACGGCACGGTGATCCCGTCGGAACGGACCAACTTCTCGGTATGGTCCATGTAGGCGGCGTCGGTGTTGCTGCCGTACTCGTTCTCGACCTGGTACAGCAGCACCGTCCCGGTGCCGTTGGTGAGCTGGTGCCGGGCGATGATCGGATCGATGTGGTGCAGCCACTCGTCACTGGCCGCCTGGAAGTCCGGGGCGCTCGACCGCGCACGGCCCTGCTGTGTGGTCAGCCAGCCCGGAAAGCCGCCGGAGTCGGTCTCGGCGTTGATGTAGGGCCCCGGCCGGGCGATGACATAGATGCCGACCTCGGCAGCTATGTCCAGCAGCCGGTCCACGTCACGGACGCCAGTGAAGTCGTACACCCCTGGTGCCGGCGAGTGATAGCCCCAGTCGAAATAGATCGAAGTCGCGTTGAAACCGGACGCCTTCATCTTCTGCAGCACGTCCCGCCACAGGTCCGGACTCGGCAGGCGCCAGTAGTGGAACTCACCGGACCACAGGTACAGCCGCTTGCCGTCGACCATCAGCGAGTACTGGTCGAAGGCCACCGTATGGGGGATGAGCCCACCCGCGTCCGCAGCCCGCGGCTGGACGACGTCCACCGCCGTCACCGCGACGCCGGACCCCAGGACCATCGCGCCCACGGCGAGCGTGGCGAGAAACCTTCGCATGGTCATCCTCCTCACCCCTGGAACCGATGCGAAGTCGTACTAATTTACCGACTCAACACGTTAAAACAGTTACATACAGAAATCAACGGAAATCAACAAGAACCTGCAAATTCACCCCTCCGGACGACGGCTAGGCGATGGTGGTGCAGCGGGGCGGCTGCAGCACGCTGGTCAGCCGAGGGTCCAGGTGACCGGGATAGAGGGGTCGGGATCGTAGGCGCAGAAGCTGCCGGTGCGGACGCTGCGCTGTAGGTGCTCGCCGAGGGCGGGTTGGTGGGCGGCGATGCGGCCGATCGCCGTCCGCAGCGCCTTGGTGACGCTGATGCGGGCGCGTTCGGCGTTGGCTCGCGCTTGGCGGTCTCGGCCGGCGAGCCCGGTGACGGCGGCGAGGTGGGCGGCGAGCTGCTGTGCCTCGGTTCGGGCGCGTTCGGCCCGGACCAGGTCGTTCCAGGCCTCGGCCTCGGCCACTTCCTCGGCGAGTTCCTTGAGGCGGCGCCGGTAGGCGGCCTTCGCCTGTGCGTCGACCAGGGGGGCGGCGGTGGCGGGGTCAGCGGCGGCGAAGGCGGCACCTGCCGCGACGCCAGCACCGGTCCCAGTACTGGCCCCGGTTCCGGCGAGGTCGAGGGCGTGGAATTCACGACCAGGGACCGCGAGCAGCCGGGCAAGATAGGCCATTCCGATGCTGCCACGCAGCCGCACGGCGCTGCCACGCCAGCCGACCGTCCAGTAATCGCCCTCGCAACGCAGGACCCCTGCAACCTGCCCATCGTCGCCGTGACGGTCCTTCCCCGAGGTCGTGGGCGCTCCGGTGCCTGGTGCCGGGCCGGCTGACGGTGCCGCGCCCGGAGCACCGGGCCAAAGCTCCAGCCGCAGGTCGGGGTCGTCGTGGGCGAACAGCGGGCGGATCCCAAAGCGGCGCAGCAGCGCGTGGGCCGCCTCCAGCTCACGGGCGGCACGGTCCTGATCGCCGGGACGCCCCTTGGCGGCAAGCGCCTTGGCATAGTAGTAGCGGCTGTGCGCGAGGTAGGGCGGGGCCGCCATCCGCTCGCAACTGTCCACCGCCGCGGCGAACTGCTCGACCGCGTCGTCCCAGCGGCCCGTGGTGGCGGCGAGCAATCCCAGATGATGGCTGACCGGCCAGCAGAAGCCACCGCCAACCCGGATGGCCCTGACCATCTGCCCGGCGTAGGGTCGCAGCAGCGCCGACAGGACGTCCGCTCGCTCGGCGTCGCCGAGCCCGTACGCGGCCATCGCGGCCACAGCCGCCGAGATGAGGTAGACAGGGGTGGTCGGCCTTGGCAGGCCCGCGAACCCTCCCGCCGCCAGGCGCTCGAACTCCTCTCGGGCCTCGGCGGTGCGTCCGGCGTTGGTGAGCATGACCGTCAGCAGGGCGCGCCAGACGAACAGCGGGTTGAGCGTCAGCGCCTTGTGATACGCGCCCTCCAGGTCGGCGGTGGGCCGTCCACTGACCAAATAGTGTCCCGACCGGAGACCAAGGGCGCAGGGTGCGGCGGCGGGGTCGCCGGCGCGGCGCCCGACGGCGCGGGCCTGGCTGGCGAGCTGTTCGGTCTGGTCGAAGCGGCCGTCCATAAGGGCGATGCAGCCGCGAACCATCAGCACGGGCCAGCGCAGATGCGGTGGGTCGCGCAGCTCGCCGACGATCCGCTGGAAGGTGTCTGCTTCGGCGCGCATGGCCGCGGCGTCGCCGGCCTCGAGGAAGTCCAGGATACGCAGGTGGTGGCCGTGTGCGGCGAGGACCTGGTCGCCAGCGGCCTCGGCGAGCTGGACGATCTGGGTGGCCGTGGCGAGCTGCTGCGACGGTCCGCCCACACCCCAGGTCGCAGCGTGGCGGTCAAGCAGCACCGCGGCCAGCGTGGCGGGGTCGTCCAGACGCGTGGCGATGGTGACCGCCTCGTCGGAGAGGTCGAGGCGGCGGTCCCCCTTGCTCCCCGCTGGCGCCGACGTGCGCCGCGGCGCCCGGGCCAGGCGTGCGAGCAGCCGGGCCCGTAGCGCGCTGTCCCCCTCGACCAGCTCCAGGGCCTCTTCGAGGAGCCGGACCTGGAGCTCATCGATGGCGAAGACCGCCTCGTCCTCGCCAAGGCCGAGCGCGGCGCGGGCGAGCAGCTTGCCGTCGCCGAGCCGTCGCGCCAAGCCAGCGGTCCGCTCGAAGCCGTCCCGGGCCAAGGCAACCTCCCCAGCGGCCATGCGTGCCTCCGCCAGCGCCAGTTCCAGCTCGCAGCGGCGTGCATGATCCGGGACGGGACCTTGGGCGGCGAGGTCCTGCGCCCGGAGCGCCCGCTGGAAACACCCCACGGCGTCTTCATAGGCGAGCAGACTCAGGGCGCGCTGCCCCGCACGGGCCGAATAGTCGACGGCCTTGGCGGCCCCGTCCGGACCGGCACGCAGGAAGTGGTCGGCGAGCTCCTCCAGCCGCGGCTCCAGGGCTCCCGCGAAGCGGACCTCCATTGCTTCGCCCGCCCGCCGGTGCAACGCCAGCCGCCGGGCCGGCGGGAGCCGCTCATACAGCACCTCACGGACCAGGGCGTGCGCGAACCTCCATTGCAGCGGCGAACTCGGCACCTCCTCCACCAGCCGCGCCCGCACGGCCTCGCCGAGCAGCTCCAGCACCTGCTCGGCCGACGTTTCGGCCAGCACCTCCAACAGCTCCAGCCGCAGGTCATGGCCGAGGACCGAGGCGACCGCCAGCAGCTCGGCACACGGCGCCGACAGCAGGTCCAAGCGGCGGGCCAGTACCGGCCGGACCCCGTCGGGCACCGCCGCGCCCGTCAGCCCGGCGGCAAGCAGCCGGGCCATCTCGCGCACAAACAGCGGGTTGCCACCGGTCCGTTCACGGACCTGCGCGGCCAGCGCCAGGTCCGGTGCGGTGCCGGTGGTCACGGCGATGAGGCGGGCCACCTCGTCGGGGCCCAGTCCGCGCAGCACGATCTGGTAGCAGGCCCCACCAAGGGCTCCGGCCAGCTCCTCGATCGGGCTTGCCGGGCCGGCCTCGACATCCCGGTAGGCCCCGAGCAGCAGCAGCCGCACGCTGTACAGCTCCCGGGCCAGAAACCGCAGCAGCCGCAGCGACGGCACGTCGGCCCAGTGCAGGTCGTCGAGCACCAGCAGTAGCGGCCGCATCTGCGAAGCCCGGACCAGCAGCGTGGCGATGGCGTCGAAGAGGCGGAAGCGCGCCTGTTCGGGTGGCAGCGCGGCCAGCTCGGCCGCCGCGGGGATGGGGCGCATCAGCTCTGGCAGCATGTTGGCCATCTCGCCGAGCAGGGGCTCGCCGTGGTCAAACAGCGTGTCCCGATCGGCGGCGGGAAGCTGCCGCAGCAGTTGCCGTAAGACCTGGATCCACGGCCAGAACGGTGGTGCGCCGTCGCCCTCCCAAGCGCTTCCCCACAGCAGCATCGCGTCGCCCGGCGCGGTGTCAGTGGCGACCTGCTCAGCCAGACGGGTCTTCCCAATGCCGGGCTCACCAGCCAGCAGCACCAGCGAGCCACGGCCGTCGACGGCCTCCCGCAGGGCTGACCGCAGCTCCGCCAGGTCATGGTCGCGGCCCACGAACGGTTTGGGCTTGACCCCAAGCCCAGCTCCTGCCCCTGCCCTCTGATCGTCCACCATGGATGCCCGTCATGCTGCTCGTCCGGCACCATGCCATCAGCCCGCAGCCAGGCTCGGCATCGCCATTTTCCTCGCCAGCGCGACGCATCCGACAAGGCGCGCGCAGACCGATCGTACCGTGCGACGCGTCAGCCCCGCCTGTCGGGCCTGCCCTCCGGCTTGTCTGGGTGGGGCCTGGCCCCCTCGGCGGCGACGTGATCGCTGGAGGGCACGCGGTTACTGCTGGCCGTACTCCTCGTCGGTGACGTGGTCGCCCCAGTTGGATTCGGGGCCCTCCTCGGGGGCTTCCCACATGGCGACGTGGGTCATGAAGTGGCCGGGGGCCGCGCCGTGCCAGTGCCACTCGCCCGGGGATGTGTCGATCGAGTCTCCTGGGAGCAGTTCGATGGTCTTGCCGCCACGGGATTGGGCGAGCCCGCGCCCCTCGGTCACGTACATGGTCTGCCCGACGGCGTGGGAGTGCCAGGCGGTGCGGGCGCCGGGGGTGAACCGGACCGTGTTGACGCGCAGGCGAGATGGGGGTTCGCCTTTGGCGATGACGTCGAACCACACGTCGCCGGTGAACCTGCCGGCTGGTCCCTTGACGGTCGGCTGCTTGGTCACGATCTCCGTGGCGGCTCCCTTGTCGATGGCGAGGATCTCGTTTCGGCTGTCCACGGCGACGATGCTACGTCCGCAGCGCCTGGTTGCGTGGCACCGGTTCGTGATCTGGTCAGCATGCACCGCTCCATACCACCAGCCCAATGGCCTCGAAGTCGGCACGACTAGTGAAAGCCCCCGAGGGCCGAGGCGCACTCGGCAAGCAAGTGCGCCTCGGCGACGCAGGCGTGCTCGAAATCGTCGAGGGGGAGGCTCTCGTCGGTTGAGTGGGCGCGGCAGTCCTTGTCAGCGCCCGCGCTGGTGACCAGGATGGCGGCCTTCGGGAAGGCGTCGGCGAAACTCGCGACGAACGGGATCGTGCCGCCCACGCCCCACTCGATCAGCTCGCGGCCGTAGGCCTGCCGGAACGCCGCGCGGGCGGCGTCGAACGCCGGTCCTTGGGCGTCGATCGCGTAGGGCCGGCCGATCTCGCGGTTCTGCACGGTGACCTGGACGCCCCAGGGGGCGTGGTCGCGGAGGTGGCTGGCCAGCGCATCCCAGGCCCGGGCGGGCTCGTCGCCTGGGGCGAGCCGCACGCTCACCTTGGCACGGGCCATCGGGATCAGGGTGTTGGAGGCGTCGGCCACGCGGGTGGTGTCGATCGCCAGGACCGAGACCGCCGGCTTGGCCCAGAGCCGCGCGGCGATGCTGCCGCTCCCCAGCAGCTTGACGCCGTCGAGCATGCCGGCCTCGGCTCGGAACCGCTCCTCTGGGTAGTCGTACGGCGGCGGCGGCGCGGTGGCCAGGCCCTCGATGGCGACGTCGCCCTGCTCGCCGTGGAGGGTGGCGAGCAGGCGGCACAGGGCGGTCAGCGCGTCGGGGGCCGCGCCGCCGAACGCTCCCGAGTGCACGCCGTGCTTGAGAGCGCGGACCTCGACGACGCAGCTTGCCAGGCCGCGCAGGCTGATGGTCAGGCCGGGCGTGCCGCGCTCGGGGTTGGCGCTGTCGGCGAGCACGATGACGTCGGCCGCCAGCGCGTCGCGGTAGCGCTCCAGGAAGGCGCCGAGCGTGGGCGAGCCGATCTCCTCCTCACCCTCGGCGAATACGGTGACCCCGACCGGCGGCTGCCCGCCGTAGGCCCGCAGCACGGCCAGGTGCGCGGCGACGCCTGCCTTGTCGTCGGCGGCACCGCGGCCGTACAGGCGCCCTTCACGCTCGGCCGGCTCGAACGGCGGGGTGGTCCAGGAGGCCGGTTCGCCCGGTGGCTGCACGTCATGGTGGGCATACAGCAGCACGGTGGGCCTGCCCGGCGGCGCGGGCCAGCGGGCGAGGACCGCGGGCTGTCCGCCCTCCACCTGGAGCAACTCGACCCGCGGCGCGCCGGCCTCGCGGAACAGCTTGGCGACCAGCTCGGCGGAGCGCCGCACCTCCCCCGCTGCGCCCGGGTCGGCGCTCACCGACGGGATCCGGATCAGCTCCTCCAGGTCAGCGCGGACGCCGGGCAGCACGCGCCGCACGGCCTCCCGTAGTTCCTCCCTCATGACAGCCACCTCCTGGGCCACGACCTCGCGATGTGATCGACATCTAACGTACAACCCGGCTCAACGGCCGCCGGACGGCGGCGGCCAGCCGCAAGCCGACGTTCTGGGCAGCGTGGCCGACCTGCTCCCCCCCGATATCCACCGATATACCCCGGCGGCGTCCGTTGCTGCTACCGTGGCCGGCTTGCTCGCAGACGGCGGGAAGGGAGGAGGTGGTGTGACCCAGGCGCAGACCCAGACATCCTGGCCGAAGGTTGTGCTGGTCTGCGTCGCGGGGGTTCCCGCCGCCATCGCGCTTGGGAAGATCGTCTTGGTTGCGCCGCTGATCCGGGGTCGCGACCTCCAGCGCGGGTGGGGCGAAATTTGGGTCCTTCACTTGGCCTGTTCACATGCTCTGTTGATTCCCTTATGTTTGGCCGATCTGGGCTAACGGAGGGGTCTCGGCGGAAAGGAATGGCTCATGGCGGTTGGCCTGCGCTTCATGACCTGGAACATCGACTACGGCCAGCGCGACGATCACCGGGAGAGGGTCGCTGCGCTCATCCGCGGGACCGGCGTCGACATCGCGATCCTCCAGGAGATTGCCGTCTCGGGCTCGCTTGCTGGCGGCGTCAACCAGGTGACCCAGCTCTCCGCGGACACCGGTCTTTTCAACCGCGTGTTCGCCAAGGACGGTGGGTACGGTGGCGGCGACGTCGGCATCGCCGTCCTGTCCCGCTTCCCGCTCGGTCAGGTGCAAGCCATCACGTACGGCCTCGACGCGGCACCAGCGACAACTGGGGGGAAGCCACCCTGCTCAGGGTCCCGGCCACCATCCACCGGCTCACCCACCACATCTTCTCGGCGCACCCCCGCGCCGACGACGACATCAGCGCCTGCGCAAGTCTGGTCCACAACCTGGTCCAGGGACTGCCGGCGGGTGACGCTGTCCTGTTCGGCGCCGACATGAACATGGGCCGCGGAGACCAGGCGATCAATGATCTGACGGCGGTGCTGAAGGACAGCTTCGGCCGATGCCCGGACACCAGCCCGCAGTTCTGCACGCTGCGCGCAGGCGGCGACGTCGACTACGCGATGTACCGTGGCCCCTACGGGCTGCAGTTCACGGAGTGCCGATGCCCTGGCGACTCCGACGACCCGGCCCAGACGCAATTCCCGTCCGACCATGCCTGGGTCCTGGCCAGTGTCAAGGACACGCGCTCCGAGAGCGCCCAGTGCGAGCAGATCCGAGTCGGGATCCTAGACCGCCGTGATCAAATCCAGCAGCTCGAGGTGGAGCGGCAGGGCTTGGACCCGAGAAACCCCGCCGACCGCAGCGAGATCACCCAAATCAACAACCAGATCAACCAATTGCGGTCCCAGATCACCAGCTTGCAGCAGCAGTCAGATCAGCTTGCCTGCCTGTCCAATGACTGGTTCTCTGACGCGCCCCTCTGCGCGGGCGCGTAAGCTGTTGCGTTGCGCGTGGAGGACGTGCAGGCGGCCGACTCGGCACGCGTGGACGTCAGCCTGATTGTTGGACCTCGAACGTCCCGTCCGTGTGGACGATGAGCAGCCTGTTGCCGTCCACGTTAGCCACGCCAGGGACATGGGTCCCGGGCTGGCCTGTCAGGCCATCGTTTCGGCCGTGGTATTGACGGTCGGTCGAGAAGCGGACGAAGTCGCCGTCCTGGTCTGCGCTTTGCCAGATGCAGAACTGGACCGTCCCCTGTGGCACCTCGAGTTCGATGTGGTGGCGGCTGAAGTCCCCCTGCGAGGTGCACCAGGGAATCTAGTAGTCGAACCCGCCTGCACTGTTGGCTTGGATGACCCGCGAGCTGCCGTTCTCAGTGTCCATGATGCGGACGGGCTGTCCCGAGAAGTTGGAGAGCGACTTGAAGGCGGTGACGCCCATGCGTGATCTCCTTTCGGACAGGTACACGTATGGAGATGAGAGGGAGGACTGACGTTGTAGCGACGTATCGCCTGCCTCGGACCGCTGCCGACTAACCCCCTCTCCCACGTCACTTTCCCCACAACAGCCTAGAATCTCACTTTCTCTGTGTTAAGCCAATAGGGATCATCAGTTCGATTCGTCGCCGACTTGCTCTGCTAACCAAAGCAGGGTGCCAGAAGTGTTGCTGCAACTCCCCGGGTTCTTCCTGGTCACCGGCCCGAGTTACGTGCAGAACCTCCAAGCTGCTGCTTTAGCTCAACTGTCCACCTGGGGAGGAGCCATGCCCACAAGGCTCGTTTTGGCAACGCTTGGGGCGCTGCTGCTCATAATCGCCGGCATGACGCTCGCCGCCGCATCCCCATCCACCGCCGGGGCTGACCCGCGATCACATCCCCTGCTCGTCAGCCCATGACCGGGCCGCCACCGCGCCGGCATCGCCTGGTCCAAGATGGCCATCCGCACGATCCTGGCCAACCCCCGTTACACCGGCTACCAGGTCTGGAACCGCCAGCGCCGCGAGGAGACCCTCATAGACATCGACGACGTCGCCCTCCCCCACGAGACCAAGCTCGCAGGTTGTCCTCGACGACCTGGTTAGCTTTCGAGTCCGAACGCCTCGGCGAGCCTGTCAAGGGTGAACCTGTTCCGCAGCTTGCAGGCGCTGTTCTGGTTGGCAAACATCCCCCGCTGCCAGACGCCTTCTCGCGTGGCCGAGCCTGCTCCCAACAGACCGGCAACACATACTCGACAGCATCAGGTCGAAGGCCCAACAATCGGCCTCTGAGCAGCACCAACATCCATCAAGGCGCGCAGCCAGCGTGTCGCCAACATCACTAAGCCTGCCACTGTTGGGGTTGTCGAGGGCCTCGCACTCCTGACCCTGCTGGCCACCCTGGTGTTCGGCTGGCCGCACTCACCTGCATCACTGGTCTGCGATGGTGAGGACTTTCGTCATAGCGTCAACCGAGACGGAATCTTCCCTTTCGCTGATCAATGCCGGGGTGTATGACAGAGCTGCGCATGCGACCTCACACGGTGGGGCCAGTTCAGGCGTGTCCGAGGGAGGGCTGGATGACGGACGGCACCGATCCTATCCTGGCGGTCTCTTCTCAGTCGCTGCTCGTCATCTCCGGCCAGGCCAAGGGAACCGTCATCCCGATCCCGCTCGGCGAGTTGCTGCTCGGCCGCGAAGCCGGCCAGGCGGGCCGGCTGGGCGGCGACCCGATGCTGTCGCGGCGGCATGCCAGAATCATCATTGACGGCCACGGGCAGGTGGTCTTGGAGGACCTCGGCTCGACGAACGGAACCTTCCTCAACGGCGCGCGGGTCACCAGCCGCCAGCCGATCCGTGCCAGCGACATCATCGAGGTGGGCGGCAGCAAGCTCCAGGTGCTCGAGGCGACCCCCGCGCGGACCTCCCCGCGGATCCCGGCAGCGGACGTCACGCGACCGGGCCGCATCCCGGACGAGGCACCAAGCGGCGAATGGGAGGGACTCGGAGCCGACACCGACACCGCGCCGCCGGACAGGGTGGCGTCCGCGCCGCCCCCACGGCCCCCGCCACCGCCACGGCCGGCGCCGGCCCGACCGGCGCCCGAACCGCGGCGGGGACGAGCGACCGTTCAGGGACAGGTCCGCGGCATCCAGCAGCGGAACGGCGGGGAGCAGGGCTCGGGCGTGGCCTGGGCGTTCCGGATCGAGCGCTACGACCAGGACGGCAACCGGTTGCAGCCGATCCCGGCACAGATGCGGGGGATCGCGTTCGAGGGATCCTTCAGCGATGGCGATGAGGTCATCGCGACTGGCGTCTGGAAGGCTGGCACGTTGCACTGTGACCGCGTCGAAAACCGGACCACCGGAGCGACCATCAAGCCGAAGTCGTACAAGAAGGCGCTGGTCGTGTTCCTGCTCATCGTGGCGGTCATGGTGGCCGGGTTCATCGCCCTTGGAATCCACTCGGACCAGGTGTCCCAGCGTCGGGCCGACCAGGCGCACCAGCAGTACTGCCAGCAGGTGCAGCAGCAGGGCGGCACCGCTCCTGACTGTTGAGCAGCGCGTCAGCCCCATACGCCGGAGGGTTCCTTGGCACCCGCTCCAGGCTCCCAGATGCCGTCCATGGCCTTCGCCAAACGAATACAGGCTCGGCTCCCTCTTGGCCGCACCACACGGGCACGGGTATTTGTAACGACGCTCATGCCGTAACTCTATGCAGCCTCCAGCATTGTTGACAATTTTGTGAACGATGCCGGCCCTCCAGCGTCGCCTACGACGTCGCCGACGACGTGTCCCGGACGCTGACGGCGCCTACGCGGTAGCCGGCCGATGCCCCGCCCTCAACCCGCATGGCGATCGTTCGGTCGCCGGTATAGGCGCAGTCGAAGCCGAACTGCCGGTACTGGCACCCGGAGAAGGTAAAGGCCAGGTCGCGCGGCACGGCGAACATGGTGTCGACCGCGGCGCTGCTGGCGAACCGCAGCGCACGCTGGCGGTCGCCGCCGCGCCAGGCGTCGTATAAGTGGCCGGCGGCCTTGGCCGGATCGCTGATGCGCCACAGCGAGGTGGCAGGCGTCGAGCGCGCGCTGATTACCTGCTGCGCTGAGGTGGTCGAGGTTGTGGCTGCCATGGCCTGCGTCGTTGCCGTTGTGGGACCTGACGCCAGCGTGGCAGGAGGTGCGGTGCTGACAGCGGCGGCCGTTGAGGCGGCGCGGTGGTTGCTGATCAGCGCGACGGTGGTACCGAGTAGCGCCACCACGACGCCGGCGGTAGCAAAGACGACGAGGCGTTGGCGTTGGTGTCGCATGGATCTCCCCCGAGAAGCGGTATCTAGCACGACGGCAGGCGCACAAGGACACAAGTCGGATTCGCTCAGACACGCAGAACGGCTGCGGGACAGCTACGACTCGGGAAAGAGCCGCGCCGCACGACCGAATGAGTTCTTGCGATAGCTCCGGTCTATACGGTCGTCGACGCGAACGCCGCTCCGAGCGCCAGCGACGTCGCCACCGTCGGGGCCTTCTTCAACTACGCCAGCACCAGCCCGGCCCAACTCTTTCGACCACGCCACACAGGCTGATCGGATGAAATCTCCCCTTTCGCTAATCGCTGCCGAGGTGTATGACAGGTCTGCGTATGCGACCTCACGCGGTGGGGCCATTCCAAGCGCGTCCGAGGAGGGGCTGGATGACGGACGGCACCGATCCCACCATGGCAGTCCCTACCCAATCGCTGCTCGTCGTCTCCGGCCAGGCCAAGGGGACGGTCATCCCGATCCCGCTCGGCGAGCTGCTGCTCGGCCGCGAGGCGGGTCAGGCAGGCCAGCTCGGAGGCGACCCGATGCTGTCGCGACGACACGCCAGGATCATTAGCGTTGACCATCATGGGCAGACCGTCCTAGAGGACCTCAGCTCGACCAATGGGACCTTCCTGAACGGCGCGCGGGTCACCAGCCGCCAGCCGATCCACGCCAGCGACATCATCGAGGTGGGCGGCAGCAGGCTCCAGGTGCTGGCCGCGACCTCCATGCGGGCCTCCGCGCGTGCTCCAGCTCCAGCGGTGGATTTGACGAGCCCCGGCCGCCTCCAGGACGAGGCGCCGAGCGGGGAATGGGAAGGGTTCGGAGCCGACCCCGTCGCCGCGGTGCCGGCTGGGGTGGCGTCCCCGTCGCCCGCACGGCCCGCGCCGCCACCCCCGCCAGCCCGGCCGTCGCCCGAACCACGGCGAGGACGGGCGACCGTCCAAGGCCAGGTCCGGGGCATTCAGCAACGCAGCGAGAGCTACGGAGAGCAGGGCTCGAAGGTGGTCTGGGCGTTCCGGATCGAGCGGTACGACCGCGACGGCAACCGGCTCCCACCGATCCCGGTGCAGATGCGCGGGATGGCGTTCGAGGGGTCCTTCGGCGAGGGCGACGAGGTCAGGGTCACCGGCGTCTGGAAGGCTGGCACGCTGCACAGCGAACGCGTCGAGAACCTGACCACCGGGGCGACCGTCAAGCCGAAGTCGTACAAGAAGGCGCTGGTGGTGTTCCTGCTCATCGTGGCGATCATGGTGGCCGGGTTCATCTCCCTCGTCATCATCTCGAGCCATGCCTTCCAGCGTTCGGCCGACAGGGCGCACCAGGAGTTCTGCCAGCAGGCGCAGCAGCAGAGCGGCAGCACTCCTCCTGGCTGCTAGTGAGGACCGCGGCCCACAACGTGGCTATGCGGAGGGCAGTGGACGGTCCTTCGACCACAATCCAGGGTCGATGGGGCTGCGGTGCCAGGTGTCGCCGAACATGTCCGTGTGCTTGTCGCCCCACTTCGGATCGGACAGCGAGTCCCGCCACTCCAGCTCCTCGGCGAGCGTCTTGACCATCCACAGCTCGCCGACCAGCCCCATGAGCTTTCCCCCAAAGGAGCCCACCTTCCCAGGTGGTTTCACCGGAGCATCTCCAACCGGTTTCACCGGAGCTTCCCCAGGGGGCTTCACCGGAGCTTCCCCAGCAGGCTTCACAAGGGCTTCCCCGCCCGGCTTGGGCGCGGCATCCCCGGCGGGCTTCCCCCCACGCTTTTCAATTGGCCTGGTGTAGTTGGGCGATTCCGGGTCCTGCCAGTCCGGCTCCTGACGGCGAGCGCGATTCTCGCGACGGGTCTGCCCTCCCCCTTCACTCATGTTGCGGTGGGCATCGCGCATCCGTAGTTTCTGGTCGGCCCCGGGTGGATTCTGCGAGAACGGACGACGAACGTGGTCGACCTGGAAGCGGCCCTCGGGTTGCTCGGGGTTGTACCGCTGAACGAGATCGTCACCTGTCGCCCGGTCCCCGGCGGTGGTATTGCGCGCGCCGCCCTCCCGGGGAGCCGGCTTTTCGGCTTTGAATGGGACGATCTCCACCGTATAGATTTCGGGGGCGCCTTCGGGTGTCGCTCGCGGCCCGACAACCCCGGCTCCGGCAAGAGGCCCGGAAGCATCCATGCCAGGTGACGAACTCGTTGGCCCAGGGCCCCCGCCGTCGTTTGGCGAGGTGGCGCTGGCCTGGTCCGGGAACATCCAGATCTTCCGCGCGGAATCCCAGGTTGGTAGCCCCTGAAGCTCAGGATAACCGTGCTCCTGGAACCATTTGCGCGCCTCCTCTGGGGTCCCCTGCCCTTGGGCGAGGCGCCGCTCCTGCTCACGCTCCGCCGGATCCGTGCCATCCACTGGTTTCGTTTGGATCCGCGTCACCGGCTCTTTTGCTGGCTCCTTTGCTGGCTCTTTGGCTGGCTCTTTGGCTGGCTCTTTGCCTGCGGTCTCCTTCAGGTCCTCCTTCTCAGCCTTCTCAGGTGTCGAGCCGGGCTGGTCGGAGGCTTCGGCAGATCCGGACCCGCCGCCTGGGCTGTCGGAGCTGTTCCCAGCTCCACCATCGTCGGAGGCGTCGACCGCAAACGACAAGGAAGGGCGGCCCGGTGCGCCGCCGTTCGCTCCCCCAGCCTGCGCGCCATCGCCTGCTTTCGCCCCGCCGGACACATCTGGCCGATGGTCAGGCAAACCGGAGCCGCTGTCGCCGTCGTCGGACCCGACGGACACGTCTGGCCGGTGGTCGGACGCTTCACCCTTGTCCGACCCACCGAGGTTGCCGCCCGAGCCGCCTTCGCTGCCGCCGCCGGACGGGGAGCCGCCGTCGATGCCGCGTTGCATTGCCGACGACGACGCCGCGTCCATGTCCCTGGATACCTCGTCCGTCCTGGCCTTGGCGTCGTTGCTGGATGAACGATCAGCAGCGAGTCGGCTCATCTTCCGCCCCCTTGACGGGTTGGGCCTGATCCGGCTGGCCGGATCACAGCCCCGCCTCCTGCAACAGGCGAGCCATGACCCGCCTCGACGTCCGCGGCAGGCTCCCTGTCTCGTCAAGCATCTGCTGCCCGAAGCAGAGGGAGGCACGCCGGGCCGAGTCCGTCACCGCCGGGGCCAGGTCGGGCGCCAGCTCTGTCTCAGGGAACTCGACCAGCTCGTAGGCCGCGTCCTGGCAGAGGTTCCACAGCGCCTGGCGGTGGCCGTCGTCGCGGCCGGTGTCCTGCGCTTCGGCGCTGCGCCACGCTTCACGGAAGCGGCCCGTCGCGACCAGCTCGGCGGCCGGCCACCGGAACAGGCACAGGCTGCCCTCGCCCTCCTCGTTCTGGCAGATCCGGGCGCAGTCCGGATACGGCGCAACGTCCTGGCGGTGGAGCTGCCGCGCCAGCTCCATGAGCTCGGCCGTGGCCGCAGTCGCCCTGCCGGCCCGCGCTCTCTCCAGCAAGGCCTGCTGGAGCACGCCGCAGAACCGTGCCGTGGTCCCGTAGTCCCAGCCCGCCTGGCTGCCCCGGCGCTCGGCATGCCAGCGCGCTCCGTGCCGGCACACGGAAGCCATCACGGCGCCGAAGTCCACGTCACCTGGGCGGCGCGGCGTCACCGTCGCCACGAGCTCTGGCCACAGGCGGTCCAGTGCGTCCCGGTGAGCGACAGCCGACAGGACGACGCGGCTCAGCACCCGCTGGACAGGACGTTGGGCGGTCAGCGCCTGGGCCACCTCACAGGCCCGCAGGTCGCCCGCGCACCCCGCCGGGCACTGCGCCGGTCCGTCCACGAGACCCGAATGCAGCGACGCCATGCGCTGGGCGACCGCCGCGTCCGGGAGCGTGCCAGGTGCCTTGACCAACGGCACGGCTGCCAGCACGGGAGCGTCGGCGCCCTCGCTGAAGACGGCCGCCTGCCCGGGTCCGAGGATGACCAGGGCGTTGCCCTGCTCGGCGTCCATGGCCATGGTGGCGCCGAGCGCGGCCCGGTCATCCGCGGCGACGACGCGGTGGGCGATCTTGAGCGCGGTGTTCTTCAACACCTCGGGGGCCAGCCGCGTCGGGACCTGGTCGATGATCGCCATGCCCTGGCCGTAGGCGCGAACCTCGGCGAGCAGGTTGATGAAGGTGTCGACCGCCTGTCCCCGCGGGTCGGCCATCTCCTCCGCGGCGCGGGTCGGCCGTGCCGACAGGAGCCGGTGCGCCTCCTCCACCACCAGCAGGTGGACGACCCGGTCAGTCGGGCCTGCGGCGCGGCGGTGCTCGGCGAGGCGGATGAGCACCATGGCCATGAGGAAGGCTTTGTCATCGTCGTCCCCGACCGCCTCCAGCTCGAGCACGCACGGCTGGCCGAACAGGTCCGCAGGCGGCGTCGACCGTTCGACGTCGAGCATCGCTCCCTTGCCCCCGTGCCGCAGCGAGTCCAACCGGGTCACGAGGGCCGCGCGCAGGTCGGCCACCACCCGGTCCTCGTATCCGAGCGAGGGCACAACCTCCTCCACCTTCGCGACGAGCTGGCTCAGCGTGGGGAACGCCGCAGCCGGCGCTGGCCCTGGCGAGGCGACCCGGCGGTTGCGGTTGGTGCGCAGGTCCCAGCCGCGGTCCACGTAGACCGCGTGCAGGCAGGTCTCCAAGATCTGCGGCAACGGCGTCCACATGCCGAAGCTCGCGCCGAAGGCGGCCCGTAGCAGATCCAGATGCTCGCTGACCGTCGTTCCCTCCGGCACCTCGAACGGATTCAGCCGGATGGGCGCGATTCGCTCGTCGCCCAGGGTGAAGACCCGCAGGCGCGGGCCGATCTCCTCATGGTCGAGGAGCACCCGGTACTCGGTCTTGGCGGGTTCGAGCACCAGGAACGGCACCCCCAACCGTTGCACCTGCGCGAGCAGGTGAAACAGGGTGTTCGTCTTGCCGGAGCCGGTGACGCCGGCGACGAAGACGTGACGTGTCAGCGACGAGAGCGGAACGCGGTAGTCGCTAGCCGTTGGACGCCGCCGGTGCATGATCCGCCCGACGGCGAGCGCCTCAGTGGCAGGGACGGCGTCCGTCACCGTGTCGAAGCGGGCGACCGTCTCGACCGCGAACCCCGGCGTCTCCAGTTCGGGGAGGTGGACGTAGGCGGCCAGCTGGGCGGTGGTCAGCAGCGTCTGCAGCTCAAACGGCCGCCGGTAGTGCCCTGGACCAGCCGCACCAGGCTGGTCGGGCAGCGCCCAAGCCTCGGCGAGCGCAGCGGCCGCAGGCAGGTCGAACACCCGCACCGGCTCCGGCAGCGACCTCACTCCGGAGAACATGCTCCGCCACGCCGCCGCCAGCCTCGGATAGCTCTGCTCGTCGCCGAGCAGGTAGACGCCGGTCCTCCAGGCACCGGTGGCCATCCCCTCCCCCAGCGCGGACAGCGACACCTTGAGCAACTGGAGGTACTGCTCGGCCAAGGGGCTGGGGGCGCCTTCGGCCTCGGCCGCTGTCGCGACCGCGCGCAGCTCGTTGAGCACCTGCTGGCGGACCCGGGCCACGGCTGCCTCAGCCACGGGATGCGCCAGCACCAACACGGCCCACAGGGTGCCGGCCAGGGACGCGACGACGCGGTCGAGCGGAGCCGATCCGTCCGCCTCCCAGATGCCCGCTGGATCCGGTATGCCCAACGCCACCCCGCTCAAGGGCCACCGCCACGGTTGCAACGACGACGTGGCGGCGTCCTCGACCCTCACCGCCGCATACAGGCCGTCGAGCACCGCCCGCAGCACGTCGCGGCGGCGATCCTGCGTCACGGCCGACGGCGTCCTGGACGACCAGGTCCCAAGCTGCACCCGCACCCCGTCCGCGGCGCCCAGCATCGAGAACGCCACCGGCATGCGATACCCATACAGGCCGGTGATGAGCTCGGCTGTCCGGGGTCGCCACGCCTCGCCTGGTGCCCGCAGTTGCTCGCTGGGCAGCCGCTTGTCAGGCCGCCCGACGCCGCGCACACGGAGCAGGCGACGCACCTCGGGAACCCCAGCGGTCCGGGCGCCACCCGGCTCCGGTACCAGCGGCATACACCGCTGCAGGTAGTCGACGCTGTCGGTCGTCACACCACTCGACGTCGTCATCCCACCCCGCCCCCGCGGCCCCCATTGCGAGTTCCCCCCGCGAACCCTCAGGCCGTCCCTGTACGAGCGGCCGGTTGGCCTTGAGGGTCAGCGCCAGTGTGTCGGATCCCGCGGCAACACTCCAGCCCCGCGGTTCGCGAAATGGAAGCTGCTCAGTGGACATCAACCCACCAACAGCCCGCTGACCTGCACCAACAGGTCACCAACAAATCGTGTAGACCTGACGGGATTCGAACCATGCGAGTGGCTGCGGTTAGCCCAGGCCATCGCCCAGGCCTTCCAGCTCGTCCAGAACCTCTACGGGCACGGTGAGGAACACCACGACGAGGGTGGCCAACAGTGAGCCAACACGCCGCCGCACTGACGCTGTTGGCCAAATCGTCGCGACCATCTTGTCATGACAAGCCCCTCCAGCGCGCTTGGTGGGCGACAGAAGGGGCCTTCCTCGTGCCACGGTCCCTGGCCAGTGGGCGTGCTGGTCTACCGGCCTGCGGCGCGGGGGGTCGCCGTCTCGGCAGACGTCGGTAGGTTTATCGATGGTGTCGGAGGGGGGACTTGAACCCCCACGTCCTTGCGGACACTAGGCCCTCAACCTAGCGCGTCTGCCTATTCCGCCACTCCGACTGGGAACTCGGCCATCAACCTAGTGTGGCGGCGGGA
>Ga0137384_10001337_pt1 | contig 19500 bp, 24 predicted proteins | sample SagtaG_2_FD_104922 | JGI IMG/M metagenome (GOLD analysis project Ga0137384, IMG submission 104922) | Vadose zone soil microbial communities from Sagehorn Ranch, Mendocino, California, USA - Sage2_R_60_16 metaG | ecosystem: Environmental > Terrestrial > Soil > Vadose zone | place: USA... | reverse complement strand
GGGAGGCCTTCCGGAACAGATCCATTAGCACTCGTTCGGCCTCTGGATGTGTGTCTTGGGCCAGCGTTCTCATGCCTGCAGCATACGCTAGAGCATGCTTCAAGGAAAGTCGGGCTTTGCGCCGTTTGCGCCGAGCACAATTCCGAACTTATTGTCCGCCGCGCGCGGCAGTATGGACCGGCTGTTGGTCGGTGACGGCCGTGAGAAAGGCCTCGAAGTCTGCCTTCTATGTGACGTCTTACTTTCCGTTCGTCTTCGCCAATTCGGAAAGGCGGTTTTTCAACTGCTCAAACTTTTCACCCTTGAGGACACGCTCCGCTTTCCCCCCTTGACTAACCTCATGCTGCCTCATACCTTCAGACCCATGGTAGGCAGCCAAGCCCAGGAATGTAACGTTTCTGCCTCGATATCCACTTAGGGTTGCATTCTTTCAATACACATAAATGGTTAGGTGTCATCCGCCGTTATGCCTCCTTGGCTGTTAATTTGGATTGCACGCTTCGCGTCAGGCGAGCGATTCAGGAAGGCGACACCGAAAGAATTGCGGTGGTATAGCAGCGCTTTCGCTTTTGTTCCAATTTGGCTCGTCCTCTTTGTCCACGTCGGACACTCATTTCTCGATGGGGCCAGCGCTGTCGGCATTTGGTTTTACATGATGGGTTGTTTCTTCGTTGCCGCGTTGTGGCTCGCAGTCTGGGTGAGGTTTGTTCCAGCCGTTGTGTCATGGGTGGTTGCCGCGATAGTTTGGATAGTTACACTTTGCCTGGTTTTCACCGGTAGGATATTTTGAGATGAGCACGACCATGACACATAACGAGCGGCCTGGAGTGGATGCCGGCTGGCGGCTTCTGTTTGCATCCGAACATCCTTGGCCCGGCATCACTCTGGCCGAGCGTTAGGCAAAGAAGAAGCTTTCAGTTCAACCAAAAAGCATATGCCAAAATACATCATCGAGCGCGAAATCGCAGGAGCCGGAAAACTTACTCCTGACCAGTTGCACGGTATCGCACAGAAATCGTGCGACGTACTAAAGAAGCTCGGACCTCAAATTCAGTGGGTCGAGAGTTACGTCACCGACGACAAGGTCTATTGTGTTTATATCGCGCCAAGTGAAGACTTGGTGCGCGAGCACGCCAAGCAAGGCGGGTTTCCGGCCAATCGCGTGTCCGAAGTGAGAGGGATCATTGATCCGACTACGGCAGAAGCCTAACAATCGCTTGAGCCAATGAGCGCCGCCGATGACGTTGGCCCTGGATTTGGAGTTTTGTTTTCGGCGGCGCTCATGGCTCAGCTTTTCGGTTAGGCGTCATCGCACCCGTTTATGAATACCGAGACTAAACAGTTGTTGACCCGCTGGCAGTCACTCGAAAAGAACGACGGACTCCAGCGCGCAGGTGCGACAGCTCGCCTGCTATGGATTGTTGGGTTGGTGCTTTGCATCTTTGTCGTGTTCGCCGTGGTTTACCGGCTTCATCCCGCGTTCGTCGCTGTTGCCGCTGCGGGGATGGGTTGGGTGATTGCAGAGTCGAACGCACTTCGGACGCGACTCGCTCAGTGGCCCATATTCAAGAGCTACATTGACTGGAAGAAGGTGGAGGAGGATTTGAGAGGATGACGACATTGACGCTTAACATGCGCTGCAGCGAATCGCCGCCCTGCTGGGCAGGCGCACGGTTCAGGAAAATTTCAACTCGCCTGTTGCAGCCGGAGCGCGTCCCCGGCGGCGGTCGCTGACCTTTTTCGTTAGTTGCGACATGACGAGCGATGCCAATCGCTTGGTGCCTCCCGGAGCTGTCGCCCAAAGGAGCGCAGCGAAACCGGCCACGCGCGGGTATTGCCAAGTTGTCCGACGAGATTTACGATGCGTCCTCAAGATGCATCGCTTCCCGTCGAGCAGCGGGACGCCCTCCACACGGGTGCGTCTTTAGAAAGGCTTGAGCCGTGTGAAGGGAAACTTTCACGCACGGTTCTTAGCGGGGTGTGGGCGGGTTAACCGCCCGCACCTACCCGGTGCCGCTACGACACGTTATGCTGAATATCGCCTGGGTTGCCCCCTTCATCATCACCGGCGGCATTATGTGGTTCATCGTTTACCAGATGGCGCCGATTGGCCGCGAGTTCTCGCTCGGACGCACGATACTTGGAGTGGTTTGGATGGCTCTCTGCGAGCGAGGCGCAAACGCGCTGCTACATCCCCACATCGGGGACTGGAGTATTTTGGCTGGATTCCTCGTCTCGGTGTTGGTCGTCAAGTTCTGGTTCGACATCAAATTCTGGCGGGCGTTTTTCGCGGTATTCCTCTACAATGCCATCTTGATAGCGTCATTTCTCTTGATGGACTATGGTGCGAAGCATTTGCCGCGGCCTAACTATGCGCTGCAGCGAACACGGCCATCGCGCTCCGGTTGCAATCCACGCGCCCCGCGAGCCGGGTCGCTGAGCTTGGGTCGTTGGGCCGAAACAATCCCCCGTTCGCTGTGTTTTCAGCATTCGGATTAATGAATATGCCAGGAGACAATCGAGGCGGGTTTACGTTGGTTGAGTTGCTGGTCGTCATCAGCATCATCGGAATCCTCGCCGCGCTTTTGTTGCCGTCGCTATCCAACGCCAAACGAAAGGCGCAACGAATTCAATGCGTCAGCAACCTGCATCAGCAAGGCGTCGCTTTGCATATGTTTCTCGCGGACAACGGCAGTTATCCGTTGTGGATTGCACCCACGAGCAGTGATCCGCCCGGTCGCTGGTGGGCAGACGAACTCGAGCGTGGCGGATTCGGCATCTCCAGCCCGGGCGCACAGTTCTGGCAAAAGGGTGTTTGGCGTTGCCCGTCAGGGAAGCCGCGCGATGGAAATCTTGGTAATAGTCCGTATTACGGCTACAACGCTTTTGGTGCTCACGGAAATCGAACGAACAACTTCGGCCTTTCGGGCCATTACACCGAAAACCCAGAAACCCGTGCTCCCGTTGCCGAGTCGGAGGTGATTGCTCCCGCGGAAATGATGGCGATGGGCGAGAGCGATGCGTTCGGGTTCATGCGTTCCCTGAGTTACAACTTTCCAGATCCCGTGGTGGGCACCCAGACTACTAACGTGGCGGGCATGCTCCGCCATGGGCCGAAGTTCAACGTACTCTTTTGTGATGGTCACGTCGAATCGCCAGCGCTGACAGTTCTTTTTGAAGACACGAGCGACGTGGCTTTAGTCCAATGGAATCGCGACCATTTGCCTCATCGAGATCGCCTATGAAGAAACCGGTTATCCGTCCAACCATCCGGCTAGAGGCAACGCCGGGTCGGCGCTCCAGTTCGCGATCAAACGTCACTGGCCCGGCGTGCCTCAGCCGGGGTGTTAGGCCGCTTCACGCGCCATGACTGACGACACGCCAAAGACCAGACTCGAAGGACAGCGCGGCTACGTTATTCGGACGCGTTCGTGGGAGGCCATCGTTGAGTTCTACCGCGACCTGATTTCCAAGCGTTGGCCTTTTCTTCCCATGTTGCGTGTTGTCGAGGCAATCGCTGCGTCACCTGCTGCCGCCCAGATTCACGGCGCTACTTCCCACTCAGACCTTCTTCTGTCCGACTGCGCAGACTTTCGCAGCGGAGACAGCACGCTCGAGATTGTCTATGAGCCGAGCGACCGGACATTTCGTTTTCACCATCGCAGCTTTTCTAGCCGCGACGACGAGAAGACCTGCACCGAGGCAGAGGCATTGCAGACACTCAGACTTTTTCTACGACTGAAGTATGGAGTTTTATTTGAGATACCAGCGGCGTAACCCCTAGCGCAGTGGAGTGGACGCCGGGCGTGCGGTCCGTTTGCGTACCCGGCGACTCCGGCCCGGCGCCACTCACCGCAAGCGTTAGGCGTCATTCGCGTATCACCATGAATAGCGCACACGACTCAGTTGAGCAGAAGGTAGCGGCTCTCTTCGCCGAGCTGGCCGGTGAGCGCACTGCTCGACTTGGCGAGCCTGCCGCTCAGGAGACACGCGACAGACTGGCCAGCGCCTTGTCAGCGGACTACCCGCCCGATACCGCGCGGGAGATTGCCTTCCATCTCGTGGACTGGCACACAGACGCCGCTTTCATGATGGCGGTGCATCTGTTTCCAGAGCGGTTCACACCAGAGGAGCTTGTGGCAGGTGCGGACATGCTTCTCATTCACGCTCCAAATCACCTCGCAGCAGCCGCGAAGCTAGCAGGCCATCCGATTCAGGATGTGTTTGAGATAGGAGTTCTTGATGATACCGACCATGCCGCCTAACAAAGATGGGAGGTAGGCAGTGCGCCTGGCTGATGGATGCGTGATCTTGGAAGGATGAACGGGGCGCACTGCTTACTTCGCGGGTTGGACGAAGCCACTGCTGCGGGCCTATGAGGTTGAAGAAACTGCTGCGAAGGCGGCTCTATAGCCAAAGTAAAAAATATGTTGCTGAGCGGCAGCAGCATTGGTTTCCGGGTTCTGCTGGCCCCAGGTCAGCCTTGAACGGGAACGGCCAGGCGTAAGCCGGTTTGGACCGGGCTGAAAAGCATGATTCAATGCAGAAGATTATGAAGACACGATCCTCGAAACACGTTCGATTTCTTTGCGTTCTGTGGCTGGTGGTTTGGGCGGTGGGACCACAGGCCCTGGCCCAGACGCCGCCAAGGCTCGGCCTTCAACTGTATGCGGGGCTGAGCATCACGGGGGCGGTCGGCACCGTTTACCAAATTCAATACGTCACGGACCTTGCCCAGACGAACGACGCGAGCGCATGGCGCGGTGGCACCGTTACCCTCCGGCCTTGACTACCCTCATCCTGCCTCCTACCTTTACACCCATGGTAGGCAGCCAAGCCAAAGAATGCAACGTTTCTCCGCCAATATCCACTTAGGGATGCATTCTTTCAATACACATAAATGGTTAAGCGGCAGCGCCAGTTTTCGATGAAAGTGGCCCGGTTTCAAATTGACAAGAGATGGTGGACCTCGTTCTCTTTCATTCTGTTTATCGTCTCTTTGTGGATGCCGTGGGCTCCGATCTCCTATGAAGGGTACCGGCTTGTTAGTCCAGTGCGATTCGTATCGATCCTGTTAAGCCTTCCAAGATTGGAACCACCACCGGACATACCGATTGATTTCGTGGGGTATTACCTCCAGTTTGCTCTGGTGATCTGTGTGTGTGCCATCGTCGCAACTCTTATCGGCTGGGTGCTCCAATGCGCCGTCGTGATCGTGCGAACGACATGTTTTGCAAAAAGAGCGAAACCTTGACCATACCTCTTAAGCCCATCCCTGCAGAGGCTCGAGGCGAAATGAAGGCCCGGCTTAACAACACCGCTGCACCTAACCGCCGCCCGCCCTTTCAGTTCGCCACGTCGTGCAAATTCGATTATTGTTTCTGCGCTCCACCCGCCTCCACGGCGGCGGCAGGTGAGCCGCACCGTTAAGCCGCAGCACCTCATATGGAAAAAGGCAAACAACTGGTAACGGGACTCGTCGTGGTCATGACCGCATACGCCGCCTACATGACGCTTCGTGCGAACCGTCTTCAAACGCGGTTGGCCGAACTGGAGGCATCGCATCATCAGTTGCAGCAGAAGCACCGACTCTTGAAGCAAAGCTACATTCAGTTCGCTAGCGGCTCCCACACCAGTGACCAGACTTTTCGAGAGGTGCTTTCGGTTCTCGAGAAGGAGGACGGGTCGGACCTCATCGCATCACCCGAGAGCCCTACTACGCGGGTTAACATGATACCCCGCATCCAGAGCAAATAAACATCTCTCGGCTGAACGAATCGCTCGACCGAATGACGAGGAGCGGGGTCAGCCTGCGGTTCCAATTCGAGCGTCCTCGGCGCGCTCCTCCGGCTGATAAACATGATTCAATGCAGAAGATTATGAAGACACGAGACTCGAAACACGTTCGATTCCTTTCCGTTTTGTGGCTGGTGGTTTGGGCGGTGGGACCACAAGCCTTGGCCCAGACGCCGCCAAGGCTCGGCCTTCAACTGTATGCGGGGCTGAGCATCACGGGGGCGGTCGGCAGCGTTTACCAAATTCAATACGTCACGGACCTTGCCCAAACGAACTCCTGGCGCTGTCTGGAGTTCCTGCAACTGCCCGTCAGTCCCTATCTGTGGGCCGACAAGTCCGCCCCGGCGACAGGCAAGCGGTTTTACCGAGCGGTGGCGTTTACGGCCCCCACGAACCTGGTGTTCATCCCGCCGGGGACTTTCAGGATGGGCAGCCCGGCCAACGAAGTGGACCGTATAGACAACGAGGGTCCGCAGACGGCGGTGACGATCAGCCGGGGGTTTTGGATGGGGAAGTATTTAGTGACCCAAGGGGAATATCTCGCAGTGATGGGAACCAATTCGAGCTATTTCAACACCAACAACGGATATGCGGAGGATCTGAGCCGACCAGTGGAGACGGTGTCTTGGTTTGATGCGACGAATTACTGTGGGGTGCTCACGCAACGGGAGCGGGCGGCGGGGCGGATTGCAACCAACAGTGTGTATCGGCTGCCGACGGAGGCGGAGTGGGAGTATGCCTGCCGGGCGTGGACTTCAACGCGGTTCAGCTACGGGGATGACCCGGGCTACACCAACCTCACGAGCTACGCGTGGTATGGGTCCAACAGCGGCGGAACGACGCAACCGGTGGGGCAGAAGTTGCCCAACCTGTGGGGATTGTATGACATGCATGGGAATGTCTTTGAATGGTGCCAGGACTGGTGGTTGTTTAACCTTCCCGGTGGGATTGCGCTTGACCCGCAGGGGCCTGCAACGGGCACGTACCGCTTGATCCGCGGCGGCAACCTGAGCAGCCTCGCCGGGTACTGCCGGTCAGCGTCCCGCGCCCTCCGCCTCCCGGCCTCCGGGAGCTCCGGCTTCGGTTTCCGGGTTGTGCTGGCCCCAGGTCAGCCCTGAACGGGAACGGTCAGGTTGAACCGCTAATCTTCGCTAATCTTCGCTAATGAATTAAGGACGGGAATTGCTTCTGTTTTCTTAGTTTTTGTTTCATTAACGTTTATCAGCGCAAAATTAGCGGTTCTTGCGGAAAGTTGGTGTCTGGGCAGGGGTATCAATACGGCGGTGGCGCATTGTAAGCATTTGTGTTGTATTAATGGCGAACGGTTGTCGGAAAGAGCGGGGTCGCAGCCCTGGGCTGGAGGACACAATCCCTTTGGGATTGCCTTCAATGGCATCCCGGACTTGTGGGTGATGATAAGCGGGGGGCCCATCTTCTTGTCGGTACGACCACAGCCGACAGGAGAAGTGAGCGAGAGCTGCGTCCAACCCCGTCATTGTTGTAGTGGTTCTGTCGAGATGCACACAAACTCGGATTAGGTTTTTAAATCCGCCCGATTTGATTTGCTTTTCCGTTCCCATTGGGTCTGTCATTAAGCATGAACTTTTCCCGATTCGCCTGCCAGTTGGCCAAGGTGCTGCTTGGCTTGCAACTGTTCACCGTTGCCGCCTTGGCCCACTCCCCGGCTCAAGAGATGGCCGTAGCGGCGACCAATTTCCTGGCGGCGCTCGCGCCGGAGCAGCGTGCCAAGGCGGTGTTCGATTTCAAAGACGCTGAGCGCTTCGACTGGCATTTCATTCCCAAACCGCGCAAAGGACTTCCATTCAAAGACATGACCTCCGACCAACGGGCGCTGGCCCAAGCCTTGCTCAAAAGCGGGTTGAGCCAGGGCGGCTATGCCAAAGCCACCACTATCATCAGCCTGGAACAAATCCTGTTTGATCTCGAAAAGAACGGGCCAGCCCGCGATACCGACCTTTATTACGTCACCATCTTCGGCGCACCCGGAGACGCAACCTGGGGATGGCGGGTCGAGGGCCACCACCTTTCGCTGAACTTCGCAATCGCGGGCGGTGAGGTGTTGGCGGTGACACCATCGTTTTTCGGCGCAAACCCGGCTCGCATCCTTGAGGGCCCGCGCAAAGGACTCCGAGCGCTGGCCCAGGAGGAAGATCTCGCCCGCCAACTGGCCAAATCGCTGGACGCCGCCCAGCGCAACACCGCCATCCTAGCCACCAACGCTCCTCGTGACATCATCACCGGCAACTCCCGCAAAGCCAGGCCGCTGGAACCTATGGGCATCTCCGCCGCTGAGCTGCGAAAGCCCCAAAAGGAACTGTTGCTGGCCCTGCTCAAAGAATTCGTGTTCCGCTACCGCAACGAAATCGCCGAAGCGGATCTCGGTAAAATCCGCCAGGCCGGCGACGATAACCTTCATTTCGCCTGGGCCGGCGGACTGGAACCCGGCCAGGGCCATTATTATCGCATTCAAGGCCCGACTTTTCTGATGGAGTACGACAATACCCAAAACGACGCCAATCACATCCACACCGTCTGGCGCGAACTCCAAAACGACTTTGGCGAAGACCCCCTGCGGGCGCACTACGAGCAGGTCCCGCACGCGAAGTAGTCCACACCCCGTGTGAGAGGCTGCCAGGCTCGTTTTTCTTGCGCCTTGCCTCCTGGTGCAATTCAGCTTCTCACGCAGCCGCTTCCAGGACGGCTTCGGGGTGCTGGGCGGCAACGCGCAGCAGCATCCGGGCTGCACCGCTGGGCGTGCGGGTGCCTTGTTCCCAATGATGCAGCGTGCGGACGCTGATCCCCAACAGCCGGGCAAATTGGCTTTGTGACAGGCCAAGTTTCAGTCGCGTGGCGGCAATGCTCTTGTCCCAGGCGGCCTTCTGCGCCCGCCGAAAGGCCTTCGGGTCAACCGCCTGCAGGGTAAAGCGTCCCTTGCCATCGGAGCGCACGTCCCAGACCTTGGCCGGGGTCGCCGCGCCGCGCTCAATCTGTTCCTTGGCGCGAATCATTTCCTGAATGTTGCGGGCTTTCATTGAATCATCTTTCGTTTCAATTTATCAATTTCATCCGCGGACAGGACCTCCTGTCCTTGGCTACGAGATCCAGTCTTCGATGGACCTGTTTGATCGGGAGGCTGTCATTACTGTCGTTGCGACCGACTCGCCCTGTTACTTCCGCGACGCTCGTGCTGCTAACGAACTACATCCGGCGGTATTATCGAGTAAAGACCCAGTAATGGCCTGACAATGGCCTGAGAGCAAAGCTTCCCGGCGGGGTGGGGGCTTTGGTATTAGTGGGCGATGCGTTCGCGTTACGGCACTGCTGAACTGTATGGTTTTGATTTCGCCGCGCTCGCGGTGGAGCGGATTCGGGAACTTTCTAGGGCTTCGCACCAGGACATGGTCTGTCCTTTCAAGCCGCCCCAGCCGGGCAAACCGATGCCGAAGTGCAACAAAAAGGGCGGGGTGTGTTCGCTGAGGTTGTTTGAGCTGAATGAACAGGGGAAAGGAGAGGGGAAGGGCGGGCCGGTGACGACGTGCCCGAATCGGTTCTTGGAAGGGAGCCTGGTCGCGCAGTGGGTTGGCGAAACGTTGCTGGGGACTTCGAAGCCGACGGTGATTTCCGAACTGCCGTTCCTGATGAGGGAGATTCAGGCTGAGGGAGCGGACGAGGACGCGGTCGGCAAGATTGACGAAGTGTTGGTCAACGCGGAGGGCGGCGCGCTCCGGTGGTGTGCCCTGGAGTTTCAGGCAGTGTACTTCTCCGGCAAGAGCATGGAGAACGATTTCAAGATGATGCGGGAATGGAGCGGGCCGGGTGTGCCCTTTCCGGCGGTCCACCGGCGGCCGGATTTCAGGTCATCTGGACCGAAGCGGCTGATGCCGCAGTTGCAAATCAAGGTCCCGACAATCAGCCGGTGGGGAAAGAAGATGGCGGTCGTGATCGATCGGGCGTTCTGGGATTCGCTGAGCGAAATGCGCGAAGTCAAGGACTTGTCAAACTGCGAAATCGTGTGGTTCGTCGTTTCGTTTGCGCCGGCAAAGGATGGGCGCTTCGCCCTCCAGCGGCACGAAACGCATTGTACCACGCTGGACAACGCGGTGGAGGGCCTTACCGGCGGAACGCCAATGTCCCTTGAGCGTTTCGAGAAACAGATTCGCGAGCGTTTGGCGCGTCCCTGAGCCAGGAGAAGTTCTTGCCTATCAGAAGCTCGGTCATTCTGGCGTGATGCGTGTTCTTCATCGCGATGGCCTGGGTCTCGAAGTCGAACTCTGAGGCAAGTGAGGCGATCTCTTGAGTGTTGTCATAAGTCAGGAGGACATCTCCCTTTACCTTTGCCAACAGACCGAAGAGGCTGCGGTGGTCAACCTGCCAGTGAGAGTAGAGGCGCTTGGAGGCGACCGTGTATGGCGGGTCCACGAAAAAAGCTGCGGTTTCATCGTGGGCGTAGCGGCGGATGACGTCAAAGGCATCGCCTTCGATAAAGGAGAATCGCTCACGGACCTTGGCGATCTCCCGAATGCGACGCGCGAGTGTCTCGGGGTACCAGCGGGAGTTGAGGCCGCGTCCGTTCTCGCCGGTTTTAACCAGCCCAGCGCCTTCCGCCATGATGCCGCCTCTCTGGACGCGGTTTCTCAAGATGACGGCAAAGGCACGCTCACGCTGGGTGGCAGGCTCCTTGTGGAAGACGGCGGTTACGTTCTGGCGGGTCAGCTCGAAATTCAGGATTTGTTCCGCCAGCCATTTGGCCTGACCGCCGAAAATGGTGTGCCACACGGCAGCGACATTGGGGTCGCGTTCGACCAAGACGGCGTGTTGGGCAATCCCCTCGAAGCCCGCCGTCAATCCAACTATTCCGCCGCCAGCGAACGGTTCAACGAGGACGCACACGGGAGTTGTCTTGCTGGCAAGCCAGGACCGGATGTACGGCACGAGCCAGGTCTTGCCGCCGGGGTAGCGGAACGGCGAGAGCTGGGGCACCGAGGCGACATTGACCGGCTTGGTCATTTCGACGTCTTCCGCCGTTCGGTAGGCGACTGCCGGGTCGTGAAGCTCGGTCGGATCGAACTCGGAGTCAAGGTCGTGGGCGTAGCGCAACACCGCTGGGGCAAGCGTTTGTGGGACGCGGATGACCGTGGTGTTGCCAAGTTTCCACTTTGGCCGATAGCTGGTTGATGAACGAGCCACGATGAACCCTTGTAACATGGGTTTGAATTCGTGGCAAGAGAATTGTTACGCGGCTACACCAGATGCACCAGATGTGCGCTTGAAGATGTTGCGGCTTTGCTTATGGTGCTGGAGATGACAGCCGTGTCAGCCAGCCCCCGGGCCTCGCCCATCGCTCGGCCCGTGAAGACGTTGTGGGGGGTCGGGTCGGAGCGGGCGGCGCAGTTGGCCCGGCTGGAAATCTTCACCATCGAAGACCTGCTGCTGCATCGGCCGCGTCGTTACGAGGACCGCCGCCACTTCCGGCCCATCGCCCAACTGGTCCTGGACGAACCTGCCGTCGCGCGCGGCAACATCGTCGCGCTCGGCGTCAAATGGTTCAGAAAACACACCAGGTCCATTTTCGAGATCATCCTTGACGACGGTACGGCGCGGTTGCATTGCCGGTGGTGGAACCTGCCGTTCATGGAAAAGTATTTCGCGGTGGGAGACGAGGTGGTCGCGTTCGGCAAACTGGTTTCGCTCAAACCGCGCACGGTTGACCACCCGGAAACCGAAGTCGTCGAAACCGGCGAAGAAAATTTCATTCATCTCAATCGCATCACGCCGATTTATCCGCTCACCGAAGGTCTGCCGCAACGCTGGCTGCGCTCGCTTATTTGGCGGACGCTCAATCAATTCGAGGCGCGCGTCCCCGAACCGTGGCTGGAACTGACGCGTCGAGGCTCCAAGGTCGAAGGTCGGGCAGCCCCGCTCCCCGCTCCCCGCTCCACGCTCAACACGTCCCTCCCCACCCGCGCCCAGGCCATTCACCTGCTCCACTTGCCTGAGAGTCTCGATGACGTTGACCTGGCGCGCCGACGGCTGGCATTGGACGAGTTTATCGAACTGCAACGGGGGATTTTACTGCGCCGAAAAAGCTTTGAAACCAAGGCGCGGGCGTTGCCGTGCCCAGGCGATAACCGTCTGCTTAAGCCGTTCCTGGCCCGCCTCGGTTTCAAGCTTACTGAAGCCCAAACCAAAGTGCTGCGCGAGCTGCGCAAAGACCTGTCCGGCCCGCTCCCCATGCGCCGGCTCTTACAGGGCGACGTCGGCTCCGGCAAAACCGTGGTGGCTGGGTGCTGCGCGTTGATGGCGCTGGAAAGCGGCTACAACGTGGCGCTCATGAGTCCGACCGAGATTCTGGCCGAACAACATTTCCGGAATTTCACCCAGTGGTTTGAACCGCTGGGTGTCAGAGTGGAATTGCAAACCGGCAGCCGCAAGACCAGCGTCGCGCCAGCAAAGCCCACCTCCTTCGAGCTTCGACCCTTGGCCCCCGACTCCCATCAGGCAACCCGCGACACGCAACGCGCGACACCAATCACGTCACCCGTCGCTCTTTTCATCGGCACTCATGCTTTGCTCACCGCCAGTTTTGGGTTGGTCAACCTCGGCTTGGTCATCATTGATGAGCAACACAAGTTCGGCGTGGCCCAGCGCGAACAACTCGTGCGCAAGGGCCGCTACCCGCATCTGCTGGTGATGACCGCCACACCAATTCCGCGGACCCTTGGTCTGACGGTCTATGGCGAGTTGGATGCGTCGAGCATCGAACAACTGCCGCCCGGACGCGGGCACATCAAAACTTTCGTTCGGACTGCGGACAAGCTGCCCAAAGTCTGGGCGTTTGTCCGCGACCAACTGGCCGAGGGCCGGCAGGCATACGTGGTCTATCCGCGCGTGGAGGAGGCAGACCAAAACGGAGTCAAAGCGGTAACTCTGGAGTTCGATAACCTGAAAAGCCTGCTGGCGCCGTTTTCTGTCGGCCTGCTGCATGGACGCTTGAAAAGCAAAGAGAAGGACCAGGCGATAGCGGCATTTCGCGCGAACCGCTTGCAGGTGCTCCTGGCGACCTCGATGATCGAAGTCGGCGTGGATGTCCCCAATGCGACGGTAATGCTGATCGAAAATGCGGAGCAGTTCGGTCTGGCGCAACTCCATCAACTGCGGGGGCGCATTGGCCGTGGCCCGCATGCCGCATACTGCATTTTGGTTGCCGCCGCCAAGAGCAAGGAGGCGCAGCAGCGCCTGCGCGTGCTGGAAGAAACGACCGACGGTTTTCGCATCGCCGAGGCCGATTTGAAACTAAGAGGGCCAGGCGAATTGCTCGGCCAGCAGCAAAGCGGCGCGCCGAAGCTCCGTTTTGGGGATTTAACCGCCGATTGGGAACTGATCCAACAGGCCCGCCGGCTGGCTGCGCAACTGGTGGACCCGGCATGATACTGGTCAGCAGCGCAGGTTAAAGATCGGCGCAACGGTGCCTGGGCTTTTGACCCCAGGAGATAGGTCTAAAATTTTGCTTGTGCTTTTGGCGCTTTTGATAAAGGTTTGGCATATTATGAAAAGGAAATTCGCCTTTATCGTACTCATGGGGCTCGTAATGGGAGCTATGTTGACCAGTTGCAGCCAGTCCGACCAGTCAACGCCCCCAGCGACCAGCACAAACGCGGCGCCTTCGACCCCATCCACCAACAAGTAAGACATTACTTCCAAGTCAATTTGGGAATGTCGCCTTCACGCCGGGCAGGGGTTTTTGCCCGGCCTCTCTCTTTTTTCCCTGGCGATTGGCGCGGTGCCGGCAGCTTAGATGCATCCTGAGAGGGGACATCCTCAAGTGGTTGTCGACATTGGACTGGAAAGTTCGACGAACCCGCCGACCAGAATGTCTGCGCGAGTTGGCCTGCGCCTGTGAGATGCATCCGCCTGAGTGGGGCGTAGATAGGCTGCTCAGCAATTCTCATTATGGCCGCTTCGATCCGCGCCGGGCAGTCTTGGGACTTACGGCTTCCTTACGCCTCCTTACGGGTTACCTTACGGGTTGCAACTCAAAAACAACCCACGTTTATGCACCTCCTTACGGGTTTACGCCTCCAACACCCCCCAAGAGTAGGCTGCTATCTTGCGCTTGGATTTTTACCCAAGCCGCAGTAGATTGCTTCTATGAAAGTCGTCTTTTGCCTCGTGATTGCCGCCGGGCTGGTTCTCATCGGATGCGGAGAGAAATCCAGCAAATCCGCCCAAACAACCAACGCCGCCAGCAGTGGCGGCGGTCTGTTGACCGCACCGGTGGATTATCTGGCGGCCGCAGCCCGAGCGCAGCGATCGGCGGTGAAAACCATTGATACGACCTCACTGAACAAGGCCATCCAGTTGTTCGGCGTGGAGCATGGGCGCAATCCCAAGGACCTAAACGAACTTGTCGAACAGAAATATATCCCCCAGATTCCCACTCCACCCTACGGGACAAAGCTCGTTTACGACGCCAATTCCGGTGAGGTGACAGTGGTCAATCAGTAGATAGTGGCTCCGAGACCCAAGCTCCAAGGCGCAAGTCAGGTTCGCGGGTTATTACGCTATCAGTTTGTCAGACCGCAAGATTTTTGGCGCGAGGTACGGCGGAGCTGCGTGGTCTGAAAACCGTACTTTGCTCTCGCCAAAGATTCCTGAATGGCAAAGAGTCTCGGTTTTCAATGACCGAGCAAATTGTCATCTTAGACTTTGGTTCCCAATACACGCAGGTCATCGCGCGCCGCGTCCGCGAATGCAAGGTCTATTCTGTGATCCTGCGCTATGACACTCCCGCTCAAGCACTGGCCGCGCTCAGCCCCAAAGGCATCATCCTGTCCGGCGGCCCGGCCAGCGTCTATGCCAAAGATGCGCCGCTGCCCGACCCCGCGGTGTTCAAACTGGGCATTCCTTTGTTGGGCATCTGCTACGGGCTGCAGCTCCTCGCCCAGTACCTCGGCGGCAAGGTCGAGCCGGGCCAAAAGCGCGAATTTGGCAAAGCCACGCTCCGCGTCACGGACAGATCCTGTCCGTTGTTTGCGAACCTGGCAGAAACACTGCAGGTTTGGAACTCGCACGGGGACGGGCTGACCAAAATCCCGGTTGGGTTCAAATCGGTCGGGGTGACGGAAAACTCCGAATACGCGGCCATCGAAGATCGCGCCCGAAAGTTGTTCGGGCTGCAATTCCATCCGGAGGTGGCGCACACCCCGCGAGGGCGCGAACTGCTTGCCAACTTCGTCCACGGCATCTGCGGCTGCGGAAAAAACTGGACGATGCACAATTACCTGGGCCAAGCCATCGAAGCTCTGCGAGCGCAAGTGGGCGATGGAAAAGTGATCCTCGGCCTGAGTGGCGGGGTCGATTCGAGCGTCGCCGCGGCGTTGCTGCACAAAGCGATTGATAGCCGGCTGGCCTGCATCTTCGTCAACAACGGCCTGTTGCGCGGGCGCGAAGCGGAGGTGGTGCGCGAACTTTTCGGCCGCCACTTCAAGATCAAGCTCCATTACGAGGACGCGTCCAGGCTATTCCTCTCCCGCTTGCGCGGGGTGGCGGATCCCGAACGCAAACGCAAAATCATCGGCAAGACGTTCATCGAAGTATTCCAAGCCGCCACCCGACGGGCTGGCCAAGCGAAGTTCCTGGCTCAAGGCACCCTGTATCCTGATGTGATCGAGTCGGTGCCCATTGGTGGCAACCCGGCGGCGATGATCAAGAGCCACCACAACGTCGGCGGGCTGCCAAAAAAGATGAAGTTTCAATTGGTCGAGCCGCTCAAATGCCTCTTTAAGGACGAAGTGCGCGAACTGGGCCTGGAACTGGGCCTGCCGCGCGAGATGGTTTTGCGCCAGCCCTTTCCCGGCCCTGGCCTGGCGGTGCGTATCCTGGGCGAAGTCACCCCCCAGCGCCTGGCGATTCTGCGCAACGCCGACACCATCGTGGTGGAGGAAATGAAGAACAGCGGCTGGTATTACAAGATTTGGCAGAGCTTCGCGGTGTTGTTACCCGTGCGCAGCGTCGGCGTGATGGGCGACGAGCGCACTTACGATTACACCATCGTCATCCGCGCCGTGGAGTCGCAGGACGGTATGACGGCCGATTGGGTCAGGCTGCCGTATGAGCTTTTGGAGAAACTCTCGAACCGAATCATCAACGAAGTCAAGGGCGTCAACCGGGTCTGTTTCGACATCACCAGCAAGCCGCCGGGCACGATAGAATGGGAATAAGAGCAGCCAGGCAGCGAGAGGCTGTAGTCCGTGAGTGGGCTGCGGATCGGGACAATTCAGGGGCAGTTCGGCGGAACTGTGCCTGGGAGAAGGCGAGCTGAGCAAAGCTCCCCCTGCCCCGTTGCCGTTTAAGGCGGCGCTCATAAATCTGTCAGCACGTTTTCGCAGTCGGGCATTGGGTCTACGTCGTCGCGAGTGTTCTGAGTTGTGGGATCACTTATGAGAAATTGCTTTTTCAGGCGCTGCCCTTTCATGAAGCTGCGCGCATGAGAATCGAGATTAAATCTCGCTCGCCAAGAGCCCAGACGTGCAGTAAATACACCACATCTCCAGCCACGCGGCGCCGTCAACCTCGGCTTCCTTGATGGCCACGCCCACCCTCCCGACAGTGCTCCACACGCCAAGCCATGGAAACTTTTGCGCGCGTGTGGTGTTTGGAGTCCGAAGATGGAATTTGCAGTTACTGCGTTTGTGGGCTGAGTACGGTTGGAGCCGCGGGGGTCAACGCAACAAACATTTAGCAAGATAGGCATGCGAATATTTTGGCTGGTTTACTGGGCAATGGTCGGCCTGGGCATTGGACATGTGGACGCGTCCGGGCCTGACTCCGCGCCTGCGGCGGTTGGTCCCAAATCGCAGGGCGACTCGGAATTGGTCTCGCAGGTTCTCCCGATTAAGTACGCCTTGGCTGCAGAGGTTGCCGCGCTGATCGAGAGAGTGGGCACGAGAAGTACCGGCGCGGGCGCGCGCACGAATGAGCCGACCGTGAAGGCCTCGGATGGGACGCGCGGAACTCTGGCTGACGAGATCATTCGTAGAGCGGGGCTCTCCGGCGTCGGCCATGAGTTAGGCCCGCGCAAAGTTATTGTTGATCAACGCAGCAATTCGCTGCTGCTTCTTGCTGGACGGAACGATATGGAGCAGATCAAAGGGATTATTTCCAAGGTGGATGTGGTCCTGGCGCAGCTCTTAGTGGAAGCGGTGATTATTGAGCTCTCGCCAAACGCCTCAATCAGCCCCACGACCCTGCTGCAGAAGTCGGCGGCTCTGACTGGCGGGAGCGCGCGTCCGGCCGAGGGGGATGCGACAATTCCGTCTTCTGGAGCGAGGTGGTCGCCCGACGAGCAAATTACTTCGCTGGCGAAGTTGGTCACCGGCGCGGCGACCAATATTGCGAGCAGCAGGAAAGGTGAGTTCCATTGCCTCGGCAAGGTCGGCGGTGGCATGGACGTGACGCTCGCTGCGATAGCAAGGATGCCCGGCGTCAAAGTGCTTCAGTGGCCATGTATCCAGACCTCGGATGGAGTTGAGGTCCAGATTTTTGTAGCAAGGACGATCGGTCCCACCATGGCCTACTTTGGCGCGGCGGCTTACTCGTGCGGTTGTCCCTCTTCCACGGAGCACCTGCAGGGCGGGACGACACTCGGCCTGACCCCGCATATCGGCTCGGACGAACTTGTGGTGATGGACGTTCATCAGGCCATTGAAGAATATGCGGGTTCCACGACTATTTCGGGTATCGGCAACGTGCCGATCACCGCGCGAAGTGAAACGCGTGAGATAGTGGCCTCACATGGCCAAGAGATTTTGGTGCTGGGCGGGCGAATCGAAACGATTGAGAAACGGGGTCATCTGACGGTGCCGGTGCTCAAGGATATAGCTCTGCTGGATGCTCTTTATCAGAAGCTGCCAGCGCGCAGGATCCAATCCGATATGTTAGTGCTGGTCCAGGCGACGGTCCTTCCGAGACCGGCAACACCTGAACCTCTCCGGACAGGCCTCAGGCTGATCTCCCCGAATTCCGCGAATTAATACCCTATAACCAGACTGCAGTGACCGGAAGGGTTCAGACCTCTGGTAGCAGTGGTTCGGAAACCACGTCCCGCCAGGCGCCTGCTGCCGCAGAAGACCTGCGGCGACACGCAGGACTTGGTCAGGGTTTCAATCAAGCCAAGCAGTGTTGAATGCAACCTCATGTTGCGGTTGACGCTGCGCGGGTGAGCTTTGACTGTTTCCGCCTGCGGCAACCGGCGGACACAATTTAAAGAGCGCAGGGTGGTTTGTCCCCAAGCCGCTTCGCTTTCCAGCGCTTGACGTTGACGACTATCGGATCCAGATAAATAGAGCCATCACGCAGTTTGGTCGTGCCGATGAGGTTCGTATTGTAAGTCTCGGTTCGACGGCTGCCAGTGACCGCATTTACTTTGCTACCTACGTAAGTCCAATCGGGTTGCGGATGCGTGTGCCCGTTCAGGACCGCGCACATGATACGCACAAATTTTATGTGGCAGGACTCACGATCAATCCGGTAGCAGGCTACCACGTGACAGCCAGAATGGCCATTATGGCTCTCTCCGCCTTTGCCGATTTGAATCGTTGATTTGACCTCCAGGACAACCAACTTTCCTTTTTCCGCAATCTGTGGATTATTTAGTTGAAATAGATGCCAGTGTATCGAATCGAAAAGACCGACTGCTTTGAGTGGTTGCGGCAACGTCCGGCCCATTCGCTAAATGCAGTTTGCACCGATCCGCCCTACGGTATCCTGGAATTTACCGAAAAGGAGATTGCCAAGCTCCGCGCTGGTCGCGGCGGCGTTTGGCGCTTGCCGCCCAAGGTTGGGGGCAGCCATCGCGATCCTTTGCCGCGCTTCACCGTGCTCAGCAACGAGCAGAAACATCACTTGCGGAATTATTTTAGAGATTGGGGCGCATTGTTGCTCCGCGTGTTAGTTCCGGGTGGCCATGTGTGCGTCGCCGGCCACCCCATTTTGCAGCACCATGTTCAAGGCGCGATGGCTGAGGCGGGTTTTGAAGTGCGGCCTGCCATTATGGGCTGTACTACAGCTTTCGCGGCGGGGACCGGCCCAAGAATGCCGAGGCGGAATTTCCAGAAGTGTGTGTTAGTCCCAAAGGCGCGTATGAGCCCTGGATGCTGTTCCGCAAGCCGATTGATGCGAAGACCGTGGCGGAGAATTTGCGCCATTGGAGAACAGGCGCACTTCGGCGCCTTTCAGCAGACAAGCCGCTACCCGATGCAATCCCGAGTGGACGCACTCCAAAATGTGAAGAAGCCATTTCCAATCACCCGTGCTTGAAGCCGCAGCATTTCATGCGGATCATTGTGCGCTCTCTTCTGCCAATAGCCGAAGGAACGATCCTCGATCCTTTCATGGGTTCTGGATCGACAATCGCGGCTGCCGAGGCGATTGGTTATCATTCCATCGGATTGGAGATCGATGCGGAATATTTTGAGCTCGCGCAAAAGGCGATTCCAAGGCTAGCCACGCTTTATCCGGATTTCAAAGGCCAGCAAACCGAGGTTAAGCTTAACGGAAATGTTGATGAGGATGATTCTGATTCGCAGTTGGCCTTAACGCTGGCTGAGGCGGCGGTGCAATACGGCAAAGCGCCCAAACACAAATCCAAACCCGAGCGTGAAGGGCGGTGATATACAGCTTCAT
>Ga0137384_10001335_pt1 | contig 19517 bp, 15 predicted proteins | sample SagtaG_2_FD_104922 | JGI IMG/M metagenome (GOLD analysis project Ga0137384, IMG submission 104922) | Vadose zone soil microbial communities from Sagehorn Ranch, Mendocino, California, USA - Sage2_R_60_16 metaG | ecosystem: Environmental > Terrestrial > Soil > Vadose zone | place: USA... | reverse complement strand
TCGATGGCATCGGCAGCACGGAGCTGCTGCACATCTTCATCTCGTCATCCGATGAGCAGATCAGGCCGGGCGCCACCGGCCGGGTGGTGCCCGGTTACGTCGCCGAGATACTCGGCCAGGACGGCAGGCCGGTGCCCGACGGCGAGGACGGCCGGCTGGCGGTCAAGGGCCCGACCGGCTGCCGTTACCTGGCCGACGACAGGCAGCGGGCCTACGTGCGCGACGGCTGGAACATCACCGGCGACACCTACCGCAGGGACGCCGACGGCTACTTCTGGTACCAGGCCAGGTCCGACGACATCATCATCTCCTCCGGCTACAACATCGCCGGGCCCGAAATCGAGGAAGCCCTGCTCGGCCACCCGGAGGTGACCGAGTGCGGCGTGATCGGGGTGCCGGACGAGGCCCGCGGCCAGATCGTCAAGGCCTACGTGGTGCTCGCCGACGGGGCCGACGGCGACGCGGCCAAGGTCAGCGAGCTGCAGGAGCACGTCAAGCAGCGGATAGCGCCGTACAAGTACCCGCGCGCGATCGAGTTCGTGCCCACCCTGCCGCGCACGAATACCGGAAAGCTACAGCGGTTCAGGCTCCGCGACCTCGCAGCGCACTAGCCGGCCGGATCAGACCTCGATCAGCACCGGGATGATCATCGGGCGCCTCCGGTAATTCTCGTTCACCCAGCGGCCCGCGGTCCTGCGCACCAGCTGGGTCAGCTGGTGCACGTCGTTGATCCCGTCGGCGGCCGCCCGGGCCAGCGCCTCCTCAAGCCGCGGCCGGACCTCGTCGAACGCGGCGTCGTCGATGCCGGAGCCGCGGGCGTGGATCTCCGGCCCGGCGACCATCTTGCCGGTGGTGGAGTCCATCACGATGACCACGGAAAGGAAGCCCTCCTCGCCGAGTATCCGCCGGTCCTTCAGCGACGTCTCGGTGACCTCGCCCACCGACAGCCCGTCCACGTAGACGTAACCGCATTGCACGGTGCCCACGACCGATGCCTGGCCGTGCACGAGGTCGACCACGACGCCGTCCTCGGCGATCACGATGTTCTTCTCCGGCACGCCGGTGCGGGCGGCGAGCTCCGCGTGCGCCTTCAGGTGCCGCCACTCGCCGTGCACCGGGATGAAGTTGCCCGGGCGCACCAGGTTGAGCACGTAAAGCAGCTCGCCGGCCGGCGCATGGCCGGAGACGTGCACGAGCGCGTTGCCCTTGTGCACCACCCGGGCGCCGAGCCTGGTCAGGTCGTTGATGATCCTGGACACGGCGGTCTCGTTGCCCGGCACCAGCGAGGACGCAAGCACCACGGTGTCACCCTCGGCGACCCTGATCGGATGATCCCGGGCGGCCATCCGGGACAGTGCCGACATCGGCTCGCCCTGGGAACCGGTGGAGATCAGCACGATCTGCTCGGGCGGCAGCTCCTCGGCGTCCCGCAGCTCGACGATCAGGCCGCCAGGGACCGAAGGGACCCGCAGGTAGCCGAGGTCGCGGGCGACGCCCATGTTCCGCACCATCGACCTGCCGACCAGCGCGACCTTGCGGCCATGCGACGCGGCGGTGTCCAGCACCTGCTGCACGCGGTGCACATGGCTGGCGAAGCAGGCCACGATGATCCGCTGCTCGGCCGCCGCGAAGACCTCGGCGAGCACCGGCGCGATCGCCCGCTCGCTGGTCACGATGCCGGGCACCTCGGCATTGGTGGAGTCAGCCATCAGCAGGTCGACTCCCTCGGCGCCGAGCCGCGCGAACCCGCCGAGGTCGGTCAGCCTGCCGTCCAGCGGCAGCTGGTCCATCTTGAAGTCGCCGGTGTGCAGCACCACGCCCGCGCTGGTCCTGATGCCGACAGCCAGCGCATCGGGGATGGAGTGATTGACCGCGAAAAATTCAAGGTCGAAGGGCCCATACGAGTCACGGGTGCCAGCCGCCACCTCGGCGGCGACCGGGGTGATCCGGTGCTCAGTGAGCTTGCTGCGGACTAGGCCGAGGGTCAGCTTCGAGCCGACCAGCGGGATGTCCTTGCGCTCCCGGAGCAGGTAGGGCACCGCGCCGATGTGGTCTTCGTGCGCATGCGTGAGCACGATCGCCTCGATGTCGCCCAGCCGGTCCTCGATCGCGGTGAAGTCCGGCAGGATCAGGTCGACCCCTGGCTGATCCGGCTCGGGGAACAGCACGCCACAGTCCACGATCAGCAGCCGGCCGGCCTGCTCGAAGACCGTCATGTTCCGGCCGATCTCGCCGAGGCCGCCGAGCGCGACGATGCGCAGGCCGTTCGCGGGCAGGGGCGGCGGCGGCCCGAGCCCGGGGTGCGGGTGGCTCACCGGAGCTTCACGCCGCCGGCCTCGAGGTCCGTCCGGAGCTGCTGTGTCTCTGCGGCGGTCGCGTCGGCTAGCGGCGGCCGCACCGGCCCGCCGGGCAGCCCGAGCAGCCCGAGCGCCGCCTTGGTCATGATCACGCCCTGGCTGCGGAACAGGCCGGCGTAAACCGGCAGCAGCTCGCGGTGGATCGCCAGGGCGGTGCCGACCTGGCCGGCCGCGTATGCCTCGATCATCTCGTGCAGCCGGTCACCGACGACATGGCCGACCACGCTGACGAACCCGGCGGCGCCGAGCGACAGCCACGGCAAGTTGACCACGTCGGTGCCGCAGTAGAACGCGAGATCGGTGCGGGCCATCACCCAGGACGCCGCGCCAGGATCGTCCTTGGCGTCCTTGACGGCGACGATCCGCGGATGGGCGGCCAGCCGGACCAGTGTCTCGGTGGCGATCGCCGTGGCCGTCCGGCCCGGGATGTCGTAGAGCATGACCGGCAGCCCGGCCGCGTCAGCGACGGCGGTGAAATGATTCACCAGGCCGCTCTGCGGCGGCTTGTTGTAGTAGGGCGTGACGACGAGCAGTGCCGCCGCACCGGCTCGTTCCGCCTGCCGGGCGAGCTCGCAGCTGTGCGCGGTGTCGTTGGTGCCGACCCCGGCCAGCACCGTGGCCCGGTCGCCGACGGCACCGATCACGGCGCGCAGCAGCCGCTCCTTTTCCTCGTCGGTGGTGGTCGGCGATTCGCCGGTGGTGCCGCTGATCACCAGGCCGTCGTTGCGCATCTCGGCGACCAGATAGTCGGCGAGGCGAGCGGCGCCGTCGTAGTCGACTGCGCCATCGGCGGTCATCGGCGTGATCATCGCGGTCAGCATCCGGCCGAATGGTGCCGCCGGGGTGCCCGTCACGGCGCCGCTCCCTGGCGATGTCTCGGTAGCTGTCATGCACCGAACGCTACCGGCCGGCGCCCGCCACGGGTACTGCCGGCACGTCGGCTTGGCAGCGAATTAGCTCGGCGGGGGAGGGAAAAGACGCGGCGACGTGAGCTCGGGGGTACCCACGTCGCCTGCGTCTGTCTAAGTATCGTCTGCGCTTGCACATCGCGTTACTCGTTGTGCGCAATTCGCTATGGCAAGTGTTGCCCCGGCACTGGGCCGGGCGTTTTCCTGGCACCCGCGCTGCCGGCGTCGACCGTCGCAAGCGCGGGCGTCCCGTTCCGCCACGGCCGTGCGTAGCCAAGCCAGGCAGTCCCGGCCGCCAGCAGGACGGCACAGAGGATCCAGCCGAGCGTGGTGGTGCCCACCCCGGCGTACTTCAGGCCGGAGGCGAAGATCGCGAACGTGATGGCCGGCCGGATATAGCGGTCCGGGGCCCTGGAGGAGAAGAACGCGCCGATCAGCACCGCGGGCACGCTGCCGAGGATGATCGAGGTGGTGACCGAGAACTCGACGTGGCCGAAGGCCAGCGCGCCGAGCGCCGCCGCCAGCGTCAGCGGCACCGCCTGGGTGAGGTCCGTTCCGACCAGCTGGTTGGCCCCGAGCATCGGGTAGACGAATAGCAGCAGGACGATCATCAGCGAGCCGGAGCCGACCGAGGTCATCCCGACGATGAGCCCGCCGGCCATTCCGATGCCCACCGTCAGCAGCGGCCGCCGCGTGATGTCATGCACGACCCCTTCACGCCGCTGGCCGCCGCGCAGGTCGAGGACATAGCGCAGCACCATCGCGGCCGCGCCGACTAGCAGCGCGGCACCGAGCGCTCGCTCGATGTTCACCTGCGCCGCGCTGCCGTTCCCGAGCAGGTGCAGCAGGTAGGAGCCGAGGAAGGCCATCGGGACCGAGCCGAGCACCATCCAGCCCACCAGCCGGAGGTTCACCGTGCCCTTGCGCAGGTGCACCGCGGCGCCGACCGGCCGCATGAGAACCGCGGCAACCAGGTCGCTTGAGATGGCCGTCGACGGCGTGATCCCGAACATCAGGATCAGCATCGGCGTCATCAGCGCTCCGCCGCCGGCGCCGGTCAGCCCGACGAGAAAGCCGACGACGGCGCTCCCCAGCACGATGTAGGGATTCGCGTGCATGACACCTCCGAGTCCACCTGGCCTGTCGTGTCGGTTACCGGCGCGCCCGGCCTTTCCGCACCCCGCTCGCCACCCCGCTCGCCGCAGGCGTCCTGCTGGCTCGCTCCAGCGCCCCCGTGCCGACTCGCACCGTATGCACGGCCTTCGCCACGCTACTATGCCGGCCGGCATACTTCTGCACAGAGCGTCATACTGGGCGGATTCGGCTGCTACGCTCGGCCGCCCGGCGGCGCCTGGCTACCAGGCAAACAGAGGTTTACCCCGCTGCGGCCCTCGTCAGCGCCCCGGCAGGCGCATACTGGAGATCATGAGCCCAGCCCGCGCCATGCCCAGGCGCTATTTGCCAGGAAGCCCGTTCAATAATTCCGCGCCCGCCGTGCCTATCGAGCACTATGACGTGGACGACCAGGTAACGCATGACCGCTACGGCCTCGGCCGGGTTGTCCGTGTCGAAGACGACGTCGCCGTGATTGTGGACTTCGGCGGGCAGCAGGCCCGGATTCCCTCCCCGTTCACCAAGCTGACCAAGCTATAGCGCGGCCCGGCCGCCGTGCACCCGGGCGCCGGGCGCTAATCGCGCCCGGCGGGCCCTGCAGCAACCGGTAGATTCGGGGAATGAAGAAGCTTTTCGAGCTCGGTGTCTGTTTCCTGCATCCCGTTGCCGTCGTGCTCATGTGGATTGACCTGGCAACCCGCCCCGACATGGGGCGAGGCCCGAAGCTGGCGTGGGCCGTTTTCGCCATCATCCCGCTGGTGCCGTTCATTTACGTGCTCACCGGCGGCGACCTGTGGTGAGGACGGCCAGCGGCCGGTAGCGCCAGACCCGCACCCGGCCGACGTCACCGTGCCGAGAGGACGCAGAACTCGTTGCCTTCCGGGTCGGCCAGCACTGCCCACGGCACCTCGCCCTGGCCGACGTCGGCGGGCCTGGCGCCCAGGTCGCGCAGCCGGCGGACGAGCGCCGCCTGGTGCCCGGCCGAGGCGCTGGCCAGGTCCAGATGCGGCCGGTTCTTTCCCTCTTCGGATCGGGCACCGGCACGAATACCAGTGGCAGCGCCGACGGGCCCGGATAGCTGAAGCCCGGTGGCCAGACGACTACCTCGTCCGGCTCCTCGGCGGCCACCTCCCAGTCCAGCGCAGCCGCCCAGAACCGGGCGAGGCGAGCGGGATCAGCAGCGTCAACCACCAGATGCACGAGGCGCGTCGCCATCACGCCAAGCTGCCAGATCGCCGCGGCCTAGGCAACCCGCCGGACGTCACTGACGGCAAGCCGCCGCCGGTTCAGAAGACCGGGATGATGTCCTCGGGGTTGATGTCGGCGGAGACGTCCACGCCCTCGATGTCGAGTTCCGGGATGGCGGGGAACTCGATGCCCCAGCGCTGCACGATCACCCGGATCTTGGCTATCGCCGTCTTCCAGTTCTCGGCCTGGGCCGCGTACGACAGCACGCCGAGCCCGGCCTCCCTGGCGTGATTCATCAGTACCCGGTGATTGGGCAGGAAGTACGGCGGGAGGTCCCAGAACCCGTCCGGCGGCTCCCAGAGGATCATCGACAGGAAGATGAACCCGGCCCTGAGCTGCCGGGTGATCGTGCTCCGCACGTCATCGGTCAGGCCAGGCCACTCTTTCTCCAGGATCGTCATGCAGATCTGCAGGTGCCGGGACTCGTCCCGGCCGATCCGCTGGAACATTTCCGCGAACACCGGATGCGTCGTGCCGGAGGCCATCCCGCGGAACAGCGTGGACGCTGCCATCTCGCCCATCATGAAGCTGGTGAACAGCACCGGCAGCGAGTACTTGCCGACCGCCTTGGTGTAGCCGCTCCAGTACCGGCCGCCGTTGTGGTACAGCCACCCGATGTTGTTGTGCGCGGCCCGCTCCAGGTCGGTCGACGGCGTCCAGTCCAGCGGGCCGCCCGGCCAGAGCGCGGCGATCGAGCGCTGGCAGCACTCCTCGTGGTTCATCTCGTCCCGGGTGATCGAGAAGAAGCACTTGCGGACCGGATCCTCCTCGTGCTGCTCGAACGCGTGGATCGTGGCGCGGGCGAACACCGCGGGGCCGGACGCGTCGAAGTTGGCGAGCACCGAGAACCAGTACATGATCCCGAGGCGCTGCTCGACGGTGAAATCTTCGGCACGCAGGCCGTCCCACGGCAGGTCCGCCGGGTTCCAGGCCATCAGCTTGGACTTCTGGTAGATCGCGGCGAGCTTCTCGGTCTCGACCCGCCACTCCATCGGGTAGATGTTCGGCTGCGGGATCGCCGGGGCGGGCCAGAACCCGCCGTCCGGGATGATCAGATCAGCTTCGCGCCCCGCCGTTTGCTGCCCCGCCGTTTGCCGCGCCGCCGTTTGCCGTCCCGCCGTTTGCCGTCCCGCCGTATGCTGCCCCGCTGCGCTCTCGGACTCCGCCACGTCCCGCTCCGTCCTCCCGCACTGCGGCGCGCCGATGCACCGCATCCGGTGTATGCCCGGCGCAGGGGGCGCCGCACCACCGTGTGACACGATACCGCCAGAACTGCGTATCGGCGTTACATCGAGTTCACCGCGCGGTCACCGGCCCGCCGCGTCCTAGTCAGGCCGCGGCAGGATTCTGCTGCTTACGCCGGGCCGCCGACCGGCCACTGCCACATCGGAACCTCGCGAATTCGCTGGCAACCGGCCGGCCGGCTAGACACCCAGACCGCGGCCGATGATCTCCTTCATGATCTCGGTGGTGCCACCGAAGATCGTCTGCGCCCGGCCGTCGGCGAAGGCCCGCGCGACCGGGTACTCGCGCATGTAGCCGTAGCCGCCGTGCAGCTGGACGCAGCGGTCGACGATCTTGCTGCAGAGTTCGGTGTCCCACCATTTCAGCATCGAGGCGTCCTCGTTCGACAGGCGGCCAGCCACGTGCTCGGCGACCGCGCGGTCAGTGAAGGCCCGCGCCACCGCGAGTTCGGTCGCCATCTCGGCGAGGACGAAGCGGTTGTACTGGAAGCGCCCGATCGGCCGCCCGAAGGCCTGGCGCTGCTTGCAGTACTCCAGCGTCTGCTCGAACACGCGCTCCGCCGCGGCCAGCGCCGTCGCGCCGATCGCGACCCGCTCACGCGGCAGGTTCTGCATCAGGGCGACGAAGCCGCCGCCCTCCTCCCCCAGCAGGTTCGCGGCCGGCACCCGGACGTCGCTGAAGAACAGCTCCGACGTGTCCTGCGCGTGCATCCCGATCTTGTCCAGGTTGCGGCCGCGCTCGAAGCCCGCCATGCCGCGCTCCACCATGAGCAGGCTGATGCCCTGGTAGCCAGCCTCGGGATCGGTGCGGGCGACGACGATCACCAGGTCGGCAAGCTGGCCGTTGGAGATGAAGGTCTTCTGGCCGTTCAGCACGTAGTGGTCGCCGTCCCGCACCGCGGACGTCCGGATCCCCTGCAGGTCGCTGCCGGCGCCGGGCTCGCTCATGGCGATCGCGGTGATCAGCTCGCCGGAGCAGTACCCGGGCAGCCAGCGTTCGCGCTGCCCGGGACTGGCCAGCCGGAGCAGGTACTGGCCGTTGATGTCGTTGTGCACGGAGAATCCCGGGCCGTGCGCGCCGGCCCTGGCCAGCTCCTCGTTGAAGATCAGGTAGTAGGTGTAGTCCGGGTTCCCGCCGCCGCCGTACTTCTCGTCGATATCGATGCCGAGCAGGCCAGCCCGGCCTGCCGCGAGCCAGACGTCACGCGCGAGACGGCACCGTCGCGCTCCCACTGGTCGTGAAACGGCGTGATTTCCCTGGCGATGAAGGACCGGACCATGTCCCTGAACGCGTCGTGCTCGCTGGTGAAAATCTCGCGCCGCATCGCCGCCCCCTGATTGTCGCCTCTGCAGGCGAACGTAACACCCGCGTGATCCTGCAGCACCTGGTACTCGACGGGCCTGCGACGGCCACCGAGTGCGCTGATGTGGCCGGCCTATCCCCGTCAGCCTGCAGTTATCACCTGCGGTCGCTGGCGCGCCATGGCTTCGTCGACGAGGATCCGGCCAGTGCCGCCGATGGCAGGCACCGGCCGTGGCGGGCCCGCGTCGTCGCTATCTCGGTCGGCCCGGGCGCTGGGCAGCCCGACGCCGTCCGGGCAGCGGGCAGGCTGCTTGAGCAGAGCCTGCAAACCAGGATCGAGGAAGTCCGTGCGCAGTATCTCGACCGGGAATGGGACTTTGCACCGGAATGGCGGGACGCCGCTGGCATCTATCAGGATGTCCTGCACGTCACCACCGACGAGCTGGCCACCGCCCGGGCCGAGCTGCAGGCTGCACTTGCGCGCTACCGGCGGCTGGACCAGGCGGACCGGCCAGCCGGCGCGCAGCGGGTGCACGCGGTCATCGACTTGCTGCCCTGGTTCGATCCGGACGGCATGCAGTGAAGGCCGGGCAGCGGGTCCGGGCAGCGTGGCGGGACGGTCCGCTGGCAGACCGGAACTTCCGGCTGCTCACCGCGGGCCAGTTCACTTCGGCGGTGCTCAGCGTGTGCATGGCCGTGGTGACCGGCGCCGACATCAGCTGGGGCCTGGCCCTCCATGCAGTCGATGGCGCGCTGTTCCGCAGCGACAATGGCCTCATGGCGACGGCGATGCCGCCGAGCTGGGCCGGGGGCGTGGTCGTGCTAACGGCAGTCACCGCGGTAACGGCAGCCGCCACGGTCCGAGCCGCCAGAACGCTGCGCACGCCCGCACAGTAGCCGCCGCTCCGCCTTCCGGCGGCACGGCCAACCTCGCCCGTGTCTTGTCCCGGCCGACCTTGCCTGGCTGACCTGCCCTGGCTGACCTGCCCAGGCCGGTCTTGCCCTGCCTTTGCGCGGCATTGTCCAGCGCGACCGTACCCAGCGTGGCGCACCTCGCACCACGCCGGGCAGGACTAGGCGGCGCGGGCCGGGGGCCCGTGACTGTGCAAGGTCCGCTGCTGGTCGGGACTGGCCGCGGTGACGGTGCCGTCCGGGTTCAAGGTGATCTCCCAGCCCCAACGGTGCACGGCGATCAGGTGATGGAACGCGCACAGCAAGATCAGGTTGATCAGCCTGGTACGGCCGCCCTTGCGGCGCGGCCGGATGTGATGCACCTGGCACGCCGCCGGCGGCTGCCGGCAGCCCGGATAGGCACAGCACCGGTCCCGCGCGATCACCGCGCGCCGCAAATGACCCGGGATCTGCTCGCTGGCCCGGCCCACATCGAGCGGCAGGCTGATGCTGCCCGCCCCGCCGTCCAGCAGCCCCGTCCGCAGGAACGCGGCCAGCCCCGCCGGGCCAGACAGCAGGTCCGCCGCATGCCGGAGCACCAGGGCGCGGACTGAGGCGGTGGCCGACGGGGCACCGGGCGAGCCCGGCGCCTGCAGCGAGCCCAGCGGCCGCAGTGGGCCTAGCGGCCGCTGGGGCCGCCCGAACGCCATGGCCCCTGGGACGGCCGGGAACCGAAGGGAACTGGGAGAATCGGGGGATGCTGCGGAGCCTGAAGACCGCCATGAGCTCCCAGGCTGGGAGGCGCTCTCCCCGCGCAGGGCCGTGGCGAGCCGGTCCAGGACGGCCGGGTCGACATGGCCGGACACGATCGGGATGATCGAGGCGTCACAGTCGCTGCCCGGAGCGGCGGCGGGACCGCGCGCGGCCCAGGCTGCTTCCGCGCCGGCGGCGCCGGGCAGGCCGCGCAGCTGATCGAGCGTCATGTGCAGCTGGATTTGCGTGGGCTGGCCTGCCCGGTCCGGCAGGCACCCCGAACCCACCAGCCGCCGGCACGCCTCCTCAAGCGCGTCATGATCACGCTGGCCCTTGGTCCGGACGTCTTCCGGGCCGGCCTTCTTGCCCAGTGCTTCCAGCACGGCCTGCAGCGCGGCCGTGCACTGCGGCGTCAGGTCCCCCTCCACCCGGCCGGAGTTGCGGAACGTCAGGTCCAGCCGCAGCCACCGGTCGGCGAACCCGTCATCACCACGGTCGGAGTCGGGCGGCGCGCAGCGGCGGTACATCTCCTCGGCCAGCCCGGCCAGGTCCGCCAGGTCCGCGCCGCCTGCCGCTGCACCGAGCAGGACCTCATCAGCGTCAGCGCGCTTGTCCGCGGGCAGTCGGTCGCTCCAGCTGCAGATCTCCCGCGCCCACGAGGCGGAAAGGTCCCCGGAGGCAAGGGCATCACCCACCGCGGGATGAGCGGCCAGCCGCCGAGCCCAGCCCACCGCACCGGCCGCCGCGCCGCGGGTGATCCGCGCCTGCCACCGCAGCCACGTCCCCGCCGACCCCTGCCCGTCATCCTCGAACCCGCGCTGGCCGGCGAAGGCCGACAGCACCCGGGCACGCGCGGCTATGTACATCGACCCGGCGCACTCCAGTGCCCGCAGGCAATCCGCCTGGGCGCCCGCCGACATCGAGCTCGCACCAGCAGAGGCCAGGAACCCGAGCCCTGCCTGGGCCATCGCCACCGCATCTGCGGTTGACGCAGGAGCCGCAGAACCAGGAACAGCCGAGCCAGGAACGGCCGAGGAACCAGCCGCCGAAGTGGGGCGCGCGGCGCCCGCGGGCGGCTGGAGTGGACCGCACATGCCGACACCTCCTCCCAGCTCGAGAGCCCGGCCCGCCACCAGCGGACCGCGCACTGCAGGCGATCTATTTAGAACTTGTATTTGAAGGCTAGCGCCCGCCTCTGACAAAACGGGCCGCATGTTCTGGCACGGCGAAAAAGATATGGCTCTGACTCAAAGATCGTGAAACCGTGACTCGTGGTGATCAGAGGGCCCGGGCATCCCTGGTCTCCCTACCCTGTGCGTCAGGGCGCTGGTACCGGAGGAGGACGACTCCGGTGCGGGGTCCGTCAGGCGGCGGTTGTCTTGGCCAGGTAGGCGGCCCACTGCGGGTCACCGTCGTGCGCGGCGCCGATCAGCCGCCAGTGCGCGCCGCGTGGCACGGCGGGTACGCAGCGCAGGCTCCAGCCAAGTTCCTCGATCAGCCGGTCGGCCTTGCCGTGGTTGCACCTGGTGCAGGACGCGACGCAGTTCTCCCAGGCATGCATCCCGCCACGGCTGCGGGGCACCACGTGATCGATCGTTTCCGCCTTCGTGCCGCAGTACGCGCAGAGGTAGTTGTCCCTGCGCATCAGCGCGGCACGAGTCAGCGGGACGCGGCTCCGGTACGGCACCCGCACGTACCGGCGCAGCTTGATCACCGACGGGGCCGCCAGCTTGATCGATGCCGAGTGCAGCACCCGGCCATCGGCGTCCTCGTGCACGACCTCGGCCTTTTCACCGAGCACCAGGCACACGGCGCGGGGCAGGCAGACCGTGGTCAGCGGCTCATACGTGATGTTGAGCAGCAATACCCGACGCACGCGCACCTCCCGCCGGGTGCGCCGCTCGCGGAGCCTGAGCACCCGTGACCAGTGTGATTGCCTGACGGCTCGTCCGACAACTCCAATAGCGTAACGGCGCGGGCCGCCGGAGGCACGTACCGGGCAGCCGCCGGGGCGCTGATGCCGGTAGCCCTAGAGTCAGGCCATGACGACTGCGTACCCCCCTGCATTTCGAGCTGATCTTAAGGAGATTATTAACGGATATCTCGTAGCCGATCCCTACCGCTGGCTGGAAGATCCCGCCAGTGAGCAGACCCTCGACTGGCTGACCGGGCAAGATGCGCTCTATGCCGAGCACATGGCGGCGCTGCCCGGGCGGGAGCCGCTGGCCGCCAGGCTCACCGAACTGCTTGACGCGGGAACCGTCAGCACTCCGGCCTGGCGCGGCACGCGGCGGTTCTTCATGCGCCGGACGCCTGGCCAGGAGCACGCCGTGCTGTACACGGCAGCGGCATCAGGCGGCGAGCGTGCGCTGATCGACCCGATGCGGATCGATCCGTCCGGCAGCACGACGCTGGACGCCTGGCAGCCCGACAAGGAGGGCAGGCTGCTCGCGTACCAGCTGTCCGAGGGCGGCGCGGAAGAGTCGGCGCTGCGCGTCATGGATGTCGAGACCGGCCAGGACGTGGACGGCCCGATCGACCGCTGCCGGTACAGCGGCGTGGCCTGGCTGCCGGGCGGCAAGGCCTTCTACTACACGCGCAGGCTGCCCGCCGGCGCCGTGCCCGACGGGGAGGAGCAATACCACCGGCGGGTCTACTTGCACCGGGTCGGCACGCCCGCCGATGACGACACAATGATCTTCGGCGACGGCCGGGAGAAGACCAGCTACTACCTGGCCTCGGTGAGCATGGACGGCCGCTGGCTGGTCATCGGCGCGTCTGCAGGCACCGCGCCGCGCAACGACCTGTGGCTCGCCGACCTGACGGCATCCGGGGAAGCCTCGCCCGACCTGCGCGATATGCAGCAGGACGTGGATGCCCAGACGATGGCGAGGGTCGGCCGGGACGGCGTGCTGTACATCTTCAGCGACCGGGACGCACCGCGCGGCCGGCTGCTGATCGCGGATCCAGCCGAGCCGGGTTTCGCCAGCTGGCGCGAGAAGATCCCGCAGGACAGCGAGGCCGTGCTGACCGGCTACGCGATCCTGGACGGTGCCGAGCTCGACTGGCCGGTGCTGCTGGCGTCCTGGACGCGGCACGCGATCAGCGAGATCAGCGTGCACGACCTGGCCACTGGCGCGCCGCTGGGCAGCCTCTCGCTGCCGGGACTTGGCACCGTCGGCGGGCTGAGCGAGCGGCCGGAGGGCGGACACGAGGCGTGGTTTGCCTACACCGACAACACCACGCCGGCGGCGATCTACCGGTACGACGCCCGCACCGGAGAGGTCGGGCTGCGGGAGCGGGCGCCGGGGTCCGTCGACATCCCCGATGTCGACACACAGCAGGTGGCCTACCAGTCCGCGGACGGCACGACGGTGCGGATGCTGGTCATCGCCGGGCGCCAGCAGGGTCGCGAGCCGAGGCCCGCCATCCTGACCGGCTACGGCGGGTTCGGGATCAGCATGACGCCCGGCTACGCGGCGACCGTGCTGGCCTGGGCGGAAGCCGGCGGCGTGTACGCCATCGCCGGGCTGCGCGGCGGCAGCGAAGAGGGCGAGGACTGGCATCGGGCCGGGATGCGCGACCGCAAGCGATGCGTCTTCGACGATTTCCATGCCGCCGCCGAGAAACTGATCGCCGACGGCTGGACCACGCCAGCGCAGCTTGCCATCTCCGGCGGCTCGAACGGCGGGCTGCTGGTCGGCGCGGCGCTAACCCAGCGGCCGGAACTCTTCGCCGCGGTGGTGTGCTCAGCGCCGCTACTCGACATGGTGCGGTACGAGCGGTTCGGGCTCGGCGAGACCTGGAACGACGAGTACGGGACCGCCGCCGATCCGGTGGAACTCGGCTGGCTGCTGTCCTACTCTCCCTATCACCACGTGCGCGAGGGGACGCATTACCCGGCAGTGCTTTTCACCGTCTTCGATAGCGATACCCGGGTGGATCCGCTGCATGCCCGCAAGATGTGCGCCGCGCTGCAGCATGCCGACCCGGGCTCGCTGGCAGGCCGCCCTGTCCTGCTCCGGCGGGAATCAGATGTGGGGCATGGCGCGCGGGCGGTGAGCCGGTCAGTCGCACTGGGATCGGAGACGCTCGCGTTCGCTGCCTTCCACACCGGGCTCGTCTTGTGCGGAGCAGAACGGGCGGCTGAGCCAGCGTAGGTCCCCCGGCGCTGGCCTGCCGCCCAGCCCGCCCAGCCCGCCAGTCCCCCAGTCCGCCAGCCAGCCATCCAGCCAGGAGGTTTCATGATCACGGATGATGCGAGGGGTTCTGGCGCCCGGATCTTCCGTGATCATGGGCGGGCAGCTTAGCCCGGCCGCTCAGCGCACGCCGTGCGAACCGCGCGGAGTGCCTCCCGGTAGTCCCCAAGCGCCGGGAGTCCCGCGTGCCGTACGGCGACCGACTCCCCCAGCCCGCGCGCCGCGTGCGCCACGATCTCGGTACGGTGCTGGCTGGGCAGGCTGACGAGGGTATCCCGGCCGAGCCGGAGCGCCTGCTCCGGCTCGTCGGCCTCGGCCAGGCAGCGCGCCTCGCCGAACATGACAAGCGCGCGGTCGAGGAACTCAGTCGGCGAGTACAGCCGCAGCGCATGTGCGAACGCCCGGGTCGCGCCCTGGTAGTCGCCCAGGGTCACCAGGGCATCCCCTTCATGGAAGAACAGCTGGCGCTCGGTGTACCCGAACGCTGTGCTGGCGCTGTCCGCCGCGGTGAGTTCGCCCAGCGCGTCGTGCGCCCGGTCCAGCGCCCCCCTGACCCGGTCCAGTGCCTCCCGGCGGCCGCGTCCGGCGAGCCGGGCCAGCGCCCGTGCCTCGATGACCGGCGCCATGACCCCGGCCACGCACGGCTTGCGGCCCGCCAGGTCAGTGCCGGCCCTGGCAAGCGCTGCAGCTTCCCGCGGATCGCCGTAGTAGAGCGGCACCAGCGCCTCACGGGCGGCAACCCAGGCACGGAGCCGCCGGTCGCCGGTCTCGTCCGCGGCTGTCCGCGCAGTACGGAAGAACGAACGGGCAAGCCGCTGGTCGCCTAGGTTGATCATGGCCATGCCGGTCAGGCAGGCGAGCTGCCCGGCCAGCCGGCAGAGCCGTTCCGCGCTTTCAAGCGGCTGGCGCTCCGCGCACATGCGGCGGATGTCGCCGAGATCCAGCAGAACGTCGCAGAGCAGTCGCAGCGGCGGCACGCTCATGTACTGGATCCCGTATCCGGCCGTGGTCTCTTCCCATTGGTCGAGCATCGTCACCGAGACCGTCCGGCCGAGCAGCGCGTCGTCCAGCCGACGCCGGAGGTGGTCAGCTGCTCCGAAGAAACGGCTGTCCGGCGGTGCAGCGGCATCAGCCATCAGGGTGAGCAGCATGCCGCGGAGCACGTCGCCGCTGGCCCGGCTGGCCGCGGCCACGCAGACGCCAGCCTCCCCGCGCTCGGCGTCCCCGCGGCCGCCAGCCTCCCCGCGGCCAGCCTCCCCGCGGCCAGCCTCCCCGCGGCCGCCAGCATCCCCACGGTCCGCATCCCCGCGGTCCGCATCCCCGCGGTCCGCATCCCGGCTGCCTGCATCCCGGCTGCCTGCATCCCGGCTGCCTGCATCCCGGCTGTCCGCCCTCCTGGCGCGCACAGGCTCTGCCAGCACCACTGCCGGCGAACCCTGCCCGGCAGCTACCTCCGGGACCACGGCGAGTGGCATGGCCCTGGGCAGCCCCTTGTCCGTACGCATCCGCTTGTCCGCAGGCCCCCGCTTTCCTGCCGCGATCCTGCGGGCACGCGAGTCAGCCCGCTCCGTCGGTGATGAGGCCGAACCGGCGGCCGCCGCGATCACGGGCGTCCGTGGCGCGGCGGCGTCGCGCGCTTCCGCGCTGTGCGCCCGGCCGCAGAAGCACCTGTCCTGATAGCCCAGGTCCTGCGGATCCGCGCGATAGACGGCGCACAGGTAGTGCAGGTACTCAGGCCCCGGCCGCTTCTGCCCGCTCTCGTAGGCGGAAAGCAGCGTCTCGCTGAACCGCGGTGGCTGCCGTCCTTCGGCCTTGTACCAGGCCCTGACCTGGGCGACCACATCGGCCAGGGCGATCCCGAGCGCCAGCCGGTAGGCACGGATCCAGGTCGTGCCATAGGCCGGCTCGCATTGACGGCGGATGATGGCCGCGATCGTGGCCGGGTTCTCCCCGGCGACGATCTCGCGTGCCCTCGTCTCGCGAGCCAGGGCGAGCTCGTTGCGGACATCGCCGGGTTCCTGCGCCCCCGCGACAAGGCCCGCGCTTCCTGGGCCCGCGCTTCCTGGGCCCGCGCTTCCCGGGCCCGCGCTTCCCGGGCCCGCGCTTCCCGGGCCCGCGCTTCCCGGGCCCGCGCTTCCCGGGCCCGCGCTTCCTGGGCCCGCGCTTCCTGGGCCCGCGAGCCGTGCTCCGTGGCTGGCCGGCATACTGGCCGCTGCCTGACTGCCTGCACCAGGCATCTGGCCCTCCCCGTTCAGGAAACCGCACATCCCCCGGTCCGATCACACTGCTAACTCATCGTAATCTATCGGTCGCAGTTTGCTAATCAAATTGGGCTGCCTTCGACCGATAACGCCATTTTGGGATTCGCTTCCGGCCTCGGCCGGGTGATGCGAGCACGGGATCGGGCGCCGGCCAGCCTCGTCGCCGGCGACCATGGGAATCCGGCCGCCGAAAGGATCCCGTTGTGCACCCCGCCGTGCTCCCTGCCGTTCTCACCGCCGCCGGTGGCGGCCTCGCCGCCGGCGGCAGCCTCGCCACCGGGCCGCCTGCGGACACGCTCGCCCGTGCCTGCAAGGCAAATCCTGGCATCGCATGCCGGTTCGTCTGGGACGTCTCGCACAGCACGAGGGCAGCAGAGCTGACCAGGGTCTACTTCGCCGGACCCGCCCACGTGGCGGGGCGGATCGGCTTCGTCCTGCTGGTAGCGGTATTCCTCAGGATCGCGGCGCACCGGGTCATCGGCAGGATCACGAAGCGAGCGAGCGAGAACGCGGCTAGCCGGTCCGACCGGAATGGCTCGGTTTTCCACGAGCGGCGGAATCCCCGTGCCAGTGCCCTCGGCTCGGTCCTGAGCAACGCCGCGTCGGTCACCATCTTCGGCATCGCCACCGCGATCATCCTCGGCGACATGGGCGTGAACCTGGCGCCGGTCCTGGCCAGCGCCGGAGTACTCGGCGTCGCCATCGGCTTTGGCGCGCAGAACCTGGTGCAGGATTTCCTGGCCGGCATCTTCATGCTGCTCGAGGACCAGTACGGCGTCGGTGACGTCATCGTTGTCGGGGATGTCACCGGGACGGTGGAGGCGGTCAGCCTGCGGATCACCCGGCTGCGGGACGTGAGCGGCGTCGTGTGGCATATCCGGAACGGCATCATCAACCAGACGGGCAACGAGTCCCAGGGCTGGGCCCGCGCCATTGTCGACTTTCCGGTTGCCTACGACCGTGATATCCCGCGCGTGCGCCTGCTCATGACGCGGACAGCGGCACAGATGTGGCAGGAGCCGGACTGGCACGGGGTCATTCTGGAGGAGCCAGAGGTCTGGGGCGTGCAGGAGCTTTCCACCGACGAGATCGTCGTCCGGCTGGTGGCCAGAACGGCACCGCTACGGCAATGGGAGGTGGCCAGGGAACTCAGGGAACGGCTGAAGATTGCCCTGGATGAGCCAGGTGAGAGCGGCCATCAGCTCGGGCCGGGTGACGATGACCCCGACCGGAGCCGCCCGCCCGGCGGGCGCACGGGCAGTGAGGGCATGGGCAGCGGCGGCACGGCCAGCGGCAGCCAGGCTGGCGGCGACCCGGCCAGGGGTGGCCCAGCTGGCGGCGGCACGGGCGGCGCCCTGGCCGGACCTTGACCGCCGCCGCCGCTGCTGCCGCTGCGGTCGCTGCCACCGCTGCGGTCGCTGCGGTGGCTGCCGTCGCTGCCGGGGCCAGGTAATACCCTGGTGCGCAGCCATGAATGAATCTATGGAGCTGAGCCTCTATGAGGCAGTCGGCGGCGAAGAGACGTTCCGCCGCCTGGTGAGCAAGTTCTACCGGCGAGTCGCCGGGGATCCGGAACTCCGCGCGGTGTATCCGAGCCGGGACCTGGGCCCGGCCGAAGAGCATCTGCGGCTTTTCCTGATCCAGTACTGGGGCGGCCCGGGAACCTACAGCGAGCGGCGCGGCCATCCAAGGCTGCGGATGCGCCATGCGCGCTTCGCCATCGGCGAGGCGGAACGCGACGCCTGGCTGCGGCATATGCGCGCTGCCATGGACGAGCTAGCCCTGGACGCGGACCGCGACCGGCAGCTCTGGGACTACCTGGTGATGGCCGCGCACAGCCTGGTCAATCAGCCGTCGGAGGCAGGCCGAGGGCCGGACCTCGGGCTTACCCCGACCTGACCGGGGATTCGCCCTGGTGATCATCTCCCGGCGGATCAGCCCCTGGTTAGCTTCCGGTAGGTGACGCGGTGCGGCCTGGCCGCCTCTGCTCCCAGCCGGTCGATCTTGTTCTTCTCGTAAGACTCGAAGTTTCCCTCGAACCAGAACCAGCTGGCGCCGCCTTCCCAGGCCAGGATGTGCGTCGCGATCCGGTCAAGGAACCAGCGGTCGTGGCTGGTGATCACGGCACAGCCAGGGAAGTCGAGCAGCGCGTTCTCCAGCGAAGACAGCGTCTCCACGTCGAGATCGTTTGTCGGCTCGTCCAGCAGCAGCAGGTTCCCGCCCTGCTTGAGCGTGAGCGCCAGGTTCACCCTGTTGCGCTCGCCGCCGGACAGGATTCCGGCGGGCTTCTGCTGGTCAGGGCCCTTGAAGCCGAACGCGGCGACGTAGGCGCGGCTGGGGATCTCGCTGCGGCCTGCGCTGATATAGGCCTCCCCGTCGGAGATGACCTGCCAGACGTTCTTGTCCGGGTCGATCCGGCCCCGTGACTGGTCAACGTAGGCGATCTGAACCGTCTCGCCGATCCTGATCGAGCCAGCGTCAGGCTGCTCCTCTCCGATGATCATCTTGAACAGGGTGGTCTTGCCAACCCCGTTCGGCCCGATTACGCCGACGATTCCGTTCGGCGGCAGGCTAAAGCTCAGGTTCTCGATCAGCATCCGGTCGCCGAATCCCTTGGCCAGGTCGGTGACCTCGACGACCAGGCTGCCCAGCCGAGGGCCGGGCGGGATCTGGATCTCCTCGAAGTCCAGCTTCCTGTTCTGGTCGGCCTCGGCTGCCATCTCCTCATACCGCTGCAGCCGGGCGCGGCTCTTGGCCTGCCGCGCCCGCGGGCTCGATCGCACCCATTCGAGCTCGTCCTCCAGCCGCTTACGGCGCTTGACGTCCTTCTGCCCCTCCACTTTGAGCCGCGAAGCCTTGGTCTCCAGGTACGTCGAATAGTTGCCCTCATACGGGTACGCGCGGCCGCGGTCCAGTTCCAGGATCCAGCCGGCCACGTTGTCGAGGAAGTACCGGTCGTGCGTGACCGCGACCACCGTGCCCGGGTACTTCTCCAGGTGCTGCTCAAGCCAGAGCACGCTCTCGGCGTCCAGGTGGTTCGTCGGCTCGTCAAGCAGCAGCAGGTCCGGCTGGGACAGCAACAGCTTGCAGAGGGCGACCCTGCGGCGCTCGCCGCCGGAGAGCACGCTCACGTCCGCATCGGGTGGCGGGCAGCGCAGCGCGTCCATCGCCTGCTCAAGCTGGCTCTCCAGGTCCCAGGCTTCCCGGTGGTCGAGCTGCTCCTGCAGCTTGCCCATCTCC
>Ga0137384_10001331_pt1 | contig 19529 bp, 15 predicted proteins | sample SagtaG_2_FD_104922 | JGI IMG/M metagenome (GOLD analysis project Ga0137384, IMG submission 104922) | Vadose zone soil microbial communities from Sagehorn Ranch, Mendocino, California, USA - Sage2_R_60_16 metaG | ecosystem: Environmental > Terrestrial > Soil > Vadose zone | place: USA... | reverse complement strand
TGTGTGAACGGGTCAACCAGGCATCGCCGCATCTGCCTGATGGACGCCGACTCTCGTTCACCATCAGTTCAGCGTGTTGCATTCTTGCCGCGCAGAAGAAGGCCAAAATACCGTGAGTCCCTGATGATGGGTACACAAGTATATAATCCATACCTCCCTCCATTATAAATGGGGGAGAGTGGATTATTCGGGCAAGTTGGTAAAAAGAAAGCGTTTTTTTGGACATTCGGACGGTACGGCTCCTACAATTGACGGCGGGGTTTTTTAGGGACCAGCGGTAGCAGGCGTTCCTGGTTGGGGTCGCTGCGCAATGTTCTGCTTGGTGAACCCTGCAATGATTGGGATATTGCTACTGCGGGGGATGCGCCGACGCCGGCCCTGGAGCTGGCTATTACGTAGGGCGGGTTTTATGCGCATTTGCACGGTAAAACAGTGCTCATATGCCAACAGCCGACCTTGTTCCCGCAGAGGGCGGCTGGTAGCGATCCAGGCGATCGATGCGCTCCTCGATATAGGGCGTTTCGCGCAGCCAGCGGCCTCCCCTGGTGGCTCTACCGCCATCAAGCACCCAGCGCAGCTCGTCCAGGGCGCGCTTGAGCGCGAAGCGCTGGCCAATGCGGGCTGCATATTCGTCGGCAGCGAACACACGGTCGCGCCAGTACTTCATCCACCAGGGGTGAAAGAGGATCGGGCCACAGGCGCAGGGCAAACCGACCAACGTGAGCACGCTCCAGCGAAACGGCGGAAAGATCGCGTACATGCTCCGGGTGAAGAGGTCAAAGCTGTTGGTGTGTGCAAGTTCATGGGCCAGTAAGGCAGGGAAGTGCTTGCTGTAGAGTAGCCCCCGATCGATCACCAGCACGAATCCGATCCAGCGCATCTGCATGCCCTGGTCGTCGTCACGCACCCGCCACACCCAGGGTCGTTTGATGGTTGGCGCATCCGGTATCGCCTGCGCTCGCAGCAAGCTGGCACACACCTGCTCGAACCGCCGGATTTCTCGGCCGCTCGGCTGCCCCCGGACGCCGAGCCTGTGCCGCTCTCGATACGGAGCGACGAGCCCCCGCACGAGGGCAAGCACGTGGAGGGCGGTATAGATCGCAATAACAGACAGCGCAATGTGCTCCTGCGTGAGCACAAAGGGATGCCGGTGAGGATGATAGGCCTGATCCCAGGTAGATATGAACCCATTGTACACCTGCACAATGGCGTACCCCGGACCGAAGAGTGTGGCTCCCCCGCCGTAGTGTACCTGGGTAAACATCCAATAGTGATAACAGAACCACACACCAATTACCCCCTCGACGAGCCATGTGAACAAGAGGAGCGTGAGCCACATATCGATCTTCTCCTGATTGCAAGTTTATCTTAACCATCGACCTACAGTATCGCAAACCTATGACAAATATGACATAAGCTCTTGTTTAGACGGCTAGAGAGGACGGCGGAACCGATATCCGCCCTACGCTTCCCATCCAGGCGGCAAGGCGCAACTGCTGCGCCCCTATCTCCTGCCCGACTCTCGCCTGGGAATCGGAGAATGCGTTGGGAAATTCCTTGCGCAAGGTATTGTAGGAGCCGTTCACATCGGCTTGAATGCGCCTGCCATCTTTCGCCCGATACAGACCGCGCTCCTCGCGTTTGCCCGAAAAGACCGGCTTCTCTTTCCGATCTGGGTCGTAGGTGGGGATCTCATCTCGATCCAGAAACGAAGCTTGCGAGGTGTAGCTCTCTTCCCGGACAATCACTCCAATTCCTACCAGCTTCGCTTTGTACTCAAGCATCTCGATGAAGCGGCTATGCGGAATCTGGACAAAGCCCTGGTTATTCCGCCGTCCTAAGTCCGCTTCTTGCTTCCAGAGCCGATTCAAGCCAATTACCAGCGTCCCAATTCCCTCCTCAACCAACAGATCGATGATCCTGCGGCTTGCCGTGTGCAAATAGTGATTGACCCGGCGCGTGCGCTTCGCGGTGATCTGATCCAGGTGACGCGAGGTTTTGCGATGCTGTGTGGCGAGTCTACGCTGATGCTTGGCGCGTTGCTGATTGTAATAGTGATTGAAGTCCTTGAGCGGGCGACCATTGATGAGTCTAGGCACAAAACCAGGCTTTGTGCTGGAAAGCGCAGCGAGCTGGTTCACACCAAGATCAAGAGCGGCGATGACTGTGGGATCGACAGCAGGAGGCTTTTCTTCCACAGTATAGACCACCTCGATCACGTAGAAAGCTCCACATGGAACAATTCTGACCTGATCAATTTGCTTCCAGGCCAGTTTCGTCTCAATTTCAATCGGCAGCCCTGACGGGATAAGCTTGCCCGTCTTTTTGAATGCTCGTTTGCCCAATGCCTGTTTATCATAGATGAGGATATTGCGCCCCTTTTCTTTGTCTTTGTAGCCGGGGATTTTCGGGCGTCCCAGAAACTTCGAGGGATCGGCCTTATACTCCTCGTTCGCTTTGAAAAAGGCGAGCCAATTCTTGTGGATCAAGATGAGAATGGAATTGGAGACTTTTCGGGGAAGGGCTTGATAGCATTCCATGTGCTTGATTCGGTGAAAGATTCCCGCATACGGGAAGTACTTCCCCTCGTGAATGAATGCCTGGCGAATCTGGTAAGTTGCCTGGTTGTACAGGTTTTTGGAGGCGAACGCGGCAGCATCGATGATGGCATAGCGTGGATCAGTCTTGCGGATCAGATGGTGCTCGACCAGTTGCATCGATTCCCTCCTGTTTGAGTTGTGCCACAATCGCTTCCGTTTTTCGCTTCGCACGCCGCTGCCCGTAGAGCCGAGCAGCAAATGAGTAAATCACAGAGACCAGATCGTGCAGAAGATCCTCCCGATCAGTCTCTGCCAGATTGACGACTTCCAGAGTCCGTCCCTGGCCGCGCAGAAGCACTTCCACATAGCGAAAGCCAAAGCGCGTGGCCCGGTCTTTATGCTCAACGACAATCGTCGCAATGCGCTGATCTTCTAGCAGTGCCAGAAACTTGGCTCGATTGTCATTGACCCCAGAGCCAATTTCTTTGACCACACGGCTCACCTGATAGCCCTTCGCCGCGCAGTAGTCTTCCAGACGCCGGGCTTGCCGTTCCAGGTTCGCCCGATGCTCATGAGAAGAGACCCGCGTATAGATGGCCACCAACCCTTCTGGCTTTCTCTCTGATCGCTCTTCTCCCTCGGTCACCACAATGGTTCCTGAAGGCAGTTGATAGCCCTTAATCTGGCCATTCTGCCACCAGCGAAAAGCGGTTCGGTAGGTGACGCCCACTGATCGAGCGTATTGACTTAATCTCATAGTTCAATGATGACATATTTATCGCTATTTGTTAATAAATATCATCATTTTCAGAAACTAATTCCCACACTTTAAAAGTCTACAGGGCTATCGTCTTCTTCGGCTGCCAGTCTCTGTTCGATCGCCTTCGCCGTCTCTCCCGCTCTTGGCGACTCCGATGGGGGTATGGGCGTGGGAGCTGGTGCTCGAGACGTTCCAACGCATTGCGTCCCCTCGGACGGGGAAGCTGCCGACGATTTCTTGCTCTGACCCTGGCTCGCTGGACCCGACCGCCCTTGCGTTTTTCCCGATCTCGGCGGGGGTGATGGCGGTATCGAAGCATTCGAGGGCTGCGCAGCCGGACGGGCTTCGACCGACGCTGTGGCCTCTTGCAGCAGTTCTGGGGGAAGCGCTAACGGGTAGACCTGGCACCATGCTCCCAGACCCCCTGTGATCAGGGCTATCGCGCCCCTGGAGAGCTGTTGCACATCTTCGATGGGCACGGCATACACGCGCTGCATCCTGATCGCAATGCGTGTCTCTGAGACATCCCGACTACCGAGCGGGATGAACGCATCATCTCCCTCCTCTTCAATGAGCTGGGAGAATGCCGGCTGGTCGCGCGACCCCGCGAACTTCACCACCTCCTGCGGGTCCCCGCAGCGGTGCAGGATCTTGATCGAGGATGCCGATAGCACGCTCGTACGCTCCGCTCCGAGCCCGTGGTAGGATTGCGCCGAGGCCCACATCGCCATGCCGGCCTCGCGCACGCGCTCGTAGAGGTTCGTGGCGTTGGAGGTCTTGAGCACGCCAAACTCGTCGATGATCGTCAGCGTACGCAGGCCCACGGGCTTGCGTGCGGTGGCATAGTGCGCGCAATCTTCGAGCACGTAGCGCCCGATACTGGCGGCCTGCTCCCTGAGCGCGTTGCCATCCAGCCCGATGTAGACCGCATCGCCGTCTTCAAACGCAAACGTGCCGTCCAACCCCCCGGACGCGGCCTCGAAGAATCCGTCGTAGGCGAGTGACGTGGCATCGATGTGCGGCTTCACTTTGCGAATGGTGCGCTGCGCGTACCAGTGCATCTTTCCAGCATAGGCACTCTTGAGCCAGCCCTCGTTCAGTCGCAGAAGAAAGTCCCGGCTACTGCGCGGTGGCCCACAGGGGGCGCGTACCGCCAGCGAGACCAGGGCAGAATCAACACGCGCATAATAGGGATGGATGCCCGGATCGGCCAGCGCCATCAAACGGTTGTAGATGGCGTTGGCATCCCCGCGCCACCCGTCATAGGCCTCGTGCGGAAAGACCTTGATCCGCCCGAGACCGGCGTAGCGCATCGCCGCCACGAACTGCGCGGCGGTCTGCTGGCTGCCTTTCAGGTCGAGATAGATCACCTGCATGCCGTATCGGGCGGCGATGGTGGCCAGGCGAAGCAGTGTGACGGTCTTGCCGAAGCCCGGTTCTCCCAGCACCGTTCCATGCAGCTGGAGTGCCTGGGCCGGGATACAGAACTGGCCACCGTACACCCATTCGTCAAGCTCGCCGCCGAGGTAGACTCCAAGTGGTTCAAGTGGCGAGGCCTGCGCACCAGGGAGGTGCCCTGCGACTGCTCTCAGTGCAGGTGAGAAGACGGATGAAGCGCAGAAATGCCGTGCCTGCGCAGACGTGTGTTGCCGTTGAACGTCCCCAGAAGAGCGCGATAGCGTGGCCAGACCGGGGGATCCATCTGCTCTGGCCGTTCCCGGCTTTCGCGCTGAAGCGCGCGGCAGCAAGCGTACCCGCCTGGTGAGCGGATGCAGCCCTTCCAGGATGAGCGCACACGTTGGCGCAAAGCAGAGATGGAGCAGCCAGAGGAGCCCAAGCCATCTCAGGCCGGTGACGAGAGAGCGGGGTTCCGCGGAGAGATGTGACAGGTCAACCGAGAGGGTATGGAAGAGAGAGGGCAGGGGATGGTTGAACCAGGTAAGGAAGCCGTAGACGAGGAGACCGACGATGGCCATGAGCCAGGTCCCGCTCCACCGCTCTCGATAATCCCAAGTTGTGCTGGCGCGCCACCAGATGAGGGCGCCGATACCGAGCGAGGGCAATGCGAGTACCGCCGCGAGCGGGAGAAAAATGGCGAACAGCGCTTGCCGCACGCCCACCGGGCGGCGACGTGGCGAAGGCGGGGACTGATGTGACTGAGGTGGCGGAAGAGGGGAAGATCTCGAAGACATCGGCGCCTCCTTCTTTTCTTGCTTGCTACGCTACGACAGCGGGGCGAGGGTCTCTAACGAGTACACCTTCACACGCGCTTGCAGATCGGCGGGTAAGCGATCTCGTGCCTCCTCGACGCCCCGGCGCGTGTGCTCCGTGACGAAATACCAGACCGTCGTATAGATCAGAGGATGCTCGGCACCTGCAGTAAGCGTGCCAGTCATGAGCAACTCGCTGAGAATGCCATCCAGTTCTTTGGGGGACTTGGGTGACCGTTCCACCTCCAGAGCAACCGCCTTGGGTTGCAACACCTGGGCATCCGGCAGATGAGGCACCAGCGACCCCTCTTCGCGCCTGAGTTGAGCCGCCCGCAGCATGCGTTCGCTCACCCACTGATAGCCTGGATGGCGGCGTTCGACTTCCAGACGCACGCAGTTGATATTATGCAGATGCGGCAGCGTACTCTCGGTGGGGGTATGCCGGGCAAAGGGGAGGTGCAGCATCCTGAGTCCAAATGGGGTAACATGGACCCAGCCGGGTTCTCCGTCGTAGATGCGCCTGTACTCTACCAGTCCAAGGGTGACCCAGCGATCAACGACTTGCAGCACTGCCGAGAGCGTCAGCCCCGAGGGTGAGACCTGCCTGCCCCCTCGTCCCGGCATCCTGCTCAGCAATTCCTGCACGTGGTCGAGCCTGGCTGCATACTGCTGGGCGATCCACAGCAGCACGACAAGATCGCGTGGTTTGATGAGTTTCTTTCCCTTGTCGCGCCGCGCTTTCCTGGAATGCTTCAGCCGTTTGCTGGCAGCGGCGTTCTGCTGGTGCTCGTCTTGCTGCTGCCAGCTCTCTACGTATTGTAGATGCTTTGCTTGTTCTTGCATAGCTGTTCTCTCCTTGCGGATAGATACCCCGTCTCAGATGGTGTGAAACAGGTCAACCAGGATATCTCCCACTCCCTCTATTCTTGTCGCAGATCAAGAAAGCGGAAACGAGTAGAGAATCTGAAGGGAGGAAGCGGTGCTCTTGCACCTGGGTGCCCGTCTCCCTTTCCCGATGGTTCGCAACTGTCATCTCAGGCTGCACGAAGAGCTCAGCTCTCACCATCGATGTCGCATACCTCCCTACGAGCACTCTGCATCCACCCTTCAAGCGGTCTAAAGTGCAACAGTAGGCATTCATAGCGGAGATCTAACCGTCGTTGCATTTGACTCAACTTTTGACATTGGCTTTCCTCCCAAAGGAGGCAGTTAGCGATGCCGTTCGGGAGGAGGGACTTGCGCAACGCGGGATGCATATGTGGCAATGACCTCGCGGAGAACCGGGTGAAAGCGAACGAGAAGGCGATATTTCCACTCGACAAAGAGGGTACGGTACAGCCCGGGAGCAAACTCATCGATCCCATGCTGGGAGCGTACTGTCACAGGGACTTTTTGAGCGGCATAGGCTCGAATGACTGCTCGGTAAGCCGGGTGGTAGTGAATTAGTGAGGTATATTTCCACTGCTCAACAAAGGGACCGCGAAACCAGCTATACTGAGGGCGACCCTCTTGCATTTCAGCCAGCAGGCTCCTGCCAGCTGGGAAGACAGAAACTTCGACTCGTGACGAACCCCTATACTGCACAACGGCAATGCGGATCTTACTCGTAGACGGTGAGACTGAGGGCGTAGCCGAAGGTGCATCGACACCATGCTCGATTGGCCTCGGTATCTGCACTTTTGCCCAGCCACCACACAACGTCGATTCCTGCCAGGATGTAGTCATTGGTTCGCTCCTGTAATTGCTCGGACGTAATCGAGGCCAGTTGTACCTCATGGGCTACGCGCCAGCCTGTTGGAAAGGTCACTAAGAGATCAGCGATGCGCTTAACCTCAGGGATGGGTACTTCATACGCAATGTGGGTATGTGCGTACTCACCAAACCACTCGCGTAAATGCGTGGCAAGGTACCGCTTTGCTTCTTGATGCGCTGGGCTTTCAGGGTGAGATTGATAGTCACTGGAGCAGCGACCGAAATGAGCGAAATGATGCTGGCGCACAAGCCCCGCCTTCACGATCATGGGAGTACCACACAGTTGACAGAGGCATTCGCCCGATATCAGCGCCGCTCGTGGGTTCTCGATCGTGGTGATGTCGATCCGCTCTCCCGTTGCTTTCCGTGTGGCAATAAATGGCATCGTTCTTTTTCTCCGCACTATGGAGACACCAGGTCAGTGCTCTCTCAGTTTTTCTGCACTGGTGGTCTACATTACGCGTACCGGCACATACGGGTACCCGCTCACTGACTCATTCTAATCGACGCGGAAAAAAGCGGAAATGCATGAACGCACGCTTTGGATGTGCTACTCTTCGGTGAATATCTGAAGAACGATGCCCTGCAAGTAAGGAAATGAATGGCATCGCAGCCTGTTTGACCACAAAATCGCCTGGGCAGGGCAACGAAGGGGTAATTTCACATAAGTTATTGCTTTGATCTTCCTAAATGCAATCTAAATACACTCTGTATGCGACCTGCACTTTGTAGCAATGCAATGAAGGATTCTAGCGAAGCGTCACGCCTCCAGGGGTTTGGGGGAAATTGTTCAATTACTGTGGTACTTCCAAGATTCGGAGTTTCAAGAGTAATTTTGGCGCATCTTGTCTATGACAGTATAAAACCCCCCGCAAGCTATCGTGGCTTTAGCCCGTGGAGATAGGCGCGTTTCTCCATGGCTTTAGCCAAAAACCCTATCTGCTTACTGTCTTTTTTGCGCTTCAATGGAGCGTTTGATGGTCTCACTGCTCACATTTCCGGCTGTACGAGCAAAGTAGCTACGCGTCCACAGCGACGGCTCTTTTCACCACCAGCGGAAAGGATGAAGACCTTGACAGGGAACGGATCTTTATGCTAGGGTTAGGACACAAGTTCCATCCAGGTACAATGGCGAAAGAGCAGGAAAGGAGTGAGCATGGCAAAGGCAACAAAAACCATCAAGCAACCGCTTGGCTACAAGAGCGCCCACGCCTCCTGGTTTGCAGCGACGAAGACGTTGTTCAATCAAGTCGCCGCCTTCTATTTCGAGGTCATCCAGGCTCATCCAGGTACCCTTGATCTTTCCAGCAAAGAAGCTCTCACAGCCCTGGAAAAGCTCACCCATACGACCAAAGACAATCCACGTCCAGTGATGCCACTAGCTTCCGTGATCGCTGCTGACATACCCGCCATGTTCCGCCGCGCTGCTATTCATGCCGCACTTGGTTCGGCAAGATCGTTCTACACGCATCTTGAGAAATGGCGCAAACAGAAAGAGAAGACGCAAGCGAAGGGCAAGAAGTTCACCCTTCGCCCACCAGTACCGCCGCGCAGGTGGAACAAATCAGTGCTCCTGTATGCTGGCCAATGGAAAGAGCGCACGCCAAAGAGCATCATGCTCAAGCTCTGGACAGGAAGCTCTTGGGCATGGATCAAATGCTGCATACAAGGGCAGGACATCCCCTATGGATGGGATGTAGAAAGCCCAACACTCGTACAAGACGGTCATCACTGGAAATTGCACACAGCCATCCAGAAGAAGTTCTCTAGCCCTGCTAAGGTTGAGCAACAAGTCACCAGGAGTCCAGAGGGTCGTATTTGTTCAGTTGACTTGAATATCACCAAACACTTAGCCGTATGCACCATCCAAACTGTCGAAGGCACGGTGGTTGCAACCCGTTTCATTGGAGGGGGAAAGCAACTGCACGGTCTTAGGAAGAGACAGTTGGGAAGAGTAGCACGAAACCGAAGCAAGACAGGCATCATTGCCAGAGGCGAACAGGACAATGTGGCCTTGTGGGCAAAGATACGCGCACTGGATGAGGATAGTGCCCATCAAGTCAGCCATCGCATTGTCGAGTTTGCCAAAGAGCAACAGGCCAGTATCCTCGTCTTTGAGCATCTCGGACACTTCAAACCACACAAGGGCAAGTACAGTCGCCGTAGCAATGAGAAACGCTCGTACTGGTTACGGGGGAAGATTTACAAATACAGTAAATACAAAGCGTGGAACGAGAAAATCCTTACGTGTCGTGTCAGCCCCAGGAATACGAGTCGTGAATGTGCCCGTTGTGGTAGTCTCATTGCTCGTTACGATGCAGGAAAACCAGCGGAAGGATACACCCCAGGTGCGCCGCTGGTGTACTGTCCTCAGTGCCACATGCGCGGCAACTCCGATAGAAACGCATCTCTCATCATCGGCAAACGCCTGCCTGCTCGGTATCAACAAACCCCTTCTCAGGAAAAGCCTCAAGCTCCTCTGGTAACAGAGAGGCCCGTGAAAACGGGAGGTGTTCGCCGTTCCCAAGAAGCCAGAGGCAATGGAAGGCCATCTACCAACTTTGCTCGGCTTGGAAGGGCGAACGCGCAAGGCACCGCGCAGGGTACAAAAGGGAGGATGGTCCCTACTGTATCAGGTATTGCTCACCCACTACGGGTATTCAGCGAGTCGTAGCCACGCTACATACACTCGAATAACCGACTACGTAGCAGTGCCAGAAGAAGCAGCTGGTCTTCTAGACTATGCGGAGTGTCACTTTTAGTAGCTGGCCACCAGTTGTAAAATTTGCCGGCAAGCTTTTTTCATCTCTATGCGGACTCGTCCAAGATTGCTTCCCTTGTTGGTGGTGACCACGAGAATGAGGTCACCTACCTCTTCAAATTGAATCGTACCGTCTTTCGTTTCAATGATGACATGGTGCATCTCACCACTGCTCATTTGATCTATGAAATTGGTAATAGAGCCAAATGCCGCGGCCGACATGGCGCCAATTACTTCTTCATCCTCGCTGTGTAGCGTTCCAGTAACGATCAGGCCATCCTTGCCGACAAGAATAGCTCCAGACACATCGTCAAGGTCGGTCAGCCGTTGTAAGATAGTTTCCAAATTAGCACTCCTTTAGCAGCGGCACTAGTTTCTTGCCTTTTTGGCCATCGTCAACGCCTTGTTGTAGGCCTCCATGGCCTGCAAGTACTCTCCCTGCCGCATATATGCATCTCCCAAAACGCGATATCCTGCTGAATATTTGGGGGCTATCTTCAGCAGGGCGCGCATATTGCTGACAACCTCGCCCAGGAGTTCAGGGGCGTTGCGTATAATGACACGATATTCTTGCATCGCCTCATCGTAGGATCCCGCGAGTTGGTATTGATAGCCTTTGATCAATCGCTCCTTGTTGCTTAATGTACTCTCTGCTGCTTTGTTCGTCGGGGCATATTCTGCTGGGCGGCTCCTGGATGAAGCCTGGTACTGCTGTGCCGCTGGCCGCTGTTGCACTGGTTGCAAGCGTACTACCGGACGCTTCATTGTCGTCTCTAGCTCGAAATCTATTGCTGTATTCGACTGTGTATTGGCAGCCGCAGCAGCAGGTGACTGGATGTTGGGCGGAGTACTGGCTACTTGCTTGGGAACAGGAGCTGGCTCTGGCTGAACTGGTTGGGGCGAAAAACGGCTGATTCCCTGCTCTTCCGCGCGAGAGGAGATAAGGCTCGACAGTGCATCCAGGTGAGAAGATGCCACAGGAGTCTGTTCCGGTGCGTTGAGGTCAGCTGGTTCTATACTCGTTTGAGCAAAGGGCTCAAGTGTAACTGGCCACAAAAGCTCATCGAAGGAAGGATCTGCTGGTGTGATCACCAGTTGAGAAGATTGCTGCGGTTCAACTTCATTTGTGTCTTGTATTTGGAAATTGCCAAATTCTGCCAGCGCGGATGAAAGCGATGGTTCTTTAGCCAGGGCCGCGAGCGTTCCAGGCTCCAGAGGTCTAAAGCCTTGAAGGCGTAAATCATTTTCCAGTTCTTCCAGAGTCGTCATCATATTCTGCTCTGGTCTGGTCAGTTTTTGTGCCGCCTGTTCCAGCCAATTCTCAAGCGTAATTTCCTGTTCTGTTGCTGGTGCGACGATTGGATTGTCTTCAGCAGTCCACTGCTGAGAGTCAGGAGTTGCGGCTGGTATTGTCCAATCCATGGCGGCTTCGGGAGTTGCGGCTGGCGTTGTCCAATCCGTGGCGGCTTCCGGATTTGCGGCTGGCGTTGTCCAATCCATAGCGGCTTCCGGAACCTCTGCCGGTTCATCAGGTACAGGAGGCTCTGGTTCTACTGAAAGCACAGGTGGTGCAACTGGTTCGGTCTCTTGGGGGGCTGTGCTCTCGATTGGAGTGGCGCCGAGAGACTTTAGCCACTCTGGCCCAAAGGAGAATCCTTCTTCTTCCGAAGACTCCGACGAGGGAGTACTGACCTGAACATGATCTTGCCATGTCGCCCATATTTCAGGGGCCGGTGCTGACTCTTCTGGCCCTGTTGGTCCTGCTGGTTCTTCAGTATTGACGGGTGGCGCAGCGGATTGTTGGGAAGCAGGAGCTTCTTGTTTCACTGCTGGCGCTGCATGGGGAACTTGCTGGATGGGCCCGCTTGCCTGGCGGCGGTCTCCTTTGGTAAGCATGTCAAGCCATGCTGGTGGTGCGGGCAGATCGGAATCTGCTTCCTCTAATTCCCATGAGGATGAGGACAAAATCGGGTCGATATCGCTCGTACCGCTCCAGGAGTCAGCGCTTGATTCTGGGAAAGCTTCCATGTGGTACCACGCAGGCTGCTGATCGGCCGGTGGCTGGTCGTTGTCCTGGGCGGGATCATGTACCTCGATGGGTTCCGGTTGTGTCTGCCAGGTTTCTAGCCCTGATTCCTGCTGCGTATCGCTATGTTGACCAAACGCATTCCAGTCATCCAGGTGGGGAGTAATACTGCCTGCCTGGGCGCCATTTTTTGGTTGACCAGGGGCGGAATCCTGCCGCCCTATGGTACTCAAGGAACTAACATCTGACGCATTATTGCCGACCCAGTTGCCATACGGGGAGGCCCCATGTAAGGTCTGGTAATCTTGTTGAGGTTCGATAATGTTATCCAGGCTGCTCCATCGCACAAGAGGATCGGAGACGCTGGAAGGGGTGCTCGCGCTTGTTGTCTCATTGGGCTCAAGAGAGAGTTTCTCCAACTCAGCTGCCGTTGAGGTTGGTTTCTTCCCATTTGAGGTTTCCGAGACAACAGTCGGTGATTTTTTCAACAGTTTCAGGAAAGGGTCTTTGGGCTGGCGAGCGATAAAATCACTAAAAAGTTCCTGGGCCATCATCTGGTCAGGGTCTAGCTCTTCAACCTGGCGCATCAGGTCCTGTGCCTGAAGTGCATCTTGAGCAAACGTTACGTGCGCGAGGAGTAGCAGCGCTTTCAAACAATGAGGAACGTCGCGAAGAATTTCTTTCGCGAGTTGCTCGACCTTTTCATAGACGCCCTCACGCCAGTATGACTCGAGGAGACCGGTACGGGCATCGAGGCGATCAGGACTGGCTGAAAGGATAGTGTCCCATTCCTGGACAGCTTGCGGCAGGAGGTCACCGCGCATATAGAGGCGCGCCAGGCCCGCGCGTGAGAATACGAATCCTTGTTGTCCGACTTTTTGGCTCAGTTGATTAAATATCTGGCGTATCTGGCCATTGCCCCGGCTGAGCTCGTAGGCTTGTTGATAGCAGTCTAACGCTGTATCATAGTCTGACATACGCTCGCTGATCAATGCACGGTTACAGTAGGCCATAACATTCTCTGGATCGTTTGTCAGAACCCAATCGAACGTTTGTAGTGCATCTTCCAGTTTCCCCTGTGCCAGGTAGATCTCGCCCAGGAGACGTTGAGCCTCCAGCGCTTCTGGAAAATGATTGAGGATGTACTGACAGTTGGCTAGTGCGTCATCGACGCGTCCGGTACTGATAGCATCTTCAGTCGTCTGCAAATAATCGCGAAGCGTTGTTTGTGCCATAATCCTGATCTCCTCTTCCTGCTTTACACACTTTTAAGCAGCTTACCAAAGTACTCTGCCTGCTGTGGATCATCTGGTCCAATGACGGCCAGGCGTCGCCAGGTGGGCGCAAAGCAGAACTGTGCCACGCGCTGAATATCCTGCGAGGTGACAGCATCGATATGCGCTACTATCTCATCAATGTCTATGATTTTGTTACGCAGGCACTCCTGGCTGCCAAGCCATGAAGCCACCTGTTGTGTGCCTTCCAATCCAAGCAGAACGCCTCCTCGTACATACGCTTTGACGCGGTCAAGTTCATCTCCTGGTACCGGTTTTTTACAAAGCTGATTAAGTTCGTGTATGATAGCTTCTATGGCTGGTTTGGTCTGCGAAGGGTCGACACCTGCACTTATCACCAGGCTGCCTGTCTCATAATAACTATTAAAATAGCTCCCAATGTCATAGGCTAATCCCTGCTCTTCTCGTATGGATTGAAAGAGCCTGGAACTCATACCATCACCTAAAATAGCATTGATTAACAATATTGGGAAATAATCGGGAGAAGAATAGGCAGCGCCAAGCGTTGCCAGGCAGATGTTAGTCTGTTCTGTCTCTTTGCGAATCATTCCTACAGGGAGTGTATCTCGCGGTGGGAAGCTCTCTTTCCAGCCAGGATGTTCGCGCGTTTCCCAGTCGCTAAATATACGCTCAGCCTCTTTGATGACCTGCGCATGGTCAATATTTCCAGCAACGCTGATAACTAGCGAACTGGGTCGGTAGTGTTCGTCCATATAGTCCAGCATTTGCTGGCGCTGGATTTGTGCTACGGTCTCTACAAAACCTGCATCGTCACGTCCCAGAGGAAGACCGGGCCACATCACTTCATCGATTAACAGGTTGGCCCATTCCTGTGGGTCGTCGTGTGTAGCGCTCAGCTCTTCAATAATGACGCCTCGTTCTTTTTCGATCTCGGTGGGATCGAAAAGAGGATGGCGGATCATATCGGCCAGTACGTTCATTACAAGAGGCAACTGCTCTCCTGGGACACGGGCTGTATAACTGGTAATTTCTTTGCCAGTGCTCCCATTAAAAATGCCGCCGACTCCCTCAATGGCCTCGGAGAGGAGGCGGGCAGTAGGGTAGTGCCGAGAGCCTTTGAAGAGCATATGCTCGATGAAGTGTGATATACCCCCAATCGGGTCCGCCTCGTAGCGTGAGCCAACAGTGAAGAAGAAACCAATGCTCGCCGATCGCATGCCAGGCATATGGGTGGTAAGTAGGCGCAGGCCGTTTTGTAAGGTTGTTCGCTCGTAATTCATCCAACTACTTGGTGTGGCCTTCTCTGCATAAGTTGATATATGTGAAAGAATACCACTTCTCCTCGTGTTCCCAGGTAAAACATATAGACGTTAAGAGATGAACGGAAAAGGCAGCTATTTTTCTGCATAAAGCTATGCCGTGAGATAAACGGTTCGTCGTATATCCCACAGTATTATAGACGGTTTACTCAGGTGTCGCAACAGAATAGTGGAAGAATAGCAGGAAAGATAGCCAATTTGGATACTATCGAGACCATTCTCCTCGTTGTGCCTATTTGAACCTTGCATGGTCAGCTGAACCCTTCGGACGTTATGCTTTACAACCCGAGGTCATTGGCTATTTCGCCCAGGCCGCCAAGCAGTCCTTCATCGCGATGGTGATGACCTTCGCCATAGTATCCTTCGTCACGGCCTCCAAGGTTATTTTCGAGTCCATGCATGAGCATTTCGCCGCCAATCACTGCGGCTGCGCCACCCAAAGCACCCATTGCATATTTCCCGCCGTCGCCTTGCATAAAGCCGCCTAATCCTCCCATCATACCTCCCTGTTGCTGTGCGTTAGCTGCCGTAGGCACGATTCCTGCAAGGCTGGTGTGACAACTGGCACAGTTTGTTGTACCCAACGGGGCCATAGCCATACAGACGGGGCAGCGCAAGACCATGGGTTGCTGGCCCATCATAGGTTGTGGTTGATACCCCATGCCTGGTTGTCCCTGCGGAGGGTACTGTGGTGGATATTGAGGTTGTTGTGGGTACTGAGGCTGGCCATAGGGTTGCTGGTACTGGGGCTCGTTTTGCTGAGCATAGGGTTGCTGACCATATGCTGTCTGGTATGGTTGTTGTGGCGGGGGATATTGTCCCGGTGATGGCGTATAGCCAGGCTGTACTGGTTGTACTGGTGCAGCTGGCATGCCGAGCTGATTGCCACAACTGGCACAGAAACGCACACCAGGAGCGTTTTTCTGCCCGCAATTAGTACAGAAGGCACTTACTGGTGCAGCGCTCGCTGCTTGCAGGTTCTGTCCACAGTTGTTACAGAAAGCATTACTGGCTGGTACTTCTGCCTGGCAGGCGGGACAGTGGCGGGTTAAAGGTTGTGCAGGTGTCGCGGAAACTGCTACGGTTTGTAGTGCTGAGCCACAATGATTACAGAACGCTGCCCCTGGATTGACCTTTTCATTACAACGTGGGCAGGTGTTACTTACTGGCGTGGCCAGGTTACTCGGAGCCGGTACTCCCGTGGGTTGTACAGGCGTTCCGCACTGCTGACAAAACTTTTTGCCGGTCACATCATAACCACAAGAAGTACAGGTTACCATACGTCTAGACTCTCCTTATATATAAAAAAACTCTATGCACTGCTCTCAATTCCTAAGCAGCAGTTTAGCATAGATTTCCAAAGTAGTCGAGTCTTGAAGATACTGTATAGACATTTGGAGATAATACATGTCATCCTGAGCGCAGCGAAGGATCTCTCCGACCTTCGAGCCAGATCCAAAGCTCGCGCTCAGGATGACATGCAGGACAGCGCTCGAGGCCGCTCACGGGAAATCTTCTCTCCAAATGTCTAGACACTGTATACAAAAAGGGATCGCTCACCGTGCCACAAGGGCACGAAAAGCGATCCTATGCATCACCCAGAAGGTTATGTAGTATAGTTATACGCATTCTCGCAAGGCAACGTTGCCGCTGATTCCTCGCAATTTCATCAGTGCCACTACCTCTAACTGGCGTACTCGTTCGCGCGATATGCCTAATTCTTTGCCTACTTCGAGCAATGTGCGACTACGACCATCACCAATGCCGTAGCGAAGTGTAATGACTGAACGTTCGCGCGGTGTGAGCAGGGCGAGTGCACGATGGAGCTCTTCCCCAAGCAGGTGTTGGGAGGCTGTTTCAGCGGGGGCAGGCGTTGTACTATCTTCCAATGTGTCAGCCAGAGAATAGCGAGCCTCGTCATCAACGGGGGCATCTAGAGAAACTGGTTGTTCGATAACGCCGAGCAAATCTATGACTTCGTCCACATCGAGATTGCATGCCTCGGCTATCTGCTCTGGCAGAGGATCAAGGCCATTCTCCTGCGAGAGTTGTGCCGCGACCCGGCGTACCTTGCGCAACCGCGTTGCCACGTGCTCTGGCAGGTGAATGAGCCGGGATTGCTCACCCGCAGCGCGGCTAACAGCCTGGCGTATCCACCAGGTCGCATAGGTTCCAAAGTGACAGCCACGCTGGTAATCAAACTTCTCTGCGGCACGCATCAGGCCCAGATTGCCCTCTTGAATAAGGTCGATCAAGGGCACGCCCGTACTTGTATAGCGACGTGCAATAGCGATAACGAGCCGGAGATTGGACTCAATGAGCTTACGTCGTGCCAGTTCTTCGCCAGCCGCGGCGCGCTTCGCCAGGTCAATTTCCTCAGCATGGGTAAGCAGTCCCAGGCCACGAATGTCACGCAGGTAACTCTGAAAAGCATCTTCAGCGCCTGACGCCTGGCGAGGAGTGGCCCCTTGAGAACGACGGGGGTGGCTCGTCCCCTCTTCAATAACGTCGACTTCACTGCTTTCATCAACATCAGCGTCATCAGAAAGTAATGTGTCGCTTACCTCGTCTGAAGGAGTATCTAGCTCCGTAAGTGGTTCCGTAATACGCGTTGGCATGTCCTTAACAAAAGGTGTATCCAGATCCATTTCAAACTCTTGAGAAATGGAGGGGGAAAACATTGCCGCAGTCGTAGTACGAGATGTCAGCACAGTCCTATGAACATCGCTGACAGGATGAACAATCGCCATAATTCCACGCTCCCTTCGGGAAACTTGCCGACAAAATCAGCTGCCGGACTCCGCCTGGCCTCGTGGTCAGCACTAACTAGCCGACTGGTGCTGTTTGTGTACGTATCCATTCTTTGCTAATTTTTCTATCTTCTCCATTTTAGAAGAATAGCGAAAGGCGTCACATCGGGTAATTACCTTAAATCAAGTCAGGTTCTAACCTTATCTTCATTTGATAATGATGCTATCCTTTCTTGGATATGACATTGTTTCAGTCCAGCTTATGCCCATAATAACAGGCTGAATACCATCACCTCAGCTTCCAGCTACATAAAAAAATGTTGTCTATATTTATATACGTTTATATGGTAACAAATGGCTACCTTTCCTATAGTGTAAAATTATGACGCCCGCAGTACCATCAAGCGGGTATTTCACGTGCGGTCGGGATTCTCTTCATCGAAAGGATCAGAGACGCCGTGCCCTCTATCATAGAAGAGCTGCGTAGGATCTCCTTCGTGCTCTTCATAATTGGGCCGCTTCTCCCATTCTTTCTGTTTGGCTTCATCCGCTGACATGGAAAGCACTACCCGGTCGTCTTCGACCGCTTTGATGGCGCTGTAGGGAATGTAGCGGTCCTTGGGAAAAAAAAAGCCTTTGTGTACGAGAAAAGAATCTGGATAGACCTCTGCAATATGTCCCAGGTTCTGGTTGTCTGCAGAGTAGACCTGCATGTGTGGATGTAGGTCGTGTTGAGTCCAGTCTGGCATAGGTTTCTCACTCTCCCGGTTGAGTAGTCGCCTTTATCAAGTTCACGTTCACTTCTACACAGAAGTTTCAGAAGATTATCGAAAACGCCTCAAATGGCAGTGGCGGACTCCTCAATCCCATTGACAAATCGCATTATGAACGTGTATAGTTCTACTATTATATACCATAAAAAACTATGACGGACTTGGAACGAGCGGAGTAGAGGGAAGCGAACTGCCAGAGAGTGGAGGTCACCGGGTGCGAGCCTCCTTCAGTAACGACCCTTGAACGTGGCTCGTGAGTTGAGTGCTCGAAGTTGCACAGTGGTGCAGCGGTAGGGCATTCCGGGTACAGCCCGTTAGCGCTGCGTAGAGGAGAGTTGAACCCACGATTGGTTGGGCGGTTCAACTTTCGAAACAAGGTGGTACCACGAGCGCTGCCCTCGTCCTTGCGAGATGGCAGTGTTTTTTATACCGTAAAGGAGTACTACGATTATGTTGCCCAACCGTTACGACTTCCGCGAGGCGGAGCCGCGCCTGGCTCGCTTCTGGGAGCTAAACAATGTCTACGGGTATGATCCCGCTGGCTTGGGCCAGCACTTCACGATCGATACCCCACCGCTGACCGTCTCAGGTCAATTGCACATTGGCCACTGCTATTCCTACACACAGGCGGATGTCATCGCACGTTACCGCAGGATGTGTGGTGATCATGTCTACTACCCCATGGGCTTTGACGACAATGGACTGGCAACCGAACGTTTCGTCGAGAAGACCATCAAACACAAGGCAACGGAGATAGGACGTGACGCTTTCATTAACGCTTGTCTTGAGCTAACGCAGCAAACGGAGGGTCGCTTCGAGACCCTCTGGCGCAGATTGAGCTTGAGTGTTGACTGGCGCTATCGCTATTCTTCCATTTCGCATGATGCACGGCGTGTTTCACAGTGGTCTTTTATCCAGTTGTACCAACAAGGTTTGACCTACACACAGTTTGCACCGACGCTCTGGTGCCCGGAATGCCAGACGGCGATTGCGCAGGCCGAGGTCAACGACGCGTCGCTGCCGACGCGCTTCTCAACAATAGCCTTTCGCTTGCCCGGTGGTGGTATCCTACCTATTGCTACAACTCGTCCAGAGCTGTTACCTGCCTGTGTCGCCATCTTTGTTCATCCTGATGACCCGCGCTATAGACACCTGATAGGCAAAACGGCCGCTATAGATAGCGGCGCTTTCTCCGGGTCACCTGAACTGGCGGTTCCTATCCTGGCGGATGAACTGGCCGACCCCAGCAGGGGCAGCGGAGCCGTTATGTGCTGCACCTTTGGCGATTCAACCGATGTTCGCTGGTGGCACACGCACCATCTTCCACTGCGGGCAGCCATTGGACGAGATGGACATATGACGGATTTAGCGGGTTCCTATGC
>Ga0137384_10001322_pt1 | contig 19605 bp, 20 predicted proteins | sample SagtaG_2_FD_104922 | JGI IMG/M metagenome (GOLD analysis project Ga0137384, IMG submission 104922) | Vadose zone soil microbial communities from Sagehorn Ranch, Mendocino, California, USA - Sage2_R_60_16 metaG | ecosystem: Environmental > Terrestrial > Soil > Vadose zone | place: USA... | reverse complement strand
TCAGCTGCAGCCTGGGCAGAGCTATACGCTCAACAACTATGATCTTGGCGCGTTCTACCAGGCGGGGCTTTCCAAGTGGTCTATCCCTTCCACGACAAAGGCTATCCTGCTCGGAATAGAGGTTGGTTCAGAGGGCTACGGAGCGGTAGTCTCAACTGACTGGAACTATGTTAGGGTTCAGACGTTCGAGCAGGACGATGTCAGGGCAGACGTGAACTTCGACTGGACGGTAAACAGCTCCGACCTTAGCATTGTACAGAGCCTGCTGGGTTCCTGCCCTGCAAACTATAGCACATACCAGTGGAGAACGAATGCGAATATTACAAACGCTTGCATCAACAGTGACGACATAGCCTACGTCACTCACCATCTCGAGAGCACAAGTAATGGCTATCCTCAAGGTGATGTCGATCGTGACTGCAAGGTTGACTCTGGAGACCTAGCGATTATAGCAGAAAGTTTCGGTTCATCGCCTGGTTCTGCCAAGTGGGACGGCCTTGCTGACTTGGATGGAGATGGTGGAGTTACTATTATCGATCTGGTTATATCCGCTCGGAACTTAGGTCGAACATGTTAGGCCCTTTCTTCGTTTCCGCACAATAGGTCTTCTAGAGGCTTGGAAGCTGAGGTCAAATGTGCGAGTTATAGGATTCAATATTTCGCAATCTTCAATATAAGCGTCGTTCTGCTTGTTTTCAAACTATCGGTGCGCGATATATCTCCACGCGATATCTTCTTTTCTGAGAATCCAACATTTTATGTGTTACAATTAATCATTTCAACTCACCTTTGGGGCTACATAGTTTGTTGTAATTGCGTGTGTTGAAATGTAAACGCCCAAGTTATCTGTCCCTCAAGCTACTTTGATAATCAGCGGACGCAATGAGAGAGAAGAACGACTTGGCGGTGTTGATACCGACCTACAATGAAGCGGAAGGAATCGGTCCGACAATCCAGGAGATTCGCGATTGCCTTCACGACACTCCTTGTTTAGTCGTCGATAGAAGTTCCGACGAGACAGGCTTAGTGGCGGCTAAGTTTGGTGCCAAAGTCGTTCGACAAGAAAGCAAGGGCAAAGGAAGAGCAATAGTTCAAGGGATTCACGAACTTAACGGTGGAGCACGATATATTGCTATGACAGATGGAGACCACACCTATCCTGCTGAAGCGATCAAGAAGTTTGTCTCGGTCCTTGAACAGAACCCTGACGTGGGCATGGTGAACGGAAACAGATTTGCTTCCTCCTTACCCAGCGAGGTACAACCCAAAGGAATCTACTTAGGGAATAAGCTCATAGCGATAATCCATAATTTTCTCAACCCGCAAAAGCTTGCGGATCCCTTGACCGGACTGAGAGTATTTAGAGCCGAACTCTTGAAGGACTGGAATCCATCGTCGAAAGGATTCGACATAGAGGTTGAAATGAACCTCTACCTCGCCACGAAGAATCAGAGGATTGAGGAGGTTCCCATAACCTACAGGGCTCGAATAGGTAGGAAGAAGCTAGGACTGCGATCGGCATTTCCGATCATATTTCGAATAGCCAAGATTAGACTACGAGGGACCATCAAACGTCGATTTCACTTGTAATACTCTTTCTCACCCTGCCACCTTATTTGATAATAGCTTGCCTGGGGCTAAGGGTCAGAGGGAGAGCGAATTCACCCAGAACAGACTATCATCCTAGTGTCACCGTATTCATACCGACATTTGACGAGGAGAAGCAAATATCTCGCAAGCTGGTGGAGATCTCGCGCCAAACATATTCCCCAACTGAAATTCTTATCATTGACTGTTCAACAGACTCTACTCCAGAAATCGTAGAGGACTACAAGAGGGATCATCCATCTATCAGGCTTATCAGACAAGCCCAGAGAACCGGAATGGCAAAGACACTGAACGAAGCTGTGGACTTGGCACAAGGCGAGATTCTCGTCTATACCGGATGCGATTCCTCGACAGGATCTGCAAGCGCCTTGGAGAATCTCATCTCTCACTTTTCAGACCCTAAGGTTGGGGGTGTAACGGGGATTTGCGCAAACTCAGGACTTGAGGGCCAATTTCGCAAGTTTACTAATTGGATTCAGAATGCGGAAAGTAACATTGACAGTACGATTATTGCTCACGGAGGGCCTTCGATGATGGCTTTCAGAAGGTCGATAGCTCAACCAGTGAGAAGCGACTCCCTAGCTGACGACACCGAAATGTTCGTAAACATCCGCCGGAAGGGTTTCAGGACAATTCTTGACACTCGAGTGGTATCAAGTGAGGTTTTGCCTGATTCTTTCAAGGCTAGGAGAATGCAAAAGGACCGGCGAGCTCGGGGGATAATACAGGTCTTGTTTCAGAATATTGACCTCGCCTTCAACCCAAATTACGGATTTTATGGACTCGTGGTGTTTCCCATGGACCTGTTCCTCCTCGTCGCATCACCATTCATAATTCTCATCGATACTGCCTTACTCGGCTATTTCCTATTCACCTTCAGTCCCTTATCCACGCTAGTTCTCTTCACTATTGTCGGCCTTTCATTGCTCTCGACAAAGGTGAGAGCACTGGTCGACATACAGTTGTCCGGGCTCATAGGCTCTCTTAGTGCGGCCTCGGGAAGAGGATCAAACCTATGGCCTAAGGAACAGCTCCGCCCGCGCGTCATAGCTTCCCGGTGATACGCATGGAATTGGAACTGCTTCCCGTTTTCCGACAAAAAAAACTGCCATCTAAGTCGCTGCCGCAGGCTCGGTAGAGGATATTTTTAGGTTGTCTGGAACCTCGACAGAGATCGCGATCGCTGACCATCGACTTTCACAAGGGCCAGAGTTAGACTGGTCTAAACACATAGCGAGAGCTCTTTTCGGGAAGGAATCCAGGATTTTTGTAAATAACCAGTATGAGCTCGATACGCTAACAAAACAGGCGAGAGAAAACAAAGCCCTAGCCCGAACATTCTCCAGGGTCGAAACCAGGAATCCATCTCTAATCCCAAGGATTCACGACACAATTTCTGACAGTCAGAATCGTCTCGAGGACGCCTTCAGCCTGCTCTCCAGCGCGCAGAGAGTGTTATCCAATGCTGGAGTCCCTTTCGCAGTAATCAAGTCGTTGGATGGGCTTCCCGATATGGGACACGATATTGACCTTCTGGTTGGGGCGAATCTTTCACGAGTGAAGAGTAGGCTATTGAAAGCTTTTCGATGTGCTGAAGTCACACTTACCTTCTGCGATCGTCAAGCAGGGAAGTTCAGCAGTTTTATCGAAGGGTATTCGTCTGACTTGGAACTCTACACGGCCATCAGTCAGCTTGGCGAGCGATACTATCCAGACGGACTGGTCCTGGCGAGACGTTATTGGGATAAAGACTTGAATGGAGGGACTTACCTATGCTCTTTCGAGGACCGGCTATTGATTACATGTATTCACGCGCTGTACAGGCATGGTAGAATTCGGTTGTCCGACTTTAGAACCGTGCACAGGTCACTCAGTGTTGACTTGGACTTGAACTATGTTCTGAGTGTTGTCGAATCCAGTGGAACAAAGGAGGGCTTCGCCGTTTTCATGAAGTTGCTCGACAAAGTGGGGAGAGACGACCTTGACATGGAACTCCTCCCGGAGGAGGTCAAGTCATATTCAGACAACGTTCTGAAGAGTAACCCGCTGCTAGCGGCGTTAGTTGGTCGTTTGCGAACACGGTTTCCTGTCAGCGTTCCTGCTTGGATGACAGCTCTCCTGTTCTTGCACAAAGCTTGGGCAGACTTAGTGCACTCTAAGCCCGAAAGCTTCGCACGATCCATTGTTGCTCCACTACTCCTGTTAATGTACAAATCTGTACCTCTTAGGCTTCAGAAGGCGGTTCGCATCCAGATTTGGTAAAAGACACTCAGAGCTAAAATCAGCATGCCAAATCTCGCGATCTTCTTCTTGGATGCCGTCCGGTTTCAAGATGTCACCCAAGAGAATATGCCGTTTCTCGCGAAGCTTGCTTCTGAAGGAACTATTGCCCCCCTTGAAACCTTGCTGGCCTACGAGGGGCTTGCTGCAACCCTCTTTACCGGAACATATCCATCACGGCACGGCATCTGGACTCGATATTATTCCGATCCTGCTGGAAGTCCGTTTAGATGGCTAAATCCGTTCGCACCATTCTTGGAGACGATAAGGAGCTCTAGCTCGGTCTCTCGGATGATAAGATACGAAGTCATGAAAGTATCTGGATCGATGTCAGGCATCTCCTACTTTCCAGGTGTTGACGAGGTCCCGTTTCAACAATTGGCTAGGATGAACCTTTCTCTGAAACATAATCCGTACGAAGAGGGATGTTTTGGGTCTCTGCCCTCGCTCTTCGACATTTTTCGCGAAGAGGGCATTTCATTCAACTATGTTGATCATACCGTATTCGATTCCGATATCAGGGTATTTCGAAAAGCGGTCGCCCAGGACGACGATAGAGATGTCGTGGTCGTTAGGTTTGTCGACCTTGACACAGTATCTCACAAATTCGGCCTCGACTCGGCTGAGAGGTCTCAGACACTGAAACAGACGGACACCCTTGTCAGGGACATTGTGACGAGATGGCGCAGACGGAACCCTGAGTTGATCGTGATGTGTTTCGCGGACCACGGAATGGTTTCAGTTTACTCCCAGGTGAATATTCAGACTCTGCTTAGAGCAAACGGTCTTCTTGCATCAAGAGATTTTGAGATGTTCCTAGACTCGACTATGGCTCGATTCTGGGGGGACGACGGAGTTCTTATGAAAATCCAGACAGTTCTTTCTCGCTTGAGCCAAGGGAAAGTGGTCTCCGAAGCCGATCGTGCTAGATTTCACATTCCGTTCTCACGAAGCTGTGGAGAACTAATCTTTCTGCTGGAACCAGGAAACGCAATATTCCCCAACTTCTTTGAGACTCGGACACTTGTTAGAGCGATGCATGGATATGATCCCGAAACACCGGGTCTCGAGACAGTTCTTCTCGTACAATCTCCAGAGATTGGTCACTCTCCGGAGCTGACTCGAACAAAGATGGTCGATGTCTTCCCAACGGTGCTCAAGTTATTACATCTCAAAGTTCCATCCAACTGTGAAGGGAATTCACTACTTGGTGGGTGAACCGGTGTAAGTATTGGACATTGGAGAAAAGGGAGATGTGGCGGTCTCGTATCTTGCATAGAGGATCTCTCATAACAATAAGTGGTATGGACGGCTCTGGAAAGTCAAGCCACAGTCAGGCACTGGAGAAAAGTCTAGCCCATCAAGGATTAACTGTTATGCGTGCTTGGGTGGGACACAAACCAATCTTGTCCTTTCCTTTTCTGGCTCTAGTCAGGATGCTGGGGTGTACACACCGAAGGACGATCGACGGTGTACCGTTTTATTGGCGCGATTGGCGGAGAAACCCTGCACTGGCGCGCCTCTGGCCCTTGGTTCTATCGCTGGATTTTCTACCGAAAGCCTTCTGGTCGGTAAAGATTCCGGTTCTTAGAGGAAAAATAGTAATCTGCGACCGGTACTTGTACGACATGATGGCTGAGCTTGCCCAGTACGGTTTGCTTGGTGCTAACGCCAAGCGATTCCTGGTAGGCATCGTCGAGCGCCCCACTGTTGCCTTTCTTCTGGATGTCGACACACGCTTGGCTTGGAAGCGGACGCTAGTTCCGGGCCGTGCCAGGGAGCAACCGATATACGATCTTAGAAAGAGGAGGGAAGCATTTCTTCGGCTTGCAAGTGAGTTCGGGATGATAGTTCTGGACGGGGGAGGAGACCCTGAAAGGAACCGTTCCGAGATTCTCAACAGAACCCTCGATTCGCTTGGTCTTGCGAACAGCCAGCGGGCTGATGGCTAGTGCGACTCGCGATTCTCGGCCGAAATATCCGGCCGCCTTGGAACGAGGCCGTGAAAAATATGGGGAACGAGCTTGCCCGGCAATTATCGACTCTCGGTCATGAGGTGCACTTGATCACTGACGGCGGGTCCCTTTCGGGGTATGACCGCGGAGTCCATGTTCACACCATCTCGCAGAGGGATTTTTGGCGATCAGCAATAAAGACGATTCTGATGCTCGAGTCGGAAAAGCTCTTGGACCTGGTTCACATTCATAATCTTGTAATTCACAGGTCGTTCTCGCCTTTCTTGGGAATCCTTCGAAGGCGCAGCAAGCTTCCTGTTGTTGCATATTGCTGCCAACTACCAGGGCTATCATTTTCCAACTGGGTGGAAGTTTTCAGGAAGGATCCTTGGGAGGCGCTGTCGAACAAAATAGGAATGCTGGCGCCTCCAATGACTAGCGAGTGGACGATTAGAACGGTTGACAAGCTTATTGTCTCAAGCAGCTTTATTGGCCGACAACTTTCCGCAGCAAAGCCTAAGCGAAAGATAGACATCATTCCACCGTTTCTAGATGATAACAAGTTCAAAGTGCAATTAGAGCCTCCACGGTTAAACTCGCATCCTCCATTCCTTCTGTATCTCGGAAGCCACAAGGTCCTCAGGGGAGAAGATGACTTCCTACGGGTCCTCGCACTCATGAGATCGGAGTGCCAGGACCTTGAGGGAGTCGCCATCACACCTCATCCTATTCCAAGGAGGGTGACGAGGCTGATGAGGGCAAAGGGTCTGGAGGGCGCGGTCAAGTTCGTACACCGAGGCGCTGATGTAGACGTTCCATTCCTAATGAAAGCTGCAAAGCTTTACGTCTTTACGGGGCTCAGCCCAATCGGCTCCATTGATCCACCACTCAGTGTCATCGAGTCGTTGATCCTAGGAACGCCAGTGGCATCGTATGACACTGGAAGCATTGGCGAATATCTGAGCTCAGACTATCTCGCGACTTACGGTGATTATCCTACTCTTGCAAAGAAGGGATCTGACATCTTGCACCAGGAGTCGAGGGCTCGACCCCGGACGGAACTCATGCAACAGTTCAGCTCTAGCTACGCTGTAAAGCAGTTCATCAGTTCGTATGAAGCGCTCGTGGCTTAGTGACTGGCTTGAAATGGTCTTCGCCTCTAAGCACACCCACGATTCAATCAAGTCTCAATCCCAACAAGTCTCCACCCTTCGTCTCAGTGGCTCTGATAACCTACAACGAAATGTCCACCATTGAACAATGTTTGTCTTCAATTGATTTGCAAGACTATCCCCGAGACAGGTTTGAGGTCGTAGTAGTAGACGGAGGGTCCACTGACGGAACCCTCGAGTTACTTGAGAAGCACTCAGTTGGCCTCGTTGTCGAGAGAAGAAGAGGCAGGGGCCGAGCTAGGAATACGGCCGTGGAAAATTGCAAGGGGGAAGTAATCATTTTCACGGATGCAGATTGTCTTCCCTCAAGGTCTTGGCTAGGGCGTCACGTAGCACTGCACAGAGACCCAAAGATTATGGCCGTGGCTGGTTCAGTAATGCATGGGGGCGACAGGTCGCTCTCGGCGAGGTTTTATCACCGAACGGAATTCTCAGCGTTTTCCAATACAAACCGTCGAGGAGAAGCACGTGAGGTGGCAACCTGTAATGCGAGTTTCAAACCCGCTGTCTTTAGTCTGGTAGGACCCTTCCCCGAGTTGAACTGGAGCGAGGATTATCTGCTTTCCTGGCGAATTCGCAGGGCGGGACTCGGGCTGGTCTTCGACCCAGCGGTCCAAGTGGTCCATCTGCATGAAGCTATGGGACTTAGGTCCCTGCTGGGCAAGATATGGCAGCAAGGGCGCTACGACAGGATCCTGCAGGATGCGTTTGGAGACGATCCGGCGTACCGACTTCCTCGCGACGCATGGTTGGTCGCAACAATGCTTCCTTCCTTGCTAATTGCACGACTCCTCAGGTACACGGCAAAAGTCCTTCAAAGCGATTCTCGAAATTATGAACTGTTGGTCTTCCCGCCGTATCTAATCGCGGCATCAATAGCGTGGGCATTAGGGTACTTTGTGAGCTCGTTAGGAGCGAGGTAAGGGTGGGGATTCTAAGCCATCGGTCAGACTCTCTTGCAGCCATTTCCTTCCTCCTCCTGGTCTTTGGAGCCGCTGTATTCCACATAAGTTTGTATTCACTCACCTGGGATCACCCTCTTCCTCTCGTTGCTTTATTGGCCGGCATTTTGCTGCAGGCATTCGCTCTAGCAATTTTCGTCGGGTGTCTGCTGAATAAGGGCCGTGTTCGTCAAGACAGTGGTTTCTGCCTTGCATTCCTCGCGATATTTTCGCTCTCGATGTCCATGACCCGGCTCTCTAGGTTCGCTGGGTTCAGCGGATTCGATTTTCTGCGTGAGGTCCAGGTAATGCACTATACAGCGAGGACGGGGTATTGGGACCCTTCGCTGACGTCAATCTCTAACTACCAGTCAAGCCTTGCAATCACTGTTCTACCAACCGTTGCTTCCGGTATCTTGGATATTCCCCCTGACTCCGCGTTTTTGTTCCAGACTTTCGCTTTGATGGGTCTTCTTCCCTTGGCAGTGCAGGCAGTGGTTAGCGCACTCACGAACAGCGTTAGACTTGGAACCTTGAGCGGAGTACTATTGGCCACCAACTGGTTCTTTTTCGGTGCACACTTGATCGGCAAAACTGCGCCCGCGCTATTTCTCGCCACGATCGCTCTCTACTGCTTGATTAGAAATGAAGTAGGCCTCAATCTTGCAGGAGCACTCTTAGGGCTTGGCGCTGCAATGTCACATTACACGGTAGCACTCGTCTTCAGCTTCACTGTCTTGGCGGTAGTAATATCTTCGTTTCCTATTGTCCCGACTCTAAAGAGGCTGAGGTGGTTGAAAGAGCTCGGGACACCAACTGTGAACTTGGCTTATTCGCTCCTCGCCATTATGCTCGTAGTTCTCTGGCTGAGCATTACAACCAACGTCATAACCGCCGCCTCGACATCAGCGGCTCAAGTCTTCAATTCTATCGTGACGCTGGCCTCCGGGCCGAAGAGAGTCGACACGTCCCTAGCGGTATCGAACGCGGCGGGTCCAGCTATCACTGTCTGGTTCAACTTTCAAAACCTCCTGATTGGAATCGGTGGACTCTTTTGGGTCAACAAGTATAGGAAATCTGCCATCCGGGGAGGCCTCGCTAGCTGGCTTCTAGCTGGACTGGCGTCGATTTGTCTCCTGCTCGCATGGATTCTCCTCCCATTCCTGTCCGTGTCTGTCGAGTCAACCAGAATATTGGCAATTATTCTCCCGGTCGTTATTGGATTCTCAGCTGTGATTCTCTTTGAGCTCTTCAATCGAAGGAATGTGGCATGGAAAGGCCTAGTTTTGGTAATATTCGTCCTCATGTTGCCGATGAACTTAATGGCCGCTAACCAGACTCAGAACATATTTTATCACCAGCTGCAAACTATTAGCATCAGTAACAGGGAAAGTCTCGAGTCGATATCAGTCCCGACTGATACGAACGCTGCGGCGACGATTTGGATAAGCCAATATCTTCCAACCCACATTCCAATTGAAGTCGACGCCGTCGGCCGATATGCGGTTCTTTCCTCATCACCCTTCCCTATTCAGCCGCAGTACAGAGAGGAAGGTTTTCCACCCTACAACTTCACGGGCAGACCAACCCTCCTCTCGTACTACTTTGTACTCTACGGAAATTGGACGCTTGCCAACCTGGGAGCGAGGGCAACAACACAGGGTGATCCTCAGCTCTTCTTGTCTCTCAATCTAGAAAACCGAACCCACAACCTCGTATATTCCTCACCAAAGTTCTGGATAGTGATCCCGAATCCGCGATGAATCAGCCCAGCCGAGTTGCAATCTTCCGGGCAAAGGACGACATTCTCGAAGCTGTAGCCAAAACCTGTGAACTCGCAGGTCCACCAGTGTTGGAGAAGGATTCGCTGGTCGCCGTGAAGCTAAACCTCTGCCTCTTCCGGCCTTACGAGACAGGTGCTACCACAGACCCGAGGGTTCTTGAGGGGCTTGTAGCCTATCTCCGGACATTGGCCGAGGGGCTCGACATTGTGTTCGTTGAAAGCGACGGGACCAGTGCCAGATGCGACCTCCTATTCAAGTGGCTCGGATTCACCCAGCTTGCACAAAGACTTGGGACGAGAACACTCAATCTCTCCGCAGACAAGAGGGTCAAGATGGCTCTCCCGCCAGGCTCATTTCTGAAGAGTCTATGGATGCCCCAGACTCTAATCGACTCTGACTGCATCATTTCACTGGCAAAGCTCAAGACTCACGGGCTAACTCGAATTACGTGCTCTCTGAAGAACCATTTCGGTAGCATTCCATATCGCAACAAGATCAAGTGGCATCCAGTTCTAAGCCATGTCATCACTGATGTAAACCGCGCTCTCCCCACCGATTTTTCACTCGTGGATGGTATAATCGCAATGGAGGGGATTGATGGCCCAATAATGGGCAGTCCTCGGCTCATGAATCTTCTGATCGCCGGGCGTGATCCTGTGGCTGTGGATTCGGTCTGCGCGAGAGTCATGGGGTTTGATCCCGCCTCGATAGGCCATCTCAAAGAATCCGAGAAGAGGGGAGTCGGAACACAGCTCTGTCAGATCGTCGGCGAAGACCTTTCTCAAGTGGCGACGAGGTTCGAGTACAGCGGATTCTACCACACGGTGGAGCAGACTATTCGGAGGATTAGGGGAAGCAAGTGAGGAAGCTCAGAGCTGGGGTGATTGGCTGCGGACCAATCGCACAGAGGGGTCACCTACCGGCTCTCAAGAAGTCGTCGAGGGTCGAGGTTGCCGCGGTCGCCGACGTTGATTCCAAGGCTCTTGAGGCGACGTCTAGGAAATTCCACGTCCCAAGCTCCTTCAGCGATTATCAAGCAATGCTGGACGAAAAACTTGACCTGGTCAGTATCTGCGTCCCAAACCATCTCCATGCGAAAGTGGCGATTGACGCCTTGAAACGAGGGGCCCATGTCTTGGTGGAGAAGCCTCTCGCCGTGTCATCGGCCGAGGCTGAAATGGTTGTGAAGACTGCCGAGACCGAGAAGCTCAAGATCTGTGAGGCAAAGCAGTGGAGATACGTGCCACCAGTGAGGAGGGCGCTCAAGATGTTCTCTGAGGGCAGGCTCGGCAAGCTTGTGAGTATGACTGCACAGTGGCATTCCGAGGTCCCACTCACATGGTCTCACGCGGACTGGTACTACGACCCTGCCAAGTCTGGAGGAGGCATCGTGTCCGACTTGGGTGTGCACATGCTCGACCTTCTTCTCCTCTTTGGAGGTCCCGCAGCCAGAGTCACAGCCTCCGGGGGTGACTATCTTGGAACCATGGGGTTCGACACGTCTGTTCAAGCACTCCTCGAATTTTCAGGCGGAGGCTCAGGTTTCTTGGACGTTTCGTGGATTGCTCCGCCTTCCAAGGTATTGGAGATAGTTGGGACAGCTGGAAATATTCAGGTGGACATGCATTATTACAGTTTCAAGCACACTAGCTATGCGAGGAACCCTCTGAAAGATTTTCGTGAGTCGATAAACACGATTGGCAGGACAGGCCGACGGATAGCGACCAAGGATTTTTTCAACCCGCTCCCGAGGCTGTACAGTGAGCTAATCGACGACTTTGCTGACGCTATAATGAACGACAAGCCTTCTCCAGTCCCCGGCGATATGGGCCTGAGGGTTCTCCGTTTGAAAGAGGCGATATACCAGTCAATCTCCGCGAAGAATCCTGTGACCCTAGCGTAGCAATGTTCACCCTGTTAAACGAACCTCGCGTCGAAAGTAGCATTCAAGAACAGATGGATGTTGTGGTCAAAGAGACCACCAGAGTCTATGGAAAGGATTGTAGCATAATCCTAGCTGGCGGTTTCGGACGGGGAGAGGGAAGCATCCGTATTTTAGAATCGGGTAAAGCTGTACCTCTTCACGATTACGACCTTTTCATAGTCACAGACAAACGGTGGAACGCTAGAGATCAAGCCCATCTAGAACAGACGATTCGCATGAACCTCTCGGCAATCTCCGGCATCGACCTCAACCGCGAGCGTTTTGCCTTGGGGCTGCAGGTTATTCCAGCCCGATCCCTAAGCCGGCTTCCTCCTGACCTCAGCACGTATGAGTTGAAAATAGCCAGTAGCGTCATCTACGGACGAGATGTGAGACCATTAATCACGATAGAGAAAGGGAACGTTGCGCTGGGCAGTGGTGCTATCACTCTTTTCCATAGAATTACAGCCTTGTTAAAGAATGTCGAGCCTGAATATCTTCGGCTCGGTGATTATCCAAGCAGCAGGCGTCTTGAAACAGTCTATGAGTGCTGCAAGGTTTACACGGAAATTTGCACTGCGCTGTCCTTGCTGGGGAGGTTCTATGAACCCAGCTATCATGAGAGAGCTTTGAGATTCCGGGACAATTATCGCCTCTTTCCAGGTCTCCAAGCGAGACTCCCCGACCTAGACGAAAAGATACTGAGGTATACGGAGATGAAGCTAAGGTCCGACTTTTCCCGGATAATCGACCGGCCTGCAGAGCTATGGGTCAGGACGAGAAGAGATCTAGAGACTTCTCTTAGGTATTTTCTTTCCAAGTTTCTCAGACAGGACGCTAATGAGTCATGGTTCGTCTTCTGCCAGACGGCGCGTGAACGGCTTCGAAGGTTCCTCTTCCGGGACTACATCTCCTTCCTACTCGCTCGCCTGGGAGTGCAGTCTCCGATAATTGTGGACATGGCCAACATCGCCTTTCAGGCCTACGACTCAGTAGTTTTCGGATCAAAAGTTAGGAAGAGTAGAGGAAACTCTAGCCACCTGTTTTCCTTTACCTCGCCTATTCTGGACGTGTACCTTGCCTCTTTGCTGGTTCTATTTTCTATTTCGGATGATGGCTCCATAGACCGGAACCTTCTCGCGATTGGCAACCAGTACGTAGGTCGCTTCTTCACCGATTCCACATCTCACCCGGATGGTGTAGAGACTTGGAAGAACTCGCGAGACAATTGTGTGGACGGTCAGCGGATCTATTTTAGTGTGAACAAGAAGCGTTCCTTTTAGCCAAGCCTTGCAGAGTACTTTTGGCGGTAGTCTGTGAACGAGGCTGCAAAGGCGAGCGCCAAGTTCAACCCTACAATGCTCACTTGACCCTTTGTGGTAAGAAGGCTCCCAGGAGTGAAGTTCAGGACTAGTCCTAGAAGCATTGCCAGAACCAAGCTTAGCGCGATTTCGAGGACATATTTCCGTAGAGACGAAGGATCGTGGCCATTAACGATTACTCGGAGGAGGCTGCGGCCTGGCATATAGAATAGTAAGAGGAGACCGGGAGGCAGGCGAAGGAGGCTCCAGGGAAGCTGGGAAGGTATCCAAAACTGGACCGCATATCCTGCACAAGTGACCATGACAGCCCAGAAGCTGGTATTCCAAGCTGTGTCTAAGAAGAAGCTCTTGAACTTGTAGAAGCGAGGCGGCCTCAGCGACAACTTTCCATCAACATAGAGCTGGGTAAGGCACTGAAGAACTTCCTCTCTCTTCCTTCCCGAATTCTCCCTGAGAACCTTTTCGACCACCTTCGAGGTAGGCAGGCAGGTTTCCTTTCCGAGAATATCAAGAATCACCTGCTCCGTTGATTTCATTCTCACTTCAGGTTGGTCACTTACTGGATTTCCCAATTAATATAGCGTGCTTAGAATCCTTCTTCGCGAAGGAAGGGTTCAACCTGAACAAGCCCAAGCCACCTAGTCTTCTTCTCCTATTGCTCCCCTTGATCCTCACAATGGCCTTTAGCGTAACGGTGCATTCTACGTCTCCTTCCGGGGCAGCACTACAGGCCTTCGAGGCGTTGCGAATCGCTGAAGCGGCAGGAGCTAATGTGACCTCTCTTGCTTCACAGTTCAACCTCCTCCTTCAGTCTTCGAGCCTGGATTCGTCATTCCAGACGTTGCAGAATGATGCTTCCAGTGCTGAGGTGGCAGCGTCCCTTCATGCTGAGACTTCCAGGACACTTGACTTTGTGTTAGTTCCTATCGTGGCCTTAGTACTGACGATCGCCGCGGAGAGCTTGATCTACGTCAGAGAAAGAATCATGCGGAAGAGACTGCTCAGTCAAGAGGCAGCCCGTGTTTGAACCTGAATCTCTCAAGATCGAGACGGGTCCTTACCATGTTCATCATATTTCTAGGACTGACGGCCCTGATAGGATGGGTCCTTCAAAACCCTGCTCAAGCTGAGAAATTCGCTTCGATAAGCGTTCTGAATGAAAAGATGATGGCTTCAAACTATTACCCCGGAAACACGACTCTCGTGCCTAAGGACACCCTTCTGTCTTGGAATATTCAAGTTTACAACCATCTCGGCTCGATCCAACTCATGCTGGTAATAGCGAGACTATCCAACGTCACACTTTCGGAGCCCAACGCGACGTACAACCTGCCAGGTTCAGGATTCCCAATCGCGAACTTCACTAAGGTTGTCTTGAACAATGAGACTTGGACGATTCCCTTGCAGTGGGAGATTGTCAACGAGACTACGGGGAGCGCGGCGAGTATTCAGGTAATGCGGGTGAACGATCAGACCCTTTACCCCAACTTACCCTCTGTGTCAGGCCAGAACTTCAGGATAGAAATCGAACTCTGGACGTATGATCTAGAGACACATGCCTTCCTCTTCTCGTTTCGGACTGACCATATGGTTAGCAGCGTCTGGAATCAACTGTGGTTCAACATCTAGCGGACCACTCCACACATAACACATTCTCCTGCTGCTGGTTTATAGGAGACAGCCCACAGAACAATGTGCAGAACTAGCATGGTTCTCGGGGTCGGTATAGTCGGCCTTGGCAAGATGGGGCTCCTTCACGCGGGAATAATCAACTCGCTCTCTAGCGGAAGGGTCGTCGCTATTTGCGAGAAGGAAGGAATGCTGGTCAAGGCAGCGAGGCAGCTTTTGCCATCCATTTCTTTCTACGACACTGTCGACGCAATGCTGGAAAAGGAAAGACTCGACGCGATCTACGTCACAACCCCAATCCAAACCCATGCTAGGATCATCGAGACGATAGTAGACTCACTCCCAAGTGCAGGCATTTTCTCTGAAAAGCCCCTCGCGGCAGACACGGCGGAGGCTCGGAAAATAGCTGAGATGGTCTCTTCGAAGAAGATCGTTAACATGGTGGGTTTGCAGAAAAGATTTGGCGTAACTTTCAGGCGGGCTAAGCAGCTTCTGGACGCAGGGGCCATTGGACGAGTTCAGTTCTTTCGCAGTGGTAGTTATGTGTCTGACATTTTTCGCCACGGCGTGGGATGGCGTTTTCAGAAGGGCTCAGGTGGCGTACTCCTAGACCTCAGCCCGCACCTGATAGACCTGTTACTTTGGTATTTCGAGGACGTGAAAGTGCTTTCTGCGGTTGCAAAGTCATTCTACTCGTCCGAAGTAGAAGACTACGTGCACGCTACCTTGGAAACAAGAGCAGGGGCTGTCGGATCGTTCGAGGTGTCTTGGAGCGCTAGGAACTATAGGATTCCCGAGATTATGATTGAGGTCCAGGGCGATGGGGGTTCACTGACCATAACGGATGATCACATCGAGATCGATGCTGACCAATCTCTGCCCGGGATAATTGCAAGCGGTAAGAGCATTCTTCGCAGAGCAGACTTTGACACCAGTGTTCCATTCTTGTTAGCAGATCCAGAATTCACGGTTGAGGATGAGTATTTCCTAACAACCGTACTAAACGGATTACATGCTCAGCCAGACTTTGAGGCCGGGGTCAGAGTAAACGAGTTCATCGACATGGTTCATCGCGGGATGCGGTAAGCATGTACAAGGAACTACCCAGCATAGATAGGGCTCTTGTAGGCGACAACCCATTCATCGGCGTAGACCATCTCTCAAGGGCACGAGCCCGAGACCGGGGGGCAGGTCTGGATCATGATAGAATCATCGAGGTGTTGGATAGTGCCTTCGCGAATGGGGCTCAGGGACTTTCGTTCTCAACTCATCCTATGATGTACCGGGTTCTCAGAAGGATGAAAGAAACCTCCTACTCGAGACCTTTTGGAGCGTACCCTCTTGTGCCATATGCTCAGGAATACGTGAGACTTGCAAACGAAAAGGGATCGATCGGCCTGGCGGCGGAAGTTCTTTCGAAGCTTAGCTGGAAGGGAAAAGCAAGGACCCTCGCCGGAGCAGGACTCTCTCTGTTCTCAATTGACCCCAGCCGGATCTTGAATCTCTATGTGGATGCCGAGCTTGAAATTGTCATGAACAGTCTGCCCGCAAGGGCGACGCTCAAGTCCATTCTGCTTCACGAGATAATCACCGACTTGGCCTGCAGCCTTGACGCCGCCCCGCTCATCCAAGCATACATAGACCATGTCTTGAAAAGGTATGAGGTGAGGCCGGGGTTCGTAACACGCAACTTCGCCAAGTTCTTGGCCTTTACAAAGCGAAATCAAATCGACCTGGACAAAATTCTGATTGTTACCCCTTTCAACAAAGTAGGCTTCCAGATGAATCCGAGTCGAGAGGCGTGCGAAAGGGCGCTCGAACAAGCCGACGAGCGAATTCACATAGTAGCCATGAGTATTCTGGCAGCCGGATACCTAGGTCTGAATGACGCCCTCGAGTATCTTAGCCGGTTTTCGAAGATCCGATCCTATGTAGTAGGAGTGTCGACCCGCGCGCATGCAGAGCAGACGTTCTCACAGATGAAACGCAGCATCGAAGTAGCGATTTAATGACTAACTCGCCCCAGCACCGGACTCCACTAAAGTCTGGGGCTGGACTTGACTGCACCACCGTCGGAGACGTCATGATGGACGTTATTCTGAGAAGCAGACGAAGCATTTTCGATTCCCTCAACTTCGAAGGTACGAACTATTTCAGGGAGTTCAGAATCACACCGGGTGGATCGGGAAATCTTTCCGCGGCCGTCGCGTGTCTTGGAGGTGAAGCCGGCTTAGTTGGAAGGGCAGGAAAAGACCCCTTCGGGAAGGCCTACGATGACGACCTAGTATCCCTAGGGGTAAGGTCCGAGATATCGTTGGACCCCAAACAACCCACAGGACTCGCCGTCTGCCTCGTCGATGGCAGAGGACGACGAACTATGTTCGTCTCCAGGGGTGCCAATGATAATCTGACCGCTCAGGAGGTTCTCGAGGGCCTACGCCGCCTGGGACCTTCCCGTTTCACTTGTCTATCAGGTTATTCCCTCGCATTTCCAGGCCACAAGAAGACCCTGCTAAGGGCCGCCACGAATGCTCAAGACCACGGGTCCTTGGTAGTGTTTGACCCTGGAGCCGCAAATCTAGTAAGGGCTCAATCAACGGTTTTTGCCTCGATCGTGAATGAGTGCGACCTTCTCTGCGCAAACATCGAGGAGACCAGAGCTCTAGCGAGAGGCAGTCAAGTCCTTCCCTATTCGCGCATGCTCTCACGGAAAGGAAAACTGGTCCTGGTCAAGATGGGGTCACAGGGATGCCTCTTGGTGGAGGAGGGAGTGGCCAAGAAGGTTCCAGGCGTGAGGGCCCGAGCTGTAGACACTACGGGTGCGGGTGATGCTTTTCTGGGCGCGCTACTCTACTGCCTCTCTCGAGGATACTCTACTTCCATCTCAGCGTCTTTTGCGAACTGGTTTGCATCTCGGCTAATTGAAGATCTTGGACCGAGGTCTTTTCCGGCACGACCAGAGATTAATTCTAGTCTAGCAATGTTCTCGGGCAAAAGCAACAGCGTGTATTCCCTAAGGACCCGAACTTGATGCAAACACGGGCTCGTCGGTTCACGGCGGCGAGGTGTCCATACCGTGGATCAGTCATCGGAAAGGTCCTTCCTCCCAATCATTTCTATCAAACGCTGCTCCGTAAGATGGTCCGCCAGAGCGGGGCTTTTTTCGGCCTCCTCACCATGCTTCAGGGAGAGAACCTGGGTCAGCTGCCTTGTTGTCTTACTCAGTCTCATGTAAAGTGTTACAATCAAGAGGGTGAAAAAACCTATGAGACCCATCGTAATTACGCTGTTCCCTAGTGGGAGATTGTTCAGGTAGGCTTGAAGGTACACATTACTGTGGTATTCTTGGTAAATCCAGAGAATGAGAATGGAGATAACGAGTGCCTCTAACAGCATTATGACCTTGGCGTATCCAGGAATGGTCGTAGACTTGTCTTGATCTTGTCTGCTCGAGATCGTCACTAGCCGCTTAGAACAAGTGTTAATGGCCGACAGCTAGCCAATTTGGATTCTGTATCTATTGACGTGGCCTAGTAGTTCCGGAAACTCGCTAGGAGCCAGAGCCTTCGCTTCCCGTATCGCAAAGCAAAGTTTTGCAATGACTCTGCCTCGGGAAGCGAGAAGGTTCAGGTAAATTGACTGAACTCACTCTCTCAAGGAGCGCATTCCCCGAGTAATCGAGTAATCGAGGTGGGATCAAAAGGCTCTAGGTTTTCGTTGTTCCACTATGGCAAAAGTCCCAGATTGAGTGTGACTGTGACTGTTACTGTCGCGCTATGGGATAGTGTGCCAGATGTTGCTGTGACCGTGACAGTGTAGGTTCCCGGCGTAGTGAGAAGGGATGTCGATACGGTCAGCGTAGATGTTCCTGTTCCCCCCGAAGAGACTGTCATAGTTGTCGGGTTGAGAGATGCAGATGGGGGACTAAGGGATATGAGACCTCCTGACTCCACGGTAGCAGTCAGGTCCAGCCCACCGGTAAACCCGTTCAGACCGGTCAAAGTGGCTGTAGACGTCCCAGAAGACCCCGCACTAATGGTCATAGTTGTTGGGCTTGTTGCAATACTGAAGTCTGGAGGAGCTACTTGATGCATGCGCCAGGCGGTTAGAGGGTGAAGTTCCCAACCCGAGAAACTGTGAAAGGTGTCGTTGACATGGTCGGGGTCCCAGAAGACGAAGCCCTGAACATCTATCAGGGTCGAGGCGGATTTGGCCACGGTGTCTTGGACGAGCGTATTGTTGTCACAAACTCCCGATCCGCAGTATCCCGCGGCAAGCCAGTCACCATCAAACTCCACATGAATTCTACCATAACAAGTTGGATCCATGGGAGACACGCAAGAAGTAGAATAGTTGGGGACCATTACGGGGTCGAAGAGGTTGCCATAACTGTCACACCAATGACCAGGAGGTAAGGGAGAACCGCCGTTGACGGGGTCGAATTTCGTACGGCAGTCCCCGTAGTTCCACGGACCTCGACCTACACCATCAATCTCTACAAAGCTGGCGATGGTCTGTCCCATAGAGTTAGTAATACTGCAACTCGGTCCAGGGCTGTGCCATCCGGGCGGGGTGGCTCCCGGAGTTAGCCACCTCTTTGCACCCTGGGAGCCTGAGACATACGGGTTCTCAGTTATGCCCGGGGAAAAAGGACTGTTGGCGAACGAGCTCGAACCAGTCGTATTGTTCGTGATGTCCGAGATCCGAACAATAGCGGGCGATGAGCATGGAACACTACCATTCCAGGAGCCCCCTACGTCCGTCGGAAACGCCGTGGCCGTAGAATCAAAAAAGAGGCTGGCTGTTAGCATGATTCCCATGACCGCTACGGGCACTGACCTTCGAGCGAGTTCTCTCAAGAACAATATAGAACCATTTTCCAAACTATTTCGCTTCCCACTAACCGCATACTCTGGACTACGTATCGACTTGGGATTATTTGAGCAGTCCGTCCACATTTAATCACTAGACAATAGATAAAAGCGGAAAC
>Ga0137384_10001319_pt1 | contig 19615 bp, 30 predicted proteins | sample SagtaG_2_FD_104922 | JGI IMG/M metagenome (GOLD analysis project Ga0137384, IMG submission 104922) | Vadose zone soil microbial communities from Sagehorn Ranch, Mendocino, California, USA - Sage2_R_60_16 metaG | ecosystem: Environmental > Terrestrial > Soil > Vadose zone | place: USA... | reverse complement strand
CTTCGTCCCCATTTCGATCGCCGGCCTGGCCGGCGTGGCCATGCAGGAGGCCGGGCTCGCCTCGGGGCTGCTCAACACCTCACAGCAGCTTGGCGGGGCGATCGGCAATCGCGATTGCATCGACGGTCGCCGCCACCCACCTCACAAAGCTGGAAGCGTTCAGGCGGTTCCAGGACAACATCGGCGACCGCGGTGACGAGCCCCCGGTCGTCACCCAGCTGCGCGAGATCGGCTCCTACCACCTCTTCGGTGGCCAGGGCAGGTCACGCAGTCCAGTGACAGCCAGCACGCACAGGCATATCCCGCTCCCTCCGCCGGCGCCACCCAGCGCGGGGCAACCCTCGCGGCCGGGATCTCGCTCACCGATTCTGCTCCGGCGGCGATGATTCCGGCCACAGCGCGGGTCACGAGGAAGATGAACATGAATCCGTCCAGTCCCAGGCCCGTCGTTCACCTGGAGCTCCACATCGGTGATCAGGCGCGGGCGAGCGCGTTCTATGCGAAACTCTTGTGCTGGCGCCCGCAGCTGATCGAGACCGGGTGCGGCTCCTACCTTGCCCTCGACCTGGGAGGGGGTTTCGGCGGCGGCATCGTCGAATGCGGCACCGCGCGACCGCTGTGGCTGCCCTACGTCGAGGTCGGCCAGATCGAAGAGTTCACCGAGCACGCGCGCCAGCTCGGCGCCTCGGTGCTGCTGGCGCCGCGCGAGGGGCCGGCCGGATGGCGCAGTGTCATTTCGGCGCCACAGTGCGGCGAGCTCGCTATCTGGCAGCCAAAGCGATGACGGCCGGGCCTGAACGCGGGACGAGAGCGGTTCGCACGGTGTTGACCGCGAGCGAGGGCGAGCTGCTCGAGGCCGCCCGGCGGGGCGACGACGATGCCTTCGGCCGGCTCGCCGGCCCGTACCGCGGCGAGCTGCACGCCCACTGCTACCGGATGCTGGGCTCGGCCGCGGACGCCGAGGATGCGCTGCCCTGGTCGGCTCGTATGAGCTGCTGATGGTGATCATCCGCGGCTCGGGCCAGCCTGTGCCAGAGCGGGCCGGTGGCGTGCCACCCGTGCCGGCCAGCCAGGATGCGGCCTCGGCCGCCTACCGCGTGTCCGTCGCATCAGGCTCGCCGCTGTCGGCCCGCCAGCTCGCGGCCCGCCATGGCATCAGCAGGCGGCAGGCGGGCCAGGTGGTGGCACAGGTGGCCGCCAGCGCCAACGGGCAGCACCCCGGATAGGCCCCCAGGGGAAGCGCCCCGTTCAGCCTCCGGGCCGGGCGGGGCGCTCGTCTTCACTCGTGACGATGGTGCCCCAGCCATGCACGCCCTTTGCCAGCCCTTCGGCTTTCAGCACGTTGAGCGCCTTGGCCGCGGTCGTCTTCGCAACGCCCCACTCCTGGGCGATCCGGTTGATCGACGGCAGCGCGTCACCCGGCCGCAGCTCGCCGCTTTCGATGCGCTCCCGCAGGTCAGCGGCGATCCGCAGATAGGGCGGCTCCCCCGCGCGCTGATCATCTGCCACATGATCAACAGTAGTTGACGCCGGTCCGCGTCCCTCAGGCTGCGATAACCATGGATAACGTGCGTACACTGTACTACAGTGCTGATGACAACAACAGAGCGGGCCTGGCCAAGTGCTTCCACACCGGACCAGGCCCTTGATCGCCCCTAGGAGGCGACCCATGTCAAGCGTTCCAGACGACGGCAGCGCGCACCATGACGACGCGCAAGCAGACCCCGCCAGCATCACGCTGGCCGGATTAAGAGCCCAGTACCCCGACTGGGAGATCCTCGTCCACCTGGACTCGTCCATCGTCAGTGCTGAGCACCGCTCGGCCGACGGCCGGACCACGATCTACCTGGTGGCCTTCACCCTTGCGGAACTCGCGGCCAAGCTGGAGACCGCCGCGGACAAGCTGGAGACCGCCGGGACAGTCGAGCCGTGACCGGCCCGGACGCCGGGCAGCGGGCCGCCCTGGCCGAACTGCGCGGCCTGTGGCAAGGCGAGTACTGGATCACCTGCGACGGCGGCGCATGGCGCGCGTCGCCGCACCGTGCCCGGCACGTCGTGCTAAGCGCGGGCAGCGCGGCAGAGCTGCGCGGCATGATCCAGAAGGACTACGCCCGCCGGCGGCCCGAGTCCAGCAGCGGACCATGAGCAGCGAGCAGCCCGCCGGGCACCTGGCCAGGATCAACCGCCTGCCGCTGTGGTCGATCCGCCGCGTCAGCGAGGGGCACGGATGGACCGCGCACCGCGGGGACCGGCGCATCTGGGCCGGGACTCTGGCCGGCCTCGAGCAGCAGCTCCGCGACGCCAGCCGGGGCACGTCGTGAGCCAGTGCGGGGCCACCAGCAGCCATCGGTTGGCGCGAAGGGCCGTCACCAGGCGGCCGATGAGAGGACTGTGAGGGGTATGAAGCATGACTACCCGCCGCGGCTCTCGGTCGATGAGATGCGCCAGGAGCTTGACGCATACCTGGAGTACCGGCGAACGGGCGGCGCGGATCGCAAGGTCGAGGAGCCGACGATCACCGCCGACAGAACCCACATCAGCCAGTTTCTCGACTGGCTGGAGACCGGCCGTGCCGGGAGAACTGACTATGACGAGCTGGCGCGGCGGTTCATGTCCGGCGGCGAATCAGCAGAGTGAATGACGATCAGGGAGGAGCACCGAGTTCCCTGGGCAGTCCATCAGGCTCTTGTTAACAACCCGACCGCCACGATCTGAGGCATCCGGCCTTCGCAACCCGGTCACCCAGTTCCCGCCGTGCGCTCGCGCCGGAAGATCCGGGAAAGGCTACCGCGACTCACGGCAGCCAGGCCACTGGGGCTCGCCGCCCGGTCAGTCGCTATACCAGGAGCTGTCCTGCCGCAGGCGATGCCTGCGGGCGAACTCGGCCACCTGCGGGTCACGCCCGAGTTGCTGAGCCGGACAATTGCGGCTGCAACCCGTCTCGGCCGCTTCGACAAGACGATCAGCCAGCGCACCGCGGCTGGCCAGGGCGGCGGCTGTACCCTCCCTGGCGCGCGCCATGCCCGTCCGGGCGCGTTCCTCGCTGACCCGGCATGCCGTAAGGCGCTTGCGGAGCGTCGCCTCGTGGGATTCAGCGCGGGCGAGTTTCGTCTCCAGCCGCTGGCCCCGGTGGTGCGGAATGCAGACGTCGCAGACCGTGGGGATGGCGCCGTCGCGGTCGCGAATGACCTGTGGGAGCTGGCAGCACTCGCAGTCGATGCGGATCATCCCGTGAGGTGGCCGCTCGGTATCCAAAGGACAGCCTCCTGATCATGGTTAGCTGCCAGCGCCGCGTCGGCCAGGGCGAGGTACGCTCGGGCACGCACAGCGCCGCCAGGAATGAGGTAAAGGCAACCACGAAGCGCCCTCGGCGGCCAGATAATCGGCCAGTGACCCCTGTCGAGATTGCCGCCATCATTTCGGGCTGCTTCGCAACCGGGAGCGTCTTCCTCACAGCCGCGGTGGCATTCATCGGCTTCCGCACGACCAGAAGCGTGACCGCCAAGGCGGTTGCCGCGGGCAGCCAGGACACGGTGCGCGCGCTCAACGCAGCTCGCGATGACCGCCTCTGGGAGAAGCGGGCGGCTGCCTATGAGGAAACCGTCGCCTACCTAAGCGCGTATCCATAAGTTCTGCGCGTAACGTGCCGTGAGTGAGGCCGCTGGGCGGGGAGGCGTTGACAGCAGCCTCGCCGGGGTTGGGTCGAGGTTGCTGCATAGCCCTCTCACGGGCGAGGTCGTGATCAGTATGTGTCCGGTCTGTGTGTTCGCCAACGGACCTAAACCGGGCGGTCGGCTGGCAGCGGCCAATGGTGGAGAGCCTCGCCGAATGACGCTGTGAGTTGAACCACGCCCTCTTGGCTCATAACCCCGGAGGGCACAGGTTCATCCTGCCCCGCTACCAAGTAAGTGCAGGCCCAGCAGGGGTGCCAGAGCCAAGGTCCGGTGAGGTGGACGGATCTGGCTTCTCATGCGTGTATATGGCGTGGAACAGGACCGGCACGAGTTCGCGGAGTTCTACGCGGCGGCCTGGGATGACTGCCTGCGGATCGTCATGATCAGCGTGGGCGACCGCGCGCTGAGCGAGGACCTGGTGGCGGAGGTCTTCACCAAGGCCTGGGCATCATGGCCGAAGGTCCGCGGGCTTGCCGAGCCGCGGGCGTGGATCATCCGCAGCGCGCTGAACGCGCATGTGTCCTGGTGGCGGCGGCACCGGCGGGAGGTTGCGCTGGGCAGCCATGACGCCACGGCAACCACCAGCCAGGACCCGGGCCTGGATAGCTCACTGGTGGCCGCGTTGCGGCGGCTGCCGGTTCGCCAGCGGCAGGTGATCGCGCTGCGGCTGCTGCTTGACCTGGACACCGCCACCACCGCCGAGATGCTCGGCATGTCCGGCAGTACTGTCCGCTCCCACCTGCACCGGGCCGTCGCCGCGCTGCGCCGCGACATCCCCGCCCGCAACGATCAGGAGATAGCGCAATGAACGACGACCCCACGCTCGCCGACGTCAGGGACGGCCTGGCCGAGGTGCGCGACTCTCTGGCAAAGGCACATCCGAGCATCCCGGCCAGCGAGATCATCGCCAGGGCCAGCAGGCGCCGGACGCGCCGCGGGCTGGCCGGCGCGGGGGCTGCCTGCGCCGCGATTGGCCTGACCCTGGGCCTGGTGCTCCCATCAGGAAGCCAGGCCCGCCCGGTGCACGTGCACCTGGCCGCCTGGTCGGTCGACACCAACCCCAACGGCACGGTCACCTTCAATCTACTGCAGGTCTCACAGCCCGCCCGGCTGCAGCACGTGCTGGCCGAAGCCGGGGTCCCGGCGAGGGTCCGCTGGGGGAAGATCTGCCTGGCCCGGGGACGGCACGTTCTCCTGTCCACTGAGGGGTTCGTCAAGTTCAGCCCGTCGAAGACATGGAAGGACCAGCCGGAGTCGACCTTCGCGGTGATTGGCCCGGGCAAGATCGGCTATTGGTCGTGGACGATCAACCCCGCCAAGATCCCCTCAGGTGCACGATTCATGCTCAGCGCCGTACCCCCCGACAGCGTTCCGCGCAACGACATTCAGGCCGTGTGGGAGTTCGTCCCTGAGTCTGCGCCCGTGGCCTGTGCCAGATTTATGAAGTCCTAGCCAGTCACCCTGGCACTCTGCCGCCGCCAGCGCGGCGGCCATCATCGGGCACAGGCTGGCAGCCAGGGGCTGGTCCAGGGCGCGGCGGCGTCGAGCATCTGATCCGGTGAGCGGTTGCGGAAGAAGGCGTGGATCTGCCTGAGGCGGCCGGGCCAGGTGACAGCGGTGTTGGCGACGTAGTTCTTCAGCCCGGCCCAGACGCGTTCGACCGGGTTGTCATGCGGACTGTAGCGGGCGCCGTAGAGCAGTTCCAGGCGGGAGTGCTTCTCCAGGTACCTGGTGACCGCGCGGGCGTGGTGGATGCTGTCGTTGTCGCAGATCACCACGATCACGGGGGCGCGGGGGAACGCTTCGGTGAGCATCTGCAGTAAGGCGATGAAGTCGGCGGCGCAGCGGCGGCCCAGCCGGTACACCCAGCGCCCGGTGGTCACCTCCAGCGCGCCCAGCACGGTGACCTGCCGGTTCTTGCCGGGGGTGGGGATCTGCGGGCGGGCGCCGCGCAGCGTCCAGCCGGCCCGCACGTGCGGCAGCAGATTCAGGTGGGTCTCATCTTCGGCGCACACCACCGCCCGGCGCGGCAACTCCAGCAGCCGGGCCACCACTCCGGCCACCACATGGTCATGATCAGGGTCGCCGCGGGCGGTCAGCTTGGGCCGCCGCCAGATGGCCACCCGCCGCACCCGCCGGTACAAGGTCTGCATGCTGACCTGCGGCCGGCCCAGGTACCGCCAGATCCGCGGCAGGGTCCACGGCCCCGGGCGGGCCAGCAGCGCGGCGACCCGCCGGGTCAGCCGCCGCCCGCCCAGCACCGGCCGCCCGCACCGGGGCCGGTCGGCCAGCCCGGCCAGTCCTGCGCTGCTGAACCGGCCGACCCAGCGCCGCACGGTAGCCGGGTGACACTCCAGCAGCCCGGCAATCTGGGCCGCTGATAACCCCTGCAGCGACAGCAGCACCATCACCGCCCGCGCCGCCTGGCGCCACGGCCCGCGCAGGCCAGCCCGCAACCGCTCGGCCTCACTGGCGGGACCGTTGGCGAACACACAGACCGGGCGCATACTGATCACGACCTCGCCGGTGGGTGGACGATGCAGCAACCTCGATCCAACCCCCGGCGAGGCTGCTGTCAACGCCTGCCCGCCTGGCGGCCTCACGGCAAGTTACGCGCAGAACTTATGGATACGCGCTTAGTATTCAGGCAGCACGAGCGAGACAACCGATCTTCGTATCACATTATGGGCCGTGATATGAGCCCGGCCACGCGCTGGTGGTTCGGTGGCTACAAGCCTCCAGGCGGGGGCGAGATTCAGGGTCGGCTGGTCGCCTATGCGTCGGACGCGATTGTGGCGGCCTATGAAGAGTCAGGCAAAGCCGAGAGCCAAGCCTTCCTTAAATTCAGTGTTTGGAAGTCGGCGTATGACCGGGTGCATAAAGAAAGACCTGACCTGGAGTTTAGCGATGACGATCCAGAACAAGTGAGAGCCAGTAAGGCGCTCCATAGCGCACAGGGAAAGCTAGGGAGAAAGACCAGGCGCTGATCAAGCTCATCCGCAGCGAGCTGCACAGCAGGCCCAGGGTGTGATGCTGCCGGGGCGGCATCGCACATCGCTTTCCTCGCCCGCCTGGCTGATGCCGCAGATGATCACGATGAGAAACAGGATGGACTGGAATGGAGACCAAACCACCAGGCAAGAGCACAGGCCGGGAGATCGTTGAGCGTGCCGTGGAGGCCGGGCTCGGCACTATCCCGCTGGTCGGGAGTGCCTTGGCCGTTACCTTCGTCACCGCGCTCGGCTGGCGGCTGGAGGAGCGGCGCGAGAAGTGGTTCACCGGGCTGGCCGAAGGGCTTGAGGAACTGCGCCAGCGAGTAGACGATTTCGATCTTGAGACTCTAGCGGATAACGACCTGTTCGTGGATGCCGTCGTGACGGCCACCCGGACGGTCGAGCACACCCATCAGGCGGACAAGATCAGCGCGCTCCGCAACGCCGTGCTCAACTCGGTGGCCCCGGACGCGCCCGATGCGGACACCCAAGCCATCTTCCTGAACCTGGTAGACCGCTTCACGCCCTCGCACCTGCGGCTCCTGGCCCTCTGGGATGACCCCCCGGCGTGGTTCGCGTCTCGCGGCATAGCGGAACCGCAGGCCGGGATAGCCGGCAGCAGGACACAGACCGTGGAGGCCGGCCTGCCCGAGATGAAGGGGCGGCCAGACTTCTACGGGCTCATCGCCAGTGAACTCGGCTCAGCAGGGATGCTCACGGCCAGCCTGTCGGGGATGGTCTCGGGCACATCGCTGATGGACCGGCTCACCACCGATTTCGGCAGGCAGTTCGTGAGGTTCATCAGCCCCAGGAGCGAATAGCGGCGCGCACCTGGCAGGCGGCTAGCCAGGCTGGCTATCTGGTCAGCTACGGGGCAACCCTAGCTGGCGGCCTCCAGCTCCCCGATCCTGATCACGGCATCCAGCCAGCCAGGCCCCGCTATCTGCTCCACGATCCGTGACCAGAACGCCTCCCGCACGGCTGGCGGCAGCGCCATGACCTGGCCGGCGGCCGGCGCACCCGGCAGGGCCGAGATGGTGACCGCCAGCCATCCGCCGCGCTCGTCCGGCGGGAGGTCGAGCACCTTCCGCACGACCCGCAGGAAGAGCACGATGGCTTCCTCAGGCGGCTCGCTGATCTCCCCGCTGGCAGCCATATGGGGGGCGAAGTCCCAGGGCAGCGGCCAGCCGGCCGTCATGGGCTACCCGCCGGCCAGGTAAGGCGACCGCGGCCCGCCGAGGTTGCTCTCCCTCGCGCCCGCCAGCGGCAGCACCGCGACGGCCACGGCCGCCAGGTTGGCGTGCGCGTAGACCAGGCCGCCGTCTGAGAACGTGATCACGTTGCCCGCAATCGAGGCGATCAAGGCGACCTCGGCAAGCTGGCCGGTGTCGATCAACACGATCATGTCCGGCCGGAATGCCGCTGCGCTGGTGAGCGTGGCCGTGGAGGCTCCCACGAGGGTGGCGCCGTTCAGCGTCGTCGGGGGCGGCTGCGTTCCGGCCGTGACGCCAGCCGGGGCGGGGCCGTTGGTGAGCGTGATGGTCGCAAGCGCGGTGGGCATTGGTCTACTCCAGGTCCAGCGCGGACCTGATGCCCGCGGCGTCGACGTGGCCGGTCTCCGGGTAGCGCACCCTGCGGGCTCCGATCCCGAGGCTGGCGTTCACCTCGTCAACGATGTCCTGCGGGGGCCGGGCCGGGCCGGTGTCCAGCAGGGTCTCCCACTCAAGATGCTGAGCCGGGATGCCTGGCTCAGCCATACGGACCCTCCCAGGAATCCCTGGCATTGCAGAGAGCGACCTGCGAGCCCGCGATGCCATCGCCGTAGGTGCCGAGCGCCGCGGCCTGACCAGCCCACGTCCTGCTGCCCTCCAGCGGCGATCCTTCCAGGTTGCCGCGGGCGGAACCACGGCCGAACGCCTGCCTGGCCAGCCGGTCGGCCCCGGTGCGCCGGGCGTCATCCGCGGTCGGGCCTGCCAGCCCCAGGCAGGCGGCCAGGTCCGGGTCGGGCTCCATCAGGTGCTTCCCGGAATCCGGGTCGTCGGGGTCGCCGTACGCGACCACCCGGCGCGGCTCGGGGGGCCTCCGCCTTGCCGTAGCCGGTCTCGAACGCGCTCTCCCGCGGAGCCATGCCCAGGCTGGCGTAAACGGCGTCCCGCACGGTCCACGCCTCGCCCGTGCCGGCGTCGGCGTACGCGATGCCGCCGCTCATGACCATGCCGGTGTGGCGCAGGGCGATCGAGTCCCGCCAGGCCGCCGCCTGCTCAGCCGACCCGCTGGCAGCAGCCGAGCTGATAACCGCCGAGCAGCCAGCGCTGTGGAAGGGCTCGCGGCAGTAGCCGAGGTCATCCGCCGCGCCGCAGGTCGGCGCGAACCGGCCGCCCGGAGAACGGGGCTGGCTGGCCAGGTCGATGATGCCGCCGCAGGAGACGCTGCTGCGCGCCTGGCGCGGACTGCCCCGATTCGAGAGCCGAAGCTCGGTCCGCTCCTGGCTCTACAAGATCGCGACAAACGCCTGCCTCAGGGCGATCGAGCGGCGGCCCAGACGAGTGCTTCCGGTCGACTACGGGCCCGCGGCCGACCCCCATGACGGTCCCGCCGAGCCAGTGACCGAAGCGGTGTGGCTCGAGCCTTACCCGGATGAGCGGCTGGGGCTCGGCAGCGTCCTGGCCGGCCCGGAGGCCCGTTATGAGCAACGCGAGGGCGTCGAAGTCGCCTTCATCGCTGCGCTCCAGCACCTTCCCGCGCGCCAGCGCGCCGTGCTGATACTCCGCGACGTGCTCGGCTTCTCGGCCCGCGAAACCGCCGTGGCACTCGAAACGACGCCCGTCTCGGTCGACAGCGCCCTGCAGCGCGCCCACAAGACCGTGGACGAACGACTGCCGGAGCAAAGCCAGCAGGCGACGCTGCGCTCACTGAGCGACGGCGCGCTGAGACAGGTCGTGCAGCGCTACGTCACCGCCTGGGAGCGCAACGACGTCGACGCGGTCGTCGCCATGCTCGCCGAAGACGCGAAGCTGGCGATGCCGCCCTTGCCAACCTGGTACCGCGGCCGCGAACAGGTCGCCATCTTCCTCAGCGGCGGGCCGATGGCAGGGGCGACGCGCTGGCGCCTCATCCCGGCTCGCGCGAACGGGCAGCTCGCCTTCGGCCTCTACGCCTGGGACGACAAGACACAGACCTTCATGCCGCGCGCCGTCGACGTGCTCACCCTGCGCGGCGCGCAGATCCAGGAGATCACCGCCTTCCTCACCCCAGACGCCTTCCGCAGCTTCGACCTCCCCGCCATCCTCCCTGAATCGGGAATCAACTCGTAGAGGCGATGCAGACCGATTGTGTCCCTGCCGACCTTGTCCAGGAATGACTCGATCACCGCTTCCCGGTAGGCAGGGCCGAGCTCGTGGTGGGTTTCCGCGCCGCCGGTGGCTGGCGCAGGTGCGATACGGGCAGGATGAGGCGATGGATACTGAGTCGTTCCTCACCGCGGCCTTCGAGTTGCTCGCTGTGCCATCGACCTGCGATCGGCCCGATGACCTGGGCCGGGCACTCGGCTATATGCTCGCATTCGTGGGGCCTGGCTTCACGGCGGAGCGGTTCGATTCCAACGGCAAGCCGAGTGCGCTGGTTTATCGCGGTGCGCAGCGATCGCGTTTCCGGGTCATCCTCAACGCTCACCTCGACGTGGTGCCGGCACCGCCGCACCAGTTCCAGCCGCGCCGCGAGGGTGCCCGGCTGTACGCGCGGGGCGCTCAGGACATGAAGCTGTCGGCGCTCGTGCAGGCGCAAGTCTTCCGCGAGCTAGCCGGCAGCCTGCCGTACCCGCTCGCGCTGCAGCTTGTCACCGACGAGGAGGTCGGCGGGCGGGACGGCACGCTGCATCAACTTGAGCAGGGCGTACGCGGCGAGTTCGTCATCATCGGCGAGCACAGCGGACTGGATGTCGTGACCGAGTCCAAGGGAATCATCACCGCTACCCTGCACGCCACCGGCCGGGGCGCCCACAGCGCGTACCAGTGGCTTGGCGATAACGCCCTGGTCAAGCTGCAACGCAGCCTGGACAACGTGCTGGCCAGGTACCCCGTCGCTACCGAAGAGGCCTGGCGGACCACCGTCAACCTGGCGCGGATCCAGACCCCCAACACCGCCCGCAACCAGATCCCCGAGCAGGCCGAGGCATGGCTGGACATCCGGTTCCCGCCGGAGGACGCGGACTTCAACGGCAAGTCCGCTGCCGAGATCGCCGCCTACCTGGCGGCCTTCTGCGAGCCCGGCGTCACGCCCGTCGTCGATCACGCCGACCCGCCGCACCGGGCTGACCAGAACCGCCTCGAGGTACGCAACCTTCAGCAAGCCGCGCGCAATCAGGGCTACCGCGGCGGCTTCCTCCGCAAGCACGGCGCGGGCGACGCGCGCTTCTACTATCAGCAGGGCATCGACGCCGTCGCATTCGGCGTCGGCGGCAACGGCCAGCACGGCGCCGACGAGTACGCCGACACCGGCACGATCGCGCCGTACTACCGGGCGCTCAAGGAGTTTCTCAACGATCCCGGGTCACAATGATCAGGCGCCAGCGAAGGCGCGGCAAAGTCACTCACAGGGCGCAAAGCGCAGAACCGCCGCCGCCGCGGATTCAATCCCGCCCGGCGGGGCCGCTTGCCCGGCAGGCGCGGTCATGAGTAGCTCAGCTGCTCATCCCAGTCAGTTCCGCGGCCTTCGCGGGTGAGGTCGAAGAGGTTCCACAGCGGCTCGATCGTGCCGACGTGCCGGTACTCCTGCCCGGGCTCAGTGGGCGCGTAGAGGAGCTCCGAGCCCCAGAAATGGCGGATCGTCGCGCCGTCGCGGTGGAACACGTTCAGCATCGGCATCTGCGATCCCTGCGCGGTCTCCGCGAGGTAGTCGCGGTTGTAGGTGTTGCCGGCCGAGGACAGCAGGCGCAGCCGCCGCCAGCCGCGCTCGCTGGCGAAAGTGAGGATGCGCGGCAGCGGGGACCTTGCGACGGCCACCAGGTTGACGCGCTGGGTGACGTGGCCCGCGGCGCCCTCAAGCTGATCAAGCAAGGCGGTGCACGACGGGCACGGGCCCTCCGCGAGCGGCAGCCGCGCCGTCTGGCCGACGCCGGGGCCGGGCCTGTGGTCGCCGGGATCGCGCGGGAACATCATGCTGTAGATCACCAGTGAGTCCTTGCCGGGCGCGAACAGCTCCGACAACCGCACATCGGCCGGGCTGCCGTCCGCTCCTGTCCCGCGGAAGACGTAGTCCTGCGGGACGACCCCGCCAGCCGGCAGCTCGCGCCTCGCGGCGGCCACTGCCTCGGTGGCGCGGCGCAGCCCGGTCTCCTGCCCGAGCAGCCGATCGCGCGCCACCCGGTACTCCGGTGATTCCCCCGGAAACGTGATGCCCATGGTTTCTCCTGTCACTGACCCGCCGGGCAGCTGCCTGCAGCGGCCACCGGCAAGGATTCCGGCGATCTCCGAGACGCCGGGCGCTGGCGAGCGCGCTGAGCGTCCGCACGAACACAGACCAGCTGAAGACCCGGAAATCATCGGCCGCGGTGAGGACCGCCTGCCGGCAGGCCCATTGCGTCCCGAGAAGGACGAGGGCTACCACCGGAGCGGCGCCTGCAGGGTCTCGGGCTATCAGACCGCCGCCCGGACGCCTACCCAGGTTTCAGGACGGCCGGGCAGACGCCCTGACCGACACCCGTGCACATGCCGCTTGTCGCGCGACCGTACCTGACGGGGCTTCCCAGCGGACCGTACCGGCATGCGGACCGGGCCCCGGACCGGCAGGCGGGCCGGCCGCTACTCCAGGACGCTGGGCTGATCGATCAGCCACAGCCATGTGCCGTCAGGCTGACGACGGGCAACCTCCACCGTGGCGTTGCCCGCACGGGTAGTAGAGGTGACCGCGATATCCCCGTTGCGGACCGCGGGACGGATCTTGCCGTCAAAGCGTGGCTGGCCGGCCAGCAGTTCCGCGTACACCGCCCGGATGGCCTGCGTGCCGACGGCCGGCCGGCCAGGCGGGAAGGCCAGCACGGCCTGCGGCTCGTACAGGTCCACGACTCCATCGACGTCGCCAGCATTCGCGCGCCGCAGGAAGAGCCGATCGAGATCCTCGGGCTGCAGTGCCCGCTCCGGAGTTTCCCCGGCGTGCATGACCGCTCCTTCGGCTTCGATGAGTGCCTCGCCTGAACTATCGCCCCGCCCACCGACAACGGCGTCCGCGGTCAGCTCCGGAGCACTCACAGCCCGACCCTGGCATTCCGACATGCGAACGCGCTGTCATGCCGCGAGTGGCGAGAGAGCTGGGCCGGGAGCTCTCCTGCGACGATGGCCGCAGTGAGACGATCAAGGGACTATGCGAGCCTCAGGTTCGTCCGGTCTTGTTGAAGGCGGCAGGCTGGGTGCGGAGTCGCTCATGGTGCTCATATTGCCCGGTCGGGGCGGGCCGCCCACGTCGATAGCGTCGTGCTCCGGGTTGTAGCGAAACCACGTTGGCACCACGTGCGGCTGCCTGTCCGGGCCGACGGTCGCAATCCGGCCCAGGCGCTGCCCTGCGAGGTAGCCGAGTTCCTTGTCCGTGAACACGCTCATGCCCGGCTAACCGGCTTGCCTGCAGCGGCATTCCTCCGTACTCCCCAAGGACTGGCCGGCGGCCGTATCGCACTCGGCCGGACGGCAACGCCAGCCGACGCCCCCAAGGCCGATAACCCCGCACTACGAACGCACTCATTTGCCACGGACAGTTTGTCCGGCTGGGCGGGCAGGGCATCCAGGCGACAATGCTGGGGATGCGCCAGGGTGGCCACCGGCACGTGCTGGCCCCGGCCTGGATGGCCGGGACCAGTCCGGCCCGCGATCAGGGAGAACACCTGACATGTCTGATCTGTTCGGTGAAGCGTTCTGGGATGACCGCTACCGCTCGCACACCGCGCTGTGGAGCGGTGACCCCAATCCCCACCTGGTAGCCGAGGCCGCCAGGCTCACGCCCGGCACAGCGCTTGACGTCGGCACCGGTGAAGGCGCTGACGCGATCTGGCTGGCCGGGCGCGGATGGCGGGTCACTGCCGTCGACCTGTCCACGGTCGCGCTCGAACGCGCCGCCGCTCATGCTGCCCAGCTCGGCCCGGACATCACCGGGCGAATCGCCTGGATCCATGCAGACCTCACCTCACAGGACCCCGGACCTGCGCGTTACGACCTGGTGTCCGCCCAGTACATGCACCTGCCGGCCGCGCCCAGGCGAATGCTGTTCGGGCGCCTGGCAACAGCCGTCACCCCCGGCGGCACCTTGCTCATCGTCGGCCATCATCCCTCTGACCTGCAGACCACGATGCCCCGCCCGCCGATGCCCGAGCTGTTCTACACCGGTGACGACATCGCCGCCGAACTCGACCCCGGCGAATGGGCCATCATCACTAACGCCTCACCCGGACGGGCCGCCACCGACCCCGACGGCAACGCCGTCACCATCCACGACACCGTGCTCCAGGCCAGACGACGCCGCCAGAACTGAACGCCTGCCCTCAAAGCCAAGCGTCTTCCGGCGACACCGGTCGAGTCCTTCGAACGTCCGCTATTGCCGATGTGAGAGCGCGTAGCCTCACGCGACTGACCCGTACGGACATGCAGAGAATTGAGCGCGTTGCGCACACGGATGCTTATGCACTGACTGGCATGTTCACTCGGCAGTCTTTGAAGCCTGCCGTAGTTCTGCGGATTAGCGGGCTAGCGTTGTCATGCCTGCCGAGTCTGCCGAGTCTATCCAATGCTGTCCACAGCGGCATGGTCCCTAAGATAGCGGGATAGAAAATGCTTACGATTCGCCGCTGACCGGAGGGCTCTCATCAATCCTCTCAGTGTCCTCGTTATACGCCAGTTGCGGGAAGATTGTCGAGCAAATCTCCAGGTAAAGCTGCTCTGAGTAAACGATATAGCCGAGAGTCAACTGGATCTGCCCACCCGACTCGATAATAAAACTGCCAAATTTCATTATGCGACCGGCGAGCGAGCGTTCGAAAGTCATTTCCTTGAGTTTCGGCAGAGGGATCATCTTAACAGTACGGGTCTTGAGTCCGGAGATTAGAAGTAGCCGCTCCTCGGTGATAACGATATATTGAACGAACCAGGCGGCAGCGGTAAAGACGAAGCGAATGAGCAGGAATATTGTAAGTATCCACACGATAATCTGCGGTGACTTGTTGCCTTCTCGTATCGCGCTAATTGCAATCGCTGCCAGCAGCGCTCCCAAAGTGCCGGCCAGTGGCGGGATGAGGAAAGCCGGATGCTGCCGCAGTCGCACGACATGCACCTCGCTCGGGAGCAGATACCTGTCGATGGCGAGAGGCCCAGCGCGGGCTGCAGTCGGCTTCACTTCTTCACCACCAATTTGATGACCTCATACGCTTGTTGTCGCTGTCGTGCGTCCTCGCAACGATGACCGCTCGGTTGGGCTATTTGTACTGGCCCATGGTCCAGGGCTGCGAGCGCACTGGGCTCATGGCCATTCGCAGGAAGTGCAGGGGTGCGGGGCTGGTAAGGAGATGGCCGACCAGCCGATGATGCTCGACAAGGTTGCGTGTGCGATGGCGCATGCGTCTTTGCCGGGACTAGCGTGATAAGCGGCTGCATTAGCGTAGCCTGTCCCATCTGGCATACTGCCAGCGTGGCGATATCGCTCGCGCGATAGTAATAAATGGTCCGGTTGTCGTCTTTCAGAACCTCAATCCAGTTGCCACCATTAGAGAGGACATAGCCAGTGAAAGCTTGGCCTGAGCTCAGCGTGACCGTCTCTGCGGGCAGCCATGATGGCTGCCTCATTAGGTCGGCATAGAATGCCCTGTCAAGCGGAAAGGGATACAGTCGCGATACCAATGGAATAAGCAGAATGCAGGTGACAGTGGCTATCGTCTTTATGAAGACGTTAAACCCAAGTCCCAAAAGTTCCACAAGCAGAAGGCACGCGAAAGGTACTGCGAGCACTATCATGACGACGATGATCACCAAGTTATTGTTGACGATCAGATGCCAGTCCTTTTCTGCAAGTCGCAGGGCAGTCGGCCTCGTCACCGCCATAGGCGAAATGAATGCTGCTGCTAGTAACGTCAGCATTCCTGGAATCACACGATTGAGGAATAGCAGCGTTAATGCTAGATAAGGTAGGATAATTGGCACGAGCGGGATGACGGTCCCGAGAAGTGTGGCTACGTAGCCTCCGGACGAAACTATCGCCGTCGCAGTCACTGTATTATAGTCTGAAATGATCAGTAGCCTGGCGACCGCGATGAGAAGGATCCCGACGGGTGACAATAGTAAGGCGATCGTGGCTGAGCGACTCAGGCGCCGGGTCACGTCAAGCATGTCCCCATAGCCGCTCCATGAACGACTGGGAGGCAGCCCGCCTTCGTGACCTGAGTCATCCGCCGGTCCGTTGCCGGTCATGACACGCGAGTCTACAGCTATATGACGTTATTAGATAGAATGCTCCGAGATCTTAGTTCGATTGCGCCAGACTGTAATGTCGCTAATACGATAGTCCGCCCGTTCTGGGCGGACGTTTGCGAGCCCCAAGGCAACGCTCGGGGGAATTTCACCAGCATAGCTAGCGGCCCACGAGTGCCACCACAGTAAGCTCCGGCTCATGCCGCGTTGACGCTTGCTGAACGCTGCGGAAGGATCGTCGATGGCTGGGGTCGTAGTACATGAGTCGTGTCCGTAAGGCGTCGATGACCACCACACCCGCAACGATCAGCGTCAGCCACGGTGGCCGCGAGTGGGGTCTCCCGGCGGTCAATCCCGTGCGCGAGGCCAGCAGGCTGCTGCGAGCATACGCAGACGCCTCGGATGTGACCATCTCGGTTAAGCTCCCGGATGATCACGGGACACTGCTCGTGGCCCTGGAGGCAGGGAGCGCCTTTGTCGGCCTTGATGCACCGGACGGCATCTACCAGTACGTCGCTGATAAGGCTGCCGAGGGAGAACGCCAGTTCGTCATCGGCGGTCAGCCGACCGCCATCGACACGCGCTACGTGCTGCCGATTGCTACGGCGATCGAACTTCTGGCGCCATGGGTGGCCGGGTCCGCTCCACTTGCCGCGCCCGCATGGGAGCGGCAATAACGTCAACAACAGGATGCGAACATCCGCTTCTGCCGCAGGTCGAGTGTTGTAGCCGGCACTGTCATGACGCCAACGGCGGCCGGCGGCGGTCATGCGGCATGAGTGTAGGCGGTGCGGAGGGCTGGCCAGCGCGGTGGCCGCGGCTGGCGTCTTAGGTATTTCGGGCCGGGATCGGAGCGGGCCGCGCTGAACGCGTCATCCGGTCCGCGGGGGCTGCCTGAGCCTGAGAGCGCGGCGGTTCCGCTGCGGACATAGTGTCAATGACGGAGCCATGGCCATCTGCGCTCCGCGTCCCGGGCGGCGCGCAGTGCGGTACCACAGCGGAGGCGTGGTGTGAGCATCGGCAAGGTCCTCGCGGAAGCGCGCCGCGGCGCCGGTCTCACCGTTGCCCAGGTCAGCCAGCGAACGCGCATCAGGGAAGCCATCATCACGGGAATCGAGGGCGACGATTACTCGGCGTGTGGCGGGGACTTTTACGCCCGGGGACACATCCGGGCCATCGCCCAGGCGTCCGGGGCCGACCCGGAGCCGCTGATCCGGGCGTACGACACGGCCCGGCGGGGGCCGCCGCCGCTCCCGGCGAATGTCACCGAGCCGGTCACGCCCCTCAGGGAGTACGACACGGCCCCGCGGGCGCCGCTGGCGCTCCCGGCGGATGTCACCAGGCCGGTCACGCCCGCCGGGGGGCACGAGCGGCGCCAGCTGAACTGGACCGCGGCGCTGGGGCTGGCACTAGTAGTGGCGCTGGGGCTGGCACTGCTGGTGGCGCTCGGTTTCGTTGCGTACCACTTTCTGGCCGGCTCTCGCCAGGCGGCGGGCGCCGCACCCGCGGCCCGGGCTCACCCGGCGACTCACCACCGCACCAGCCACGGCATGCCCGCGCCGAAGACGACGCCAGCGCCGAAGATAACCACCCGGGGCGTCGTCCCGGCGCGGCCGCTCACCCCGGCCAGCGCCAGGGCGTTCGGTCCCTACGGCAGCGGCCAGGGCGACAACCCCCAGCGCGCGCACCTCGCAATCGACGGCACGCCCGCCACGGCATGGCATACCGACTGGTACACCACCGCCCGCTTCGGGAACCTGTATCCCGCACCGGCGTACTCGTGGACATGGGCCGGCCGGTGACCATCACCGCCGCGCAGATAACCCTCGGCAGGGCTCACGGCGCCCGCTTCCAGCTGCGCGCCGGCGCGGCACCCGCACTAGCAGACCTGCCGCCCGTCGCGACCGCGGCCAGCGCAGGCGGCCTGGTACGGCTGCGGCTCACCACGCCATCACACGCCCGGTACGTGCTCATCTGGTTCACCCGCCTGCCGCCAGACCCGGCCGGCACCTTCCAGGCAAGCGTGCATAACATCCGGCTGGAAGGCCGCCCCTGATCCGGTGGATGATCGTGTCGTGCGTCAGCCTGCGCAGCCAGAACCCGGCGCTCTGGTCGCTGGACCAGGTCCACACGTGCGCATCTGGTCCGGACTCGCGGACGGCGTCAGCCAGCCGGCATGCGCCAGCTAACAACCAGGCCGGATGTCCGGCCGGGCTCGCCGGCGGCGGGTCATCGCCGTCGGCTGGCAGGACCGGCTGCGTGGCGCGCTGCTCGATGATGCGGGCGGCCCACCTGTGCCCACGGCCGACGTGAGCCGACAGGCCGGCCACAGTCCAGTCCGGACAGGCCGGCACGTGCTGCGCGGGGTCACCGGCAAGCACGGAGTCCCCGAGCTTGCCAGCCTCGGCCTGCAGCTCGCCGTAGTGGCGGTGCTCATCCAGTGCCATAGCCCGCCTGTCCCCGGCCCGGTCACACGAAGCCGCGCCGGCGTTCCGGGAAGCCGCAGCGACGCGCCAAGGCGCTGACCGCCTGTACTCCTGGCAGCATTGTCCTTGGTCCGGTTTTAAAGGGCATCTGATCCGCACTGATCCCAGTCTGTCCCAGCGCTGGGATTCTCTGCGCTTAAAACGTCCGTTCTGCAATGGGTTCGCCGCGAGCAGTAGAGTAGCCGGGCGCCGCGTATGAGCAGCTATTAGCCGACCGAGGGTTCCCGGCGCCCGCTGCCGTCGGGATTTCGCGTCCCGGCTCGGCGACCACGCTGTCAACGATCGGCTTGCAGGCGCTCTGCTCGACTTTGTGCCGCGCACGTGTCCAGAATGGGGCTCGCGCGAGCAGGACTCGCCAGCAGGACCGGCGCATCAAGGCAATCGAGGAGCTGCATTATGAGCGAGCTGGACGTCATCGTCATCCATATCCGTGCCGAGCAGGCCGCGGAGTACGAGCGCCTGTTCGCCGAGCGGGAACTGCCGCGCTGGCGCGAGTACAAGGCACGAGGCGCCTTCATCAGCGCCCGGATCTCCCGTGCTGCCTTCGGCACCGACCAGCGCCTGGACGTGGCAAAGTACGTCATCGCCGTCGAGCTTCCCAGTCACGCCGAGCACAGCCAGCATGACGCCGATCCCGGGTTCCAGGAATTCAACCGCCTCGCCGACGCGCTGCAGCCCGAGGACCCGCTGGTGTACGGCGGAGAGGTGCTACACGCCGTCTGACCGGCACGGCACATTGGCGGGTGCCGGCCGATATCGCAGCTTGCCCGGGGACCTTCAGGCGCTCGCCAGGAAGGCGTGAAATGCACATGCCGCGGTGCGCGCCCGGTTGCAACGTGCGGGCGCATCTAGCGCGGGCTTGTCACGGCAGGCCCGTTGACGGATCATTTCCCGTCCAAGCCGCCGGGCACGCCCGGTCAGTCCGGCCGGGCCGGGCCGGAGGCGGGGTCACCGAGGGCCTGTTCGATGTAGCGGCGCAGGGTGCCGTCGTGCAGGCACCTGGCCGCCTGCGGCGAGAGCAG
>Ga0137384_10001311_pt1 | contig 19666 bp, 21 predicted proteins | sample SagtaG_2_FD_104922 | JGI IMG/M metagenome (GOLD analysis project Ga0137384, IMG submission 104922) | Vadose zone soil microbial communities from Sagehorn Ranch, Mendocino, California, USA - Sage2_R_60_16 metaG | ecosystem: Environmental > Terrestrial > Soil > Vadose zone | place: USA... | reverse complement strand
GGCAATTAGGCGTGGCTGGCGACCACGGCCCCGGGGCCACCAGGCGGGGCGGAGCACCCAAAGCCGTTCGGGATCATTCCGCGGCCCTCAGCGGAGAGCCCGGGCTCACGGTCCATACCGGCCGGACCCGTGGGCGGGGAGGGTCTAACCGCCGGTCCAGTTGCCCGGCCCCGGCGCAGGCAAGGCGGGGCACCGCGGACAGTAGGCGCCTGGTATACGGATGCCGGGTTCCTGGGGCCCAACGGCGCCGGGAAGCCCGTGACGGAATTGTGGCTTTCGTTGCCGGACGTGGTCGCTGGACCGGGCAGGAGACTCGCCTCGGCCCGCGCTGCGGTGCGCTGCTCCCCGGGCATCAAAGCCGGCGAGCGCTTCGCGGGCGCAGCGCGCCGCGCTGATGCGCAGGAACTGGGGCGGACCGCCGGTCATGCCCCCGGCTGTGCCGGCGACGGTGTCGAAGTAACGCCGGGAGAAAGCAGGCTCAGAATCCCGCTCACGACCGTGCAGATGATAGGAGTGGCAAGGTGGCGCGTCGGGGAACGCCTTGAGGTGGGAGGCCAGCGCCGTCCGGCCGTCCGCGGCGCTGATCACCCAGGCGGGAAGTAGGCGACGGGCACCGAGACCAGCGGGTGCGGGTCCGGGTCCACGACCTGGTGGTCGACGTACAGCGGAGTCCGCCGGGACGTGCCGGCGTCATCCAGCGGCGCGAGCCGGTTCTCGGGCAGGCTGTCCCACAGCGTGCTCAGCGTGAGCGGTTCCGCCTTCGCCCACCCGCGGCGAGCCGAGCAGTTCCGACAGGCGCGCGAAGCTGCCCTTGCTGCCTTCCTTGTCGGCCTGCACACCGATTGTCGGGCAGCGGGCCGCGCAACGTCCCGGGCACGCACCGGATGCCGTGGCCTTCCAGTTCCCACCCGCCGGAGCCGGCAGACGCTGCCGCGGCGGCGATAGCCCGGCCGACCTGGCTCAGCCCGTAGAACACCAGCAGCGGCCGTGTGACCGCACCGGTCCCGGCGGCGGCGTGGAACATCTGCTCGGCCGCTCCAGCGCGAACACGTACGTCCGGCGGCGCGCCGGATCCCCTGCTGCCGCCGCGGGCGGGTTCCACCTGGTCGCGCGGAGCTTCTCCCACACGGCCTCGGCCTCGTTGCCCGTCTGCACCCCGCGATCTTATTGCCAGGCACGCCCCGGCGGCGTTCTGGCCGCTTACGGACGTGAGGTGCCATGCGCCGCGACCGCCGAGTCTGACCGTGCGCAGAGCTGCAGGAAATGACCGGGGAGTTCCTCACACTGGCCATCCCGCCAGGATTCCCAGTCCGCTGGGCCGCCGAGGATGACCAGCAGCGCACGGCGCGGCGCCTGGGCTGGAAGTATTCAGCGCGCGGCGGATCGGGGAAGAAGTCGTCTGCGAATGACCTGAGCCTCATGGTGGACACGGCGATCTTTGCCTTGCGCAGCAGGTCGACGCTGGCGCCCCGGGTAGCCCTGGGGGGCGACCAGCGCGAGGCCGCGGGTAGCCCGGAATCCCACCAGCATGGTGATCAGCGGCGGGCAGCCCGTCCCGGCCCGCCGAGCACGAGCCAGGGCCGCGAACCTCGAATCTCCAGATCAAGTGGGTTGCTCACAGTCGGCAGTCCCCATGCTGGATGCGGGGGGCTGGCATGCACCTGGGGTAACTCGCATGGTTCATTTCGTGGTCGGTGCGGGTCGCTGAGAGTAGGTCAGTCGCGTGCTTGGGCGGGCTGTCTTGAAGGCTTGCTATGCCAGCTGGGAGAGGTCGAGGGTGGCTTCGTGGCCGTCCGCGAAGCGGACGATCATGCGGGCGGTGCCGCCGATGGCCTGGAGGTAGGCGTTGGGGGTGGACAGGAGCAGGTCGTGGCCGTGCCTGCACACTCGCCCGCACCCTCCATTAGTCATCTGGATGCAGGATGAATCCACCGAATAGGACGATCGGGCAGAAAGTTCGTTCTACGGCCATTAGAAACTCGATTCAAGAATATTCTGCATACAGATAGCTTGATACTGAGATGAACGCTGCATACAGTTGATGCCATCGAACCAATGGTCAGGTCAACATGGAGGAGCCGCATGCGGGTTGCTTCGTACTGGTCAGCGGCGTCTGGCTGGCGGGCTGGCGTCCTGCAGTCAGAGGTGGGGCGGGATGGCACAGCGGATGTAGTGGACTGCGCTGATGCCATAGCCGCCTCCGGTAGTGCTGAGACCGCTGTCACGGTGCGCGAATTGCTAGCGTCGTCGGCGTTGATGAGCAGCTGGCCTGCGCCGTGACCCCGACAAGATCCTTTGCATCGGCGTGAACTACCACGATCACGCCGACGAGGCGGACATGGCGGTGCCGGTGGCACCGAATGTCTTCGCGAAGTTCCGGAACAGCCTCGTCGGTCCCAGGGACACGATCGTGCTTCCCGCTGCCAGTGACCGGGTGGACTACGAGGGCGAGCTGGCCGTCGTCATCGGCCGGACGTGTCGGCGCGTAGCGCCGCAGGCGGCGATGGACTACGTGGCCGGTGCCTTCCCCCTTAACGACGTCAGCGCCCGCGACCTGCAGCTTCAGGTATCCCAGTGGACCACAGGAAAAGCGATCGATACCTTCGCCCCGTGCGGTCCCGAGCTGGTTCTGCTCGATGAGGCTGGTGACCTGGGCGGGCTGACGCTGATCACCCGGGTCAACGGTGAGGTGGTTCAGCACGCCAGCACGGCAGGCATGATCTTCGGCGTGCGGGAGGTGGTGGCCTTCCTTAGCCAGACGATGACCTTGGTCCCGGGCGACATCATCGCCACCGGAACACCTTCGGGAGTGGGATTCGCGCGAACCCCTCCTTTGTTCCTGCGCGAGGGCGACACTGTCGAAGTCGAGATCGGCGGGCTGGGCGCGGTGAGCAACCGGGTAGCCCTCGAACCAGCCAGGTATCTCGCTGCCGTCCCTTTGGCGCAATGAGCGAGATCAGCCAAGCCGACGAGTGGGTCGGCCCGATGGGCGCGGGCGCGCAGCAGGTGACCCGCACGATCCACGCTCAGCTTCGCCGCGAGATCCTGACCGGGGTGCTGCCCGCTGGGCAGCCCATCAGCCAGGTCCAGCTTGCTGCCAGGCTCGGTGTCAGCCGCACCCCACTGCGGGAAGCGCTCCGGCTGCTCGAACGCGAGGGTTTCGTCGACGCCGAGCACAACAAGCAGGTCCGCGTGGCCCGGTACAGCATCGAAGACCTGGAGCAGGTCTACGCCATGCGGATCACCCTGGAGGCGCTGGCCGTCCGGCTGACCGTTCCCGAGATGAACAGCGCCGATATCGACGCAATGGCTGAGGCGCAGGAGAGGATGCGCTTCTACGCTGACCGCGGCGACTATGAGGGGTGGGAAGAGCCGCACCGGGATTTCCACGGCAAGCTGCTCGGACGCAGCGGTGCCACGCTGCGGCGTACCCTCAGCCAGCTTTCGGACCACGCTGAGCGCTACCGCTACGCGGCATCAACCCAGGCACCGATGGCCTGGCCGAACAGCATCAGTGACCACCAGGCCATCCTCGACGCCGCCAGGGCCGGCGACGGAGCGGCTGTGGCCGAATCGGTAGGCCGTCACTACGCGAGGGTTGCGCTCAACGCTGTAACGCTCGCCGCTCCCGAGCACGACCCCCGCCAGGTAAGGCAAGCGCTGCGCCTTGTCTTGTCATCCTCCAACGTGCAGGTCTCATGAGCACCGCAACCTCACCGGTTCCTCCCGGCCGCGACGAGCGCGGGGTCAGCAGGCGCCTCCGCCCGCTGGCGGGCCAGATCGCGGTCGTGACGGGCGGAGGCCGAGGCCTTGGCGCCGGGTCCGGGCACGCTGAGCAAGCTGCGGCGCACCGGCCGAGGGCTAATCACGCTCCCTAAGGAGGAAGGCGATGCCGCGCATTGAGCGACTGGGCCACGTTGGGATCTACTGCTCTGACCTGGCCAAGCAGGCTGATTTCTACCGCCGCGTGCTCGGACTGACGATCACCGACCGCGACGACCGGCGGGGACTGGTGTTCTTGTCCGCCCGGCCGGACGAGGAAGACCACGAGCTGCTGCTCGCCGCCGGACGCAACGTCGGGCGTGATGCCCAGGTCATCCAGCAAGTGTCGTTCCGCTGCGCCAGCCTCAGCGACGTTCGCGGCTTCCACGGCCGGCTGGTGGCCGAGGGCGCCGAGATCGACGTGATCGTCTCGCATGGCGTGGCAGTCGGGGTCTATTTCTATGACCCGGAAGGCAACCGGGTCGAGGTGTACTACGCCACCGGGATCGACGCGCCGCAGCCCCACGTCATCGGAATCGACATCACCCAAGACGACGCTGCCATCCTGGCCAGCGTCCAGCGCGGGGTAGCCGAGCACCCCGGTGCCCCGTTCATCGATGAGACCGTCTTTGCCGGTCAGCACATCGGCGCCCCACCCAGCTGAGCGCTGATCCGCCATCACCACTGAGGAGGTTCAGGAATGAGTACGCCAGATGAGGTGCTCGGTATCGCCTGTCTCGGGGTGACGCACCCGCATACCTCCGCACGAACCAAGACGATGATGCAGACGCCCGGCGTCCGGGTGGTGGGTGCGGCCGATGACCATTCCGTCATCGTGCCGTTCACTGAAGCGTTCGGCATTCCTCGGTGCAGCCCCGACGAGCTACTCGGCGCCCCCGGTGTCAACGCAGTCCTCATTCACTCCAAGAGCGAGAAGATGGTCGACCTGTCCATCGCGGCGCTGGAAGCCGGCAAGGCCGTGCTGGTCGAGAAGCCCGGCGGCCGCGACGTGGCCGACCTGGACCGCCTTGTAGAAGCGGTCGAGCGCACCGGCGGCGTCTGCCAGGTCGGTTACAACTTCCGCTACAGCCCTGCGGTCGCCATGACGCAACTCGTGCTTGCCGAACGGTGGCTCGGGACGGTCGTCCAAGCCCGTCTGCACGGAGCATGTAGCCTAAACGAGGCGGCCACTAGTCACCTCAACCAGCCTGACGACATGGGCGGTGCGCTGTTCGTCATCGGCTGTCATGTCATCGATCTCATGCTGCACCACTTTGGTCTGCCGGATTCGGTCAACGCGCTGGCGCCGAGGCTTCCCGCGGCGATCCCGGGCGACAACCGCGAGGACGTCGCTGGTGCGATCTTCTGCTACCCCGACCGGCTGATCACGGTCGATTTCTTCAGCTGGGACCCGCTGCCCTGGTGTGAGACGTGGCAAGTAGACGTGTACGGCACTGAAGGTGTGCTGCACGCCGGTCCGCTCCCGGGCCGCTATGAGATATACCTGTCCGAGCCGCGCGGCGGCTACCAGGCCGGATGGACACGCTGGCAGGAGTCGTCCTTCCCGGTCCCCTGGGCTGCGACACCCACCGCCTACAGCCCCGAGCTTGCCGAAATCGCCAACATGAGCTTCTTCCAGCGAGAAGCCGACGCATTCCTCAACGCCATCCGTAAGCAGGCCGAAGTCACCATCCCCGCAGCCCACGCTCGCGATATCGTCCGCTGCATCGCCGCCTGCTACGAATCCTCTGCTTCGGGTGGGGCTGAAGTACGCATCCCACCCTGGCCGACACACCGGGTGGACCAGAGATGAGCTCATCTGACGCGAATCGTCCGGACATCCTCGCTTCCTGCTGGACCACGGCCGGCGATGCCCGCCCGATGGCCGGCGACGAACGCAGTCCGTTCGCTCTGCAGGATCGCATCGCGGCTGCCGCGCGGGCTGGGTACACCGGCTTCGGCATCGTGCGCGCCGACCTGGTCGAAGCCGAGCGGGAGATCGGTTACCGGGCGCTGGCGCAGTTGTTCCGCGACAGCGGCATCAAGCACGTCGAGGTTGAGATGCTCAACGACTGGTACACCAGCGGCGTCACCCGCGCGGCATCAGACCAGGTGCGCCAGGACTTGCTTCACGCCGCCGCTGAACTCGGCGCGCGCCACATCAAGATTGGCGGCGACATCTCAGCCGACCCGGTCGAGTGGGGAACGTTCATCACCGAATTCGCCGTCCTGTGCCAGCAAGCGCAGGAAGCCGGCACTCGCATCGCGTTCGAGCCGATGCCGTTCGGCAACGTCGCTGACCTGGTCAGCGCGCGGCGGCTGATCGACGAGGCGGCGCATCCCTCCGGTGGGCTGATTCTCGACCTGTGGCACATGGCGCGCGGTGGGGTCTCCAATGACGAGATCGCAGCATTGGACTCGCGCTACTTGTTCGCGGTGGAGCTAGATGATGCCGACGAGCAAGTTGTAGGCACGCTGCTGGAGGACACGCTGCTGCGTCGCCGCCGCTGCGGCGAAGGTGATCAGGATGTCGACGGTTTCATCCGGGCGATCCGCTCCGCCGGCTTCGACGGCCCGTGGGGGGTGGAAATTCTGTCGGCCGAGTTCCGCAAGCTCGACCTCCAAGCGCAGGTGACGTCGTCATTCCAGACGACAGCGGCGGCGCTCGCCGCTGCCTAGTCCGGTCGAGCCGCAGGACAACATAACCTGCGGGGAGGGAAGGGCCGCTGCTTCGTTCACGCACGAGTCTGGCCTGGTCACCGACCGCGAGGATGAGCCGCCCAGCGTGGTGGGAGGGGCCTGTCTTCCGACTGTGGCGGCTCTGCGCTGGTGACGAATGGCGCTGTCCGGGTCCATGCCGGTTTGTCATCGGTAGCGAGATCGAGCATGACGCCGGCGGCGTCCCGGTACGTGGCGGTTGAAGCGGGGTCGGGTGCATCTTGCTGGATCGTATACCGGGTTGGCAGGTGCCGCTGGGTCATGAGGGGCACGCGGATGACGGTCCAGGTGAGGTCGCTGGCCGCGATCGTGGCGAGGTGCTCGTCCCCGTCTGTGAGGAGGTGGGGCGCGCCGTTGAGCATCTGTTGTCGCTTGATCCGGTGATTGCCGGTGAGCGTCTCGCCGGGCATTCGGGCGCCGGATCCGGTGACGGAGACTAGGCGTGCCAGCCCGAGTGCTTCCATCGTGATGACGAGATTCCGGGCGCCGACGGTTTGGATGTCCGGCGGGCTTGCGGCTGCGCTGCTGAGGCAGGAGACCACGAGGTCGGCGTTGCTGAGCGCGGCCCGGACCTTGCCGGGGCAGCGCACGTCGGCCAGTTCGATCTGGAGCCTCGGGTGCACGGGCAGGGGGTTAGTGCGGTGGATGACGGCGCGTACGGTGTGGCCCGGGCGAGGGCTTCGGTGACAACGTGCTGGCCGAGCCGACCGCCGGCGCCGAGGACCGCGATGGTCGCCGGCCGGCCGGGTGTCACCATGCCGGGTCCCTGCCCATCCACCCGGCTATGCGGTCGTAAGTGCACGGCGTCGCGGCGTGGGCTTTGCCTGACGGTATCGCCGCGATGACCGAGTTCGCCTGGTCGACCGCCTGCGCGAGCAATGCTGCGTAGTCTGTCATGGGCTTGTCCGCATATTCGTGAAGGTCGACGAAAGCCGATGCGGCCCGCCGGTCAGGCGGCGGGTGGGGCGCCCGTCTTGGGAATCCGCGGCAGCAGAATGACTGATATGAGCAGCCCGATGACCGCGAAGGTCGCGCCTGCGGCGAACCCGTCGTGGAACACGTTGGTCCGGGCTGCCTGGATCAGGTGCGGGTCGCCGTGGGCGGCAGCGGTCAGCGATACGACCCGGCGGAAGGCGAACGTTGCCGCGGTCGCCAGCCCGAGCGCGCCGCCGACTTCTTGGCTGGTGTTGATCAGGCCGGCTGCCAGGCCGGCGCGTTCGCCGGGGACGCTGGCCTGCGCGGCGATCTGCAGCGGGACGAAGGACAGTCCCATCCCGAGGCCTGTCATCAGGAAGGCCGGCAGGATCTGAGCCGGGTAGCTGGCTTCCGAGGGCATCCGGGCCATCAGGGTCAGGCCGCCCCCCACCAGCAGGAGCCCCAGCGTCAGGACTGCCTTGGCGGACACCCTGCCGGCCGCGCCGGACGCGATCCCCGCGCCGACGGCGACCACGACCGCGAGGGGCACGTACGCCAGCCCGGTCCGCAGCGGGCTGTAGCCGAGGACTTGCTGCATGAATAGGCTGGCGAAGAAGAAGATCGTCACCACCGTGCCGAGCAGGAAGAGCGTGGTGATGTTGGCGTACCGCAGCGTCCTGGACCTGAAGATGCCGAAGGGGATCAAGGGTGCTTCGGCCCGCCGCTCGGCGACGGCGAATGCGGCAAGGAAGACGGCTGCGGCGATCAGGCCGGCGATCACCATGCCGCTGTGCCATCCGTGGCTGATCGCGTCGTCCAGCCCGTAGATCAGCGCGAGCAGTCCCGCGGTCAGCAGCACGGCGCCCGGGATGTCGAAACGGCGACGGCGCCCGCTGCTCTCGGGCAGGACACGGCCGGCGGCGGCGACCGCGATCACGGCTACCGGCACGTTGATGAAGAAGATCCACCGCCACCCCGGGCCGTCGGTCAGGACCCCGCCGAGGACCACGCCAGCCACGGACGCGAGCCCCGTCAGGGCGCCCCAGATGCCAAGCGCTCTCGCGCGCTCGGCACCGCCGGTAAATGTCGTGGTGAGCATCGACAGCGCGGCCGGGGCGATCAGGGCCGACCCGAGCCCTTGCAAGCCGCGAGCGGTGAACAGCAGGACCTGCTGGTGCGCGAGCCCGCTGGCAAGGGACGCCGCCCCGAACAGGGCCAGCCCGGCGCGCAGCACCCGGCGCCGCCCGAAGGTGTCCGCCAGGCGCGAGCCGAACAGCAGGAACCCGCCCAGGGCCGTGCCGTACAGCGTCACCACGTAGGGCACGTACACGGCAGGGTCAGCCGTAAAGCAACGGCCTGGCAAGCCGACGAAAGAATGCCTACGGCGCCGACAAGACGACGACGGTGCGGATCCTGGGCACGCTGATCGCGCCGACGTCCGGGTCGGCGGTGGTAGCGGGCATTCCGCCCCGGAACCGACGGCGGCGCCCGTCTCAGCCGGTTCCGGTCGCCCGGCTGCGGCGTTCCAGCAGGATCACGTCGCGCCACTGGCCGTGGTGGCGGCCAATCCGTTCCCGGGTGCCGACGGTGCGGAACCCGGCGTGGTGGTGCAGGCGCAAGCTGGCGGTGTTCTCGGGGAAGATCCCGGTCTGGATGGTCCAGATCCCGGCCGCGTCCGCCGACCCGGCCAGCGCCCGCAGCAGCGCGGCGCCGATGCCGCGGCGGTGGTGACCTGGATCGACGTAGATGCTGTGCTCGATCACCCCAGCGTAGACGCGTCGGCTCGACACGGTGCTGGCCGCGACCCAGCCGAGCACCTGGCCGGTGGCGGCGTCGGCGGCGACATGGCGGTGCAGGGCGAGCCTGGTGGCGTCGAAGGCGCCCCAGCCAGGGGCGGTGGCCTCGAAGCTGGCCTGCCCGGTGTCCAGGCCGGCCTGGTAGATCGCCAGCACCTGGACCGCGTCAGCAGGTTGCATCGGCCGGATCATCACCCCGCCGGGCGCGGCGGGCCTGGCCGCCTGGATGATTGCCGAGTGCAGGCCGCCCCCGGCATCGGCGGCCGGGGTGATGGTGATCTGGGTGAACCCGGCCGTCAGGAGCTGCTGGCGGTATTCGGCGGCGGTGACCGTGCCGGTGGTGCAGCCGACCCGCTGCTCGGCGGCGGCCCGCTGCTCGGGGCTGGTGGCGCCGTCCGCGATGACGTCGCTGACCCCCAGCCGCCCACCGGGCCGCAGCACGCGGAACGCCTCGGCCAGCACCCGCGGTTTGTCCGCGGACAAGTTGATGACGCAGTTGGAGATCACCACGTCGACGTGCCCGCCGGGCAGCGGGATGTCCTCGATCGTCCCGTGCAGGAACTCCGCGTTCGCGGTCCCGGCCTGGGCGGCGTTCGCGCGGGCCAGGCCGATCATCTCCGGGGTGGCGTCCAGCCCGTAGGCCTTCCCGCCCGGGGCGACGCGGCGGGCGGACAGCAGCACGTCGATGCCGCCGCCTGACCCCAGGTCCAGCACGGTCTCGCCTGGCCGCAGCGCGGCGACCGCGACCGGGTTGCCGCAGCCCAGGCTGGCGCGCACCGCGGCCCCGGGCAGTCCGCTGGTGTCAGCGTAGGCGGCGGCGCCGAAACAGCCCCCGGTGAACGCGTCCGGGGCGCAGTCGGTGACCTGCTCGCCGCCGGCCGCGGCCCGGGCCAGCGTGCCGTAGCGGGCCACCACGCGGGCGCGGGTCTCGTGGACGTCTTCGGGCATGGCGGTACCTCCGGGAAACTCGCGGTCAGCAGGCTGGGGCGACCGGGACCGGGCGGCCCATCACGATGTCGGCGGCGGTCGGGAAACAGTCCACGCACGCGTCGTTGATCCGGTAGTAGGCGGCGGTGCGGCGCCGCTCGGCCAGCACGAACCGCACCTCCGCCAAGATCTTCAGGTGTGCCGACACCGTGGACTGGCCCACCGCCACCGCGGCGGTGATCTCCCCCACGCTCATCGGCTCGCCGCGCCGGGCCAGCAGCGTGACGATCTGTACCCGGGTCGGGTCGGCCAGGGCCTTGAACCAGGACGCGTACTCGGCCGCCGTGGCCCGGTCCAGCGGCTCAGCCAGCTCACTATCCATCGTTAATCGACGATAGACGATGAACGGCGAGATGGGAATAGGCGGTGCCGGGTGGCTTGCCGGGGCGTGCCGCGCTGCCGACAGGCTCGGCCGCGGTGCCCGGCCGCCTGCGGCCAGGAGTCCGCCGGACCTGGTGACACGCACCGCCGGGCGGGTCCGCCCGTTCGGGGTATCCTGCCGGCATGCGCCTGACTTGAATCTGCGCGCCGAGACCGGCGCCGCGATCCATGACGCCTACGCCGCCACCTACGACGAGCGGGTCATCGACGGGATCAGCGGCCATTACCTGCCCATGGCCGCCCGGCTGACCCCGGTCAGCACATCACTGGTGTGCGATGACCCCCGCTTCATCGACGCCGCGCAGCAGCTGCTCGGCGGCCCGGTCATCCCTGAATGCCCCGAAGGGGTCCTGTACTTCGCCGAGGCCAGCTGGCATGACGACGACGGCATCGGCGTGCGCGGCGTCAAGTTCGCCGCCTACTTCGACAAGCTCACCGCCGCCAGCGGGGCACTGCGGCTGGTGCCCGGCTCCCACCACCCGGAGCAGAACACCCGGCTGACCGCCTACAGCAACCGCCAGCTGCCTATCCGCACCGACGCCGAGGCCGCCGCCTACCAGGCAAGCATCCCCGGATACGCAGCCGCCACCACCCCGGGCGACGTGATCGCCTTCGACCTGCATACCTGGCACGCGAGCTTCGGCGGCCAGGACCGGCTGGCCTGGACGGCGGTCTACCAGCGCTGCCCGCAAACCGGCGCCGAACGCGACCGGACGCTGCGGTCGCTGCACGACAGCTTCGAGCAGGCGTTCCGCGGCTTCGACCGGGACCGCTACCCCATCTGGCGGAACTGGCTCGACGACGCCGGCGCGCATCCCCGCCGTCCCGGCGTGATCGAGAGAATGCGGCAAGCCGGGATCCTGGACCTGCCCGGCGCGCAGGACGGCTGGTGACCAGCGGGCACCGGCCTGCCGAGGTCAGCCCCGCAGGCCGGTCACCCGCCCACGGGTTCTGCGATGACGAGATGACCAGGCGGCTGCTGCACTCCAGGCCGCCGCGGCAGGCGCTGGCCTGGGCCGCCGCCCAGCTCGGCGGCCCGGTGACCTCGGCCCGGGCGTTGCGCGGCGGGATGTCCTCGGCCGTGCACCTGCTCACCACGCAAGACCGCGCAGGGCAGCGCCGGCAGGCGGTGCTGCGCCGCTACGTACGGCCGGAACTCAACGCGGAGGAACCTGACATCGCCGCACGCGAGGCACGGGCGCTTCGCGTCGCCGGGTCCGTCGGCGTGCCGACCCCTGCGCTGCTCGGGGTCGACCCGTCCGGAGACGGGGCCGGGGTACCGGCGGTGCTCATGTCGCGGCTGCCCAGCCGGGTTGACTGGTGGCCATCGGATACCGGCCGGTGGCTGCGGCGCCTTGCCGGGGTCCTGCCGGCCATCCATGCCGCACCGCTCCCGCCGGCCGGCCTGATCGGGCCGTTCGCCGCCTGCCCGCAGGCCAGCTACCAGCCGCCTGCCTGGGCGCGATACCCGGCAGTGTGGGAGCGGGCCGCGGAGATCCACCACGGGCCCGCGCCCTGCCTGCCTGCCTGCGGTGATGCTGCACCGCGACTTCCATCCCGGCAACGTGCTGTGGCGATGGGGCAACGTATCCGGGGTGGTCGACTGGCAGGCCGCATGCACCGGTCCGGCGGTGGCCGACGTGGCGCACTGCCGGGTGAACCTGCTGACCTTCGGCACCGAGGCGGCCGAGCGGTTCACCGCCCTGTGGCGGCACGCGGCCGGTGCCGCCTACCACCCGTGGGCGGACGTGGTCACCATCATCGGCTTCCTCGACGACCTGCGCGACGGATGGGGCTCCGAGCGGCTCCTGGTCGAGGACATGCTCGCCCGCGCCGTCGCCGAACTCGGTCACCCGAAGGTGCCTTCAAGAGGAGTCGGCGCGGTCGTCTCGGGAAACCTTGACAAGGCTCGCAATGGTCGCGACCCCGAGCACGCAGACGATCACGGTCAGCGACAGCCAGATCGGGGTGTGCGGCGCCCACTCGATGGGCTTGCCGCCGTTGACGAAGGACACGTCGTTGCCGTGCAGCGCGTCGAAGACCAGCTTGACGCCGATGAACCCGAGGACCGCCGCGAGCCCGTATGACAGGTAGACCAGCCGGTCGAGCAGCCCGCCGAGCAAGAAGTACAGCTGACGCAATCCCATCAGGGCGAATACATTCGCGGTGAACACGATGTAGGGCTGCGCGGTCAGGCCGAAGATCGCCGGGATGGAGTCGAGAGCGAAGATCAGGTCAGTGGTCCCGATCGCGATCATCACGATGAGCATCGGCGTGAATATCCGCCGGCCAGATCTGTTGCCGGCACGACCGCCAGGCTCGGCATAGGTGGTCAACCGGGCGCCGTCGTACTGGGCGGACAGCGGCAGAATCCGCCGGCCCCACCGGATCAACGCGTTTTCCCTGAACTCGTCATCACCGCCGTGATGCTGCCGGACCAGGGCGATCGCGGTGTAGATCAGGAACGCGCCGAACAGGTAGAACACCCAGACGAACCGATTCACGGCCGCCGCGCCGACGGCGATGACGGCGCCGCGCATCAGCAGCGCCAGCATGACGCCGATGAGAAGCACCTTCTGCTGCAGCATCCGCGGGACCGCGAACCGTGCCATGATGATCACGAAAACGAACAGGTTGTCTACCGACAGGCTGTACTCGGTGAGCCAGCCCGCGAAGAACTCCCCGCCGTAGCGCGGACCATAGGCCGCAAGCAGCACCACACCGAATACCACCGCCAGTGCGATGTACACGCCGACCCAGATCGCGGTCTCACGCATCGTCGGTTCATGGGGGCGCCGGCCGACGATCAGCAGGTCGACAGCGAAGATCACGATCATGATGACGAGCGTGATCGCCCACACGAGCGACGAGACATGCATGATGAATCCTCCGGTTGACACGATGTGACGCCGAAGGTCGCTTTCACCTGCTTGGTGCTGGCGGATGCGGTGAATCGACGATACCGGGCCCGCAACGTGGTGATTAGCGCCGACGGGCAGGGCGCCGACGGCACCGTCGTCGGGAGGCACTCCCGTTTCCCCAGAGCGATGATTGCAGCTTGCCTCGCGCTTATCTTGTGCGGCGCGCTGCCGGTGTACCGGCGGGTGGCAGCCGAGATCTGCCCCCTAATCGCCGGCGACGATGGATAGCAGCTCGGCACGGTTCGGGGCCGGAAGCGGCTCGTCGCGCCAGCCGGCGCCCAAGGCGATGACCTTGTCGAGCAAGCCCGGGCGGGCCGTCACGTCAGCTGCCCGGCTCAGCACCATGGTGACGCCGACGAAGCCCCGAAAGCAGTCGGGGTCCTTGAAGGCGGCATTGGCAAGGGCCTGGCCGATCTCCCAGCCGGGATCGCGAGGGCGGTACTCGCTACCGTCGATGAGCGCATCGATCTCCGCCAGGCGGTGACGGTCGGCCGCCAGCGTGTCGCGGTACCAGGGCTCGACCATCTCGGCTGTCGCGTGGTGGAAGGAACAGGCGAACTCCCAGGGATCGCGGGCGGACCGGGCCCCTACTGCCTCGAGCCACCGGGGCAGCGGCGAGCGCCGGCCGGTCATGTCCACGACCAGGTCGGCGGTTATCTCCTCACCCGTGCCCAGGCGAACCCCGGCAACGTGAGGCACGCCGTCGTGAGCGGAAGACCCGGTGACAAGCCCCGCGGCGGCAGCGCCTCGCCTGATCTCCAGATGCGGAGCCCGGCCGGCCACCGACGCGACGGCTGCCTCAACCACGCATCGCCGGCCGGAGATGCACTCGAACGCGTCATCCCCTTCGCGGGCAGAGCCCCTGATGGCCTCGGGGGCATCAAGGACGGGGTTGCGGCAAACGGCTCCCGCAGCGATCAATCCCTTCTTCACCTCGGGCAGTTCGGAGTCTAGGAGGTCGCGATAGCGGGCCAGGAAGAAGTGCGGAAGCCGGAACTGGCTGACCCCTTTACGCTGCCAGGTCTCCCAGATCTCCTCAGCCCCCGCCGGCGCCGCCTCGGCATCTCGTTCCAGGACCTTCACCTCGTGGCCATCCCCGGACAACAGAAGCCCAGCACCAAGGCCGACGACTCCAGCACCCACAATCACGATCTTGGCGATGGCGACCCCCCCTTCCCGGATGCACTGTGACCGTTTCCCTGAGTCAACAGAACTCTATTGCGCATCGGGTGAAGACGAGGTGGAGGCGGCGTGGAGGCGCGCCGTAGCCTCACGCGCCCCGGTGATAGTGGAGGCAAGCTGGCCGCCTCCGGTTAGCCCGGCTGAGGCGCCGACGGCATAGCGCAGTCGGCAACGAAGGCCCTACGCTTAGTCGTTACCCGGCTGAAGGGCTGCCAACTGGTGACGGTGCCCGAGTGGCGGCCCGGCAAGGGCGAGGCGGTATCAGCCCAGTTGATCCCGCTTTACGGCGTGGTCGCCAGGAAGCCGTAAGGGCTGCGCTAGAGCACTGGCCAGGTCGTGGCTGTGATTCATGCGCTCGCCTGCGCGGTTTGGTCGAGCCGGTGCCGGATCTGAGTGATGTCGGGATGGTCCGATGATTCGTGCAGGCGCAGCGCCCGCCGCCAGGCGTGCTGGGCAGAGCGGTGGTCCCCGGTGGCGTGATAGGCGTCGCCGAGACGGGTTAGCGTCCCGGCCTCGTTGTAGCCATCGCGGATCTGTCGGTAGAAGTCTGCGGCCTTGGTGTAGCAGGCGATGGCCGCAGTGTGATCAGCGCGACCGTGGTGGATATAGCCGAGACTGTCCCAGGCACCAGCTTGACCTTGGCGGTCAGCAGCTTGTTCGTGCAGGTGAAGGGCCTGACGGCAAAGCAGGAGAGCTTGGCTGTAGTGGCCCTGTCGGGCCTGGGACCATCCGATGTTGTTGAGCGCGATGGCTTCTCCGGCATGATGTCCTGACGAGCGAAACAGCTCGAGGGCTTGCTGGCTTTGGTCGAGGGCCTCCTGGTCTGCGCCTTGGCGGTCGGATAGGTAACCGATGTTGAGGTGGACCTGGGCGCGGTGGCTATCGTCGCCAAGGACACGAAACAGGCTGAGGGCACGGTGAAGCTCCGAATGCGCCTGTTCGTAATTACCTACGTGGGTTAGGGCGTTGCCGAGTTCATGGTGCGCATGGGCCTGCCCGATTGTGTCACCGATACGTTGTGCTGCCATTGCGGCGACGTGTTGCATTCTGGTCCAGTCTCGCCAGTGACCGGATCGCTCGAAGTAGCTGGCCATGGTGCGGGTCAGCTGCCAGGCATGCCGGTCGAAGCCGGTGCTGGCGGCATGTTCGATGCTGCCAAGCACGACTTGATACTCGGCGTGAAGCCATGCAGTGGCTCGTGCGCCGTCCACGAATCGTTCAGGTTTCACTCCGGGCCGTGTGCCGGTCAAGGGCAGGTGGTCCCACGGCCCGTAGAGCAGCCGGGCTGCTTCCTGGGCGCTGTGCAGGTAGTGGTCGAGCATGCGGTGTATGGCCGCGTGCCGGTCATGGTCGGTGCACCTGGTGTGGGCTTGTTCGGCGGCGTAGGCGCGGAGTAGATCGTGGAAGGTGAACCGGCCGGGCACGTGCTCGGTGAGCACGTGAGCGCGAACAAGTTCGCTGAGCAACGGCCGGATCCGCTCCACAGGCCTTCCGGTAAGGCTCGCCGAGGCTGGCGCGGCCAGGTCCGGACCAGGATGCAGGCCCAGGAGCCGGTACAGTTCGGCGGCCTCCGGGCTCAATGCCCTGGTGGACCAGGAGAATACCGCGCGCAGATCGGTGCTCTCGTCTCCGGCGGTTAGCGTGTCGAGCGGGCCGGCGGAGTCCCGTAGCTGCCCGGCCAGGACGGAAAGCGGCATGACCGTGTCTGTCTCGGCGCGGGCGGCCACGATGGCCAGGGCGAGCGGCAGCCCGGCGCACCGAGCGATGATCTCCTCGACCGCTGCCCGTTCAGCCGCGACCCGGTCAGCGTCGAGCCGACGGCCGAGCAGGTCACTCGATTCTTCGGGCGTGAGCAGGCCCAGAGTCAGCGGCCGAGCCCCCTCAGTCGCAACCAGCGGCGTGAGCTGGATGCGGCTGGTCACGACCGCCATGCAACCGGGCGAACCGGGTAGCAGCAGCCGGACCTGGTCGGCATCGCGGGCATTATCCAGCAGCACCAGAACTCGCTGGCCGGCCAGTACGCTTCGGTATAGCCCCAGCTGGGCGTCAAGGTCGCCAGGGATGCGCTGCGTCGGCACGCCCAGCGCGTCGAGGAAACCGCGCAGCACCTCACCTGGATCCAGTGGTGCGCGGGCCGGGTCAAACCCGCGCAGATTGACATACAGCTGTCCGTCCGGGAACCGCCCGGCCACCTGATGCGCCCAGTACACCGCCAGTGTCGTCTTGCCCACTCCGGCGGTGCCAGATATCACAGAAACAGCCACCGCAGCATGCCCTGCCGGGTCGGCCTGGGCTGTCCCGCGCAGGATCGCGTCGAGGCTGTCCAGCTCCCCGCCGCGCCCGGCGAAGGCGGGTACCGCCGACGGCAGCTGCGCCGGAACTGGCGCCGCCGGCGTGGCCGCTGGGAGCGTGACCGCTGCTGTAGGCGTATCCAGGGCCGGGTTCTGCTGGAGGATGGCCGTTTCCAGATCTCGTAGTAGCTGGCTCGGGTCGATCCCCAGTTGTTCACCAAGCGTGCGCCGCAACCGGTGATAGACGGCAAGCGCATCGGCCTGCCGCCCGCTGCGGTACAGCGCCAGTATCAGCTGGGCGTGGATGTGCTCATCCAGCGGATGCTCGGCCACCATCTGTTCCAGGCTGGGCACCAGCTGGATATGCTCCCCGGCCGCCAGCCTGGCCTCGGACAGGGCCCGCTTGACCTGCAGGCAGAGCAGATCCAGCCGCCTGGCCTCATCCTCCAGCCAGGCTAGGTCCGCCAGGTCCGCCAGGGGCCGCCCGCGCCACAATGCCAGCGCGGCCTGTAGCTGCCGCGCGCCATGGACCGGATCATCTGACTGCGTGCCTTGCCGCAAGAGCCGCTCCGCGAGCTGCACGTCGGTGCTCTCAGCACCAAGGTCCAGGACATAGCCAGGCGGACGCGCGAGGATCGCGGCCTTGCTCCCCAGGACACCGCGCAGGTAGGACACATGGCTTTGCAGCGTGTTCACTGCGGTCGGCGGGGCGGCCTCACCCCAGACGATATCCACCAGCCGGCCGATGCTGACGACCTCGCCACCATGCAGCGCCAATGTGGCCAGCACTGTCTTCCGCCGTACACCGCTCACCGGCCGCGACTCACCATCCGCCACGACATCAACTGGCCCAAGCAGCCGTACTTGCACGAGAGCCCCCATTCTCCGCCAACTCGGTCCCCGATTTATTAAACGAACCTGAGTCGCCCCGGTTCAGGAACCGTCCCGTTCGTGCTCGCGGGACTGGCCTTGGCCACCCCGCGATGGCTTCAGCGCAGGCGCACACCGCACACGCCACCAGGGCAGCCCACATGCAGGCCGCGGTATGCCGCGGGCCCGGCGTTGTCTTCGAACCGGCGGCCGAGGCAATCCAAGACAGTCTCGGTGCTCGAGCATGGCGCTGGAGAACGGCCAACTGGTGACGCAAGATGGGGATCTCGGCGTCCTTGGTGCCGTCGGAGCGGGCGAGCAGGGCAAGCCAGCCGAACACGCGGAGCACCGTCCGATAAGTGATCCGTAGTGACATGGGCACTGAAAGTGCCTGATCCTGTCATCCCCGCGCAGTCAGATGCTAACTTCGTGACCCTCGCAGGCATCCAGGCGGTGCTAGCCTGCCGGCGTGCCGCGGCGCGGGCAGCTACGCCTACCGCATCTATGCGGCCGTGGGCACGCTGAGCCAGGTCGAGACGGTGGTCGATGCGATGCGCAACGACGCGGAGCTGGGCCCCTCCCACGTGCAGCCACTCGGCTAGCTGAACGCGCCAGCCGAGCAGCGCGTCGCGCAGCTCCGCCTCCCGCCCGTGGAAGCGCTGCGCGGGCAGCGTCGGACCCCCGCCGGACGGCCGTTCGGCGCCTGTATGTCTTGTTCGTGATGGAACGGTTCGTGCTCAACGGGGCACACGTTGCCTGGCGCAGCACAAGACTTGAACCATTCGTTGTCTTGCATCGTTCGCGTTTATGAAGATAAGTTTGGGTTATGACCGCATCCCAGACTCCGACCGCCGCCGAGGAGCTGCGCGGTGCCGGCCTGCGGGTGACGGCCGCCCGCGTCGCACTGCTCGCGACCGTCCGGGACGGCGACCACCTCGGAGTCGAGGCGATTGCCTCCGCGGTGCGCGATCGCATAGGCCATATCTCCCTTCAAGCCGTGTATGACGCCCTCCACGCGCTCACCGCGGCTGGACTCATACGCCGCATCGAACCGGCCGGCGGCCCGGCCCGGTTCGAAGGACGCGTCGGGGACAACCACCACCACGTCGTGTGCCGGTCGTGCGGTGTCGTCGCCGACGTCGACTGCGCGGTCGGCGAGGCGCCCTGCCTGACCGCGTCCGACGACCACGGCTTCTCAATCGGCGAGGCCGAGGTCGTCTACTGGGGCCTGTGCCGCGGCTGTTCCACCGCCCGCAGTTCCTGAGCACCGTGATCCGCCTAGACCGGAAGGATTCCCATGTCTGAGAACCATGATCCAGTAGTAGTCGAAGACCCGAGCCCGGAGAGCGGGGGATGTCCGGTCGTGCCCGGCCTCGTACACCCCACCACGGGTGACGCCAACAGTGAGTGGTGGCCGAACCGCCTCAACCTGAAGATCCTAGCCAAGAACCCCGCCGTGGCGAACCCCATGGGCGAGGACTTCAACTACGCCGAGGCGTTCAGCACCCTCGACCTCGCCGCCGTGAAGCGCGACATCGCGGAGGTGCTGACGACATCCCAGGACTGGTGGCCGGCCGACTTCGGCCACTACGGCCCGCTCATGATCCGGATGGCCTGGCACAGCGCGGGCACCTACCGTATCAGCGACGGCCGCGGCGGCGCCGGCGCTGGTCAGCAGCGCTTCGCGCCGCTCAACAGCTGGCCGGACAACGTCAGCCTCGACAAGGCCCGCCGGCTGCTGTGGCCGGTCAAGAAGAAGTACGGCCGGAAGATCTCGTGGGCCGACCTCATGGTCCTCACCGGCAACGTCGCCCTGGAGTCGATGGGCTTCAAGACCTTCGGC
>Ga0137384_10001300_pt1 | contig 19724 bp, 14 predicted proteins | sample SagtaG_2_FD_104922 | JGI IMG/M metagenome (GOLD analysis project Ga0137384, IMG submission 104922) | Vadose zone soil microbial communities from Sagehorn Ranch, Mendocino, California, USA - Sage2_R_60_16 metaG | ecosystem: Environmental > Terrestrial > Soil > Vadose zone | place: USA... | reverse complement strand
TCGAGGTTCGCCTGCGGGTCGTGCGTTTGCTCAAGCCGAACGGGGGCTACTTCACTATTGCTGCTCCCAAGACGACGGGAAAAGATGGCTACCAGGCAGGGGTCAATAACCTGCTGGGGATAGAGCCACGTCCAAATGGAAGCCATCCACAGGCGCAGGTGTTCATAGATCCTTCCAGTTCTATGGCGCCAGGCAGTGCTCTGCCGATTGATTACGAGCCGGGCTCCGGGTGGCATATCTACCGCGTCGAGGTCCTGGGGAACGAGGCGCGTTTGCTGGCGGATGGTGTGCAAATAGGACGGGCGAGCAGTGAGCAGACCAACGTGCTCTCGAACGGGCCGATCAATTTGAGTACGGCGTTGATTGTGCTGCGGGTGAGCAGTGTGCGCGTTGTCGCGGTGTAGGAAGGCTGGCGGCCGCTTTTTGCCGGACCGTGGCGGAAACGCTATTGACATTTGGGTGCAGGGCAGGTATGATATGGCGGTGGCAAGTTATGGGAAAAGGCCACGAAGCAGGAAATGAGGCGCATTCGTCTAGCGGCCTAGGACATCGCCCTCTCAAGGCGGAGATCACGGGTTCGAATCCCGTATGCGCTACCAACCACGTTTTCAAAGATGCCTCAAGCCAGATGAGAAGTGGCCTGGGGCGTTTCGTTTTCTCCCACTACCCTCGCTATGTAGCAACCATGTAGCAACGGGGCAGGTGTGCTTTGCCAAGCACTATGGCTCTATCGCATCCTTGCTGATCCGCAAGAGGCCAGTTTACCGCGAGTCGGGGTGGTCTGCTCCTGGCTGCTCTTCTCGACGTGAGAGAGCCCCTCCCGAGGCGATCTCGTGCTTCAACGGGCGAATCCATAGCGAGAGAGAGGCAGGCTGCATCGTCTCCTGCACGATAGCCAGCAACTGCTCGTGCAACTGATCCAGGTCCACCTCCTGGCGCAAGATGGCGCTGAAGGCTGCGATGGTCCTGGCAGCGTCATACTTGCGGCGATAGAAACGCCGGTCGATGGTGCGCTGAATGCCATGGCGCAGGGGCTGGAAGAGGGCGGCAACGATCAGGGTCGAGCCGACCAGGATGAGCGGAGACTGCGCCGCCCGTGGGCTGAAGGTTGCGAACGCCACCTGCAAGCCAAGAACTAGCCCGACATACAACACGGCCAGGGTAGCGGTGAGCAGGGTATAGACCAGCGTGCGTCTGACAAACACATCGATATCGAAAGCATTGGCATACAGGACTGCCATCAAGAAACCCGCGATATTGATACCACAGCCAAAGAAACCCGCGATATTGACGATGAGCAAGGCGAACGAGTCTGCCGGAGCGAGGGCTGGTAAGAGGAGAAAAACCAGGAGAATGATCAGGATGAAGAGGCTCAAACTCACAATAATCCACTTGGTGGCAGCTCGCTCCTTCGGGTTCAAGAGACGGCGAGAACGATAGATTAAGATACCGACAATAATCGGAAAGCTGAGCAGACTGAACACCGTGTTGATCAGGACAAAGACAGGAGTAGTGATGAAGGCGAAGAGCACTACTGCCAGGCTATTGACAAGATAAAACCCGAGCACCCAACGAGGGCCAAATTGGCCATTGGGAAAGGTTAAGAGCGCATACATGCCCAGCAGACCCATTCCCAGACCGATCAAGAGTTGCGTGGGCGCATACAGGACAGGATAGGCAGTGGCAAGGGCTGGATAGTCGGTGCCCTCATAGGCGGATAAACCCACGAGAAAAGCGCTCATGCCCAATGGCACCCATTGGCCAGGCTTCTTGAAGACAATGAGCAGCGCAATCCCCACACAGACCAGGATATAGAGCACCTGGATCACCAGATAGAGGTTGGCGTAGAACGGGATGGAGAGGCCCAACTGCTCCAGGGCGCGTACATTCCCAGGTGTGAGCGAGCACCCACTGGAACAGACCGTGCGCAAGTAGGCATAGCCCAGCGGGAAACCCACAATATGACCAACTAAGATGAGAAGCGTATAGGCGAGAAAGCCAGCAGTCATAAGCCAGGTTGTGCGTGGACGAGAGGGTGGGTTGAATGCCTCCTGAGTGGGCGTATCGAGAGCAACCGTCATACTCATCTCCTGGTGAACGCCAGCCCGCTGGCAGTCGCGCTATCATCGCCACCCACACATGGTGGCCGAGTCTATCTCAGCCTTAGTATAGCATACCACCGTTTCAAAAGCGTTACGACAAGCGTTAGAACCATTGTCGACAGCAGCGAGAGTGCGCAGGAGCCAAACCTTTTGGGCAAAGTACAGAAGAACAAAATCAGCAGAAGATTATTGCAGCTATTAAACAGTGGTTTGCCACCCATAACCGCTGGTTGTCCATCTTTGATAACGCAGATGATCTCTCCCTCGTCGAGGAGTTTCTACCCATTGGGGGAAAGGGACACCTCCTGCTCACTACTCGCGCCCAGGCCCCCGGCCTGCTCGCTCAGGGCATCAAGGTTGAAGAGATGACCCAACAGGAGGGCATGCTTCTGCTCCTCCGACGTGCCGGTCTACTGGTAGGCCCATTTCATTGTCTCAAGAGGTCTGGATAGTGCTGAGGGGTCTTGCATCCATTCCTCGTACGTTTGTGCCATAAGCCGGATTGTTTCGGGAGACAGCAAATGCTGCTCATGAAGTCCACACTTTCGCATTACTAAACACCACCTCGGTCGGACTATTCACATCAAATGCAACAACGCCTATTTGGCCCTGGCTGTAGCTGCTGTCGCTGTAACTATCGATTTTATGATGATTCACATACAGATCGATGGTACTGCCGCTGGCTACAACTGCCACCAGGTTGGACTGATTCAGCCCAGTGTTGATGGCAGCACTATAACCGTTGCGTAATGGTTTAAGCGTACAATTAACTTTACAATTGTTGTAGGTCCCTAATTCATAACTCCCATTTTGGCCGATGAAAAAGTAGTAACCGTTCCCCTTTGTTTCATCGTCACGGAAGATAATGTCTCCTCCTCCATCGCCTTTGACAATTGTCATCTGTATTTGATAGGCAAAATCACTGAAGTTGGTGCTAGCCACGCAGCCTTTACCTTGATTCTGTTGAATTGCATTCACGTGATACGCTCCTCCCGTGAAATCACAAGTACCTAAACTATCACCACCCTCGCTCCAGGAGTAACCGTGGCTATTATCGCTCAAGGGGTCATCAAGTGCCAGCGTTCCATAGGGAGGATAGGGAATTTGCTGATTGCTCCTGGTGAAATAGAAGAATCCAACGCTGCCCCCCACTGCAACGAGTAACGCCAATCCCACCAGTAGAATTGCTGTACCGAGACCACGACGGCGGTTCATGGTCTCTGTGCTGGCGCTGGCGCGGGAGGGAGGAGCAAGTTCCGCTGCACCTGTGGGGTCGGTTACGGGATCGCTTACACGAGGTTGCTCCTGCGAAAGTCCCTGGGGAGCAAGTACTGCTGCACCTGAGTCTGTTACGGAGCCACTGTTGATGACCGTCTCATCACTATTGGCGTTGGATAGGAAAGCCTGCTCTTCTGGGGGTGCAATCGTAATGGTGAGGATCAATGCCCCTGATGAGTCACGATCACTGGCTGGTTCGACCTGTCCTTCTAAGCGGATAATCTGCCCATTATGAGCGCCTGCTGGCACAGAGACAGGAACTTGCCTGCCTCCTCGCAGGGTGAGTGTACGGTTGGTACCCGACAGTGCCTCTGCCTCGCTGATTACTAAGGCGGCGCGAATATCGCTGCTGTTTAGCTCGTGTGGAGTGTTTGCTATAGTGGGACCGGAGCTATCAACGGGCAAGGCCTGCTGGAAGGCGCGTGCAAAGGCTGAGATGGAAGCAAAGCGCTCTTCCGGTTTTTTCGCCAGCGCATGCAGCAGCACCGTATCGACGTCCGCCGGAAGGTGTGGATTGAGTTTGCCCGGGGGTTGTGGTATCACATGGAGGTGCTGATACATCACTTGCCCTAAGCCTCCTTGAAAAGGAGGACGACCTGTCAACAGATCGTAGGCCATAATCGCCAGGGCATACTGGTCGGTTGCCGCGACGGAAGTCCCTTCCCACTGTTCCGGGGCCATGTATGCTGGCGTGCCGCGAACAGATTGGCTCATAGTTGCAGTAGCGCTGGCGGATTTTGCCACGCCAAAATCCGCCAGCATCAGATCAGGACGGCCTGAAGCATCTTCACTACCGCGAATGAGAAAATTGGAGGGTTTGACATCCTGGTGGACAACCTGGTGGTTGTGGGCGTACTGAAGGGCACTGGCAGCCTGCTGTACAATCAATCCAACATCTTGTGGAGAGAGCAAGGCAGTATTCCTGCGCTGTTGCATCCAGGCAGCAAGGGTGTCCTCTTTACAAAAGGGCATCACCATATAGGTCAGTGTCATTCCATGGATGGTTGCCTCGCCAAAGTCAAAGAGTGGCAGGATGTGAGGATGGTTGAACATGGCGATAGCCCTGGCCTCGCGCAGGAAAAGACGAGTCGCATCGGGGTCGGGATACTCAGCCTGAATGACCTTGATGGCGACTTGCCGTCTCAACTGCTCATCCTCCGCGAGGTAGACTTCGCCCATGCCCCCGCGTCCGAGCAGGCGTAGAAGGCGGAAGCGGCCTATGTGTGACTCTGCTAATGACATTGTTCCCACCTTGCTTAAAGTAGGCAAAAAATAGAGTGAAAGCACATCTATAACGACAGGAATAGTATATCACATGTTTTATGTGGTAACTACCCAGGAGGGGATTGCTGCTTTTATCCCAGGAGGTGGAGTGAAGGATACAGGATGCCCAGGGCATAATGGGATAACCTAAGCACTTGAGAAGGATTGAACTTTTGCGCTATAGTAACATGTAGTGTTGCGCCAGACATCACCTATGCTGGCGCAAACATCACATTTAGCACGAAAGGAACTTCTATGCATAAAAAATTGATTTGCGGACTGGTAATAGTGGGGTTGCTTACCATTTTCGCCAGCGCCTGCGGCATCAGGGACGCCAGCAATTCCTCGCTGCCAGCGGTTCACATGGGCGGGGCCACCTTCCTGCAAACATCGATCACTATCCATAAAGGCGATATGCTGAACCTGGTGGACGATGTAGCGTCCACACATATCATCGCCAATGGCACGTGGGACAACGGGGCTGCGAAGCCACACGTGGAAAGCGGCGCGCCCACTATCAATCAGACATACGCCGGCAACGATAGCTCTGCCGTCGGCCCATTCAACACAGCAGGGACTTTTAAGTTGTACTGCACGATCCACACCAATATGAATCTGACGGTCGTCGTCCAGTAGGCAATATTCCGCCTATCTTACGTTTATTGGAACAGGATAGCTTTGCTGGCTCCGCTGCGCCATGCCATAGTACTTTTATGGCAGAACATGCAGAGGTCACACAGCTAGCATGCTATACTGTTCCGAGAAACTTTGAGTAGATAAAGGCGGTCCTGACCCTATGCGGTGGCAGTCACGGAAACAACTGAAATTCCCTACTTCTTTTTCCTTTTATTGCAAATGCAGCGCTATAGTACTTCTCTTCACGTTGTGTGCGCTCAGCGTTGCTTGCGGCACCAGCAATAGCAGCCAGGTAGATCCAAGCAACCAGTCTGTCACCGTTACTATCGACTTGAACGGTTCTAACGCTTCACCCACGCCGCCGCTACCGGATTACCTGTGTGGAGCATGGGCGACCAATACTTCGCCTGGCTTCAACCCAAACGCTCCCATTAACGTCTTTGCTAAATTCGTCCATACTGTTAATAATAACCCTGTCGGTGTGGATGGCGCCACAGCCACGGCTCAAATAGACTGGCCCGATGGCACTACCGACACGGCGACGGCAAAGACGACTTCCGACGGATTAGCAGTTATTCCTATTATGCTGAAGCCAAATGCCGTCAATAAAATAGTGCTTGTGCAGGTTACGTTCACCAAGGACGGTATTCCCCCCTGCGAGGTACCTCAACCGGCTTATTTCACGCCGACCCTGGCTTCTCCTACGGTGACACCGCCTCCTCCACAGCCGACATCGCCGGTCAGTACGCCAACCATTATAATCACACCGCCAGTGAGACCAACGATCACGCCTATCGGGGGAAATACAACGCCGGGGCCGGCAGCTTCGCCGGGACCTTAATTCCAGCGGGTAACATATCCAGCATGTCAATGACCCCACAGCTAAAGCTGGGGGACTCCTGCGGCATCTTGTTGAACGAACCACTTGCAAATTGTCGCTAATCTATGCATAATTGCAGCAGGGAGAGAAAAACATGAACCGCAGGGAATTGCTCAACGAGCGACGACAGAATATGCTGCAACAGAAACAGACAGATACTCTACCTGCTATTGCTGGCGATGCCTCCAATGGGAAGGGCGCGGGGCGGCACGCGAAGCACCTGCGTGAAGAAAATATGCGCCTGCGCTGGGAACTCAGCAACTTGCAAGAACAGTTTGATAAAGAACTTGAGGCGATGCACAACAGTTACCAGCAGCAAATCGTAGAATACCAGAACCAGTTGCGCGACTTGATGGAAGACCATAACCGCATACAGGGGGCAAAGTTAGAGCTGGAACAGCACTACCAGCAGCTTTACCATAATTTCCAGAATGCCGTCGAGGAAGAAGCGCAAAAGATGGTGACCGAGGCAGTGAGCACGGTTGAAATCACACCTGAACATACTCCTGTACTGCTGCGCGATGCGAGGAAGACTATAGAGCTTCATGCCAGGCAGGTAGAAGATAAACATGTAGCGCAGGCGCTCAACTTGATGCGCGAGGCACAACGTAAAGCCCAGCAGTTGGAGCAAGAGCTTGACCACGAGCGGCGGCAGATGCAGGCCGAACGCCAGAGCGTGCTCAACTTTCAAAACCGTGTGCGCGAGCAGGAGAAGCTGCGTTTTGAGGCACAACGGACGCGATTACATGCCCAATGGACAGGAACGGTCACTATGATGGTCATCATTAGCGTGATAGGTTTTCTTGTCATCCAGGCATGTGTTTTCTATTTTGTAGACGCGTCGTTTTCCTTCTCATCTATCGCGGCCATTTTTGTCTGCACGATGTTGTCCTTTTTCGTTGCGCGCCTGGCAATCTTCCTCAACCACATCCGCGAGAGCACGCCACATACAAAGCCTGTGAAGAAGTCATGAACCTCAGGCATGAATGCCGGGGCTTGCAGTCACCCTTATCCATCCTGCGGCGGTTTTGGTGAATGCCCTTCCACCCCAGGGCCGATAAATCGGCGATGGGCACAGTGAACCGGCCCCTACGGATTACCTGCGCAAGCTGAGAATTGTTCGCACTTTCTTGCGATTACTGGCCGCGGCACCGCTTTCCAGGTAAGCCTCGAAGGCGGTCTGCTGGATACCTGTGCTCATGGTAGGGTAGACATGGATAGTATCGCGGATATCTTTGAGCGCCAGGTTATGTTGCATGGCGAGTGACAATTCGCCGAGCATTTCACCGGCACGCGCGCCGACCATGTGCGCACCTACGATCTCGTCTTTTTTGCCTGCGAGGACCAATTTGATGAAGCCAACGGTCTCGTTCTCTGCCTGCGCCCGGTCGATCTCGCTCCAGGGGAATTTGACGATACGCACCTGACTATGCTGCTTCCCCGCCTCGTCAGGGGTCAGGCCGATGCGAGCTGCCTCAGGATCGGTGAAGGTGCACCAGGGCACAACACGATAATCAACCTTCTTCTTGCCGACCGGCACCAGCGCGTTGCGTACAGCCACACTGGCCTGGTACGCCGCGACATGGGTAAAGAGATAGCCGCCGGTGACATCGCCAATGGCCAGGATATTCGATGACGATGTCTGGAGATGCTCATCGACCTGGATACCTCTGTTATCGTACTTGACGCCGGCTGCTTCCAGGTTCAGTCCCTCGACGTTGGGCCGGCGACCCAGGGCCAGCAGGATTTCATCAGCTTCAATGTTGAGGAGATTATCTCCCTGCCTGGCGACAACCACCTTTATATGCCCATTGCGACCGGCCTTCACGAAGCGCGCGCCCGTATAAATATTGATGCCCTCGGTCCTGAGGACCGAGGCAATTGTGGACGAGACCTCCGGGTCTTCTTTAGGCAGAACGCGGTCAGGCCCCTGGATAATCGTCACAGTTGCACCCAGCCGCCTGAATGACTGGCCGAGTTCCATGCCCATGGGGCCGCCACCAATGATCACTATCGAGGCCGGCAAATGCAGCAGGCTGAAGGTATGTTCGTTGGTCAGGTAGCCCACTTCCTCCAGCCCCTCCACGTCAGGAGTTGCTGGGCGCGAACCGGTGGCAATCAAGGTATTGCGGCTCGTAATTTCCTCGCCATTCAGGCTCAGTTCAGTAGGGGACTTAAAAGCCACTTTGCCAAATTTGACGGTGACGCCCTCTGTATAGGTTTTCTCGCTCTCGGCCACGCGATCGATGACACCCTGTATATACTGGCTGATCTTCGCCATATCCACGCCCAGGTTGGCAGGCACCAGCCCCAGGGCAGCAGCATCCCTGGCCTGTTGTACTATGCGCGCCACGTGGATCAGGCTCTTGCTGGGCACACACCCATAGTTCAAACAATCTCCACCCAGGCGCTCTTTATCGATGAGCAACACATTTGCACCGAGCGCCGCCGCTACGCGCGCGGCCGTAAGCCCGCCGGAGCCGCCGCCTATAATTGTCAAATCATATTGTGTACGCGCCATCCAGTCCTCCTTGCAATGCTCCGCAGTGCAACTTAGTAGTCATCATGCCCATTATAAAGCGCCATAAAAATCACCGTCTATCTCTATGCGAGCGTGTTATGATTAGATGCCGTAGGCAAAGTAATCCAGTAATTGTCTAAATGCATACTGCTACATACTCACCACTGGAAATAATGCGGTATACTTTTATCAAATGCATTCGAGTACTTGTAAGGAGACTCTTCATGATCCAACAGACCCACACAGCAGGCGGGCCCCAACAGCATACCATCTGGCAAGATGGCCAGGTGCCGGAGCCCTGCGTCATCGTCATCTTTGGCGCCACGGGCGATCTGACGCAGCGTAAGCTCCTACCCACGCTGGCACATCTGATGCACGATCATCCTCTGCCGGAAAGCTTCAAGATTGTTGCCTTTGCGCGCCGCCCTATGAATGATGATCAATGGCGTAAAATGGCCCTGGACTCGGTCAACAAATACCTGCCACCAGACGACAAACTCGATAGCAACGCGCAAAAGGCTTTTGCGCGCAATTTATATTACTGCCAGTCCGATTTCAATGACCGCGAAGGGTACTATAAGCTTGCTGATTTACTTGAACGACTCGACAACGAGCAGGGCACCGGCGGGAACCGCATATACTACCTGGCTACTCCCCCCAGCACCGACTCCGAGATCATTTACCAGCTTGGCGGGGCCGGGCTTGCACGGCCCTCGCACGTTAACGGAGACGAGGAGTCCTGGACGCGTATCGTGATCGAGAAGCCATTCGGACGCGACCTCGCCTCCGCCCAGAAGCTTAATCGCGAACTTGCCCGCGTCTTTCGAGAGAAACAGATCTACCGCATCGATCACTACATGGGCAAAGAAACGGTGCAAAACCTGCTGGCATTCCGTTTCGCCAATGGCATATTCGAGCCCCTGTGGAACCAGAAATATATCGATCACGTGCAGATTCTGGTAGCCGAGAGCCTGGGCATCGGCACCCGCGCCGAATACTACGAGGAGTCAGGCGCTATTCGCGATATGGTGCAGAACCATATCATGCAGGTCCTCTGTCTCACCACTATGGAAGCCCCGGTTGCCTTCGATGCCGATGCGATCCGTGACGAAAAGGTCAAGGTCATGCGTGCCATCCCGCCGCTCACCGCGCAAGAGGTGGCAGAGCGCACGATACGAGGGCAGTACACGGCAGGAGTGATCGACGGGCAGCAGGTGGTCGGCTACCAGCAAGAGCAGGGTGTTGCTCCGAACTCAACGACGGAGACCTACGTTGCGCTCAAACTTTTCATCGAGAACTGGCGCTGGGCCGACGTGCCTTTCTACATCCGCACCGGAAAACGCCTGCCGAAGCGCAGCACCGAAGTGACGATCCAGTTCAAACGCGTGCCGCATCAACTCTACAAGCCATCCGAGACGAAGGGACTGGTTCCCAACCGCCTGACTATACGCATTCAACCGGACGAGGGTATTTCTCTCAAATTCGCGGCCAAGATTCCGGGCGCAGCACGCCATCTGAGCGATGTTGACATGAATTTTTCCTATGCCAGCGCCTTCGGCATAGAACCGCCCGACGCATACGAGCGCCTGCTGGCCGACTGTATGGTAGGGGACTCCACGCTGTTCATCCGCCGAGACGAGACCGAGATGTCCTGGTGCATCGTGGATAGCATTACCAATGCCTGGAAGGATATGCCTGCAAGCACTGTCTATCCTTACCCGGCAGGAACATGGGGTCCGCCCGAGGCCGACGCGCTGATCGAGAAAGACGGGCGCCAGTGGGATAATCCGTGAGTGTGAGAACACTAGGCTATCAGTTCCTCCATCTGTTTCAGATGCGCTTCGAACAGCGACAGCGCCTGGCGTACAGGCTGCGGTGAGGTCATATCTACCCCGGCCTTCTTGAGCAGTTCGATGCTGTAGTTGGAGGAGCCCGAACGGAGAAACTTCAGGTAACGGTCAACCGCGGGCTTGCCTTCGCGGAGAATCTGCTGCACCAGGGCGGAAGCTGCGCTGATACCGGTCGCATACTGGTAGACATAGAAGCTGAAGTAGAAGTGAGGAATGCGCGCCCACTCGATGTCGATGAGGCTATCGATGGTCACTTCTGCACCGTAGTACTTCTCGTTGAGAGCGCGGTACGTGGCGCTGAGCGAATCGGCGGTCAGCGGCTCGCCCTGCTCGGCATGGGAATGTACGAGCTGTTCAAACTCCGCGAACATGGTTTGCCGGAACAGTGTACCGCGGAAGTCCTCCAGCGAGTGGTTGAGGATGGCCAGGCGCAAAGCGCGGTCAGTAGTGATTTTCAGCAGGTATTCGGTCATCAAGCCTTCATTCAAGGTCGAGGCCACCTCTGCCACGAAGGTGGTATAGTCGCCATACTGGTAGGGCTGGTGTGCGCGAGTATAGAACGAGTGCATGGAGTGGCCTAGCTCGTGCGCAAGCGTATACATACCATCACGATTGTCCTGGAAGTTCATCAATATGAACGGATGCGTGCCATACGCGCCCGAGCTATACGCGCCACTGGCTTTGCCAGGGGTTTCATAGACGTCGATCCAGCGCTGTTGGAAACCCTGCCGCAGGGTACTAATATAATCTTCCCCGAGTGGCGCCAGGGCATTTATAACAGCTTCGCGCGCCTGCTCATAGCTGATCTCGTTCTGAACTTCCTTGACGATAGGCACGTAGAGATCGTACATGTGCAATTCGTCGAGTTGCAGGACGCGCTTGCGCAACTTCAGGTAGCGGTTGAGCAAAGAAATGTGCTCGCTCACCGTTTCAACCAGGTTATCATAGACGCTGGTAGGGATATTGTCGACTGCAAGGGCGCGGTCTCGGCAGGATGCATATGCGCGCTGTTGTGTGTAGAAGATGTCGGCTTTTACTTGCGATGACAGGGTAGTCGCGATGGTATTGCGCTGTTTGAGGAACGTGCCATGCAGGCCCTCGAAGGCTTCTTTACGCACGCGGCGATCTGCGCTGCGGATAAAGACCAGGTAGTTACCTTGCGTCAACTGAACCTCTTCGCCCGCCTCGTTTTTTATCACGGGCAGCGAGAGGTCTGCATTGTCAATCATAGTGAAAATAGTCCCTGGAGCAACGGCGATTTCGCCTGTGGCAGCGAGGACTGCTTCTATCTCTGCTGAACGCACATGAGGTCGCATGCGGTTCAAGTCATCCAATTGATGGCTATAGAGTTCCAGCCCGGGCGCCTCGCGTAGAAATCGATCTAGCGTTGCTTGCGGCAAAGCCAGGATCTCCGGCTCGATGTATGCAGCGGCGGTAGTGGCCCGGACTTGTAACTGCATGGCACGGTCGGCCATACCTTGATACTTACTATTGGTCGTATCTTCGTCCCTACGCATGTGGGCATAGGCAACAAGGCGTCCAAGTTCTTCGAACAACTCATCGCGCTTGCGCAGCACTGTTAACAACGCCTGCCCGCTCTGGGCAAGCGTTCCCTTCAGCGCTTCCAGTTCTGACAAGTGGCGCTGGAGATCCTGGGCCCCGCGCTCCCAGTCATCGTCACTGGAATAGATGCTTTCGAGATTCCATGTATATGCGGGCGGAATTTCGCTGCGCCTGCTAAATGTTTGCAAGATATCACTCCTTGTGATTACTTTTTGTGATTACTTCTCGAGCAGTAAATCGTCCCTGTTTCCCCACTTATCTAGAAAGCGGTAGAAGTTGCGCCTGGTCAGGCGCATTCGCTCGGCATCGGAGAGGTTGGCATCGGGTAGCTCAGGATGGCAGCGCACAGGAAGATCAGGCGTTATCAAAATACGAGCGCCTGTATCACGCACCGCGAAGCTAAAGTCGATATCCATGTAGTAGGGGAAGCGATACTTTTCATCGAAGAGCCCCACGCCCTTGAGCAGGTCGCGCCTGAAGGCCAGGAATAGTCTATCCATCACTTCGACCTCTGCCTGTTTGCTTTCTGCAAAATGACGCAAGTCTCCGGTACTTAGACCTCGCAGGCCTGTGATGCCAACGCTATCGTCGGCCAGCGTCCTTGCCAGGGGTGCGAACACATCTCCGGTCAGCTCAACTCTGCTGTCGAGCAGGAGAATAAACCTGCCCCTGCTGCGTTTCAGGCCGATGTTACGCGCCTCAGCCTCTCCCACCGTACGCGATGTGCGCAATACGTGGAGATGTTTTACAGAGTCCTGGAGTGCAGCCGTCCAGGGTACGAGTTCGTCCTGCGATGCATTATCGACCAGGATAATCTCTATATTGCTCCTATCCGCAAATTCCAGGATGCTCTGGAGGCAGCGCTGCGTCTGCTCAAAGTTGTTACGCGCCAGTATATTCACGGAAAAGGTGTAGCTATCAGGCTCGTCGAGCAGCGAAGGGAGCTGGCGAAGCGTGCGGTAGACCTCTCCGCCGGCATCGACACTGGGGAGGATTACCAGGTGCGCTCCACGAGGATTATCTTTAATAGCATAACCTGCCTCTTCGATTTCTTTTTTTAATGCATCTGCACGATCGTATTGCCCACGTTTGCGTAATATGTCACGTTCATGGGAGAGTGCCAGGATTTCTGGGGGAATTACATGATGATATGGTAGTGTATTCATAATTTATTATTATCCTTTATGCTTAAAGAAGCCTGGTGTGCTACCAGCCGAGGGCGAGGCCATCACAGCGCGGGTCGGCGGCGCCCTCAAACACGTGCGCGGTAGGGTTGATAACGATGGCTTGAGCGTGGCCCATTGCATCTTCCCACGGCTGCCCAACAATTATACGATGACCCAGCAGGTCAAGTTCTAATGGAACACCGCTGAGGAATCGCTCTTCCAGCAGGACCATCTCGATGGTAGAGCCTCGCACACCTTCATCTACACCACGCTGGCCTGACATTTCTTGCCTCTTGCCCGCCATATCTACATTGTAGCGCATGCTGCGCCAGCGCGGGGCAGCAATGGCCTGCTGCGGGTTCAAGCCAAAATCTATCATTGCAGAGAGTAACTGCACGTGAATCTGCGGCTGTCCATCCCCACCCATTGAGCCCAGCGCCATATAGGGCACGCCATTGCGCAGTACCATTGCAGGGGTCAACGTGTGCATCGTGCGTTTTCCCGGCTGCAGGTAATTCACGTGGCGCGGATCAAGGGAAAAGTACGAGCCACGGTTATGCAGCAATACACCTGTATCACCTGCAATGATGCCGCTGCCAAAGCCGAAAGAGAGGCTCTGGATCAAAGAGACGACATTCCCCTCTTTATCGGCAGTGCAGAGGTACATCGTGTCGCCCTCTTTCTCGAGTCCTCCTGCAAAATAGGGCGTTGCTTTTTTCGGGTCAATGCGCTGGCGCTGTTGTCCGGCATAGTCTTTGCTCAGGAGTTGATCGACCGGTACATTGACAAAGTCCGGGTCCGAAACGTAGCTGTCGCGATCGGCAAAAGCCAGCTTTTTCGCCTCGAGCAAGATGTGCAGGTATGGAGCCGTCTGGTAGCCAAGCGATTTGAGATCATAGCCTTCGATGATGTTCAGCATCTCCAGCGCGGCAATGCCCTGTGTATTTGGCGGAAACTCGTAGACATCGTAGCCGCGATAGTTGGTCGAGATAGGAGTGACCCAATCAGAATGGTGCTGCTGCATATCCTCCATACTCAGAACGCCGCCACAGCGCTGCACGTATTCAGTGATACTCTGGGCCAGTGGGCCGCGATAGAAGGCATCGCGCCCTTCCCTGGCGAGCGTGCGATACGTATGAGCCAGGTCTCGCTGGAGCAGGATGTCACCGGTGCGTGGCGGCTGACCCTGCGGTAGAAACACCTCAACGCTGGTGCTCCAGGGCCGCAGTACATCTCTGGCGGCGCGCTGTATCCAATTGCTGATTTTGGGACTGACCGGCACGCCTTCCCCGGCAAATGCAATGGCAGGAGCAAAGACCGTTTCGGGTGAAAGCCTACCAAAGCGGCCAAGCGCCTCAAACCAACCGTCTACTGCTCCCGGAACAGTTATGGGCAACGGGCCACGCTCAGGAATCTGCCGCATACCTTGCGAGACAAAGTATTCAGGCGTCATGCCCCTTGGAGCGCGACCACTCCCATTGAGCGCGTGCAGTTGCTGTGTTTTCGCCTCCCAGATGAGCATGAACACATCCCCACCTGCCGAACAGGTGGATGGGTAGACGACGGTCATCGCGGCATTGGCAGCAATGGCTGCATCGATGGCATTGCCACCCTGCGTGAGAATCTGGATGCCCGCCTGGGTTGCCAGGTAATGCGCGCAGGCGACCATGCCGTGTGAAGCGAGGGTAGGCTGTTCGGAGAGCATAGCAGGAGACTCCATTTCTAATGTATGCGGCACCGAATAGTGTATGGATATTGTACCTATTATAGCATAAGGCAGGCTACACTTTTTTCTGCTGCTGCTCTGCCAGTTCCTTCACGCGCTGGACGGCCTGGCGGTGGCAAATGACCGTTGTATCATCCATTTCAACCACCACAACATCCTCCAGTCCAATGGTGAAAACCCGGCGTGCGGTGCCGTTATACACGAAGATATTCTGGCTTCCTAACCCCTCGTGATGTCCAACGGTTCTTATCCCCTGCTCATCAGAGGGGAAGAGCGATCCGTACTGTTCCCAGCTGCCTACATCGCTCCAACCGATTTCGACCGGGATAACGACCAGGTTCTTTGTTTTCTCCAGAACGCCGTAATCAATGGAGATAGTGGGGAACGCTGGCCAGAGTTCATCCAGGACCGCTTGCTCCCCCGGCGTTCCCGTAACAGCGGCAATCATAGCGAGCTTTTCAGCCACCCCGGGCAGGTGAGCGTGTAGTTCCGCCAGGATGGTCTTCACCTTCCAGACAAACATGCTGCTGTTCCATACATAATGACCATCCTTCAGGTAGCACTGCGCCGTCGCCAGGTCGGGCTTTTCCACAAAACGCTCCGCTCTGTACGCTTTCAGTCCATATCCTTCACTGACCTGTCCGGCAAAGCGAATGTAGCCATAGCCGGTCTCGGGGGCGGCCGGCGTGATACCAAGCGTAACCAGGTAGCCCTCTCCGGCCAGCTTATAGGCGAGTCGCAAGGCATCATTGAAGACCGGAATATTGGTGATGTAGTGATCGGCGGCCAGCGACGTCATGATTGCTTCCGGGTCCTGGCGAGCGATGGTCGCGGCGGCCCAACCGATGGCGGGCGCTGTATTGCGTCCCACTGGCTCGCCCAGGATATGTGACGCTGGTAATGAAGGCAGGTGCTCGCGCACCAGCCCGGTCATAGCGCGGCCCGTCACGACCCAGGCATGTTCGGGTGTGACCAGGGGCGTAACGCGGAATAACGATTCTTGAATCAAGCTTCTGCCATTGGGCAGGGGTAGAAATTGCTTGGGAAAACTCGGCGTACTGAGAGGCCATAAGCGAGTGCCGCTGCCACCTGCCAGGATAACCGCGTGTAAATGTTCCATAGTTATACCTCGTATTATGTTTTTACGGGAAGGGAATAATTCTTTATATGTGATATGCAAGGATTGTATCGGGGTTTGGAGGTTGTGTCAAATGTTGCTTAGGATCGACTCTCCATACTTTAGAAAGAAAGTAGCCCCAACCACAATCGTCAAAATCCACCACCTGCACTTTCTTTTTATGGAAGAGGCAATTGCCAAGTATGAAGTCAGCATGAATCACCCCAAAGGATTGCGACCTCGCGGCACCTGTGGGAAGTACCCGGGTACTAGCCAGATCATATTGATTATGATATGCTTGACGGGCAATGTTATTATCCAGGTATGTCACCAGGAAGATACGACAGCCGTCTCAAGAAGAAACACAGGACGCAGCAAGTATTTTATTGACGTGTAGAGACAGATAGTGGGAAACGAAGAACAACAAGGACCTCCACCACAACAGTCAAATCAACAACCCTACTACGGATGGCAATACGACCAGGATAATATGCCGCCGCAGGCGCCTGCTCCTCCCCAACAACCTGTCTCCTATCCACCTCAACAGAGCCAGCAGCAACCGCCACAGGCGCCTGGATGGCAACAACAGCAAAGGCAGCCAGGCCCGCAGCAGCAAATGCCCGATATGGGAGTAGGCGGCTCACTGGGCTACACGCAGGGGATGGATTACCATTACTACGATGCGCCACAGCCATCGCAATCCCTGCCGCAATTGCGCCAGGCACGCCTGGCGCAATTGCGCGAAGAGCGGCTGCGCCGCCAGCAGCGCCGCCTGGGACAGGATTTCACGACTACTATCTGGCGCAAGGTAGCCAGGCAGGGCCAGGGTGGAGGACAGGCGCGTCCACCGGTGCCGCAGCAAATGCCGCCCGGGTCCTGGGGACCGAATGCACAGCCTTCGATGCGATCCGGAGCTGCCGTGCCGCCCATGCCACCAGGCCCACCTGCGCAGATATCACCAACCATGCAAGCATCACAAAACGAGGCAGTTCCCACGCAGTCAGGCAAGTCGCCACTCATTATGCGGCCTGGTCCATCTCCACTGGCCGGCCCAGGTGGCAGCCTCGCACAGGCCATAGCAGAGCCCGCCCAGGACACGGGTATGATACAGCGGGTACGTATTGGCCAGGCCAGCATGATTCTCATGGGCTCCTTTATAGCGAGCCGCGTGCTCGGCCTGCTGCGTAACTCTATGTTTGCCTTCGTGTTCGGGGCAACTCACATCTCGGATGCCTATGTGCAGGCATTTTTCATTCCAGATACCATCTTTAACATCGTGGCGGGTGGAGCACTCAGTTCTGCCTTCATCCCCGTCTTCGTTAAATACATGGTCAACGAGAAGGACGAGAAGACAGCCTGGCATGTCGCCAGTTCTGCACTCAATCTTGCTATCGCTATTATGATCGCACTGGCGCTCATTGTGATCATCTTCGCCGGGCAGATCGTACCACTCTACAACCCGGGCGCATCTGCCGCTCAGATTAGCCTGACCATCGCGCTGACACGTATTATGCTTTTACAGGCCATCGCGCTGGGCGCCGGAGTTATTGTCACTTCGGTGCTGCAGGCGCGGCAAAACTTTCTGCTCTTTGCTGTAGGCACCGTTCTGTACAACGTTGGCCTGATCATAGGACTACTGCCCGGTATATACCTGGCTTTGCACGGCCAGCGCAACGATATCATCGCCGTCTACGCCGCGACCTTTGGCGTCGTGCTTGGCGCGATCCTCCAGGTGGGCATACAGATCCCGGGTCTTTTCGCGGCCGGGATGCGCTACAGCTTTGTTTTCGATTGGCGCCACCCCGGAGTCATCCAGATCGGACGGCAGATGCTGCCGCGCATTTTTAACGCGGCCATGCTCTCCACGACCACCTTCGTTGATCGCTATCTCCTGTCATTCCTGGGCGCGGTCATGGCCGCAGGCGCCGTGGCCGGCCTGATTACCGAGTATTACCAGGCATTTCAGATATTGATGCTGCCACTGGGTGTCTTTGGGATGGCCGTCTCTACGGCCGCCTTCCCAACTATAGCCGAATACGTGGCCAGGAATCGCATGGAGCGAGTTCGCAGCATCATCATGGAAACCCTGCGCGGCATTCTGTTTATGTCGATCCCTTCCAGTGTTGGCCTGATTGTGTTGAGCCTGCCCATCATCCAGGTATTGCTTGAACATGGCCGCTATAACCTGGAGGGAGCACAGAACGCAGCTCTCACCCTGACATTTTTCGCCGTCGGCCTGGCAGGGCACGCCGCGGTTGAGATTCTGACACGCTCATTCTACGCCCTGCGCGACAGCAAAACGCCGGTCACCATCAGCGTTCTCCAGTTCATCCTGAAGATCGCCCTCAGCCTGATACTGATTAATGCTGCCTTCTGGGGTCCTCGATGGGGTATGGCAGGGCTGGCGCTCTCCACCTCCATTGCCGCGCTGGTTGAAGCTGCCACCCTACTCCTGGTTCTCAATCAACGCCTCGAAGGCCTGCAATTGCGCGATCTCGGACAATTCACCGGACGCGTCCTGCTGGCCGCGCTGGGGATGGGACTCGCGGTGTTCGTCGTTCGCTTACTACTTGATGCAGTTCTCGTCACTACCGATCCCAGGCAAGCGTTGGGAGTGCTGGGCACCATTGCCGCTACTTTTAAGCTTTTGATAGAAATGGGCGTGGGTCTCTTCGTCTACATCCGGCTGGCACGCCTGCTGCGCATCGAGGAAAGAAACATGGGACCCGTCAAACGCCTCCTCGATCGCTTCAGACTTTCATGGCTATAGGAAGTCGCTGTGGCGTATCGTTTTACCCGGGAGCGGAACTGCAATTGTTCTGATCTCCTGGCATAAAAAAACAGGAACGCGCTTCTCGATACGTTCCTGTTTTTAGTAAGGCCCCTATTGGCTCTCAATTTCATTATATAGCCTTGCGCAAACGAGAAGTATCGATCTTGTTTGAAAAAACTGCGCACTTTAACGTCTATATAAGCAAAAGGGCTATTTACTACGAGAGTAGCCAGTGTAAGCGAGGAGATACATCTATGGGCATCAGGCTCATCACTGGGCTGGGGCTCATCATCCTGGGTGGAATCATCGGCAGCCTTATCCCTATCGGTACCGGTAGTGGCACCATTATCGGCTGCATCATTGGCACTGTGGGCTTCTGCTACCTGGTCAGCCGCTCACGAGGTAGCAAAAATAGATTCTGGCCCTTCTCCAGCGGGCAGAACGAACGGCAACAACTTACCCCGGATATCAGCCAGAAGGATATAGAAAACGTCACCCTGGCCGCACGAGAAGCGCGTATTTATAACGAGATTTACCACGACCCACGTAACCCTTAGCGACAAAACAATCCGACTCTATTCCCGTTTATCCGCCTTCAACGGGGGCACATCCTTCATGCCGGGTACTTTGAACACCAGGCGCACAGCGCCAAATTGCACAACATCACCATGCTGCAGCATCTCGGGCTTCAGAGGAACGAGTGTCAACTCACCCAGGTGCGTCTTGTTGCGGCTTTTCAGGTCCTCAATATAGAAGAAGGTTTCCGCGTAGCGAATACGCGCATGCTGGCGGGACACAGTCATCTTCGGGTCAAGGGCGGTAAGGTCAATGTCCGGCCTGAGGCCGCGC
>Ga0137384_10001298_pt1 | contig 19736 bp, 21 predicted proteins | sample SagtaG_2_FD_104922 | JGI IMG/M metagenome (GOLD analysis project Ga0137384, IMG submission 104922) | Vadose zone soil microbial communities from Sagehorn Ranch, Mendocino, California, USA - Sage2_R_60_16 metaG | ecosystem: Environmental > Terrestrial > Soil > Vadose zone | place: USA... | reverse complement strand
CGGGCTTCGGTTCTCAGGCGCCGTAGGCCGGCAGAATCGCTCCGCTCACCGGCGCCGCGGCATCGCTGACAAGGAAAGCGATCACGGCGGCGATCGCTTCCGGCGCGACAGCGTGGGCCATCACCTCGTCCGGGAGCGCCGCCCGGTTCGTGGCGGTATCCATCAACTGCGGCGCGACCGCGTTCACCCGGATTCCGCGCGGGCGCAGCTCGACATCCAGGATCCGGGTCAGGTGGACCAGGGCGGCCTTGCTCACGCTGTAGGCTGCCATGCCGCCGGACGCCTCGATCGCCGGCCGGGCGGCTACGTGCACGATGGCGCCTGAGCCCAGCTGCGTCATGTGCGGAGCTACCGCCTGGGTCATCCACAGCGCGGGTCCCAGGTTGACATCGATCATGAGCTGCAGCGTCTCGGGTGTCGTGCTGAGCGCGTCTCCCTGCCGGAATGCCCCGATGGTATTCACCAGGACGGCCGGAGGCCCGATCTCGCGGGCGAGCCGGTCGACAAGCGGCGTCGCCGTCGCGGGATCGGTGGTGTCGGCTACCTCGCTCCGGATGCTGCCGGGCAGTTCCCGCAGCGCGTCCTGAGTCCGGTCGACAGCCACCACCGTGAGGCCACTGTCGGCGAGGGTCGCTGCTGTGGCGCGCCCGAGCGCGCCCCCCGCTCCGATCACGACCGCCACGTGGGTGCTCATGATGCCTACCTCCTGACTGCCGTTGGCGTGGAGCCGAATGACTACGAGCGAACCTGCCCGACCGTAGGGCCGGACACGGTGAGCTGATGTCACCTGGTTCTGGTGATTTCGTTCCGGCGTCTCCCGGATCACCTCCGGGTGGTCATGCTGAGTGCCCTGCCTGGACCGCATGATGTTCGCGACATTCGCGCTCGAGGCGATACCGCGCCACGAGACCGCTCACGCGGCACTGCTGGCCGACATCCTGGACTTTCATACGCGGCTTGTCCATGCCGCCCAGCGAGCAATCTCTGTCGCCGCGGGTGGAGCCACTCAGCCCGAGCGAGCCCAGAGTGCTGTGATTCCTGCCGGCCAATCTCTCCCGGCCCGAGATCGCCAGCGAGCTGTCCGTCTAGGTCAACACCGTGAACACCCATATCCGCAACATCTACGCCAAGTTCCAGGCCCAGGATCACTTCTCGGCGGTCCCGCGCGTCCGCGAGCTGCGGTTGCTCTTGGCGGCCGCTGCCAGCTAGCACCGTGGTCACTAGATCCTGGCGATGCGGGCTCACCTATCTAGGCAGGACCATCGCCGCATGGAGCCACGCCGTCATGTTCTGGGACCTGTAACTGTGTTCCGCATCGGCTTCGGCGCGATGCAGCTGCCCGGTCCGGGTGTGTTCGGCCCGCCGCGAGATCGTGATGCGGCCATCGCGGTCTTGCGGCGCGCGGCCGACCTCGGCGTCGATCACATCGACACTGCCCACTTCTACGGCCCCGAAGTCGCCAATGAGCTCATCCGGGCGGCCCTGCACCCCTACCCCGACGACCTTGCCCTGGTCAGCAAGGTGGGCGCGCAACGGGACGCATCGGGCGGGGTGCTCCGGTACGACCGGCCGGCCCAGCTCAGGCAGGGGATCGAGGATAACCTTCGCAGCCTGGCGGTCGATCACCTCGCCGTCGTGAACCTGCGCCTGATGGACGATGCCAAGCCTGACCAGCGGTTCGAAGACCAGCTGGCCGCGATGGTGAAAGCGCGCGACGACGGGCTGATCGGCGGCATCGGCCTCAGCAATGTCTCCCTAGATCACCTTCGCTACGCGCTTGCGATCACCGACATTGCATGCGTGCAGAACCTGATGAACCTCTCGAACCGGCGCTCCATGCCGATACTCGAGGAGTGCCACGCCCGCGGCATCGCCTTCGTGCCTTTCTTCCCGCTCGGTTCGGGATTCTCCCGCGGCAATCCGGTGCTGGTTAGCACGCAGGTCGTAGATACCGCTGCGCGCCTGGGCTGCACTCCGGCCCAGGTGGCACTCGCATGGCTGCTTGATCTACGGCCAGAGGTACTCCTGATCCCCGGCACGTCCTCTATGTATCACCTCGAAGACAACATGTCTGCCGCGGACATCGAACTGGACGCAGAAGCCCGCAAGTTGCTGGCCTGATGAGAACGATCGGTTAGGCGATCGCCTCGTCCCGAACTGAGCACTCACGCTGTCAGACCGGCAGGAGGGCTTCATAGGCTGCAAGAGCGTCGTCAACCGCTGCCGGATACGGGTGCTCGGGGGTGAGCCGGTAGTCGACGGAGATGACCTCGGCGCGCGTCCGCCGGCCGACCTGCGAGGCCAGGTCAGCGGCGAACGCAAGGAGATTGGTATGTCGTCGGCGCGGTGGTACCGCTCGCCAAGGAAGGTGTCGGTCCGCGCTGCCGCGGTGACGATCTCGCCGAGGATGGCGGCGAGCCAGGGGTTGCCCTTGCCGGTGGGGCTGGGTTTGGCCTTGCCCGCGGAGCTGCGGTCGACGGGGGCGAACCTGGCCCAGGAGGCCAGGTGCCCGGCGGTGGGGAAGCGGGTCATACCGAGGCCGAGCTCGGCGATGAGCTCCTGGGCGGAGATCTCCGCGACGCCGGTGATCTCGTCCAGCTGCCCGACCGCACACGGACGGCCCAGATCACCAGAACCAGGTGACGGCCGCTCACCTTGATGGTCACTACCGTCGGACGCGTCCGGTCCGCCACGAGACGGTGCCGCAAGGAGGCAACTATGACATCGCCGGTCCCAGGCACGCCCGGCAAACCAATCTTGCCGGATTACGCGCCGGTTCCGCGGGCCTCGCTCGGCCCGGCTGTCAACGATCAGGGTTACTACGTCGGAAGGGTGGAGCGAAACCTGTACTGGGTCACCGACGGCGACTATCACTCGGCGTTCCTGGCCACCCCGGACGGCGTGGTGCTGTTCGACGCGCCCCGTCCATCGGCCACAATCTGCAGCGGGCCGTGAATGATATCGCCGCGGCCGAGGGGGTGACCAGTACGGTGACCCACCTGGTCTACTCACACCACCACTCCGACCACGCCGGCGCGTCCTCGCTGTTCGGCACCAACGTGGTCCGCATCGGGCATGAGGAGACCTGGCGGCTCCTGCTGCGGGATAACGACCCAGCCAAGCCAGCGCCGGAAGAGACCTTCGCCGACCACCGCACCCTGGAGATCGGCGGTGAGCGCATAGAGCTGGCGTGGCACGGCGCCAACCACTCGCCGGACAACATCTACATTCACTTCCCTGACCACGACACCCTCATGCTCGTCGACATCGTGCTCTCCGGCTGGGCGCCCTTCTACGGCATCAATCTGATCGCCTGGCGCGATGCCCGAAACCTGGAGGCCACCACAGGAAGGCTCGTGTTGAAGTCATGGCTACTGCACTAGATCCGCTGCATGGACGAATTGCGGTCGTCACCGGCGGCGCGGGCGCGATCGGAACCGCCATCACCAGAGCATTGGACGCCACCGGTCACCGTACTGTCATCTTCGACCGTGACGCGGACATTGACTGCGACCTGGCGTCTGAGGCGTCAACCCGGGCCGCCGCAGCCACGCTGCTCGAGCGATACGGGCGCTGCGACGTGTTCGTCCACTGCGCCGCAGCGTTCGACCAGGTGACCCTCACCGACGCAAACGCTGCGACCTGGCGCCATGTCCAGGCCGTCAACGTCGAATCGGCGCTGTGGCTCGCCCAGGCCTTCACCCCCGGAATGGCGGAACGGCACTTCGGCCGCATCGTGTTCATCACCTCCGATACCTTCTGGGCCCCGCCAGCCCCGGCGCTACTCGCCTACATCGCCAGCAAAGGCGCGCTGCTCGGGGTTATGCGCACATTGGCCGTCACCCTTGGCGCCAACGGCATCGCCGTGTCGGCGGTAGCACCAGGCCTAACCGACACACCGGCTTCCCGCGTCGTCAACACCGACAAGCAGTTCGACGAAACAGTCGACCGGCAGGCGCTCAAGCGGCGGCTCACACCTGACGACGCCGCAGCTGCCGTCGCCTACCTGGCCTCCGACATGGCGGCGGCGATGACCGGCCAGGTTCTGTGCGCCGACGGCGGCCTCATCATGAGATAGCTCGAACAGTTCCAGCTCCGCTCGGCCACGGCATGCGAGCAGGGCGGTATGGCGCCAGCGCGGCCAGCAGGGTGGGCGTGCGTAGCAGCCGCGGTGGACGACGCCGTCGATGGGATCGCGCCGACGGCGCGTGAATGAGAGCTGAGCAGAACCGAGGTTTCGCGCGCCGTTGACAGTACGTACGCTGGCCTGGTGGCTCGGGCAACTCCCCGGGCTGATTGACCGGGATGATCTTCTCGCTGCCCTGGATCGCGCCGCGGCGGGGAAGGTGACGATCATCACGGCTCCGGCCGGCAGCAGGAAGACGTCGCTGCTGCGCGTCTGGGCTGACCGTCGGGGTCAGCGGTGCCGGCTCGCCGTGCTGCAGGTGCAACGCGATCAGCAAGACGCCCAGCAGTTCTGGCTTGCCCTGCGTCGCACGCCGGGCACAGGATCCGGACAGCAGTCAGCGTGGCCACGCCATCTGTCTCGTTGTAGGACCACAACGTCGCACACCATGTACTTGCCGCCCGGCGTGACCTCCCCGCAGGCGCTGCACGTGTCATCGGCAGCTGCGAGGGCGGCCGAACGGATGTCGCGCCAGGCCTTGGACTTGCGTCCGAGCAGGCTCGCTGCCGAGACGTTCCACAAAGGCTCTGGATCAGCTCAGGTTCGAGGTTTATTGCTGCCCCCTCCCGCTCGCCACAATCGCAAAGTCAACGCCATGAGAACGCCGAGCAGCGTACGGCGTCCAACTCATCCAGCAACCCGTGGACCGTGATTTGCTCATGCCGTTGCATGGCATGCAAGAGGCCAGGGGTTCGAGTCCTCTTAGCTCCACGTTTCCGCAGGTCAAAGGCTGTTTATGCTGATCTTGACCGCTTGCTATTCGTGCAAGAGGTCATGTTATCTGGCGAGTTAGCATGATCTGGTGTTCTCGCAGGTCAGCGTGCTGTTATGTCGCTGATCGGGCATAGCGGCTGTGGCTGGGACCTGCCGGGAGCCAGGTGGGGAGCCAGCAGGCTGATTCAAGTCCTGCCGAGGGCAGCAGATGGACGTCCGGGGTTGCCCGCAAAGGCTTCGCCGCCACGCTGAGTGGATACCGCGGCGAGCATCACAGTCGGCGACCAGCGCCAGATCGCCGAATCGGAACGCCTCTCGGCGTTCGGGCCTCAGCACCGCGGCGAGTACAGATCCTCCAGTTCGGGGCGGCCTCGGCCACGTCGGGCGAACGGCTGTTTGGCCGTGCCCGATCGCCGATTTTTTGGCTTCGTGCTCCCTTTGTCAATGATCGTAGGCACCCGGTTGGCGGCGAGCTTCAGATGCCGCCGTGAGCACCGCGGTCGAGATTGTCGGGTTGGTCGTCACCCCGGACACGTGCCCCTGTCACGCAACAGTGCGGCGAGGCTCCGCCGGTCAGCGGTTACCGGCCGCAGGAGGCAGGCACCCCGTTGAGGAGGGTGCCGAACTGCGCACCGTAGTGGTAACCGGCACTGGCCACTTGGCATCGCAAAGTCAACGCGACGTGCGAGGAGGGGGGAACTGCGCCCGCAGGCCGTAAGCGCCGCTTTCCGTGATCGCCCTGCTCCCGGCATGTGCCCGGCCAGGCTCGCGCCGTGTCGCCGTGGGCGCGTTCTGATACGTGGGTCGCGATGGGCCACGAGCCGCGCTGCCCCTCGGTGAAGCCGGCGTGCACCCAGCCTGGAGCCCGCCCGGCGCGCGCACATTCCGGCACTGTCTCCGGAATTGTCCTCTTGACACGGACCGCTTCCGGACCTATGTTGCCATGAAACCCTGTTCCATAATACCGAACAGGATTCAGGATCTATTTTTTTCCGTCTCACTGAGGGAGGTGAGGAGCCCGCCGACTCCCGCCCCAGCGAGACAGCCGACGGGCGAACCGCATGGCAGCAGCACCCACGACCCCGCAGAAGCTCCTTGCGGAGGTGATCGGCACCGCCTGCCTGGTCTACATCGGGGCCGGCGCGGCCGCCGCGACCGGAGTAATCGCGGCAGGCACCAAGGTCCCGTTCTCGATGGCCCAGCTTGGCATGATCTCGTTCGCGTTCATGTTCGCCGTCGTCGGCGTCGTCTATGCGATCGGGCACATCTCCGGCGGCCACATCAACCCCGCGGTCACGGTCGGGCTGGCGGCGAGCGGCAAGTTCCCCTGGCGGGAGGTACCCGGCTACGTGACCGCCCAGGTGGCCGGCGCGCTGATCGGCGCGCTCGGGTACTTCGTGACCCTGGGCAAGGCGGCCGCGGTTGCCGCGGGCGGCGGCGTCACCGCGTACAACCCGGCAACAATGGGATTTGGCCGGGGAACGCTGATCGAGGGGATCGGCACGGCCATCTTGGTCTTCGTCGTCTTCGGCGTCATCGATCACCGCGCGGTGCCCGGCTGGGCGCCGATGGCCATCGGTTCCGCGGTTTTCGCGATCATCATCATCCTGGGACCGGCTACCGGGGCGGCCATCAACCCGGCCCGCTACCTCGGCGCCATGGTCTGGCAGAGCGCGTTCGGCGGCACCGTGCACTGGTCGCAGGCACCGGCCTACCTCATCGGAGAGCTCGCGGGCGGAGTGCTCGGCGGGCTTGCCTACATTGCCCTGTCGCGCACCCGCACGGCCGGTGCCAGCCTTGCGCCGACGGACCCCGACGAATCGTCGGCTCCCAGACCCAGCACTGACAAGATCTCGGAAGGCACGTCATGAAGAAGCTCATCAACTCCGCCGAAACTGTCGTAACCGACGCACTGGCCGGCGTGGCCGCCGCGCATCCCTCGCTCGCCGTGGACATCGAGAACAAGGTGATAACGAGGTCCGGCGGGCCGACGGTCGGCAAGGTGGGCCTGGTGTCGGGCGGCGGGTCCGGCCACGAGCCGCTGCACGGCGGCTTCGTCGGCTACGGGATGCTGGACGCCGCATGCCCGGGCGAGGTCTTTACCTCACCCGTGCCCGACCAGATGCTCGCCGCCACCAAGGCGGTCAACGGCGGAGCCGGCGTGCTGCACGTGGTGAAGAACTACACCGGGGACGTGCTCAACTTCCAGATGGCCGCCGAGCTCGCGGAGGATGAGGGCATCGAGGTCGTGCCCGTGGTGGTCAATGACGACGTCGCCGTGCAGGACTCGCTGTACACCGCCGGGCGGCGCGGCACCGGCGCGACCGTCTTCGTGGAGAAGATCGCCGGGGCGCACGCGGAGCGTGCCGCGCCGCTGAGCGACGTCGCGGCGGTTGCGAGGGAGGTCAACGAGCGCAGCAGGTCCTTCGGCGTGGCGCTGACCTCGTGCACTGTCCCGGCGGCCGGCAAGCCCACATTCGAGCTTGGCGACCGCGAGATCGAGCTCGGCATCGGCATCCACGGCGAACCCGGCCGCACCCGCGCGCCGCTGGTGACGGCGCGGGAGATCACCTCGGCGGCAATGGACGCGATCGGTGCCGACATGCCGCTGACCGGTGATCTGCTCGTCATGGTCAACGGCATGGGCGGGACTCCGCTCATCGAGCTGTACATCGTCTACAACGAGGTACACCGCTACCTGGCCGGCCAGGGCGCCCGGGTCACCAGGAACCTGGTGGGCAACTACATCACCAGCCTGGAGATGCAGGGATTCTCCGTGACCGTGTGCAGTCTCACCGAGACGCTGACCGATCTGTGGGACGCAGCAGTGGACACGCCTGCCCTGCGGTGGGGACGGTAGAACTCCACAATCGTCCAGGATCGCAAGGAGCGCACATGGACGCCGGATTCTTCCGTGCCTGGGTAGCGGAGATAGCAGCGGTCGTCGAAACCCAGCGCGACCACCTCACCCAGCTCGATTCGGCGATCGGCGATGCCGATCATGGCATCAACCTGGCCCGTGGCTTCGGCGCCGTGCAGGCGGCGCTCGCGCAGGCCAGCACGCCGACTCCCGGCTCGGTGCTGATGCTCACCGGCTCGACGCTGATCTCGAAGGTGGGGGGCGCGTCCGGCCCGCTGTACGGGACGGCGTTCCGGCAGGCGGGCAAGGCGCTGGGAGACGTGCCCGAGGTGGACCTTGCCGCCCTGGCGGGCGCGCTGGAAGCGGCCCTGTCCGGAGTCCAGAAACTCGGCGCGGCGCGCGAAGGCGACAAGACGATGGTGGACGCGCTCGCCCCGGCCGCGAGCGTGCTCAGCAAGGCCGTCGCGGAGGGGGCATCGCTGGCCGACGCCCTCGCCGCGCTCGCCGAAGCCGCCGACGCAGGAGCGCAGGCCACGATCCCGATGCAGGCACTCAAGGGCCGGGCCAGCTACCTCGGCCCGCGCAGCGTCGGCCATGAGGACCCGGGCGCGGTCTCGACCGCGCTGATCATGCACGCGCTGCGCGACGTCGCCGTGCGGCAGGCCCGATGAGCCCGTCCATGCGGTTCAGCGGCCTGCCCGTCTCGGAGGGCATGGCCACGGGCAGGCTTCACATCGCCAACCTGGACACAGCAATCAGCGCCACGCCCGAGCAGGTCAGGGCCGCGTTCGCCGCAGTGTCCGCGCAGCGGTCCGCTCTCGCCCGCCGGCTGCGCGGCGCCGGACGCGATGAGGAAGCAGCCATCATCGACGTCGGGGCGCTGATCGCCGCCGACACCGCCCTGGTCGACCCCGCCGTGGCGGCGGTGCGCGGCGGGATCGACGCCGCCACGGCGGTCCGGCAGGCGGCGGAGGCACAGGCCGCGGTGATCGAGGCCCTGGCCACCGCCGAGCTGGCCGAGCGGGCCGGCGACGTCCGCCAGGTCGCGGATGCCGTCCTTGAGCACCTCAGCAGCGCAGGCGCGGCGCCGCGTCCGGCTGGCGACTTCATCCTCGTGCGCCGCGAGATAAGCCCAGGCGACCTGATCGAGCTTGCCGAGGCGGGACTAGCCGGCGCGGTTTCGCTGGCGGGTGGCGCGAGCTCGCACGCGGCCATCGTCGCGCGGGGCCTTGGCGTGCCGATGGTAACCGGCGTGGATGAGGCGGTACTCGCGGCGCCCGAGGGGCAGCAGGCCATCCTCGACGCCGATGCTGGGGAGCTGATCGTCGGACCGGCCGCGGCCGACCTCGCCGCAGCCGCACACGGCAACGGCGCGGGCCAGCCGCAGGCTCAGGCCGGCGGGCCGGCCAGCACGGCCGACGGACGGAAGATAGCCGTCCAGTGCAACGTCGCCTCTGCGGCCGAGACCAGGCGCGGGCTTGCCACGGGCGCCGAGGGGGTGGGCCTGCTCCGCACCGAGATCCCCTACACCGGGGCGCTGGCCTGGCCGACGCTGCCCGAGCACCGGGCACAGCTGGCACCGATACTTGACCTGCTCGCAGGCAAACCTGCCACGGTCCGGCTGCTCGATTTCTCCGGGGACAAGATCCCGCCGTTCCTCGGCGGCGGACGGCAGCCCGGGCCCGCCAGCCCGGCCGGCGCCACGCCCGGGGGCACTGCCGCGCCCGACGGCGCCACGCCAGCCGGCGAAGCAGCCGCCGAGACCGCTGCCCTCGGCCCGGCTCCTGGCCTGGCCGCGCTGCTCGCGCACCGCACCGCCCTGCCCGATCAGCTGCGTGCCATACTGGAGGCCGGCCGCCGCACCAGGCTCTCGATCCTGATTCCCATGGTCAGCTCGCTCGGCGAGGTGACGCAGGTCCGGGACGCGCTCGCGCAAGCCGCCAGCGCGACCGGGGCCAGCCTGCCGCGACTAGGGATCATGGTGGAGCTGCGGTCCACCGCCGCGGCGGCCCAGGCCTTCGCGGCGGCGGTCGACTTCTTCTCGATCGGCACCAATGACCTGACCGGTCAGGTGCTCGGCCTGGACCGGCGGGATCCGGCGGCGACGCCAGCCCTCGCCGCGCATCCGCGGGTGCTGGCCCTGATCGCGCATGTCGCTGGCGCCGGGCGGCTGGCTGGCATCCCGGTGTCGGTCTGCGGCGACTCGGCCGCCGATCCGCTGGTGCTGCCGCTGCTCGTCGGCCTCGGCGTGAACACGCTGAGTGTCCCGGCCGCGCACGTGCCGCGAGTCAGGTCGCTGCTGGCGGACCTGGACTTCCCGGCGTGCGCGGCGCTGGCCGCCGAGGCGCTGCGCGCCTCGACTGTCGAAGAGGTGTGGAAGCTGGTGCAGGCCCGATGAGCTCAGCTGAGCGCGGACAGTACCGTGCCGCTGCGCCCTGCGCCAAGGTCCCTGGACACCGAGCGGGCGGACTCGACCACGGCGCGGGCGAGTTCTTCCCTGGCCGGCGGGGCCAGCAGCCGCTCGGCAGGACCGACCACGCCGATCGATCCGGCGACCCGGCCCTCCCGGTTGACGATCGGCGCGGCGACTCCCGCGTCGCCGACGGTGGCCTCCTGATCCTCCACCGCGTACCCCTGTCTGCGCACCTGGGCCAGCGCACGGCCGAGCGCGGCTCTCGTCGTCTTGGTCCGGCCGGTCAGCGACTCCAGGTCGCCGGACATGGCATGCGCGGCCGCCGCGGCGGGCAGGTTCGCGACGATCGCATGCCCGAGCGCGCAGGCATGCCACGGGATGGCAGCGCCCACCTCGAGGATCTGCACCGTGTTGTCGGGCCGGAACACGTGGTGCAGCACGATCACCCGCGATCCGGACAGGGTCGCCACCCAGACCGCCTCGTCCGCGCGCTGGGACAGGGCCTCCGCCCATCGCAGCGAGCGGGCGCGCAGCTCGGAGCCGTCCAGGTAGGCGTTGCCGAGCTGGAGCACGCCAGGACCAAGGCTGTACTTGCCGGTATCCGCATCCTGCGCGACGAGATCGTGCTTCTCCAGCGTGCGCAGCAGCCCGTAGACGGTCGGCTTGGCCAGCCCGACCCGCTCGGCAATCTCAGTCACGCCCAGGCGCGGCGTCCCGGAACCGAGCGCACCGAGAATCGCGGCCGCGCGCTCCACAGACTGGATCATGGAAACCTTTCGGTGATGTCGAACAGTATTCAGGATAGGTCATGAGCGACGAAGCGAAGGTAGGGATTGTCCTCGTCTCGCACAGCGCCGCGCTAGCCGAGGGTACTGCCGAGATCGCCGGGCAGATCGGCGGCGGGACGGTCGTGATAGCCACCGCAGGCGGGACCGAGGACGGCGGCATCGGGACCAGCATCGCCAAGGTCGCGCGCGCGCTCCGGCTCGCCGACGCCGGGGCCGGCGTGGTCATCCTGCCTGACCTCGGCAGCTCGGTGCTGACGATCCGCGCGCTGCTGTCCGAGTCGGAGAATCTGCCCGAGCCGCTCGCCGTCGCCGATGCTCCGTTCGTGGAGGGCACGGTCGCGGCGGCGGTCGCCGCGGCGACGGGCGGAGATATCAAGGCAGTGCTCAGTGCGGCCGAGGAGGCACGTCATGCCAGAAAGCTGTGAGGCTGCGGTCACGCTGGCCGGCGACCTGCACGCCCGCCCGGCCGGGTCACTGGCGATGGCGGCCGCGAAGTTCGCATCCGCCGTCGAGCTGACCGTGGGCGCCAGCAAGGCCGACGCCAGGAGCGTGCTCGCCGTCATGGGACTTGGCGCGACCAGCGGCCAGCAGGTCACCGTCCGCGCCGCGGGACCGGACGCCAGACAGGCCGTCACCACCATGATCGATATTCTCGCCGACACGACCAGGGTCGGCGGCTAGGCACTGACGCCTGCCGCAGCATGCAGCCGCCCCCGCCGCCTGCGCAACGATTGGCGCGCGCTGGCCGTTAGGCAATGTCAGTAACCGGTTCCTGGTCGCCGGCCAGCAGCGCGGCGACGGCACGTACATGCTTACGCACGCCCGGACGGAGACTGCATGACGCACGCACGCCTGGCCCTCGGTGCCCTGCTCGGTACGGCCCTGCTCGGCACGGGCGCCCTCGCTGCCTGCGCCTCGGCCCCGCCGCCGGCTCGTCCGGCCAGCCGGGCGTCCGCCGCCGCAACCGGCGGCGGGCCGACGGCCTCGGCGACCGCCACGAAGCCGCCCGCCAGGCCAAGAGCGGTCCTCCGCCACATTCGGATGCCGGACGGTAACAGGGTGACGCTGGCGCTATTCCGCGGCCCGGTGCGTTACGTTCTGCACAGCGGCAGCCAGGACCCCGGGACCGCGGCACCGCGGTGGTCCACGCCGGGCCGAGCGTCCCCCGGCGGCAGCGCCACCGGCTGCTCGCCGCCTTCAACGGCGGGTTCAAGCTGTCGGCAGGTGCTGGCGGGTACGAGCAGGAGGGTCATGTCATCAGCCGGCTGCGGCGCGGGCTGGCAAGCCTGGTTATCGACCGGTCAGGGCAGGCCAGCATCGGCGTCTGGGGCAAGGGCCTGCCCCGGCCGGGTGAGGCCGTGTTCAGCGTCCGGCAGAACCTGACGCCGCTGGTCGCCCGCGGGCGGATCCGGCCGGCCGCCCGGCACTGGGCGCGGTGGGGAGCCACCATCACCGGCGGCGAATTCGTCGCCCGCAGTGCCGTTGGCGAGAATTCCGCGGGCAATCTCATCTACGCCGGTAGCATGTCCGCGTCCCCGGCCGATCTGGCCGGCGCGCTCGTCCGCGCCGGGGCACGGGTGGCGATGGAACTCGACATCAACCCAGAGTGGGTGCAGCTTGACACCGCGAGGAAGGCGGGCGGGCGCCTGCGGGCCGCCATCCCCGGTCAGGTCCGCCCGGCTAACCAGTATCTGGCCGGATGGAGACGTGACTTTTTCGCCGTGGTCGCCGCGCCGTAGCCTGGCCGGCCGCGGCCGCAGACGAACCCTGCCGGGCGGGCAGCGGCCCGCCCTGGCCAGCCGTAGCCGCAGACGAACCCCGCCGACCGGGCGGCGGCCCGCCGTGGCCAGCCTTGTGCTGGCGTTGCTGGCCGCGTCCGGCGTGCTGGTCACGGGCTGCGCGGCAGGCAGCACGGTGCCGCGCCAGGCCGCCACGGACGCCGGATCCGGCACCGCGCGGACCCCGGCTTCGGCTACCCCAGCCAGCGCCCCGGCACCGACCCGGAGCAGCCGCCCTTCGCCGAGCGTGCTCCCGGTAGCGCCGCATGCCGGACGGCGCCCGCAGACCAGGGCCTCGCCGAGCGCGCACGCCGCCGCGTTCCACGCCGCGATGACCGACCTCTGGGCGGCCGTCAGGACAGGAAAGACGCGATTCGGCCGACCCGCGTTCTTCCCGCTTGCCGCCTACGCCCAGGTGAAGGCAATCCCGTTCCCGGCGGCTGACTGGCAGAACCGGCTTTACGCAGACTTCCGGCTCGATGTCGCCGCAGCGCACCACCTGCTCGGGCCGGCGGCGAAAAGAGCCAGGCTCGTCCGGGTCATTGTCCCCGCGGCCGAAGCCAACTGGATACCGCCCGGTGTCTGCTGCAACTCCGTCGGCTACTGGCATGTCGAGGGTCCCCGGGTTGTCTATCGGGTACGCGGACGGATCCGGTCGTTCGGAATCGCCTCGCTGATCTCGTGGCGCGGCGTCTGGTACGTCGTCCACTTCGGGGCTGTGCTGCGGACCGCGGCGGTCGGCGAGGTGGATCAGCCGGCCGCGGGGCCGGGCGTCACCGGACCGGCACGCGGCTGCTGAGTGAGGCTGTCGCGCAGCTCCCGCCTACTCACGGGTAGTGGGGCGCCGGACCCATCTGAGGCAATCATTCGACCCCCCGAGTGGAGATCAACCGCCCGACACGCCGTGTCCAACAGCTTGACTTTTCAAGATCACGAGTTGCGCGACAGCCCTCGAGTGCAAGGCCGTACCTCCGGCATCAGCCGATGAACTCCGGCAGCCCGCAGCGGACCGCGATGGCGGGATCCCGATAGGACACCAGCGCGCTGATCAGCGGCTGGCCGCCGGCGTCGCCGATCTGCAGGACCTGCAGGCCGGTCACGGCCAGGCGGCCCTGCGGGTCTGGCGCGTAGGTGCCGAAGGCGGGCTGCCCGTTGCAGGACCCCGCTACCAGCCGGATGCCGCCGGGCCGCGCCGGGCCGAAGATCGCTTCATCGATAAAGGCGGCCGCCGCGTCCCGGCCGCTGAACCACATGCTCATCGGCGGCATCGAGAAGCAGACATCCTCGGTGACCAGCCGGACGAACCCGTCGATGTCGGCGAGCCGCCACGCTTGCACGTAGCGGTCGAGCAGTTGCCGCACCCGGGGGTCGGTGATGTCCAGCTGCGGCGCGGGCGGACTCTCCCTGGCCTGCACGCGGGCGCGGGACAGCAGGCTGTTGACGGCGGATGTGCTGACATTCAGCACGTCCCCGACCTCCGCCTGACTGAAGCCGAGCACGTCGTGCAGCAGCAGGGCGGCTCGCTGACGGGGGGCCAGGCGCTGCAGCGCGGCGACGAAGGCCAGGCTGATCTCCTCGCGGCGGACCAGTTCATCCTGCGGATCCCCGGCGCCGGTCAGCTCCGAGTCGCTGACCGGCTCGACCCAGGCCAGCTCCGGGTCCGGCGGGGCCGGCGCCGCACCCGGCCGCGCTGGCTGCCCGTAGCCGCCCGGCTCGAGCCGGGCGCGCCGCCGCCGCAGCGCGTCAAGGCAGACATTGGTCGCGATGCGATGCAGCCAGGCGCCGAACGGCCCCGAGCCGTCATAGGTCGTCAGCCGGCGCCAGGCGCGTTCCAGGGTGTCCTGCGTGGCGTCCTCCGCATCGGCGCCAGAACCGAACATGCGATAGCAGTGCCGGAAAACTGATCGCTCATGCGGCTGGATGAGGATCGCGAACGCAGCATCGTCGCCGGCCACTGCCCGGGCGAGCAGGCCGGCAGACTCGGCGGAAGCCGTCATGTGCGCAGCCCTCCCCGCTGCCGGCTAGCGGCCCGGGCGAGCAGGCCGGCAGACTCGGCGGAAGCCGTCATGTGCGCAGCCCTCCCCGCTGTCGGCTAGCGGCCCGCCCGGGCGCCGTCCGCGGCAGCTCAGGCGTCCTGACTGGCCACTCCGACGACCTGGCCCTGCGGGTCGGCCAGCAGGCCGAACGTCACGCCGGGCACGGAGGTGGCCGGCTGCACCACGCGGCCGCCCTGCGCGGCGGCGGCCTCCAGGGTAGCGGCGACGTCTTGCACGCCGACGAAGAATGTCACCAGCGGCTCGCCGCCCTGCAGCGGGCTGATGCCGCCCGGCACGCTGCCCTCGACGCCAGAGTCGACGTAGCTGTAGCCGGGAATCCCCCCGTCGGGGAAGGTCCAGCCGAACAGCTTGCCGTAGAACGCTCTCGTCGCGTCCGGGTCGGCCGACCGGATCTCGAAATGAACCACCGGACCTGGCATGGGATGCTCCTCTCATCGATTACGGGCTTAACGCCTGGTATGACGAGGACGCCGGCCGGATCTCTCGGTCCGCCGCCAGCCAGTTGTGCGCGGCAGCGCATTCGCCACCATGGCCACATGCGTCGCCCGCGGCAGCGCATTCGCCACCATGGCCACATGCGACGCGCGCGGGTACTCGTACCCGGACGAAATAATGATCACGGAAGATCCGGGCGCCGGAACCCCCTCGGGTTCAAGGCCGTGATCATGAAGCTTTCTCGCGGACGACTTCGGCAGGGTCCTTGTCCCGGCGCAGGCCGAGGTATCTCGGGTGGCGCAGCTGCCCGGCCGTCGTCCACTCGGTGAACGCGACCTGCGCGACCAGCCGCGGCTCGGTCCAGTGCACGCCCGCGCTCGGCAGCTTGCCGTGGCCGAATGGCGGCCGCGGCCGCTCCAGGCCGGCCAGGGTCGCGTGCAGGCTGGCCAGCGTCTGCGCATCGAAGCCGGTGCCGACCTTGCCCGCGTAGGCCAGGCGGCCGTCACCGCGGTAGTAGCCGAGCAGCAGCGCGCCGAATCCGGTCCGCGCACCGCGCGGGTCGGTGTAGCCGCCGATCACGAACTCCTGGGCGTTCTCGCACTTGAACTTCAGCCAGTCCCGGCTCCGCCCGGCCCGATACGGTGCGTCCGCCCGCTTGGCGATCAGCCCTTCCCAGCCCCAGCGGCATGCCTGCCGCCAGAATGCCTCGCCGTCGGTGTTGCGGTGCGCGGTGAAGCGGAGCGGGCCGGTAAACGAGACAAGCTGGCGGAGCAGGCCCTTCCGCTCCCGCAGCGGCAGCCTCCTGATGTCGTGCCCGCCCACGAACATCAGGTCGAAGAGATAGAAGTACACGCGCACGGCGCTGATCAGCTCCGGCTCCGGCTCGGCCACCTGCATCCGCTGCTGCAAGCGGGCGAAGCTGGTGCGACCCCGCTCGAAGGCGACGATCTCGCCGTCGGCCACGAAGTCGATGTCCGGCTGGCCGGCCAGCGCCGCAGCCACCTCAGGGTACGTGGCGGTGATCTCCTTCTTGTTGCGCGTCAGCAGCCGAACCCCGGAACCGTCGCGGAATGCCAGGCAGCGCTCGCCATCCAGCTTCCGCTCGAAGATCCAGCCGGGATCCGAGAACCGGTCGCTGGTCAGCGTGGCGAGCTCGGGCTCCAGCCACGCCGGAAGCGGTGCCGCGGTGCCGTCCGGCAGTTGCACCTGGCCATCCGTTTCAGCCATACGTCCTCCAGCCCCCGCCCGCCTGGCCATTCGTGCTGCTACCCATTTTCCCCGGATGGCCGCGATCATGGCGGCGTGACGCGACGAGGCAGCCCGGCGGCGAGGTCCCCGGCATCACGGACGGTCATACCCACCGGCTGCGCGATGTGCCATGCCTTCGACGACAGCGGCGGAGCTGCGCGGGTAGCTATTTGTGCACAGCCGGGCCGACTATGACGGGCCCACCGGCTTGGGTACCCGGATTTGCACGGCCGGCTTCGCCAGCGGCGCCCCGGTTACCGGCTGCACGGCGGCTCAGCTGCTGCGCAGCCCCAGCTTCGAGCTCCGCAGGATCTCGCCATGGAAGGCCGGCCCGTATGTACTGAACAAGGCGACATCGGATGTGCCAGCCCACACCGGATCACGGATGGCGTGGCTCGATGGAAACGGCTTCACGCATACCGCACTCTCGCCCAGACGGTCACGATCCCGTCCGGCTGCCAGCACGCCACGTTCTCGGCTTAACACGCACACGGACTGCCCGGCCGGACCAGCCGCCGACACTTTCACGGTCCGGGTGCTCGATTCCAGCGGCACTGTGCTCCGGAGGCTGGCCGGGTACTCCAACAAAGGCGCCGTGGCGGGCTACCACAAGCACTCGTTCTCGCTGGCCCGGTACGCCGGCCAGCGGGTCACGCTGAAGTTCACCGCGAAACAGACCCTGATCGGGCACGTCACCAGCTTCATCGAGGACGACAACGCCCTGCACGTCTCCTGACCCGCAGTTTCGTAGTGGCTGCCCCTGAGCTGGATCCGCTCAGGGGCGCCAGCAGTATTACAGGTGGTGGATATTCTGGTAGATCATGATCGCGCCTGATGTGAGCAGGACAACTAGCGCTATCGCTGCGACGGCTACGGCGATCTTCAGCAGGGTCTTCCAGAAAATTACGGAGACCGCGGCGAATAGGATGACGACCGTCCGGACAGACTCCACGGTCTGCGGCGTTGCTTGAGCGACGAACATTTCCTCACCTCCCTTCACGTCGCCGACGGATTGAGCGGAGTTCCGGAAGAGCTCGGCCGCAGCAAGCGGTCACCGGCCCGCTGCCAGGCAGTGGCCCGGCCGGGCCGGATGCGGGGTAGGCATCCAGTCCAGTTGCCGGTAACATGAAGCACGGCACCAGCCCTTCCCGAGCAAGGCGGGGTTCTGCCATTGGCGCGGCCGATGCGGCAACATCGGCCGTGCTGGCATTTCCGGGCGGGTGAGCCGGCAAGCATTAGTTGGCCGTGCTGCTAACCGCGCTTCCGCCCGTTTCTCTTGTGTCTCTTCCTTCACGTCCTCCTCTCTTGCCCCACAAAGCGCGCTCTTGGTGACCAGCACCACAACCTTGCGGGCCTCTATCCACAGGGTCCCACATCTCATGGCACTTGCCAACGGCGATAAACCATCGGCACTTGACGATCATGTGCCAGAATCAGATTGGCTCACCCAACCCGACCGCCGCCTGTCAGTTGGCCCCTCAGCGCCCATTAGGCCGCCGGTGATCACCGAGCCTCACATCGCACCTGCTCAGCGCCTGTCTTAACCCCCGTTTTCGTCGTCCGCGAAACGTCGTCCGAAGTCATGCCCAGAGCGAGCAACTCGTGTACGATGTCCGCACAGAGAGCTGGTGGCAAGTGCCAATGGCGATGGTCTGGGCTATCGATTAGCCATGGGTAGAGCGAGTAATTTGTCCGGGCGGTTACGCAGGGCAACCGTCTCAGGGGAGATGCGGGCATGGCAGAGGCGAATCCGACCGTGCGCCAGCGTGAGCTTGCCGCGCGACTGCGCGAGCTACGCACGGGTCTGGACCTCACCGTCGACCAGGTGGCAGGCAAACTGCTCTGTTCGCCTACGAAGGTAAGCAGGATCGAAACGGCGTCACGCCGTGCGAGCTTGCGCGATGTCCGCGATCTTTGCCAGATCTACGGCGTCAGCGAGCAGGACGCGGCTGACCTCATGAACCTCGCCCGTGCGGCACGGGAGCCCGGCTGGTGGACACAGTACGACGATCTTAAACTCTCCCCTTATATTGGCCTTGAGCAAGAGGCCGTCGCCATCACGTCCTTTTCGATGTACTTTATACATGGCCTAATGCAGACGGAGGATTATGCTCGAGCCATCATAAGGGGCATTGAGAGGAAAATTGATCCGCGAATACTCGACGAGCGCGTTGAGGCGCGCATCCGGCGGCAGGAATTGCTTACTGGCGAAACACCACCACGCTATCGGGCACTACTTGATGAGGCAGTACTGCATCGAGAGGTTGGCGGCAAGGCTGTTATGCGAGAGCAGCTAGTCAAAATACTTACACTCGCCGCGGAGGACCGGATGACGGTCCAGATCATTCCGTTCTCCGTTGGTGCCCACAGCAGTGCCGATAGCAATTTTGACTTGCTAGAATTTGACCGCTCGCTCTTGCCAAGCCTTGTCTTCGTCGAAGGCCTCGTCAGCCAGCTATACCTAGAACGACCCGACGAGATCAGACGCTACCGGGAGGCGCTAGAGTACCTGCGCGATGCTGCTCTTAGCCCGCGGGACTCACTGAGACTGATCGAAAAGGTCAGAGACGCCCTCGGCAAAATTCCTGCTGCGGGCGACTACCATGTCAGCAGCAAGGAGAATAGGTAATGGAGTCAACAGATCCAACGGGCAATCGCGACTTGCCCTGGCGCACTGCAAGTCGCTGCCAGGGTGGTGGGTGCGTGCAGGTCGCGCCATGCGGGGGGATGATCGCCATCGGCGATTCGAAAAACGCCGACAGCGCCATCTTGACTTATACACGTGCCGAATTTAATGCATTCACCGCGAGAATCAAGCGCGGAGAGTTCGACGATCTTTAAGTACCGAACACGTTCGGTGAGGGGCCAGTCACTATTGCTGGCCCCTCAGCCGTGTCTGGGCTCACTTGCGTCCCGACGGTCGCTGATTTAACACGCCGTAGTCAGCTGGCTGCATCTAATCGCTAATCCTTAGCATCATTTGGCTAACAGCGGGAAAGATGCTCTTGGTCGGAACTTGAAAGAGGCTCTTGATCAGTACTTGGAGGACACGGTGACTGGGGGACGGTCCGGCGCAAAAAAGTGGCGGCGCAGCAGCTCCTGCAATGGCGGCGCCTGTGTCGAGGTCGCGTCGTTAGCCTCGATGATTCACGCTTGAGCCGACCTGGGCGGGCGAGGTTCGGCAAGCCGTTTGGGGGCCTTGTTTCTGGGTTTCGGGGATGACGGCGGCCCGGCTGGCGGGCCGGGTGGCCTGGGGT
>Ga0137384_10001297_pt1 | contig 19738 bp, 19 predicted proteins | sample SagtaG_2_FD_104922 | JGI IMG/M metagenome (GOLD analysis project Ga0137384, IMG submission 104922) | Vadose zone soil microbial communities from Sagehorn Ranch, Mendocino, California, USA - Sage2_R_60_16 metaG | ecosystem: Environmental > Terrestrial > Soil > Vadose zone | place: USA... | reverse complement strand
GCTGGTGAATTCAGCGAGTCGGCACAGCGGGAGCTACCGGAATCCCGCCGCCGCCCGGAAGGAATTCGCCGCCCAAAAGATCAAGGCCGCCGCCTGGCTCGATGATAACTCCGGCGCGATCGGCAAGGCGTATGGATTGAAGAACACGCCGCACATGGTCGTCATCGACAAGAACGGCATCGTGGCTTACACCGGGGCGATCGACGACCGGCCAGAGCCGGAAGGGGACCCGCGCAAGGCCCGCAATTACGTGCGCGAAGCCATCGACAATCTCAACGCCGGCAAACCGCTCACCGTGGCGAAAACCAAATCGTACGGTTGCGCGGTGAAATACGCTGACTGAGCGGTTTGGACCGACCAACGGGAGCCGCACCCTATTTTAAGCAGCGATCGAAGCGATCGAGCCTGCCCAGCAAGGCATCCCATCACATCGATGTGATCCCACATATTAGAGGTGTGAGGAAGAGATTCACCAGGCGGTGAACAACATCGCAGTTGGATTCCGTTGACGAGAGGCCAACGGGTGCGACCGAGACGGTCGGGTTTCCATTTGCGTCGCTCACGATTGGGGAGCTGGAGCCAGGGACGAATTTTTGATCGCCTTTCCTTCCGATGGGTGCCAGGGTTCGGCGGTCGTCACCAAAAAACTTCTAATCGAACCCTATGAAACCACCATCTCAGATCATGGCGCTGGTCCTCGCTTTGCTGTCGCTTGATGTAGCCCGCGCCCAGGTGCCCCAACTCATCAGTTACCAGGGCCGCCTTCTTTCCGGCGGCACGAACCTCAGCGGGCCAGGTCAGTTCAAGTTTGCGCTCGTCAACAGCAACGGCGCGCCAAGCTACTGGAGCAACAACGGGTCCAGCGTCAACGGTAGCGAGCCGACAGCCGCCGTTACAGTCGTGGTGGCTGGCGGCCTGTTCACCGTGCTGCTGGGGGACGCCACGCTCGCCAACATGACCGCAATTCCGGCCACCGTGTTCACCAACGCTGACGTGCGGCTGCGGATATGGTTCGACGGCGGCACGAGCGGATTTCAGGAGCTGGCGCCCGACCAGCGCATCGGCGCCGTCGGTTACGCGATGATGGCGGCCAACGTGGCCGATGGAGCCATTACCAGCGCGAAGCTGGCGGATGGCGTTGTGACCGGCGCCAAGCTGGCGGCGGGCGCCGTCACGAGCGCATCGCTGGCGGACACGGTCGCGCTGGGCGCGACGAACGCATTTGGCCGGCTGGATATTTATCGCACGGCCGCGAACACGCCGGCGATCAGCCTCCTCGGGAGCAGCAGCCAGATCAGCACGTACGGCAGTGATGGCCTGGAGCAAGTCCATATCGGCGGACCGTCCTGGGGCGAACTTTGGCTGAACAACAGCCTCGTGAACAACGGCCGCGCCGTTCACCTTTCGGCCAACAACGCCGCGGGTGGATTCCTGTTATTAAACGGCACCAACGGTGCGACGCGGGCTTATCTGTCCGGAGGGAACGCCGGCGGCTCGATGTCGCTCTACCAGGCCGATGGTGACGTCGGGGTGTTACTTCAGGGCGATTCCAGCGGCGCTGGCACCATGGGTGTCCGCGATGCGAACGGCATTGATCGCGTCAACCTCTTTGGACAAAGCCCGTACGGGGGAGGCGGCAGCATCGCTGTCACCGGCACGGGAGCCGCTTACGCCGCGCTGCTGGAAGGCAGCGTCTATGGCGGCCGACTGACGACTCAAGATGAGCTTGGCAACCGCACCGCGCTCCTCGGCAGTGCCGCGTCCGCGGGCGGCTTCGTCCAGCTCTATCAAGCCAATGGCAATCTGGGCATCAACCTGGATGGCGACGCGACCGGCGCCAGCGGCGGCGGCTCGCTCGGCGTCCGTGCCGCCGACGGCCGCTCCGCGGTGTTTCTGAGCGGCGACGTCTCTGGCGGCGGCGGCGTTTACGTACGCAACACCAACGGCAACAACCGGGCGTTGCTTGCCGGACAAAGCACGGCCGGCGGCGGCGGCTTGTTCCTTTATGACAGCAGCGGGACCACGACCGTGGAATTGATCGGGGCCGAGACCGCTAGTTCCGGTTCGCAATTGGTGATGAAACAAGGCGACGGCACGAAGACGATTCAACTCGACGCGGAAGTCGGGACCGGCGGCGGTTTTCTCCGGCTCTACAAAGGCGATGGCACCCCCGGCGTTACCTTGCAGGCGGATGCCGCCGGCGAGGGCAAAGTCACGACGCAAGTGTTGCAGATCACCGGCGGCAGCGATCTCTCGGAGCAATTCGAGATCAAGGCCGCCACCGAAACGCCCCGGCCGGGGATGATCGTCTGCATCGATCCGCAAATTCCCGGCCAATTGGTCGAGAGCACCAGAGCCTACGATCGCACCGTGGCCGGCGTGATGAGCGGCGCGGGCGGCGTGAAACCCGGCATGTTGATGGGGCAACCGGGCACGGCGGCAGACGGCAAATACCCCGTCGCGCTCACGGGCAGGGTTTATTGTCACGCGGATGCGACGGCCGGCGCGATCCACCCCGGCGACTTGCTCACCACGTCGAACACGCCCGGCCACGCGATGAAAGTGACCGACTATTCCAAAGCCCAGGGGGCGATCATCGGCAAGGCCATGTCCTCGCTTGGCCAAGGCCGGGGCTTGGTGCTGGTGCTGGTTTCATTGCAGTAAGCAGAAAGGATGGCGAATGAAAACATCATCTCTTCTTCTGAAAGCGCTGCTCCTCGGCGCCGTGATGGTGGCAGGCTCGCCTTTCCAAGCGCCGGCTCAACTGGAAGTGCGCCTGTCCGTCAAGGTGATCCTGGACACCAACGACATGCGCCCCGCCGGCGGGAACCTCTCCACGGATGAGGGGATTCGCAGCACTGCCTCCGCAGCCAACGACATCCTCGCCTCCTTCCATCGCGGCTATCAGTTCAGAATCACCGAGATTCTGGATCTTCCCGGCCATGCGGAGTTGCTCGATCTGGCCTGCCAGGACGCCAGCGATGCCATCGAGGCCGGCGTGCAAAGCAATCCAGCGAGCTACGCGTGGCGCACCAACGCGGCAAACGTTTACATCAACAAAGCGGCAGACGACACCGGCTCGTGCGCTTTCAACGGCTTGCTGGTGTTGAAGTACACGGGAGGGGCCGGAACCTTGCTGCACGAGGGCGGCCACCACTTGGGCCTCTGCCACACACAAGGCTGCGGGTGCAAGGACTGTACTGATTGCCCGGGCATCGTGGACGATGGCATCGACGACACGCTGCCAGACCGCCAATGCTGGAGCGAAGACGATATAGCCTTGTACTCGTTCGGGAAGACCTACGACCAGTTAACGGACCCGCAGCAGCGGCTTATGGTGAGCAATACCTTCAACAACATTATGTCCTACCACAATACAAGTCAAGGCTCGACCAAAGACGTGTTCACGCCGGGGCAATGGGACCGCATCGCCGATTTCACGCGGACGACCCGCGCCAACGTCATGAACGGAAAAACCTTGTTTGTCGATCGGACCAATACGGCCTGTCTTTTTCCCTTCGGCTTCAGCCAGTGCACGGGAGGTTTTGACGGACCGTATCCGACTTTCACCCAGGGAGTGAATGGCGCCAGCGGGGGTGATATCGTCCTGATTCGTCGCGGCCATTACAACGAGCCGATCACGATCACCAAAGCCATCACACTGCGGGCGACGCGCGGTGATGCCTTTATCGGGATTCCCTGAAAGAGCGCAAAACTTTTTTGGGAACATTTCCGCGGCTCAGAACTCATATGGAGGATCAAGAACCGAATCGTGAAGAGATACGAAAGACACAAGTCGAAAGGAAAACCCATGAATCGTTTAAGGAAATCAAACTCACCCTCAGTCCGCGTTGCGCCGGCGCCGGGAGTCGGCTCGAGCGCATCTACCAGGAGACTTCTGCTGAGTATTCTGTTCGTGCTCGGGACGGCGTGCGCGATCCAGGCGCAGAGCATCATTGCGAACGCCCAAATCAGCGGTCAGGCGGCCGGAGGAGGCGGCTATAATTACACTATAACGCTGAACAATACGGCGGCCTCCACAAGCCCGATCGGGACTTTTTGGTACAGTTGGATCCCGGGGGAAGATTTTCTGCCCTCCAGTCCGACGAGCGTGCAACCGCCGACCGGATGGACGGATACCATTACCCACAACACCTTCGGCGCAGACGGTTATGCCCTTGAATTTATAGCGTCATCGGCGCTAATAAACCCCGGCTCTTCGCTGGCTTTCAAATTTTCCAGCCCGGATTCACCCGCGGCGCTAGCCGGAAACTCTCCTTTCTACTCGACGACTCCGGTGGGGACTTCTTTCCTTTACGGCGGCGCTCCTTTCTCAGGCGCCAGTGCGGAGATTGTCGTGCAATCGGTGCCGGAACCTTCCTCGCTGGGTCTGCTCCTGGCGGGCGCGCTCGGCTTGTGGTCGGTCGGCCGGCGCCGGTTCGGTTGCGCAGCCGGGTCGTAAACTGGCTGCCGAAAACGCTTTCAAAGCAGCGCCAGCCACCAGGTCAAGATTACCAGTCCGTAGCAGAGCAGGTCGGCGATTCGATTGATCCCGATCCTGGCCGCCCAATCAACCGCGACGAGCGCCAACGCTCCGCCCAGAACAATTCCGCCCACGAACCCGGCGACATGAGCGACCATGTCCGTGTTCGGGGCTGGATTCGCTCCGAGGAGAATGAACAAGAACAATCCGCCGAGGAGGCCGCGTTGCAGGAGTTGGCGGGGAGGTCGTCCGTGGCGCAACAGGGCGAGCGATTGCCCCGAGAGCAAGCCGAGCGCTCCCATCACCATGCCGGATGCGCCCAGCCCCGCGTGGGGCGGGCCATAAATGAAAAAACCGGCCACGTTGCCGCCGACGCCGGCCAGATAAGCCGCCAGCAGACCGACACCCGGCCCGAAGCTGCCCATTGCCAGGCCGAGCAGGGCAATTCCGGTCGCCACATTCACGGCCAAATGAGGCAGGTCCTGGTGCAGCGTCACCGCCGTAAACAGGCGCCACCATTCACCGGATGAGACCGCCTGGTTATCCATGGCGCCGGCTGCCCGCCAGTGGCCAGAGCGGGCTTGATCGACCAGAAACACGCTGATGAGCAGCAGCGACCAAAGCAGGGTTCGCCAATCGAAAATCAGCCCGCTCCAGGACAGCTCATGGACCCAGGGCCGGCGTCGATTTTCCAGGCGATATTGCCGAATCGCGGCGAGCGCTCGTTGGTGATCGGGCAGATCGACGACCAGACGCCAGCCCGCGTCTTGCTCGGGGCGCTCGATGCGCGTGTCGATGCCCTGGCTGACGAGGACGAGGCTCCAATCCATGGCCTGCCGTTCGGAGCGAGCGGGAATCGTGGCGACGGGCGGACCCATTGGCTAAAGCTTATAGCACACTCGATCGGCGCGGGCCAATGGCCGGCCTCGAGGGGCGAGCGACTTAGATAGAGCGTCAAAAGTGTTTGCGCCGGGTCAGGGGACCCGGCCTACAAATTCCTGTAGGCCGCGTGCCCTCACGCGGCGGGTCTTTTGTCGTCGCGTGTAGAACGTCCAATAGGGGGCGTTTGACCCCAGTTGGCAGAACGTCCCAGTCTGCGTTACCTTTAAAGCAAAATGCAGCGGAGCCGATTAACATAAGTAGCGGAAGCGTATGCACGTCATACAGCCCAATTGCCGGGTGCAGTTCACGGCTGAGGATATTGACTTCATCCTCAACGTGTTGCGGCCAGGTGTCGATTCGTCGGAAGGGTTGTGCCGGCTCCTGGCGGATGAAGACACCCGCGACCTGATTCTGGACGACGAAAAGCTGCTCCACGCGATCTTGGAACACCGGAGCTGTTTGCGCATTTCCACCCATTTCTACTTCTACATTTTGGTCCGTCAGGTGTTCCGGCGCTCCGGCCTGGAAGAGCGCGCGGTGGCCGATTATGTGGCGGAGTTGCTGGCGGAGTTTTCACAGGTGGAACGGACGCGCGGCCCCGGCAAGGGACCGGCCCAGCCGTTCGATTACGTCTGCGATATGCTCGCCGCGTTGCAAACCGCGGACGACTCGACGAGCTTTTACCTGCGCGCCCACATCGGAAATCATTCGCTTTTTATGACGGGGATTTTTCCCGACCGCGTCCGCTATCGGACCGAGAGGAGCGGCGCGCCCGGGCTGCGCTATTACGAGGAAGTGGGCCGGGCGAATTATCGGGTGGCCAGCGATCATCGGCTGGCGCGCAAGTACGATCTGGACGGCATCTTCACCACGCTGGCGGAACGCTTCCAGACTACCCGCCTGGCGCTGAACGATCTGGGCGAACGGCTGATCACGCTGGGCGACGTGGACGCCTCGATCAGTTCGTTGCTTAAACATACGCTCAAGGCGGACCGCGCCTGAGCGCGGTGCCAGTTCGTCTCCCGACTGACTAACTAGGCGCCATCGAGCAGATGGAGGGTCTCGATTTGGGTGATGGTTTTTTCCGGCGTCGAGTGATGGATCACTTGCCAGCCGCGCTTTAAGCCGGCTTCGGCGTTCTCCCACCGGTCATCCAGGTAAAGGATTCTCTGGCCGTCACAACCGGTCACGCGCTCGACCACTTCGTAAAGTTTTTGGTGCGGTTTCATCGCCCCATGCTCATAAGAGAGAATGTAGTCGTTGAACTGGCTGAAGAAGGGGAACTGCGTCCGAATGTGTGCCACGGCCAGCTCGTTGGTATTCGAGAAAATGAAGGTTGGCACCTCGCGCCGGCGCAGCCGCGCGTGCAATTGCACCATCGGGTCGATCGGCGTGAAAATGTCGGCGAACAAGCGGCTGAACTCTTCGAGGTCGCCGCGGAAACCGGTCGCCGCGCAGACCTCGCGGAAGAAATCTTCTTTGGTCATCTGCCCGGTTTCGTAGCGAAAAAGCAGGGGAGAATGGTCGATGAAGTTTTTGACCTCGGCCGCGGGCATGGCGCCGCGGGCGGCGATTTTGCGGGCGGCAATGCCGTAGTCAAAATCGACGAGGACTTTGCCCAAATCAAAAACGACAATTTCAGGCGCCGTGGCCATTGTGAACTTCGAGTTCTCGATTGGGAAAAGCTGGGAAACGCTTTCTCAGGGCGTGTTTTACAAATCCACCAAAGCGCCGCGTGAGGGCACGCGGCCTACAGGGAACACGGCGATTCTGGCCCCATTGTAGGCCCGGTCCCCTGACCGGGCGACTTTTAAAACACGCTCTCAGGCAATGGTGCGTCAGAACACGGCTCGGATGCGTCACAATTCGCGCCTTCCTTCGAGCGCCCGGCTCAGAGTCAATTCATCGGCGAATTCCAGTCCGCTCCCGGCGGGGAGACCGTGCGCGATGCGCGTCACTTTCACGCCTTTGGCGGCCAGTCTTTTAGCGAGGTAATAGGAGGTCGCGTCCCCTTCGACATCGGTGGCGAGGGCGAGGATGACTTCTTTGATCGGCTCGCGGCCCAGGCGCGTCTCCAATTCGGCGATGCGCAAATCTTCCGGCTCGACGCCGTTGAGCGGGGAGATGCGACCGCCGAGCACGTGGAATTTCCCGCGAAAGCTGGCGGCCTTTTCGATGCTGAGGATGTCCACCGGCCGCTCGACGACGCAGACCAGCGACTCGTCGCGACGCGGATCGGCGCAGATCGCGCACGGGGTTTGCTCCGTCAGCGCGCCGCAGACCGGGCAACTGCGGATGCGTTCGCGGGCCTGGACGATGGCCTGCGCGAGCTGGCGGGCGGCGCCCGGCTCGCCCTGCACCAGGTGCAGCGCCAACCGTTCGGCGGAGCGCGGGCCGATGCCTGGCAGCTTGTTGAGAGCGGCCAGCAATTCGTTAATTGGTTCGGGCAAGAGAGCCATGAAAAAGTTGCGGCCGCGCGCCAGCCTGCGTACGAAGCGGCCCAGCTGGAAGGTCTGCGCCGGCGCGGCTAACAACCCGCTGAAATAAGGCACTTCCCGTAGCAGCCGAGGTAACGAGGCTCAAATTTTCTCGGAAACAGAAGCGATATGAGAGCCTCCTCACGTCGGCTGCTACTTTCTGAACAGGCGGCTAAACCAAACCCGGCAGGTTGAAACCGGCGGTGACCTTGCCCATCTCGGCGCTGGAGATCTCTTTGGCCTGGGCGAGCGCCTGATTGGCGGCGGTCAAAATCATGTCTTCCAGCAGTTGCGGATCGGCCGGGCTGATGGCCTGCGGGTCAATCTTGATGGCGGCGAGGGTGCCATCGCAGCGGGCGGTGACTTTGACGCCGCCGCCGCCGCTGGTCGCCTCGACGGTGCGCGCGGCGAGCTCGGCCTGCACCCGCTCCATCTCCTGCTGCATCCGCGCCGCCTGTTTCATCAGTTTGCCTATGCTCGACATAGAGAGTTGAGAATAATGAGGCGCGGATGGAGAGTCACGAGCGGACTTCGACGATCTGGCCTTTGAAAATCTCGAGCGCTTTTTGGATCAGGGGATCGTTTTTGAATTCGTCGGCGTCGATCTTTGCCGAACCCGATTTTTCGGACCTGGCCCGTGGCGCCGCCTTGCCCGGGGCCGCGGACGCGGGTTCGGCCGACGGCGCGGGCGGGCGCGGCGGCGATTCGGCCTGGGCGAATTTGATTTGCACGTTTGGGTGGCCCAGTTCCTGGAGCTTGGTCTGCAGGAGGGCATGGGTGCGCTGGTTGTTGACAAGTTCGAGCTGGTCGGCGAATTCCGGATCAAAGCCGATGGTGAAAACGTTTTTATCCAGCGATAGCGGGAACGCCTCGAGCAGATAACTGCGAGTGAACGCGCTGGCCCGGCCCACCGCCTCCAGAATCTTCTGCCAAAGTTCATCGAGCTCGGCGTCCGCGCCGGCAGCCGGAGCGGCAGGTTGAGGGACCGCGACGGCGGCGGACGCCGCCGGGCGATCGGTTCTCGCTTCGAGCCTCGACGGGCTGGCTGGCGGAGAGGCGAGGGCTGGTACAGCCTTGGCGCCGGTGGCGGCGGCGCTGCCGCCCTCCTCGCGCAACTGCTGCAATTGCTTCAAGACCGCGTCAATATCGAGGGCGTTGCGGGCCTGCATGGTTTTGAGCAGGGCGACTTCGAGAAAAATCTTTTTGGACGCGGCGTCGCGCAAACCGCCTTCCGCCTGGCTCAAGACCTCCATCATGCGCGTGAGCGCATCGGCGCCAGCCAGCGCGGCTTGTTCCTTGAGGTTCGCAGCCTCGGTCTCGGAGACTTCGAGGAGTTTGAGATCGCCGCGCGTCACCTGGTAGATGAGCAGATTCCGAAAATGATTCAGCAAATCCGCCAGCAGCCGGCCGAGGTCCTTGCCGTGTTTGGTCAGGTCGTTCAGTTCGCGCAATACGGCCGCCGCTTCGCCTCCGAAAATGGCGCCCGCGAGCGAGAGGATCTGGCCTTGCGCGGTCAGCCCGAACATGGAGAGGACATCCTCCTCCACGATCTTGTCGCCGCAGAAACTGATGAGTTGATCGAGCGCGGATTCGGCGTCGCGCATGGCGCCATCGACGCCGCGGGCGATGGCGCGGAGGGCGGCGTCATCGATTTTGACTTTCTCCAATTTAGCGACGTGGGCCAAATGGCGGACGATTAACGAGACCGGGATGCGGCGCAGATCGAAGCGCTGACAGCGGGAGAGAATGGTGGGCAGGACCTTTTCCGGGTCGGTGGTGGCGAAGAGGAATTTGACGTGCGCGGGCGGCTCTTCGAGGGTCTTGAGCAGGGCGTTGAAGGCGGCCGTGGAAAGCATGTGCACTTCGTCGATGATGTAGAGCTTGAACTTGGAACTGGCCGGGGCGAAGCGGGCGGTCTCGCGCAAATCCCGGATTTGCTCGACGCCGTTGTTGCTCGCGCCGTCGATTTCCATGACGTCGAGGGAGCGGCCCTCGGCGATTTCCTGGCAGCGCGGATCGTCGTCGGCGAAGTCCACCTTCGGTCCGCCGGTGCAGTTGAGGCACTTGGCGAAGATGCGGGCGATGGTGGTCTTGCCGGTGCCGCGCGGGCCGCAAAAGAGGTAGGCGTGGGCGATGCGCTTTTGCTCGATGGCATTGGCGAGGGTCTGGGTGACGTGTTCCTGGCCAACGACGTCAGCGAATCGCCGGGGCCGGTATTTCCGCGCTATGACCTGGTAGGACATGTTCGGCTCTGAGTTATATTGACCGCAAGTATTTGGATGGCGCCGCGCGGCGTTGCGTTCATTCCCGCCGCCCGCGGCCCAACCGAAATCGACCATGCCAGGGTGACCACGGCGGATGCGGAGCAGACTGCCGTTGCTGCCTTCCGGCCCTGGCGGGGTTCGTGAGTCCGCATTCCATGGGCCCTGGCGGCGGAATTAAGCCGGAGGCGGGCCGGGGGTTCAAGCAGGAATTGGGCGCGGAATTCGACGAGGAGGGATGGGCGTGAAGTGCATGCCAGGGACTGCACGCCGACGTCGAACGGGCCTTGGCCGGGACGATATTCGCTGAGCGTCTCGATTGCGAAGCCGTGGACCGCTTCCCTATCAAAGCTGGGCGGACGGGGGCAAATCATCCGAGACACCAGCGAAAAGGAGCGACTTTGGCTGGTGTGCGGGCTATAGTTTCCCTCGATGAAGATTCTAAAACTCGACGTTAACGGATTCAGATCGCTGAAGCAGGTCCAGTGGGAGCCTGGCGCTCTCAACGTGCTCATCGGTCCTAACGCATCGGGGAAGTCAAATCTGATGCGTTCGCTGGAATTGGTTTCGGCCGCTGCCACGGGGAATCTTGGCGGACTGGTCCAAGAGGCGGGGGGTATGGGTGCCATCTGCTGGGACGATCGAAAAAATGCAACCGTCTCGTTCTGTCTCAAGACTTCTTCGGTTAAGGCGGGTGAGGATATAGAGAGGGAGCGTCTTACTTACGACGTTGAGCTGAGCAGGCTGGGCGAAGGAGCGAACTACCGGGTGAATACTGAGCAACTGGCGAACTATCGTGCAGTCGAGCAAGGCAAGCTGCCTTCGCCGTTCAAGTTCCTGGATCGACGGAGAGGCTCCGCCCACGTCTTCGACGAAACCAAAAAGGAAGATGGCAAGGCGAAGGGATTAGTTCGCGTGCCGGATGACGCTTTGCAGGATGACGAAACCATTCTTTCGGTTGCGGGCAATCCGATTGTCGGCTCGTTTCTCCAGAATCACGTGTTGACTGACTACCAAAGACATTTGGCCGGGTGGTCGGTCTATCACGCATTCGGCTCCCACCCGGAGTCCATCATTCGCCGTCCGCTGGTCGTGCGCCATGAAAAGCGGGTCTCGCCGGATGGGGGCAACTTAGTGTCGGTGTTGCAAACGCTCTACAACTCGAGCCGTGATTTTCCGGAGCGAATCGACGATGCCATGAGCGCCGCCTTTCCTGACTGCTATGAAAAGCTTCGGTTCCAGACCGTGGCTGACCAGCGTGTGCAGTTGGCAGTTCAGTTTTCCGGTTTGGATAAGCCCACCGCCGCTGCTGGACTCTCTGATGGCACTCTGCGGTTTCTGTTCCTGTTGACGATCCTTGGAAGCTCCGAAGCCGCTCCGCTGATTGCGGTGGATGAACCTGAGATCGGCTTGCACCCAAGCATGCTTTCCATTGTGGCGGAGTTTGCGGTGGAGGCCTCTCGTCATTCGCAGGTCATCATATCGACCCACTCCGAGGCGTTCCTCAATGCGTTCGGCGAGACCCGCCCGACCACGACAGTGGTCAGGTGGAACCAGGGCGAGACATCGCTGACCAAACTTGATGACAATCAGTTGGCAGAGTGGCTCAAGTCGTATTCGCTCGGCGCGCTTTTCGCCTCTGGTGAGTTGGAGAATGTGCAGTGAAGTTCGTGCTCTTCGTCGAAGGAGACACCGAGAAGGACGTGCTGCCGGGGTTTCTGAAGCGCTGCTTGGAGCCTGAACTAAAGCCAAGCGTCGGCATACAGTCAGTGAACTTTCATGGTTGGGCCAACCTTTGGCGTGACGTCCGTCAGAAGGCGGAGTTCTACCTTCGTGGCGCGGGCCGCAGCCCCGACATCATTGCTGTCATCAGCCTCTTGGACCTTTATGGGCCGGCAATCTACCCGGATCATCTCAAGACGGCTCCGGAGCGCCTGACCTGGGCCAAGGCCAAGGTGGAAAAGGAGGTCGATCACGGGCGATTTCGCCAGTATTTCGCGGTCCACGAGTTGGAAGCCTGGTTGCTCAGCCAGTCGGGTATCTTTCCGAAAGAGGTGCGGAGCGATATCGAAGCTTTGACTACGAACCCGGAAGTAGTCAACTTCGTACAGCCGCCAAAAAGAAAATTGGACGACATCTATGAGCACCGACTTCAACGGGGGTACCAGGCACGGACTGACGGTGCGAAGCTGTTTCGCGCGCTGAATCCCACCACGGTGAAAAACAAATGTCCAATCTTCTCCCTGATGATCGATGAATTAATTGCGCTCGCACGGAATCCGCGGCCATAGACTTCACCAGGGAATAATTTTATGGTCGCGCACGAACTTGCCGCGCAGCGAAGCCGGCGCCTCGAGCGCCAGCCAAACGGCGGTCTCGGCAGCCCGGGTGACGTCGCGCTCCGCGTTGGCCCGCCCATGTCGGGCTTTACCTTGCCAGGGCAGACGGAGTTGACTCATTTGGGATGGTGCAGTAAAGCTGGCGCTACGACCATGGCGGTGACGACCATCATGAAAATTGAGATGAGGATCACGGAATTTAGAAGAAAGGCCCCGATACCAACAGCGGCCCGGCGGTAGCGCGGCCAGTTGCGGGACCGCCACTCCAACAAGATGAGCAGAAGGATGATTGCGCCGGCAATTAAGATGCCGTAGGCCTGAAAGAGTGACATGATCCCAAAATTGAAATGGGTGACTTTCCAAAATGAGGCATCGCCAACACCGGCTGCACTGCTGCAAATTTGTTGAAGCTTTGGCATGACAAACATAACCGAAATGGCCCAGAGGAAAACAGCGGGCACGAGGGAAGCAGTTGCTTTGAGGTAGGTTGCCCATCCAGGTTCGATGTTCGAGGGCGACGTAATCATAGGCGTGTTAAGGTAATGATTCGGAATGCCGGCCAGGGTAAGGATCGCGTGCTTCGCTCGCGTTTGTGCTTGCTTCATTCTGCCAACTTTGTCGAATTCGGATTCCAACAAGGCGGCCTGGCCGATTCCCTGGACGGCCGCCTCGAAGGCTTGCTGCGCGCTCAATCCCGATCGCATCTGCTGCTCCACGTCGTCGCGCAGATGGCCTTCCAGTTCGTCCAACGGCACGGGCGTTTTGATGCCAGCGGCCAGCATCTGCCGCCGCCAGTCCGCGATTTTTTCATTCAGGTTAAACATATTTTTCCTTCCAGAGACCGCGGAGAACCGCAGCGATCACGGCCCATTGTTCGCGCTTTTCCTTAAGCGCGTGGTGGCCGTCCTTTTTGATCGAGTAGTATTTGCGCTTGCGCCCGTTCTCGACCTCCACCCAGCGCGATTTGATCCAGCCGTTGTCCTCCATGCGATGCAACACGGGGTAGAGCATCCCGTCCGTCCACTCAATTTTGTCCCCGGAGCGCCGCTTGACTTCCTGAATGAGCGCGTAACCGTAGCTTTCACCCTTTGCGAGCAGGGAGAGGATCAACGGCTCGGTCGAAGCGGCCACCAGTTCTTTTGCGAGCATAATGCCTTTTTCCTACCCATACATGGCCGCGCTACGTATGTCAAGCGGGAAAAATCGGCGTGTTTTCAGGCGGGCGAGCCGCAGGCCACTGGCCTCGGCTACTGAATTAAAGTGTTTCCTGGCCAGCAATCAGGCTGTGATGAGGCAGCTCCGTATGAGCGGCCTATTTGTAGCATACGCGCTCCACACGCAGCCAAAAGCCCCGTCGGGGCGGCACATGCGGCTTCGATGTCGCTCCGGAGCTTTGTTTTTTGCCGTTCGCCTTCTACAAAGATGCAGCCCCGCTGGGGCTGAGAAAGGCGCCCCTCGCACTTCATACAACCGCGATGGGCCGCCGGCGTAACCAATCAACTCTGCTCGGTTGAATTAATTTTAGCTCGCAGGGATTCTTCGATCTCATCCTGAATGAAATCATTTATGTCATTACTGTCCCAATGCAATTCAGAAACGCGCTTTTTAAGCTTCTTTGCTTCAAGGCTCGATACTCTCTCAAGGAGCTTTGGGCAGCACTCGTACGCGAGCGGGTCTTTCGTCCTGATTAGTTTTATGTATTCGTCTGACATTTGAACGTACCCCCTTATCCAGTGGTAAAAGTGGTGATGGGCAACATCGCAGCTAATCTGCTCATTTTCCACATAGAACCCAATGTCTTCAAACACGTCTAAAACCGGTTCAACCTTCCTGCTCCATTTGCCGGTCGCTTTGAACTCTTGCATCGCGGCACTGCGGGCGTGTCGAACCTCGTCACTTTCAAATAATTCCTGAAACTGTAGGGCAAGTGCCGGATCGTACCATTCTCGGCGGTAATTCGCCCATGTTTGGATGCCAAGAAATAACACACCGGCCAGCACAATCCAGGCAAAAGGTGATGACACCCAGTGCATATTAGCCTGGTTGGCGCTCCCCAGTGGAGCAAGTTGTGCTTTTGAAAACCAGCCAGCATAAAAACCCAGAAGCACCATGATTCCAGCCACAGGCAGTGCCCTCATCAGACGTGCAACACTCATCCTTTATGACGGAGCCAAGTTAAACCCAGTGTCACGATCAAGATGCCTCGGCTTTCAGTTGGTTTTGCTTTGATGCGCTCGCCTGTCTTACCAGCTCCCGGATTACGGCTTCACCGGCTCGGTTGATGGCCTGCGCCGTGTTTCCCTTGAAATCTGCTTTTATCACTGTCAAAACCGTTTTATCCTTCAGAAACTGCTCAAGCTGCGGAGACAGGGTGTGCATTCTCTCATAACGACGCAAGGCGCGGAGAAGCGATAGTTCTGCAACCTGGTCGGTGCTCGGCAAGATGCGGTTGAACAGCAGTGTTACAAATCTTTCACTGTCAATCACATGGACCTTGTTGCCTGCGTCATCTGTGATGACCTCGGCAGACTTTGTCACCTTGCGCCTCGACGTTTTTATGAACTCGAAGAATTCCTGCCTTGTGTCGTCTTCTGCGACGGGGATGCTCAATGCAACGTGGCCGCGATAACGCGCAAGTTCGAGGTACTCCTTCGGCATTCCGACGAGCGTAAGCTGAGCGTTCCTGCTCAGCGAAGCCCAAATCTCTTGCGCTAAAATCACCGTGACGCCAATCAGAATCGGAATCACGATCAACCAAGGTGTCTTGTCAGCGAAAACGGACAAGGGGATTCCCACCAAGGCTGCGACGATCACGGCGACCAGCCAAATCTGTCGGCTGGGGAATGTTTGCGTGTCAATGTTCATCTTCCCAAGTTTTCCGTAGCAACCGAACCGACACGATTGCAGCTGTTCCGCACAGCACGATTCCATCCAGCGTGAAAAGTGTGAAGGAAATGGTTCTTGCCCCAAGGCGAAGATAATCTGGCATCTGGTGTGCCACGCACCATTTTTCCACAAAGGCAAGTCCAATTGCCGCTACCAAGACTACCACGGCGGCAATGAAGTTGCCAATTAAATGCTTCAGGAGTGCGACGGTTTTTTCGTCGATCCACGCCATAAGGGACGATCCAGCCGGAGTTAGGGCCCCGATCAGCGAACGCAAGCAAACAACGCAGAGAACTTGTGGGCAAGCTTGCGCGCAAAGAACTTGCCCTCGCACCGCACACCACGGGATCGTCAAGTTTACTGGCTCAATTTTTCCCAGCCTCCTTCGCCACGGGGACCGTTCCGGATCACGGATTGCCGGGCTGGACGAGGGCGACGACCAGGGCTTCGGGGCGGAGGTATTTTTGGGCGGCGGCTTGGACTTGTTCGAGCGTGACCGATTCGTATTTGGCGTCTTCGGTGTCGCTGAATTGATAGCCCAATCCGTAGAGTTCGTCCAAGGCGCTCGCCACGGCGTAGCTGCCCAGGTCCTGGCGGGCGATTTTCTTTTGGCCGATCAACTTGGCCTTGGCGCGCTTGAGTTCCTCGGCGGTCAAGCCTTCGGCGCGCAGGATCGCGGCTTCCTGCAACAATTCGCTTTCGACCAACGCGGCCTTTTCGGGCGCGGTGCCGACGTAAAAAGCAAAATAGCCCGGCGCCAGCCCCACGAAATTCTGGGCGCCGACGTAATAGGCCAGGCCAAGCTTTTCGCGGATGCGCAGGAAAAGGCGCGAGCCGAGGTCGCTGCAGGCCTCTTGCACAAGCTCCAGGGCAAAGCGGTCGTCGTCCCGGAGCGACGCGCCCGGAAAGCCGATGGCCATGACGGCCTGCTTTTTCTCGCGCGTTTCGACGATGCGCTTGATTTCGCGCAGCGCCGGCGCGGCGGGCAACTTCGGCAGCGCCGGCGGGCCGTTTTTCCAGGAAGCGAAATGCTGTTCAACGGCGGTTTTCAGCGCGTCGGTTTGGACGTCGCCGAAGATGGCGAGCACGCAATTGTTCGGCACCATCAGGCGGGTGTGAAGGCCGGCGAGATCGGCGGTCTGGATTTGTTGCACACTGGTTTCGGTGCCCTGGCCGTGCAAGCCGTAGCCGCCGTCGCCGAAGAGGCCGCGGCGCATGAGGCGGAAGGCGGTGGGCAATAATTCGTCCTTCAAGGCCCGCAGGTTGGCCAGTTGAATCTGGCGCTCGCGCTCCAACGGCTGGGGGGGAAGCGATGGGCGCAAAATCACGTCGGCGAGGAGTCCCAAGCCCGCCGCAAAATCGTCGCTTAACACTTCCACGTTGACGCCGAGGCTGTTGTTGCCGCTGTAGCTGTCGATGTGGCCGCCGAGCGATTCGATTTCGGTGGCGATTTGTTCGGCGGTGCGCGTCGTTGTGCCCTGCAGGAGCATTTTGGCGAGCAGCAAAGTCGCGCCGTTGTTCGCCGGGCTCTCCGCCAGCACGCCGCCGCGGAAGACCGCGCGGAATTCCACAAACGGCAGCCGGTGATCTTCCTTGACGAGCAGGCGGAGGCCGTTGGGCCATTCAAATTTTTGGATCGGAGATTGGGTGAATACTTCGGTTCCTTCGACCGGGCGGCGCGAAGCGTCCTTTGGCAAGAGCGCGTAGAGGGTCCGGTTTTCCGCGGTCAAATACGCGCGGGCGACCCTTTGGAGGTCGGCGGGAGCGGCGCGTTTGACGGCCTCGAGATAGCGGGCCGAGAAATTCAGGTCGTTGGCGGCCATCCAACTGCCGCCCAAATCCTGCGCCTGCCCTTGCATGGTCTTGCGGCTGGCGAGGGTGCCGGAAGTGAATTGGCGCACGGCCTTGCTCAATTCGGCGGCGCTGACCGGCTCGGCCTTCATCCGCTCCAACTCGGCGAGCATCGCTTCGCGCGCGGGGTCGAACTTGTTGGCCTCGACGACCGCGCTGAGGCCGAACAAACCGGGATTGCCCGGGGTGTAGGTCCAGGCATCGACGGAATTGACCAGGCCCTTTTTTTGGCGGACCTCCTGATAAAGGCGGGAGCTGCGTCCGCCGCCGAGGAGAGTGGCGAGAATGTCGAGCAGGGGGAGATCGGGATGGCGCAAATCGGGGATGTGCCAGCTCAAATGGAAATGGCCCATCTCGATTGGCGCTTCCTCGATGACCTCGCGACTGGCGACCTGGCGGGGTTCTTCAGGCAGGACGCAGGGAGGCATCGACCTGGCCTTGGCCTGGGCGAAGGCGGCCCGGATTTGCGCCTCCGCGGCGCTGGCTTTGATGTCGCCGACCACCACGAAGAAGAGATTGTTCGGGGCGTATTTTTCCTTGTAGTAAGCGAAGACGTCTTCGCGTTGGACCTCATTATAGATGTCGGGATAACCGATGACAGTGAAGCGGTAAGGGCTTTTGGTATAGGCGACCTCGAAAAGGCGGCGGGCGGCCTTGCTGCCGGGATCGTCCTGGTTCATGTCCATCTCGCGAAGAATGACCTGTTTTTCCTTGTCCATCTCGGCGGCGGGCAGGGTCGCGTGTTGGACAATGTCGCACAGGATGTCGATGGCGACGCTGGCGCCGGTGTTCGGCACGTTGATCCAATAGACGGTGCGGTCGAAGGAAGTGTAGGCGTTCATGTAACCGCCGGCGTCCTGGACTTCCTGATCGATGCGGCCGGCGGCGCGGGTGGTGGTGCCCTTGAAGAGCATGTGTTCGAGGACGTGCGAGAGGCCGGCGCCCAGCCATTTGCCCTCGTCGATGCTGCCGGCCCGGCACCAGACCTGGGCCGAGACGACCGGCGCGCTGTGGTCTTCGCGAATGATGAGCGTGAGGCCGTTGTCGAGGGTCGTCAGCCGGACACCGGGCGGAACGGCCGGCAGGTGAGTGTCAGCGGGCGCGGTGGAAGGCAAGTGGGGGATCATAATTGCAGGCGGCTTTCAAAGAAAAAGTCGGCGCGGGCGCTTGCCGCGATGCCAGCCGGCGGCGACGGCGTCAAGGCTCGGTCAGTTTTGGCTCCGGTTCGGGCTGGGAAATTTTGCGCGCGGGGAGGAACGGCTGGACGAAAGCTTCCTGGAAATCGTAGCCGCCCTTGAAATCGGCGCGGCTGTCCTCATCGGTCTTTTTCAGGAAATTGCTTTCGACCATGTTGAAGACAATCTCGCCGAAATCTTCGCAGGCGCGCACGCCCCATTCGTGGAAAACGGTGAGCGCCATCGGGCCGAACTCCTGCAGGGCGTAGGCGCGGAGGCCGCGCAGCAATTCCTGGCCGCGGACGTGCCGCGGCTCCTCCTTGCCGCTGGCCGCGACCTTCTTCTGCGTGTAGTTGAGCGCTTCCTGGACGAACGAGTAAGCGGCGCGATGGTAGCGCTGATCCCGTTGGAGAATTTGCTCGAGGGCTTCTTCGAATTTGACGGTCTGCATGTGGCTTATCGAACCGCCCGGCCCGCCGGCGCCGGGTGGGCGAAGCGCCAGGATTTCACGGCCCACCCGGTCAACAGCAAAATGCTGACCACGCAAATGACCAGTTGTTGCTGCCGCGTCAGATTAAGCATAACCCTCAAAAATCACAGCCTTTAGTTTAGCGCATTGTGCGCCGGGCCGCAATGTCCAGAAATTCTCCCGTCGGAACAATGAGAATTTGGGCGGTCCGGAACGCGGTCGGGGAGTGATGAGCGGTGTTCCCCAGGCAAAGACCAAAAGGACTGAAAGGACGAGGCTCCCGAATACTGCCCGCGAGGCGTGAGCGGCACAGCCGAGCGGGGGCATCCAATTCAGGCATTTGTGTCGTTGCGCCAAAGGCTTCGCGATCCGTTCTCCGAGGATCCGAAACTTTTCGTGGCGGAGGTGTTTAGAAGATTAAACAGAGAATGAGCAAAGAACTGTGCCTCAGCCCGACTCTGAGGCACGCGCTGGCGCCATGCCGCCGGAACTGGCCGGCGGCGATGGCGCCCAGGCCGGGGAAAGGAAGAAACACTTATGCGAATTAGAAGTTTTAGAAATATGATTTGAAAGCGGTGAGTGAAGAGCCGACTTGCACGGTGCCGGACCACGCGCTGTAGGGCATCTCCTGCCAGGAAGGCCACAGGGAGCGGAGAGGCCACAGAGGGAAGTCGGAACCTCGTTCTCGGCTCGTACGGGGAGGGTGAAAGTCCGAATCTGTTCTGGGCCAGGGACATATCAAATTTCTCACTGTGAGAAATTTGGTTTTCGGCGGTGCTGTGAGTCGGCATCGCGAGGTCCAGGCATTTTTCCCAGCCTCACCCTTCCTTTCTTCGCGCGCGCTTCTGCGTTCGTGAATTTAGGCTCCAATTCCGGCGTCCCTGACGGGACGCGGGAGAGGTTTGGGATGCGTTT
>Ga0137384_10001286_pt1 | contig 19805 bp, 19 predicted proteins | sample SagtaG_2_FD_104922 | JGI IMG/M metagenome (GOLD analysis project Ga0137384, IMG submission 104922) | Vadose zone soil microbial communities from Sagehorn Ranch, Mendocino, California, USA - Sage2_R_60_16 metaG | ecosystem: Environmental > Terrestrial > Soil > Vadose zone | place: USA... | reverse complement strand
TTGTCCCGTCCTTCTTCGTGTACGGGGTGTGGCAGTTCGTACAGCGGCTCGGCACTATTGAGCTCGCGGCCCGCGCCGCAGGCACGTCTCCCGACTGCGGCGCCGAGCAGGTACTCGATCGGGCGCACCGCTGGCGGGCGCCGCAGCCCGTTACCTGCCGCCATTGTCACCGGGGCCTGCGGCTCGCGCTCCCCGATCCCCGCTGAAACGCCGACGGGCCGCCCAGCGGGGCGGCCCGTGACCGGCATCCTCCAGTATCTGAACGTCTGACGTCTGACGTCTGACGTCTGATGTCTGACGTCTACTTCCGGTTGTTCACCGCCATCTTCAGCTGCTTTCCGGCGCGGAACGCCGGCGCAATGGACGCTTTGATTTGAATCACGCCGCCGGTCTTGGGATTCCGGCCCATCCGAGCGGCCCGCTTGCGCGCTTCGAAGTTTCCGAATCCTGTGATCTGCACCTTCGCGCCCTTCTTCAGCTCGCCGGCGATGATGCCTTTGTCGTCGAACAGGGCTTCGACCGCCCGGCTTGCGTCAGCCTTGGACATCTTGGTCCGCATCGCCAGCGCCGTGGTCAGCTCGGCTTTGTTCACGGTGTCTCCTTGTAAGGGTCTAGGGCCCGGAGAAGCCTTGAGATTCCGCCCTTTTTACGACAGGGCGCCGGAAAAGCCGCATAAAACCGCCACAATATGGGGGTATCCCCGGAAAATCCGCAAGATAGCTGCATTTCCTTGACCCACCCGCCCCGGGAAACTACCCTTCCACCCCGTCACACAACGGCACGACGGCGGGCACACGCACGCTTGGCGTCGTGCCGTCGTGCCGTCGTGCAACTTGAGGAGCTTCATGGTCCCCAGTACCCGCTCCGGCTGGATCGAGGTGATCGCCGGGGTCATGTTCTCCGGGAAGAGCGAGGAGCTGATCCGGCGGGTACGGCGCGCCGTCATCGCCCGCAAGCGCGTGCAGGTCTTCAAGTCCCACCTCGACGCCCGGTACGCCGGGCTCTACACGCTGAGCACTCACGACGGGGGAACCGTGGAGGCCGAGCCGGTGGACTCCTCCGAGGAGATCATGGGCCGCCGGCGCCCCGACACCGAGGTGGTCGCGGTGGACGAGGTCCAGTTTTTGGATGACGGCATCGTGACCGTCGCCAACGCCCTCGCCGACCAGGGCGTGCGGGTCGTGCTCGCCGGCATCGACATGGATTTCCGAGGCCTCCCCTTCGGTCCCATGCCGACGTTGCTCGCCGTCGCGGAGATCGTCGACAAGCTCCAGGCCATCTGCGTGGTGTGCGGCGACCCCGCGGGCCGCAATCAACGCCTCGTGAACGGGAAGCCCGCGCTGTGGGACAGCCCCACCATCATGGTCGGGGGACGGGAGTCGTACGAGGCGCGGTGCCGACATTGTCATCGGGTGCCGAGGCAGGATGAGGATCAGACCGCGCTGCTCTAGGTGCGGAGTGCGGAGTGCGGAGTGCGGAGTCGACGCCCGTCTTTCAACTCCGCATTCCGCATTCCGCATTCCGCACTGGCCCCTATGCTCAACGTAGCTCTCACCGGGAATATCGCCGCCGGCAAGTCGACCGTCGTCGAGCTGTTCCGGCGCTGGGGCGCGACGATCATCGACGCCGATGAGCTGGTGCGACAGGCGCAGGCGCCGGGCGGCGAAGTGCTCGCCGCGATCGTGCGGCGCTTCGGCTCGGACGTCCTCGCCTCGGACGGCTCGCTCGACCGCGCGGCACTGCGCTCCAAGGTGATGGGCGACCAAGCCGCGCTCGACGCCCTCAACGCGATCGTCCACCCGGCCGTGCGGCGGCGCCGCGACCACCTCGCGCTCGAGGCGCGCGAGCGCGGCGACGTGCTCGTGGTCAACGACATCCCGCTGCTGTTCGAGGTGCTGGATCCCGGGGAGTTCGACGCCGTCTTGCTGGTAGACGCGGGGGTGGCCCTGCGCCGCACGCGGCTGCGTGCGATGCGTGGCCTGTCCAACGAAGAGGCCGACCGGATGATCGCCGCGCAGATGCCGGCCGAGCGCAAGCGGCCGCGGAGCCACTTCGTGATCGACAACAACGGCTCCCTGGCGGAGCTCGAGCAGGCCGCGCGAGCCGTGTTCAAGGAGCTGCGCCGCCGCGCGGCTCGCGCGGCGCTGGGTCGACCCGCGCAGTCGCTGCTGCTCGCAGCGGACGAGGCGGCCGGAGCGGGAGACGCCAGCGAGCACCCGGCCTTGATGGCGATTGCCGGCCGCTATTCGGACGCCGGCCTGGCGGTGCGCCGGGTCGCCGGTGGCAGCGCGGTCGAGAAGGCACTGGCGCGCGTCGCGGCGCGACCGGATGCGATCGTGGCCACGGCCGCCGCCGCCGCGGCGACCGAGCGGGCGTGGGAGCGCGCCGGGCGCCCGGGCGTGCTGGTGTTGTTGAGCGACGATCCCGACCCGGTCGCGGTGCGCCTCGACGTGCGACCGTGGGGCCACGAGCGGCTGCGGCTCACAGAGCCCGGCGCCACCGGCCTGGCGCCGCGGCCGGACCTGTTCCCCAAGGCCAACCCGTTGGCTTGACAGGGGTTTGGTGCTCCGGTAACCTTTCGCCGCCACCTTCTCAGGCCCCGAGCGAGAGCGATCCCTGCATGTCGAAGACGCCGTCCGATCTGCGCTACACCGAGGAGCACGAATACGTCAAGGAAACCGACGACAAGTCGGTCGTACAGGTCGGGATCACCGACTACGCGCAAGGGGAGTTGGGCGATGTCGTCTACGTGGACCTGCCGAAGCTGGGCGCCACGTTCGGGCGGATGGATGTGTTCGGCACGATCGAGGCGGTGAAGGCGGTCTCGGAGCTGTACGCCCCCCTCTCCGGCACGGTGATGGCGGTCAACCCGGCGCTCGAAGCCGACCCCGCGCTCGTCAACCGCGATCCCTATGGCGAGGGCTGGATGATCAAGCTCCGGGTCAAGAACCCGAAGGAGCTCGACCAACTACTGGGGAGCGAGGAGTACAAGAAGCATATTGGCGCATAGCGCCCGGCCGGTCCCACATCCTTTCCTGAGAGCTCGCAGCGAGACATCCGACATGCCGACCGCACGCGCGTCCCTGCTCCCCGCCGACCGCTTCGTGACCCGCCACATCGGGCCGAGCCCCGATGAGACGCGGGCGATGCTGCAGACGGTCGGCTGCGCATCGCCGGAAGAGTTCATCGACAGCGTGGTGCCCGAGGGCATCCGGCTGCGCCGCCCATTGGCGCTCCCGCCGGGGCGGACCGAGCGCGAGGTGCTCCAGGCGCTGCGCGGTCTCGCGGCGCAGAACCAGCTGTTCCGCTCTTACATCGGGATGGGCTACTACCACACGTTCACGCCGCAGGTGATCCAGCGGAACGTGGTCGAGAACCCGGGCTGGTACACCGCCTACACGCCGTATCAGCCGGAGATCGCCCAAGGACGGCTCGAAGCGCTGCTCAACTTCCAGACGATGGTCGCCGATCTCACCGCTCTCCCCATCACCAACGCCTCACTGCTCGATGAAGCCACCGCCGCCGCCGAAGCCATGCACTTGACCGAGGCGGTGGCGCAACCGCCGGCGGGCACGACGCCGCTCTTCATGATCGCAGAAGGGTGCCACCCGCAGACGATCGCGGTGGTCCGCACCCGCGCCGAGGCGCGCGGCGTCCAGACCGTCATCGCCGATCCCACGACCTTCGAGTTCCGGCCCGGCGTGATCGGCGCGCTGCTCCAGTATCCGCTGACGGACGGCAAGATCGAGGACTATCGCGCGGTGTGCGAGCGGGCGCACGCTGTGGGTGCGCTCGTGACGGTCGCGACCGACCTGCTCGCCCTCACGCTGCTCAAGCCCCCCGGCGAGTGGGGCGCGGACATCGCCGTCGGCAGCTCGCAACGCTTCGGCGTGCCGATGGGCTACGGCGGCCCGCATGCGGCCTTCTTCGCGACGCGGGAGGAACACAAGCGGCACGTCCCGGGCCGCATCATCGGCGTGTCGCGTGACGCTGCCGGACGACCGGCGCTGCGCATGGCTCTGCAGACACGCGAGCAGCACATCCGCCGCGAGAAGGCGACGAGCAACATCTGCACGGCGCAGGTGCTGCTCGCCGTGATGGCGAGCATGTACGCGGTGTACCACGGCCCCGAGGGGCTGCGCCGTATCGCCGAGCGGGTCCACACGCTCACCGGACTGCTGGCGAGCGCGCTGATGCGGCTGGGCTACCGCGTGGTGCACTCCACATTCTTCGATACCCTGTGCGTCGAGGTCGAATCGTGGGCACTGCCGCGGCTGATCGACGCCGCCCGCGCGCGCCGCATCAACCTGCGCACTATCTCGCCGACCCGGATCGGCGTGTCGCTCGACGAAGCCACCACGCTCGGCGACTTGGCCGACTTGGTCGCCGCATTCTCGCTCAACGAGGTGCTGCCGTTCATGGTGGAAGATCTGGGCGGCAAGGCGGACACCGCCATCCCCGACGGGCTGCGGCGCAGCTCGTCCTACCTCACCCACCCCGTCTTCCACCGCTACCACTCCGAGACGGAGATGCTGCGTTACTTGAAGCGGCTCGAGGCGCGCGACCTGTCGCTCACCACCTCCATGATCCCGCTCGGCTCGTGCACCATGAAGCTGAACGGCACCACCGAGATGGTCCCGCTCTCCTGGCGCGAGTTCAACCGACTGCACCCGTTCGCGCCCCGCGAGCAGGCCACGGGCTACCGCACGTTGTTCCGCCAGCTCGAGGACATGCTCGCCGAGATCACCGGGTTCGCGAAGGTGTCGCTGCAGCCCAACGCGGGGTCGCAGGGCGAATTCACCGGGCTCCTGGTGATCCGCGCGTATCACCGCTCGCGTGGCGAAGCGCACCGCACCACCTGCCTAATTCCCACCTCCGCCCACGGCACCAATCCCGCGAGCGCGGTGATGGCCGGGCTCACGGTGGTGCCCGTCCAGACCGACGCGAGCGGCGCCATCGATGTGGCGGACCTTCGCGCCAAAGCGGCCGAACACCAGCGCACGCTCGCCGCGCTGATGGTGACCTACCCGTCTACCACCGGCATTTTCGAGGGGTCGATCCGGCAGGTGTGCGAGATCGTGCACGCGCACGGCGGCCAGGTGTACATGGACGGCGCCAACATGAACGCCCAGGTGGGGCTGTGCCGGCCGGCCGACATGGGCGCCGATGTGTGCCACCTGAACCTCCACAAGACGTTTTGCATCCCACACGGCGGCGGGGGGCCGGGGATGGGGCCGATCTGTGTCGCCGCCCACCTCGGGCCGTTCCTGCCGGACCACCCGGTCGTACCGCTGCGCCAGGAGCAGCCGTGTGGCACCGTGGCCGCCGCGCCGTGGGGCAGCGCCTGGATCCTGCCCATTTCCTGGGCGTACATCGCGCTCATGGGGCGGGAGGGGTTGGTGGAGGCCACCATGATGGCGATCCTCAACGCCAACTACGTGGCCCGACGTCTGGCGCCCCACTACGACGTCCTGTACACCGCCGCCAACGGCCGCGTGGCCCACGAATGCATCATCGACACGCGACCGTTCAAGCAGTCGGCAGGGATCGAGGTCGAGGACATCGCGAAGCGGATCATCGACTACGGCTTCCACCCGCCGACGGTGTCGTTCCCGGTCGCCGGGACGCTCATGATCGAGCCGACCGAGAGCGAGTCCAAGGAGGAGCTCGACCGCTTCTGCAACGCGCTCATCGCGATTCGCGCCGAAATCCGTGAGATCGAGGAGGGGAAGCAGCCCCGCGGCAACAACCTCCTCACCAACGCGCCGCACACGCTGGAAGGCGTGATCGCCGACGGATGGGACCGCCCCTACTCGCGCGAGCGCGCGGCGTTCCCGGCCGCGTGGACCCGCCAGCACAAGGTGTGGCCGTCGGTGGGCCGCGTGGAGGGCGCGTACGGCGACCGCAATCTGGTGTGCGTGTGCCCGCCCGTGGAGGCATATGCGCTCGCTGCAGACTGAAGCGGCGACGGAACCGTGGAACGAGCGACCGAGGGAAAGAGTGCCTCCCGTTCCATCGTTCCATCTTTCCATCTGTCCGTCGGGCCGCCCGGGCGCCGAGAACATGGCGATCGATACGGGGCTGCTCGAGCACGCCGACCAGACGTGCCGCGCGTTCCTGCGGCTGTACCGCTTCGCCCCGTCGTGCCTCTCGCTCGGGCGGAACGAGCCGGCCCGCAAGCGCTACGACCGCGCCGCGATTGCGCACCTCGGGATCGACGTGGTACGCCGCCCCACGGGCGGCCGCGCCGTGTGGCACGAGCATGAGGTCACGTACGCAGTGGCGGCGCCCGTACAGGCGTTCGGCTGCCTACGCGACAGCTACCGCACGATTCACGAGCGGCTCGCGGCGGCGCTGCGCACGCTGGGCGTGGACGCCACGCTGGCTCCCGACCGCCCTCCACCGCCCTCCACCGCCTCCCACCGCCTCAACTCCTGCTTCGCGACGCCCGTCGGCGGCGAGGTGCTCGTCGCCGGGCGCAAGCTCATCGGCTCGGCGCAGCTGCGACGCGGGCAGGCGTTCCTGCAACATGGCTCGATTCTGCTGGACGGCTCACAGGACGTGATCCGCGCCGTCAGCGGTCTGCCGGAGGCCGTTAGCGGCGAGACCACCCTGGCGGCGGTGCTGGGGCGTCCCGTGCCGTTCGAAGAAGTCGCGGACGCGATCGTGCGCGTGTGGGGCGAGGCCATCACCTCCACCGTCTTCCACCGTCCTCCACCGTCCTCCACCGCCCTGTTTCGCGACCCCGCATGGACCTGGCGCCGCTAGGGGGGCGGTAGAATGTTACGCGCGATGCCGATCACTCGACTACCGGTCCGAATACCCGCCCACGTGGCCTGGGTGGGCCTGGTGTTGGTTTTGCTCACCGGCTGCGAGCGCCGGCGTGGCTGCGCCGGCGATTACTGCGGCACGCTGGTGTTCGCCGCGGCGGGGGAGCCCGACATCCTGCTCCCCCCCGTGACCCAGCAACAATACGCCCAGGACATCACCGGGCAGGTCTTCCTGAAGCTCGCGGACCTGGGCCTCTCGGGGAACACGATTGGCGACGAGGACTTCCAAGCGCAGCTGGCGGAGCGCTGGGAGTGGGACGACCCGCTCACGCTCGTGTTTCACCTCGATCCGCGCGCCCGCTGGCAAGACGGACAGTCCGTGACCGCGGCCGACGTCGCGTTCACGTTCGACATCTACAGCGATTCGCTCGTGAATTCGCCCTTCCGCTCGTCGCTGCGCACCATCAGCGCGGTCACCACCCGGGACGCGCTCACCGCCGTCTTCCGGTTCCACGCCCGTTATCCCGAGATGTTCTACGACGCGGTGTACCACATGCGCATCCTGCCGGCGCATCTGCTGCGCCCGGTGCCGCGCTCTCAGTGGCGCAGTACGGCGTTCGGGCGCGCTCCCGTAGGGGATGGTCCCTACCGTTTCGTGGCATGGAAAGCGGGCGAGAGCGTCGAGCTCAAGGCGGATTCGACCTTCTTCCTCGGCCGACCGCACATCCGGCGCCTCATCTGTCGGTTCACCCCTAACCTCCAAGTCGCGGTCACGCAGGTGATCGCAGGCGACGCGGATGCGGTGGAAGTGCTCGGCCCTCCCGACAACGTGAAGCGGGCCCAGGCGGCGCCCAACCTGGCCCTGTACCCGTACCGCGGTGAGCTGTACGGATTCCTCGCGTTCAATCTGTCCACGAACGGAGATACCACGAAGCCGCACCTGCTCTTCGGGGATCGGCAGCTGCGGCGCGCCCTGACCATGGCGGTGGACCGTGAAGGCCTGCGCAAGAGCGTGTGGGGCGATCTCGCGCAGGTCCCACCCGGCCCGCTCGCTCGCCTCTGGACGATCTGGGACCCCGAGACCCGCCAGCTACCCTACGACACCGCCCAGGCCGCGCGCATGCTCACATGGCTCGGCTGGCGCGACTCGAACGGCGACGGCATCCGGGACCGGGACGGCCAGCCGTTGGCGTTTCGCATCCTCTCGCCGACGACGAGCGCGCTGCGTCACCAGTACGCCGTACTGTTGCAAGACCAGTTCCGTCGCATCGGCGTGGACGTGCAGCTGGATGAGGTCGAGTTCGGCGTCTTCGACGGGCGTACGCAGGCGGGCCGGTTCGACGCGGCCATGATCGCCCGGCAGACCGATCCCACGCCGTCGTCGTCCCTCGCGCAGGTGTGGACGGCCGCGGGACGCTCCAACGCAGGCCGCTACGCCAGCCCCGTGTTCGATCGGCTGGTGGACGAGGCGCGCGCCGCCCCGCGCCGCGACGCCGCCAAGGCACTCTGGCGGCGCGCCATCGAAACCCTGAACCAGGACGCGCCGGCGGTCTTCCTGTACGCGCCGGACAATATGGCGGCGGTGAATCGCCGGGTGACGGACGTCGTGATCCGGCCGGACGCCTACTGGGCGCTGGTGCGTACCTGGCGCATCCCCGCCGACCAGCTGACCGATCGAGACCGCGCGGAGCCCTAGGTGACGGCGTGGCTCGTGCGGCGTCTCGCCGCCGCGATCGCCATCGTCTTTGCGGTCGTCACGATCACCTTCGTGCTCATCCACCTCGCGCCGGGGACGCCGTTCGGCGCGGACGAGCAGCACCAGCAGGATCCGGAGGTGATCGCGCGGCTGGTCCGCCAGTTCGGCCTCGATCAGCCGTTGCCGGTCCAGTACGTGCTGTATCTCCGCAACCTCCTGCATGGCGAGCTGGGACAATCGTTTTCCCAGCATCGCCCGGTCGCCGACGCCATCGCGGATACCATCCCGCCTACGCTCACCCTCGCGGGCGCGGCGCTCGTCGTCGACTTTGGACTCGGGCTCGCGCTCGGCGTATACCAGGCCGTGCGGGCGCGGCGCTTCGGAGACGTCGTGCTCGGCAACGTCGCGCTGTTCTTCCATTCGCTGCCGACGTTCTGGCTGGGGCTCGTCTTGCTGCTCGTCTTCGGCCAGTGGCTGCACGTCTTTCCGGTCGGGGGCATGCGCGACCCGGTGTTGTGCCCGAGCGTCACGAGCGCGCGCTGCTTCGGGGATGTCCTGTGGCACCTCGCGCTGCCGGCGCTGACGCTCGGGCTGGTCGGTGCGGCTGGGACGGCGCGCTACCAGCGGGCCGCGATGCTCGAGGTCGTGGGCCAGGACTACGTCCGGACCGCGCGCGCCAAGGGCCTCCGGGAGCGTCGCGTCCTGCTGGTGCATGCGCTCCGCAACGCGCTGCTCTCGTTCATCACGCTGATCGGCCTCGCCTTCCCGTTCCTGCTGACCGGCGCCGTGCTCGTCGAAACGGTGTTCGCCTGGCCGGGCATGGGTCGCCTGTCGGTCGGGGCGATCTTTCAGCGCGATTACCCGCTCGTTACCGGAGCCGCGCTCGTGGCGAGCGGGGTCGTCGTGTTGGGCAGCGTGTTGGCGGACGTGCTGTACGCCGTCGCGGACCCCCGGATTCGCGCGTCCGGCGGGTCGACGTGACCGTCTGGACATGGCTCGCGCTCGCGGGCGCCGTCGCCCTCGCGCTGGTCGCGGCGGCCGAGGTGCGGCGCCACGCCGCGGCGCGGGCGGCTGGGCGGCGGTTCCTGCGGCACCCGACGGCGTCGCTGGGCGTGTTCATCCTGGCATTCTTCGTGACGCTCGCGCTGGCCGCGCCCCTGGTCGCGCCCTACGACCCCACCCGGCAGCTCGACCCCGTGCACTTGCAGAACCAGCCCCCGTCGCTGCGCTTCCTGCTCGGCACCGACGTCTACAGCCGCGACGTGTGGAGCCGTCTCGTGTACGGAGCCCGGCTCTCGCTCGGCATCGGCACCATCGCGATGCTCGTGGCCGTGACGGTCGGCGCGGGCGTGGGTGCGGTCGCGGGCTACTTCAGCCACTGGCTGGACGCGGTCCTGATGCGCGGCGTCGACGTCGGGCTCGCCGTGCCGCGGATCTTCGTGCTGCTCATGGCGGTGGCGCTGTGGGAGCGGCTGCCGCTCGGCGCGCTGGTGCTGCTGATCGGATTCACCGGGTGGTTCGTCACGAGCCGGCTGGTGCGCGCCGAGGTCCTGTCGCTCCGTGAGCGGGAGTTCGTGGCCGCGGCGCGGGCCGTGGGCGCAGGACCGACGCGCGTCATCTTTCGCCACGTCCTGCCCAACGCCGCCGCGCCGATCATCGTGTCGGCGGCGCTCGGCATCGGCAACGTCATCCTGCTCGAGGCCGGGCTCTCTTTCCTCGGCATCGGCGTCCCCTCGCCGTTGCCGAGCTGGGGCAGCATGATCCACGACGGCTGGCAGTGGATCGTCGCGGCGCCCTGGACGTCCGGGTTCCCCGGCCTCGCCATCGCCTTCGTCGTGATGGCGCTCAACGCGGTGGGCGACGGGTTGCGCGACGCCCTCGACCCCCGCAAGGAAGGGACGTGACGGAGCCCCTGCTCCACGTGCGCGATCTGAAGACGTACTTCGTCACCGAGCACGGCGGCGGCACGGCCCGCGCGGTGGATGGCGTGTCGTTCGACGTGTATCCCGGCGAGACGCTGGGACTCGTGGGCGAGTCCGGCTGCGGCAAGACCGTGACGTCGCTCTCCATCCTCCGCCTCATCCCAGAGCCCCCCGGTCACATCCGCCCCGGCAGCTTCATCGAGTTCGAGGGACGCAACCTCCTGACGTCGGCCCCCACGGCGCTGCGCGCGATCCGCGGCAACCGGATCGCGATGACCTTCCAGGAGCCGATGACGTCACTCAACCCGGTGTTCACCGTGGGCGACCAGATCGCCGAAGCGGCCATCGTGCATCAGCGCCTATCGCGCCGGGCGGCCCGCGCGCGGGCGGTCGAGATGTTGACGCTCGTCGGCATCCCCGACCCGCAGGAGCGCGTGGATCACTATCCCCACCAGATGAGCGGCGGCATGCGCCAGCGGGTGATGATCGCCATGGCGCTCATTTGCCGCCCACAGCTCCTCATCGCCGACGAGCCGACGACCGCCCTCGACGTCACGATCCAGGCACAGATCCTGGAGCTGCTCGACCGGCTGCAACGCGAGCTCGGCATGGCGGTCATGCTGATCACCCACGACCTCGGGGTCGTGGCCGGCAGCGCCGACCGCGTAGTCGTCATGTACGCCGGACAGGTCGTGGAGCAGGCACCGACGCGGGAGCTGTTCGCGCGCCCGCTGCACCCCTACACCGAAGGCCTGCTCGCCTCGGTGCCGCGGCTCGACACGCGCGTCAGCCAGGTCCGCGGCCGTCTGCACAGCATCCCCGGTCAGGTCCCGGCCGCGACCGCCTGGCCCGCGGGGTGCCGCTTCCATCCCCGCTGCCCGTACGCGTGGGACCGCTGCGCCACCGAAGAGCCGCCGCCGCTCGACACTCCCGGGAGCGAGCCGGGCACGCACACCGTGCGCTGCTGGCTGCTCACCGAGCCGCAGCGCCGGGAGCGCCGCGCGTGACGCTGCCGGCCCCCCCCCTCCTGGTCCAGGTCGAAGGCCTCGTCAAGCGCTTCCCCGGCGCGCGCTCACTGCTCGGGCTGGGCCGCGCCCGGCGGATCGTGCGCGCGGTGGACGGCGTGTCGTTCGCGATTGCCACGGGGCAGACGCTTGGCCTCGTCGGCGAGTCCGGGTGCGGGAAGACGACGGTGGGGCGTACGATCCTGCGGCTGATCGAGCCGGACGCGGGGCGGGTCACACTCGGCGGGACGGACGTCCTCGGCCTCGGTGCGCGCGAGCTCCGGGCGCTGCGCCGCCGCATGCAGATCGTGTTCCAGGACCCCTACGGCTCGCTCAACCCCCGGATGACCGTGCAGCAAACGCTCGCCGAGCCGCTCGCCATTCACCGGCTCGCGGCCGGACCCGAGGCCGAGCGGCGCATCAGTTCGCTGCTCGAGGAAGTGGGGCTCGACCCGGCGTTCGCCCCGGCCTATCCGCACGAGCTGTCCGGCGGTCAACGGCAACGGGTGGGGATCGCGCGGGCGCTCTCGGTGGAGCCGCAGTTTCTCGTGCTCGACGAGCCGGTGAGCGCGCTCGACGTGTCGGTGCAGGCCCAGGTGCTGAATCTGCTCGCCGAGTTGCAGCGCAAGCGCCGGCTCACGTACCTCTTCATCGCGCACGACCTGGCGGTCGTGAAGCACATCGCCGACCACGTGGCGGTGATGTACCTGGGCAAAATCGTCGAGCGGGCACCCGCAACGGTGCTGTACGCCGGGCCACGGCACCCTTACACGACGTCGCTGCTGTCGGCCGTCCCGGTGCCCGACCCCAAGGCCCAACGGCAACGGATCGTGCTCCAGGGAGACGTGCCGTCACCGGCGACCCCGCCGCCCGGCTGCCCGTTCCACCCCCGCTGCCCACACCCCAAGAAGAGTAGCCGCTGCGGCATCGAACCGCCGGCGCTGCGCGAAGTCGCACCCGGGCAATTCGCCGCATGCCACTTCGCCGAAGCGCCGATGTGACTCACCCACCGTGTGCGATTCTGGGGGCCGCGCGCAGGCCCTGGACCTCGCCCGCGACCGCCACCAGGTAGCCCGCCGTGAACACCCAGCCGCCGTACGCCAAGGCGCCCGCGCGCAGCGTCTCGATGAAGTACGCGATGGTCGGCACGCCCCCGCAGACCACCAGCAGCAACGGCAACCGATCCGCCTTAGTACCCCTCCCCTGTCCCCAGTAGAGCAGCGTGCCGGTGATCACCAGCGCCACGAGCACGGGTCCCACCGCGGGCCAGTCCGCGCGTCCTGCCACCGCGGTCGCGACGTAGGCGCCGACGAGCACGAAGTACACCATACGAAAGACGCCGTGCAGCGCCGGGCCGTGGCGCTGATGGAACCGCGCCAGGGGAGGAACGAGCGTGTGCAGCACGTACGCGACGCCGATCAGCAGCGGGACGCCTTGGAAGAGCACCTCCGCCGCGTTGTGCCACACGCTGAGGATCACCCTGACGTCGGGGCTATAGGGGAGAAAGAAGCCGACGGCGAGCAGCACGGCGCCGAGTCGCTTGAGCATCGCCACCTCCGCGTGGAAGGGAACGCGCCGGATTGACCGCGTCCGGCCCGAAGCTAGCTTCTGCCGACGACCGGAACCAGGAGGCCGGAATGTCGCGCAGCACGATCCTCGGCACTGTCCTCGTCACGGCGCTGTCGCCTGCACGGCTCGACGCCCAGCAGCAGCCGTTCACACTCGAGCAAGCGCTGAGCGCCCCGTTCCCCGAGGAGCTCGTGGCCGCCCCTGCCGGTGGCGCGATCGCCTGGGTCTACAACGCGCAGGGCGCCCGCAACCTCTGGATCGCGACACCGCCCGAGTATCAGGGCCGGGCGGTGACGGCCTACACAGAGGACGACGGACAGGAGCTCGGCGAGCTCGCCTGGACCCCCGACGCACGGGCGCTCGTGTACGTGCGCGGCGGTGCCAGCAACAGCCGCGGCGAGTACCCCAACCCCCTGTCGCTGCCCGCAGGCGTCGAGCAGGGGCTCTGGATCGTCGCCGCCGCGGGCGGTCCCCCACGCCGGCTGGGCGAAGGCCGTTCCCCGGCTGTGTCCCCGAAGGGCGATCGGGTTGCCTACCTCAAGCAGGGACAGGTCTGGTGGGTGCCGCTCGCCGACAGCGCGAAGCCCGAGCAGCTGGTCCACGCCCGCGGCACCGCTCAGGCGCTGCGCTGGTCCCCGGACGGCGCGAAGCTCACGTTCGCGAGCGGCCGGGGCGACCACGGATTCATCGGGGTGTACGACGTCGCGGCCAAGACGCTCCGGTTCCTGGACCCGAGCGTGGACCGCGACGTGGAGCCGGTGTGGTCTCCCGACGGAGCGCAGATCGCGTTCATCCGTATCCCGGCGGCAGAGCCCACCTTGCCCTTCACGCTCCGGCGCGTCGCGCCGCCTTGGTCGATCCGCGTCGCGGACGTGGCGACCGGCCGGGGACGGGAAGTGTGGAAGGCCGACGCGGGTCGGGGCAGCGCGTTCCGGGAGATCGTCGCCGAGAATCAGCTGCTGTGGGGCGCGGGGAGCCGCCTGGTCTTCCCCTGGGAGAAAGACGGCTGGACACACCTGTATGCGGTGCCGCTGTCCGGCGGCGCCGCCGCCCTGTTGACGCCGGGGGCATTCGAGGTCGAGCACGTGACGCGCACGCCCGACGGTCGTGAGGTCGTCTTCTCATCCAATCAGGACGACCTCGACCGCCGCCACGTCTGGCGCGTGAGCGTGGCCGGTGGCAAGCCGCAAGCCGTGACGAGCGGCACCGGGATCGAGTGGGCGCCGGCCGTGGCGAGCGACGGAAAGGCGGTCGCGTTGCTGCGTGCGGACGCGCGCAAGCCGCCCCGCCCGGCGATCCTCACGGGCTCGGGGCCGGCCCGCGAGCTCGCGGCCGGCGCGATCCCGGCCGACTTCCCCGAAGCGGCGCTCGTGGAGCCGCAGCAGGTGCTGCTATCGGCTTCCGACGGCGTGATCGTCCACGGCCAGCTCTTCCTGCCCCGGAACCTGCGGCCGGGCGAGCGGCGGCCCGCGGTGATCTTCTTTCACGGCGGCTCGCGGCGCGAGATGCTGCTCGGCTGGCATTACCTCTACTACTATCGCAACGCCTACGCGCTGAACCAGTACCTTGCGAGCCGCGGGTTCATCGTGCTTTCGGTGAACTACCGCAGCGGCATCGGCTATGGGCTGGAGTTTCGCGAGGCGCTGCATTACGGGGCGCAGGGTGCGAGCGAGTTCGGCGACGTGCTCGGCGCGGGGCTGTACCTGCGCGGCCGCGGCGACGTGGATCCGAAGCGCATCGGCCTGTGGGGCGGCTCCTACGGCGGATTCCTCACTGCAATGGGCCTCGCCCGCGCCTCGGACCTGTTTGCGGCCGGCGTAGACCTGCACGGCGTGCATCAGTGGAACGTGGAGATCCGCAACTGGGTGCCGGACTACGACCCGGAGCAGCGCGCCGACTTCGCCAAGCTCGCGCTCGAGTCGTCGCCGATCGCGTACGTCAAGGACTGGCGCTCCCCGGTGCTGCTGATCCAGGGGGACGACGACCGCAACGTGCAGTTCAGCCAGACGGTCGATCTGGCGGCGGCGCTGCGGCCGCTGGGCGTCGAGGTAGAGCAGCTCGTGTTCCCCGACGAGGTGCACGATTTCCTGACGCACGCGCACTGGCTCGCCGCCTATCATGCGGCAGCAGAATTCCTGGAACGAAAGCTGGCGGCGGCACCCGCCGTGGGAGCGCGCTAAGGAAACGGCGGGCTAGTACCGGTCCAGATCGCGCCCCACCACGGCGTGGCCAGCGAACGACTTCCGTACGTTGGCGAGCAGCTCCTCGTCTGTCGCCCCGCGGCGGATGATGTGGGTGAGGACCAGTAGCTTGGGCTGGATGCGCGCGGCGAGCTGCCCCAGCTCGACATCCGACGTGTGGAGCTCGCGCACATACTGCGGCCAAGTCGGGCTCTCGGTCGGGTTCGGCGCCGTGCGGTCGGCCGGATACACTTCATGGACGAGGACATCCACACCCGCCGCCGCACGGACCAGGTTCTCGCTGGGCTTCGTGTCTCCGGAGATCACCACGCTGCGGCCGGGCGCGTCGAAGCGGTACCCATACGCCTCGCGCCACGTCCCGTGTTCGACCTGGAAGGCCGTGACGCGTACGCCCCCAGCGTCGTAGACGACACCAGGACGGATCTCGTGCACGTCGACCCGGTAGCCGCCCGGCGTGCGGTGCTCGAGGCCGTTCGTGCGCACCTCGATGTCCTCCCCCCACGCGGCGATGAGGTGATCGGTCATGCTGCGCAGTCCGTGCGGCCCATAGGCCGCGAGCGGCTGCTTTCGCCCCATCACCCATGACGTGAAGATCAGGTCCGGATAGCCGAGCGTGTGATCGCTGTGCAAGTGGGTGATGAACAGCGCCGTGACGCCGTCGACCGGCAGGTGGGCGGCGGCGAGCCGGCGCTCGACACCGGGGCCCGCATCAATCAGATAGACTCGCGACCCCACGACGATCGCGGTTGCCGGTCCCGAGGCATCCGGCTCAGGCCGTGGGTTGCCCGTGCCGAGCAGCACGACCACCGTGCTGTCGTGCCCCGACGGAGCCGGCTGCTGCCCGCGCAGTGGTCCCTGTGCGCCGATGCAGGCGGCGCCGAGCAGCAGGAGCGCGCGGTGCCTCACGCTAGCGCACGCCTCCCATCAAGCTGCGCACCGGCCTGATCAACAGGAACATCACCAGCGCGGCGCCCAGCGTCACCGTCGCGGTGGCGCCGAACAATGTCGGGAGGGGCGTCGTGCTGATGAAGCCGGCCGACCAGCCGGCCAGCTTGTTGCCGAGGGCGTTCGAGAGGAAGAACACCCCCATCATCAGCCCGACGATCCGCGCCGGCGCCAGCTTTGTCACGACCGAGAGCCCCACAGGGTAGAGACACACCTCGCCTAGCTCCTCGATGAAATACGCACCCACGAGCCACAGCGGGCTGACCTTCACCCCGCCTTGCGCGGCTGCCCCCGCCGGCATCAGCAGGACGAAGGCCAGGCCCACGAACATTAGCGCTAGGGCGAACTTCGCCGGGGACGAGGGCTGCCGGGCCCCTAGCCTCACCCACAGCCACGCGAACAGGGGTGACAGCACAATCACAAACGCGGCCTGAACGGCCACGAACCACGAGGCGTACAGCTTGAGGCCCAGGAGCTCGAGTCGGACGTAGCGGTCCGCGAACAGGGTGAGCGTGGACCCGGCCTGCTCAAACGCTCCCCAGAACAGCGACGCGAACAGGAAGAACACCACCACGGCGGCCATGCGCTTCCAGTCCTCGCGGGTGAATGCGCTGCTTGCCTGCGGCGCGGCGGCCAGCGCCGGTTTGGGGCGCGCTGCGAGGCGGTCCAGCGCCGGCTGGAGGCGCCTTCGCCCGGCGACATACTGGATCAGCCCCAGAGTCATGCCGACACCGGCGCACGCGAACCCGAGGTGCCAATCAATCCCCTCGGCGATCCTCCCGGCGACGATCGGCCCGAACAGCGCTCCGAGGTTGATGCCCATATAGAAGATCGAGAACCCAGCGTCCCGTCGTTCATCCTCCTGCTCGTACAGCGACCCGACGAGGGTGGAGGCGTTGGGCTTCAACAATCCCGTCCCGATGACGATGAGCGAAAGGCCGGCGTAGAAGAACGGCAACGGGTGGAAGGCGAGAGTGAAATGGCCCAGCGCGATGATGCTCCCCCCGACGAGCACGCTGCGGTATTGCCCGAGCCAGCGATCGGCGACGACGCCGCCAAGGATCGCCGCCAACCAGACGCTGCTGACGTAGTTGCCGTAGACCGCGCCCGCGTGCTGATCGGTGAAGCCGAGCGCCTTGACCATATAAAGGATCAAGAAGCCCCGCATCCCGTAGTAGCTGAACCGCTCCCACATCTCCGTGAAGAAGAGGGTGGACAGCCCGCGGGGATGCCCGAACCAGCCCGTGTCGGGCGCGAGGGGGATGGTGCGCGGCGCGGCCATCAGTCGAACAGCTCATTTTGATCGACGGATTCCGGCGCCTGCGGCGTCTTCAGGATGTCTCCCAGTCGCTGCTCCCACAGCTCGACGTCGAAGCGGTGCTCCTGCTGCAGCGCGCGCCGCAGCGCGGGGGAGAAGTCGTGCAATGTGGCGAGCAGCTCGGTGATCGCCTCGCGCAACGCCTGCACCTGAAAGCCGGCGTCGCTCGCGCCCATGTCCTCGAGGATGCTCTGCTCGGTGCGCGAGGCGATGATCGGCTCCGCGCGCCCCTCGACGAACACGTTGGTCCGGCGCTTGGGTCCACGATCTTCCTCGATGGGCATCAGCCCGAGGATAGTGTCCGAGCGCCAGTATTTGCCATAGCCGAGAAAGACCATGCGGTCGCGCTTGATGTCCATGGTGCCTCCGGAACGTCGTCCGTCCTGCGTCGGCCGGTCCCCGTACCACTCGCGCAGCGTGTGGCGGACGGCGGACCAGAGACGACCGATCACGCTCATCGCTTGCGCCGCGCGAGGACGTCCTGGAGGACGACGCGGTCGATCTTCCCGTCCATCCGCACCCGCACGTCGTAGTTCTCCCAGTACATGAAGTTGGCGAGCGCTTCGAGAAAGCGGCGGTTCGCGACGCCTTGGGACGCGTCCAGCCATTTGTCCTTCTGGTTGAGCGGCTCGCGCAACAGGATCGGCTCGAGCTGCTTCACGATGTCGGGGGTGATCGGGATCAAGTCCTCGGCGCGACTCGTGAAGAAGTACAGTCTGTGCAGCCCGTACAGCCGCTCGAGCTCGCGGATGGGATTGGTATCGTCGTACACGCGGATGTCGATGTAGCGGTCGGTCCCGCCCAAGTAGCCGGCGTTCTTGCGCACGACCAGCAGCGCCGCGGATTCCATCCCCCGCTTGTCCCCGCCGCCCGCCTGCCCTGCCTTGAGCGCCGCCATCAGCCGGTCCGCAAGCGCACCCGTGGAGCGCTCAAACGCCTCCGCCATATTCCTGACGGTCTGGTCGGACACCATGATGTTCGCCTGCGCGGCGAACGTTCGCCCGGTGATCAGCTGCCCCTTCCCGCCCAGCGCCTGCCCCCCCGCTCGCCCGCCCGCCCAGTCGAAGCACGAATCCCCAGTCCAGCTGGCGGCGTTGCCGCGCCCGTCGACCATGCCGACCTGGCGCTGAGCCGGCCGCGGGTCGCCGCGCATCACCACGCGCAGCGCCTCGGGCGCCGTCGCGCCCAGCGCCATCAGCTCGAGGCCCTTCTCGCCGTAGTCGGTGTTACTGAGCGACTGGGTGGCCACCGCGCCGATCCCCGCCCGCGCCCACGGCACGAGGCCGCCGACGTTCGGGAACTTCGACTGCACGGCGACTCCGAGGTCGCCGGTCGCGGAGTCGTACGCGACGATGCTGTAAGTGTGGGCGCGCTTCGAGAGGTCCGGCGGACGAGCGGGCGGGTGCTGCAGCGCGAGACTCGCGAGCAGGAGCAGCACGCGTCAGTCCTTCTTCATCTTCTTCTTGAGGTCCCGCAGCTGCTGGTCGGCGGCGGCCTCCCGCGCCGTGCGGTCCAGGTCCGATTTGAGCAGCTCGTCCCGCAGGTCCGTCCCGTCCCCCGGCCGCACGCCGCCCGCCTCCTGCAGATCACGCCAGGCGCGCTCGGCCGAGCGCTCGGCTTCAGTGAGCGGCCGGTCGCGCTCGGCGCGCCCCAGCTGCGCCTGCATATCGGCGAGCTCGCGCTCGTACAGCGCCAGCTCGTCCTTCAGAGCCGCGAGCTTGCGCTCGAGCACCCCCACGCGCTCGCGATGCTTCGCCGCGAACCGCCCGGCCACCGCGACCGTCTCCTGGTCCTGGATCTCGGCGGCGAGCCGGCCGCGCCGCTCGGCGTCGGCCAGCCGCTGGCGCTCGACGGCCAGCTCCCCGTCCGCGCGCGTCACCGCCTGGCGGGTCTCCTGCACGGACACCTTCGCCTCCACCACCGCCTCGCGCATCTGACGCGCCAGGTCGCGCAAGTTCCCGGGCGGCGTCGCCGCGTCGAGGGCGGCGCGCAGGGCGTCCCGCAGGCGCTCGAACACGGGGCGCGCTAGCTTTTCCGGACCGTCTTCGCGAAGAACGCCGAGTACACCCGCTCCACCACGCGCGACTTGCACTTGGGGCAAGCGGGCCGCTTGCGGCCGTGCTCCTCGATCGCCTCTTGCTGGCTGAAGTGCTTGCGGCACTTCGTGCAGCGGTATTCGTAGATTGGCATGGCGGCATGAACGTATTCCGCGCCCAAACGGCGGTCAAGTTGACGGAATGCGCTGCCGTCTCAGTATTGATGGCGATATGACCACGCGCACGTGCGGCGCCGCCGCCTTCGCCGTTGCGGCCGCCGTGGCCTGCAACAAAGGACTGGAGCCGGCCCTGGCACCGACCAGCTGCCCGCAGGGGTTCGTGGG
>Ga0137384_10001279_pt1 | contig 19842 bp, 13 predicted proteins | sample SagtaG_2_FD_104922 | JGI IMG/M metagenome (GOLD analysis project Ga0137384, IMG submission 104922) | Vadose zone soil microbial communities from Sagehorn Ranch, Mendocino, California, USA - Sage2_R_60_16 metaG | ecosystem: Environmental > Terrestrial > Soil > Vadose zone | place: USA... | reverse complement strand
TTAATACGGTTCAGCCGCACCAAGGGCGTGTGGCCGACGGCTTCCAGAATGTTGTTACACTTCATTCCTTGTCTCGGTTTCCCCGTGTTGTCTTGAGTTCTCCGCGAAAGTGCATTCAGTTTAGCATCATAGCCAAATCCGCGGATACTTGCCGGAGCCAGTGTCGAAACAGCCGCGAATGCATTATGCTTTTTGGCACGTCAAAAAGAGGATTGGAGCTGGAAGGAACCGAACCCGAGGAGAATCACAAAATGGACCGGCAGAATATTTCGAGCGGAGCGCCGTGGGAGCCGATTGTGGGTTACTCGCGCGCGGTGCGCATCGGCAATACCATCACGGTTTCCGGCACGACCGCGACAGGTCCCGACGGTAAAATTGTCGGCGTAGGCGATGCGCGCGCGCAAACGATACAAACCATCCGCAACATCGAAGCAGCGCTCGCCAAAGCTAGCGCGACCTTGAAAGACGTGGTCCGCACACGCATCTACGTGACCAACATTTCGGAATGGGAAAAGGTCGGACGCGCGCACGGAGAATTTTTCGGTGGGATTCGTCCCGCAACCAGCATGGTCGAAGTGAGCAAACTCATTTCGCCCGAAATGCTGGTCGAGATCGAAGCCGACGCGGTAGTTTCTTAAGAAAAGGTTGAAAGCAAAAGACTTTTGGCTGAACCTAAGGACCGAATTTGCCGACCAACGAAAAAAACGCTTCGCCCGCCTTGTACGATTCGTTCATCGCAGACTACTACGATGAGTCGCCGATCGTTCGCCAGCGCACGCAGGACGTGACGTTCTATCGCGACGCCGCGCGCGAATTCGGCGACCCGGTGCTCGAACTGGGCTGCGGCACCGGCCGCATCACCATGGCGCTGGCGCAAATGGGCAAGCGCGTCACCGGCCTCGACCTCTCCGAGCGCATGCTCGAACGCGCCGCGAAGAAGCGAGCCGCTCTCAACAAGGAAGAACGCGAGCGCGTCCATCTCGTACAGGCCGACATGACCCGGTTCGACCTGGGCGAAAAATTTCAGCTCATCATCATTCCGTTCCGGCCTTTTCAGCACCTGCTGGAAGTGCGCGACCAGGTCGCCTGCATCGAGCGATGCCGCAATCACCTGCGGTCCGGCGGGCGCCTAATCCTGGACGTGTTCCAGACCGACGCGGAGCGCATACATGATCCGGTGCATATGCGCGAATCTCCGCTGATCGAATACAAAACGAGCGACGGACGGCAGGTGCGCATCAGCGAACGCGTGGCCGCGTTTCATCGAGCGGAGCAGCGCAATGACGTAGAAATGGTTTACACCATCGAGCATCCGGGCGGGAAGAAGGAGCGCCTGGTGTTTGCCTGGCCGCTGCGCTATTTCTTCCGTTACGAAATCGAGCACCTATTGGCGCGTTGCGGCTTCCGCGTCTCCGCCGAGTACGGCGATTTCGACCGCACGCCCATCCGCGATAATTCCCCGGAAATGATCTTTGTCGCCGAACCCGGCTGGTAGCGGCAACCCATGCATCTCACTCGCCTTTTGCGCTGACAGCTGTGCCAGGACGCTCCTGCTTCGCGCCTTGCCTTCGACGAACCCCGCTGTTCATGCCATAATGAGCCAAGGAGATTCGGCCCGTGGATAGCCTGCTTTCGCGAATCACGATCACGCCGGGGACACGTTCCGGCCAGCCCTGCATCCGCGATCTGCGTATTACCGTTTGGGATATTCTGCGGTCGCTTGGTGCGGGTGCATCCCATGCGCAGATCCTTGCCGACTATCCCGAACTCACCGAGGAAGACATACTTGCCGCGCTTCAGTGGGCTTCGACGCTGAAGGATAATCTTGTTCTCCGATAGGCGGAATGAAGCTCCTGCTAGACGAAAACCTCTCCCGCCGCCTGCTTGAAGCGATTCAGGATCTCTTTTCTGGTTCGGTCCACGTTACGCAAGTCGGGCTCAGCAGGGCCACTCCCGATCGCAGAATCTGGGATTACGCCCTTCACAATGGTTTCGTCATCCTCACTGCGGACACAGACTTCATTAGCCTTGCCAATACCCTCGGTCCACCGCCGAAAGTCATCCTACTTGAACATTGCGACTATCCAACAACCGTAGCGGCCAAAATGATTCGCGCGAACACAGCTCAGATCGGCAAATTTGAAGCGAACCAAGAACCGCTCCTCATTCTGCGAAGACCGTGAACCGCCTACTTGCGCTTGGCGTGGAAGACGCCGTTGGGCTGGTTGAAGACGGCTTCGTTGACTTTGCCAGACGCATCCATCTGAAAGTCCACGCTGAAGCCGGGCAAGCCTTTTACGTCGAACGATTAATTCCTTGCGCGGAATCAGCTCGTACACGGGCTGGCCGGGCACAGTGAGGCGCAGAACGTCGCCAACGACGGCAAACGTGACGGTCTGGTCGGCGAGCAGGTAATCGCCGGCAAGTTTCTGCAAAACATCTTTCGAGATTTTCTCTGGCGCGCGGGTGAAAACAATGTCTTCGCCGAGCGACGGTTCGAACGGAGCGGCGATGCGGTCAATGTCACCCTTCTTGTTCATTTCAAACTGGAATTTTTCGCCTGCGGCAAGGCTGTCGGAGTCTTCGGGAACCTGAAAGACGTCGTAATGATAGTGTTCGAGCGGATAAGGGCCCAGTTTGTTGAGGCTCAGCTCGAGTGCGTCGCCTTTAACAGTAACCTTCATAAGGCCGTAGCCCGCGTTCTGATATTCGCCGGCGTAGTCTGCAAGATTGTGCGAAGGATGCGTGCCGGATTTGCGGTCGGTGGGCTTGTTCTTCTTGGCTTCCTCTTCTTCCTTCTTGCCTTTGGCCTCGAGGTCCTTGAAGCGATCGAACCAAGGCATGGGATCAAGCCCGAGCAGGCGGTCGTAGACGTTGTAAGCAAGAACCTCCGGCGTTTGGCCGCTGGGAAGGTTTGTGAGCACCACAACGCCCATGTGGTCATCGGGAAGCATGGAGAGCAACGCATAGAACCCGTCAATGCCGCCGTTGTGCCAAACCAGATTGTGACCGCGATAGGAAGTGGCCACCCACGCTAGCCCGTAACTAAAATGGCCGAGCCCCGGCATGCTGAATGCGGGCGGTGGATCGGGAATGGCGGTTTGCGGGCTGTGCATTTCGCGCAGGTCGCTTTCGGCGACGATTTGCTTGCCTTCGTACTTGCCGTCACCCAACTGGAAAATCAAATAGTGCGACATGTCGTCAACACCGGAATTGATGGAGCCCGCGGGACCAATCGCGTCAATGTTGTGGTAGGGAACTTTCGTGACGACTTCTTTTTTAAGTTCGTAGGGGAGGGCGTGGTCGTCCGTCTTTTCTATTTCGGTGACCGATAAATCCGAATGGGACATGCCGAGCGGGGCGAAGATTTTTTGGCGAATCGCGCCTTCCCAGCCGAGGCCGGTGAGCTTTCCTTCGAGATAGCCCATAGTCATGACGGTGAGATTGTTGTACTGGTAGGCGCTGCGAAAACCTTTGTTGGGCTTTAGCTCGCGAAGGCGGTGAACCATGTCTTCACGGCTGAAGTCCGAGGAATACCATACGAGATCGTGGCGCGGAAGCCCGGTGCGATGCGAGAAAAGGTCGCGGGGCGTGGCCTGCTCGCTGGCGACGGGATCGTTCATCTGAAATTCGGGGAGATACGTGCGGACGGGCTTGTCCCAATCCACCTTGCCCTCGTCCTTGAGAATGGCGAAAGTGAGAGCGGTGAAAGATTTTGTGATCGAGCCAATGGGGAAAAGCGTCGCGGTGGTAACGGGGAGTTTCTGCTCGAGATCGCGATAGCCGTAGCCCTTGGCGTAAATGACTTTGCCGTCTTGCACCACAGCGATGGCCACGCCGGGAACTTTCCATTGCTTCATGGCGCTGGCGGCGAGGTCGTCAATGCCTTGCAGCTTCGTTGCGGGAGAAGCGGCTGCAGCCACAGCGGGGGCGGCTGGCTTCTTCTTCCGGGCCTGCGCAAAGACGAGCGGCGAAGCAGCAAGAAGCACCCACAATAGGAGAATCCTGCTCTTTTTCATTAGTCTTCTCCGAACGAAACGGACCAAGGGAACGCGAGACGATGCAGCACTCAGCGGATTAGCCACCAAGCTCCAGTAGCAGTGGCGGCGCCGTTAGAAATTCAACTTCAACGCAAACTGCAATACCCGCGGGTTCACGACGGTCCTTGTAATTTGACCAAAAGTCGGTGATGTGAACTCGATGTCTGGGTCATCGAACTGAGGATGGTTAAAGGCGTTAAAGAATTCGGAGCGGAATTCCAGGGCTGTGCGTTCCCGCAGGGGAAATCTCTTGATCAAGGAGAGATCGTAATTCTGTTGCCCCGGTCCGTTGAGAATTCCGATGCCGGCGTTACCGAAGCCGACCCCCACGGGATCATCGGCGCTGAAGACAGCCGGATCGGTGAAGCAGGAAGTGTTGATGTAATGACTGTTTCCTCCAATGTTCGACTGTATTGAGCCTGGATTCACATACTGGCTCGGAGTGCATTTGCCGGACAATGAGGGGCGATCCAAAAACGCGGTACCGAAGATGCTCGGCTTGCCGCCTGAATGGTTGTACGTGAGAGTAAGGGGGTGACCAGACTGAATCGTCGCCACACCTGCCACCATCCAACCCCCTATGGTTTCACGTAAGAGTGAGTGAGCATTTTTCGGTCCAGGAAGCTGGTAGGTGAAGTTGGCGATAAAGCGATGCTCGCGAATAAAATTGTCCGGCCCATAGCGTTGTTTGGGATTGTTTTGGTCGCCGTAAGATGAGCCGCCATTCGGGCCGGTTGTAGAAGCAGCATTGGTCGAAAGGTCGCGCGAGGAAGTGTAGGAGATCTGGGAAGTCAGGCCATGGCCCAGCCGCTTGTTGAGTCCAACAAGCAGCGCGTTGTACCAAGAAGACCCTGCGGACTCAATCTGTTGCATGAGAGCTGGGTCCCAACCTTGAAAAGGAACACGCAGGGAGACATTTGCAAGAGTATTCGTCGTCTGACCTCGTATGGGATTTGTCGGGCTGGCCAGTTGCGCCTGGTTGATAGATCCTTCCTGGATTAGGTGCAGACCCCGAGCGCCCGAATAACCTGTCTCCAGAATGAACCCCGCAGGCAATTGTGTTTGCAGGCCCAAGCTGTACTCCTGTGTCATCGGCGGCTGGAAGCGCGGGTCAAAGATGGTGGTGGTTAGGGCTGTGCTTGGCGAATAGGCGGGGAAACCCGGCAAGGACGGCACAGCCAATGGAAGGGGAACTTGGTCCGTGGCAGCTGCATTCGCGCCAGCCACAAATTCCCGAAGTTGAGCGAAGGGTGCTCCGGTTAAGAGCTGGAGAAAGGGCTGGCCAGTATAGCGCGAATGGTAAATGCCATAGCCCCCCCGCAATACCAAACGCTCCGTGTGGGGCAATCGCCAGGCAAAGCCAACGCGCGGATTCCAAGTATTCTGCTTGTTTCCGTAACCTCCAAATTCGTTACCTACTTGCGTGACGCCTGCGGGAATTGCGCCGCCAGAGTAGTTGGATGAGACGAGGTATCCGGCCAACGTGCCGCCAGCGGGAGGGTTGGGATTGGCTAGCCTAGTGTCAAATGACGCGTTGCGTCCCAGGGCATCGGCGATGTCACCGATTCGATCGTACCGAAAACCGAGGTTCAACGTCAGACGCGAGGTTACTTTGAAATCATCCTGGACATACGCGTTCGTTTCCCAAACGCGCCAGGCCCGATCAAAGAAACCAGGCAGATCCAGTGAGGCGATCACGTTGCTCGTTGCAAGGCCGAACGGAGCGAAAGGCGCTGTGCCGTTACCGTTGGCATCAAGTCCCAGGAGGAAGTCCGCCCAACTCAAATAGAGCGCGCCGGCGATGTAATGAAACCCAACTTCATTAAGTTGCTCGCGGGTTGTCCCGGCCCCAAAACGGAAGGCGTGGCGCCCTCGATTCCAAGAGACGGAATCCTGGAAGGTGTAGGTATTCTGCGCGAGGTGAACCGTTTGGCCGTTACCCCCAAGAGACAAACCAGTTGTGGAACCAAAATCCAGGCCGATTGCCGGAATGGTGTCGTCAAACGAAGGAACGGTTGCCCCGATTTGGGAGAAACTGAACACCTTGCTCTGCGCAAACAACCCAAGTGTGCGATGGAAACCGATCTCCGCTCGATTGACCAGGGCTGAACTGAAAATGTAGGTATGTGTGAGAGTGAAGTTGCGAAAATCATTGTTGAGTGCGACGGGAAAACCGGGAGGTGTGCCACCGCCAAGGTTGGCCCCAGGGAGCGAAAAGGTGGTGCTGCTATTTGCAAAAAAGAAGCGGCCCTCAATTTTGCTTTTGGCCGATAACTGCCAGTCAGCGTTGGTCATGAATTGATCCTCAGCGAACGGGCAGGCAACACTGAACGCCGAAAAACCCTGCGACTCGAAAGGTTTGGTCGTATCCACTGTTTGAGGGGTGGGAATAACGAATTGCCCGTTTGGCCCTTTGAATTGAAGCAATGCAAGTGCCACAGGATTAATATTGGAGCCGTCACTAGCGATTGCTGGCCCGACTCCGCCAAGCGCCGTCTGGATGACGCCCCGCTGACCTGCAAAGAGCTGCCCGAGTGCCGCTGCCGAACGATCGTTCGTGATGGGCGGAGATGTGACCTGGCTGGAGCAACTGGGATCCAAACCGTTTCGCTGGCGAGTGCCCTGGTAGGAGGTGAAGAAAAAAAGTTTGTCCCGCCGGATCGGGCCACCCAGGTCGAAGCCGAACTGGTTCTGCTTCAAGATGGGCCGGGGTTGCTTGGCGGAATTCCCAAAGAACGTATTCGCATTGAGGTCGTCATTGCGGAAGAATTCCCATGCTGCACCGTGCAAATCGTTTGAACCTCCCTTAGTGACCACATCGACGTTTGCGCCGGCGTTCCGCCCGTAGGAAGCGTCATATTGGCCGGTTTGCACTTTGAATTCCTGAATAGTGTCCGGGTTGGGAATTGCTACTCCTCCGCTAAAGAAGCCGCTGCTCTGCAGATCGTTGATCCCCACTCCGTTCATTTGAACGTTGTTATCGGCTTCCCATCCGCCGTTCGCGACAATGGGCGCGCCACCGGTTCCAACATTTCCTCGGCCAATTGCACCAGCATCTGTCACGTCAGCCGCTACACCGGGGTTTAGGGAAATTATCTGCGTATAATTGCGGTTGACTAGCGGCAAGGTGCGCACCTGCTCACCGCTCGTAACTTCGCCCAAGGCGCTCGACTGCGTTTGGAGCTGCTCTGCCAGGGCCTCGACCACGACCTTTTCCGCAAGCTGACCCAGTTCCATCCGAACGTTGAAGGTGGTCGTTTCTGTGACCACCACGCTAACGTGTGAAGCCTGCGTCAGCTTGAAACCGGTCTTCGAGACTTCCAAGGTATATAAACCCGGGACCAGAAGAGCCACGGTGTAGTTGCCCGCGGCGCCTGACACGACCGTTCGGACTTCGCCCGTTGCTTCGTTTGTGGCCTTTACTTGCACCTCGGCGACCGATGCGCCGCTCGGATCAGTAATCGAGCCAGCAATAGCTCCCGTTCCCGCCGTCTGCGAGAGGAGGGGAGACGCATAGAAGATTGTAGCCAGTAGAAGACAGAAGATAAGCTGAAGAGGCCATTTCCAAAGCGCAAATCCACGCAAAGAGGAATCAGCAAAAGCAAAACTGGAGCGATTCATGCAAGCCTCCCACCCCTAGGTTGGCAGTTCCACGCCATTGATGAAGCGAATCAGGTGTTGCACACCAAAGTACACGCAGGGCCTTGTGCAACAGATGATGCAAGGAACGTACATTCCCCGATGCGCGTAACTCTAGGGGCGCGGAAGCATTCTGTCAAGCCATTTTGGAAGCAGGAAACGGTGGGAAAGAAAATGCAACAAATGTTTCGCCAGGAGATCGGGCTAAAAAGAGGACGCGCCAGCGCAATCGACTTTCGCGAGGAGCGAGGGCGGCTGTCTCAACAGTTTGGAGCAATTGAAAAGCCGCCCTTCCAGAATGCACCACGAATGAACTAGCGCGAGAGCCTGATTTTAGAAAGAATTTAGAGAACTACCACTTGGCGCGGACGCGGTACTTCAGAACTGAGGTGCCGTCCTTGGCCACGGGGACGTTGAACTGCGCCGCGAAGGCCGCCGTCTTCGTGGACTTGTAGGTGGAAGAGAGCATCTCCCAATCGCCGCCGATGGGCTCGTTGACCTGGACGACGATAGGGATGTCCTTGTGGTTGCGCAGGGTGACTTCGTACTCGAATTCCCAGGTGTGCGTGTCCACGTGCTTGAAGTCGGTCTGCTTGTGTTCGGCGACGACATCAAACGCGTTGCCGATGTGGATGCTCACCTGTTCGTCCTTGGGCGTGTGGTCGATGCGATCTTCGCCAGCGAAAAGGATGCCGCCTTTTGAATCTTTCTGATAAACGCGCACGTTTCCCGCGGGCAGAGGAATGCCGAGGCCGTTCTTTTCCTCGTTTTTGAATTTGTAATAGACGAGGACGGGATCTTTGAGCGGTGCGCCGGGAGCTTGCTGATTCCGGTAGTAATAGTATTGGCCGTTGACCACGAAAACTTTTTCGACGGGGACGCCGGAGCCTTGAAGCAAGCTGATCTGCTTGGTTTCCTTGTCTTCGACGGAAGTTTTGCGGCCCAGTGAGTAAAGGTGGTATTCGCTGAAAGCCTCCTGCTGGAACTGTTGGGCGGCCTTGGCAGCTGGAACCGCTGAAATCATGTCCACGGCACGCCCGCGACTCTCATTCGTAACGCGGTTCAGTTCACCGGCCACGAGTTGCAGATGCGCGTTGTGAAATGCAGTGCCGCAGTTGTTGACCACAGTGACCCAGCCATCGAGGTCGGCGTTCTTATCGTCGCGCGCCACGGTGAGCACATAGTCCGCGTTCCAGGAAAGATTGTTTGCCAGATACGAGGCTTCAATCTGCTGCTTGCGCGGGCCGGAATTTTCCAGCGACATGAGCAGCGTGGGACGGTCATAAAGATTTGCGGGAACTTCTGGGAAGCGGTAGCTCTCCGCAAACATGCCGGTGACAATGTCATTGCCGATTTTCCAAACCGGGCCGTTATTGTCGGAAAGGAGCGTGGCTTTGATTTCTTCATGCTTGGTGGTGCCGCTGTCCTGATACGAGCGGACCAGAGTGACTTCTTTGCCGACGTATTTGTGGAGGAGTTTCGCGGGCTCGAGAAGGTCGTATTCGTAGTTCTGCTCGATGACGCCGAGTTTGTCGGGATCCGTGAGCGAGCGAAAATGTACCGTGGCGGGATTGACGGTGGCGGCGATGTCCATGAACTTCAAACGAAACGTGCCGCCGGGAAGTGTGAGATTGCGGACGTCGCGGACCAGGGCGATGTTGGAGTTGTAGACGGTGACATTGAGGTCGGTTTGGTCATTCAAGCTGGTGGACTGGTCGGCAGCGTGACCGGCTTCCTTTTCCTGGGCCGTTGAAACTCTGTTGTTACGGGCCGCCGGATAGGCAATCACGGCGCAAGCCGTAAGCACCGCGGCCGCTGAGATTGCGGCCAACCATCGCGCGCTAGACTGGGCTACGGGGATTTTCATTCACTTTCTCCTCAATCTTAATTTGGCTGAATTTGCCTTCTCCATTAGAACGGGACGAGAGGAGTTTCTTGCAGGGAGCTCGCTCTCCGGATAAACCTGGGATGAAACTCGCCGCTTTCTCTAACATAGAGGGCACAGAGAACGCAGAGAAGACCGGTACAAACTGCAATGTTCATTGCGACGTGGCGGGCTTCCAGGTAGCGCCGCCGTCGGAGGTTTCGAAGACTTTCGTATTGCCAAAATTCCAGATGGTGGCGTGGAGCGCGTCCGTCGCGTGGACTCCGCCCAAATCCTCAACGAGCGGCGAATGCATGATGGCCCAATGCACACCGGCATCGGTGGTGAGAAGAATGGTCCCGGCGCGGCCGACAATCCAGCAGACTTTGTCCGAAGGAGCGGAACCCGCAGTGAGATCCGCAAACACATTGCTGGTCTGCCGTGACCAGGAAGCGCCGCCGTCGCTAGACAATTCGATCATACCGGCGTGCCCGGCCTGCCAGAGCGTTTTCCCCCCCGGCGCTGCGATCACAGACGGGCTGATGGCCGCTGCCATTCGCAAGGCAGCGCCATCATTGAACGCAGCCGGAGCCGGCGCGGGCGGTGGAGGTTGAGCGGTAGGAGTGGCCGCAGCGCGATACGTAACCGCGGGGGACTCGGATTTGCGTTTCTTCGCTACTTCCGCCGACCGGGATGGATTGGGGCCAGACGTCTTCTGTTCGTTCAACTGGTTTTGCTGGGCTTGCAGGTTTTGGGCGTTCGCGGCTGGGGTTTGCACTTCGACGGTTTGCGACACAGCTCCAGCGACTCCCGCTTTGGTGTCCTGGGCGGGCTGGTTTTGAGAGCGATTCGCAGCTGCCAAGGAATCGAGCGCCGTATCAGCGCGCGCGCAGGTCTCTTTGTCGGAACGGGGCTCCGAGCTAGGGACGCGCCCCCGCGCATCAGACTTTTCAAACTGTTTCAGGCTCCTTGCCTGCGGCGCAGACTTTGCGGGACCGGCTCCGCCAACCGCGACTTGGTCCTTGGAAAGGTGCGCGACTTCATCTGCCGGTACAGATTGCCGGCCATCACGCGTAACTGACGGCGGCAGAGTCGCCGGCGGTTCCATCTTCGCTGTTGTCACTTCAGTGGGAGTCTTTCCTTGCGGCGTCCGATTCTCGTGCCAGGCGACCCAGACAAGCAAACCCGCCGCAAGCGCCCCCGCGGGAGCCAGCCATTGCCAGCGCACGCCGCGCGAAATCGGCGTGACACGGGATTTTTCCGGAGCCTTTGTGGTTGCCGTTTTGCCAGCCTGACTGGCCACAGCCGCGGGCATGGCCGCCGCTGTCGGCAGGACTTCTTCTTTTGCAGAAAACTGGAGCGGAATCGAATCCGTCGCTTCGAGCTCCGTAAGGATGGCCTGGCAGCGTGCGCAACCCACGATGTGTTCCTTCCACGAATTCATTTCTTCGGGAAGAAGCGAGCGCTCATGATACGCGGCGAGCGTGTCGGACTCCGGGCAATGAAGAGCCCCGGCGCGGATGCGCAAATCATTGACGAGAAATCCGCCCAAAACCGCGTTAAACTTTTTGTCTTCTTCAGCAGCCATCCCTGCATCTCTCCTAGTTAGAACGGCCAGTCAAGGCTTCTCTTGCACGCGTTCCGCTCAACCATCCGGTGGGAGCGATTTGGCCACGCCGCGGCCTGGCGGAATTGCTTCCAGCAGTTGCGAAAAGTCGAATGGCCAGGCCTCAGTGGCATATTCAAAGCAAAGCTGGATCTGGGCGTCGTCGAGCCCCGGCTGCCCATCATGGCCAGGCTGCGCATGGGGGCCATTCCTTGCAGCGCAGCCGGACTTGAGAATGGCGATGACTTTGTCCTTCAGCTCCTGGCGAACGCGCTCGAGCTTGCGCGAAACGGTAGCTTCATGCTCGTTCATGGTCTTGCCAATCTCAGCCAACGTAAGATCTTTCAAATAGTAGGAAATGAGCCGCGTGCGATCGAGTTCATTCAGGGACGAGATGGCCTGCTTGAGTGCATCGGCCAACATGCGGAGGTAGCGCGAGCGGCTCGGGTCAGGGGGCTGCCAATTCGAATGGAGTGTTGGCGGGAGAATCTTTTCGCAGCCCTCATCGTCCTCCAAACTTTCCAAGCGTTTTTCCTGTCGCAGCACGTCGACATATCGCTGAGCGAGAACAGCGCGCAGCCAGGTGGACAGTTTGCTGCGGCCGTGAAAATGGTTGAAGAGAGACACGCGGCCAATGGTGGTTTCCCGGCCGTAGAGCGTGGCATACAGTGAATCAGCAAACTCGCGGGCGTAGGGATCGCTTGCCGAGCGCCTGGTGATGGCAGCGGCCGCGGAGTAAAGATACTGGCGGTAGGTGGCGAAGAAATGTTCCCAGGCTGACTCGTACCCTGCAGCACATGCGCAAGCCAGAGCAAGATCTTCCAAGTGAAGCGCGGCAAGGTAATCCTCTATTTTTTGCCGAGGAGCGGACTCACCCGAAAAGCGTTTGGTGACGCTGCGTTCGAGAGAAAAAGCAAATCTCTCCAACGCGAGTCCCCAACGGGCTGCCTGCGACTGGGCGTAAAGACTCTCCACAAAAGAAGCGGGGACCTGACGCAGTGGGGGAAATCCCAAGGAAGGTGAATTAATCTGCTTTGAAATATCATTCGGCATGGCAAAAAATCCAGGGTGAATCCCCCCGTATATTAACCAACGCCCGGCCATTCCCCTGCATCCTAGAGGATAAGCCCTATGGACGGGAATTTGGTGAGCAAAACTCAAACAACCGGATGAGAATTGGAGTATCCTAGGGCTGTGTTGCGTTCTCGGCCCCGCAACTGGAACCGCCTCGCCGGGGTTGGAAAAAGGTGTGCTGTAGTGCGCTCACGGGAGCATTAGCGACTTCGCGTCGTTGGTACCAAAGTTCTATTCGGCATCCCTCAGACCCGTAAGTACTCTGGTACTGCCAAAAGCGCACTTCCTAATTTGCCAGCGGAACTTGGGACGCTAGGTACCCCCTGGAAATCCCTGTTCCCTGGACGGAATTTCACGAGGCGGCACGCGGATGACAACGATGATTGTAGATCCACCACGCAGAACGACCATGGGCGTTGGCTTCCAGTCCAACCGGGGCCGTGCAGGCGATCCGCAAGCCTGGAGAAAAGCCATCGGCACGAGGCCTGTGGCGGCACGCTTGGCATTGCTTCCTGAACCTAAAAGGCGCTGGGACCGCATCGGAGTTAGCGCCTTTGGTCAAATTGCCGTAATCGGTTTTCTTTTACTCCTCCCCCTAATCTTTCCGGAACAAATGAAGACGGCTTTGAACCTTAAACCCACGGAACTCATGCAGCCGGTCACACTGATTCCTGTAGCTCCACCGCCTCCGCCTCCTCCTGAAGTCAAGAAGGTTTTGCCGAAGCCGAAACCGGTGGAACCGGAGCCCGTTAAACTGAATCCAAAGCAGACGCACGTGTTTTTGACGGCAAAGGCCATTCAACCGGAGATTAAGAAAGTGGAAGTAAAGCCGGTTGAGCTGAATCCTCAGTTCGATCAAACGAAGGTGGAAGTAAAGACGAACGAACCGAAGCGCCCGAAGGACGACGTAAAGGTGGGCGTCATGTCCACGGGCAGCGCCGCACCCGCAACTGTTGTGGCTCCTGTCAACAAAGTGCAAACAGGTGGATTCGGTGATCCCAACGGGATTCCCGGCAAGGGCGACCCGAATCACGCAACCAATGTCAATCGCCTTGGCTCCCCCGCACTACCGGGCGGGCCTGGCTATGGCAACGGCACGGGGGGCGATAAAGGCATTCGCGGAACGGTGGCAAGCACAGGCTTCGGCAACGGAACCGCAACTCCTCCGCCCAGCAAGAAGACCGGCACGGTGCAAGCCGGCGGCTTCGCGGACCAAACGGTGGCAACGGAAGCGCCGAAGAAAAGAGCGGCCAGCACCGAAAACCCCACGACGCCGGTGGACATCGTGGAAAAACCGCGTCCAGAGTACACGGCCGAAGGACGCAGTTTGAAGATTGAAGGTGACGTTGTCATCGACATGGTCTTCCTGGCAAACGGGACCGTTCAGGTTAACAGGGTCATTAGCGGTTTGGGTCACGGGCTCGATGAAGCCGCCTTGCGTGCGGCGCAGCAAATCAAGTTCAAGCCGGCAAAGCGCGATGGCCAACCGGTGGATTTTCCAGCGCGCGTGCGAATTGAATTTCGCTTGGCTTACTGAGGAGAAAGAAGATGCGTAGAGTGGCAGGAGTTGTTCTCGGGGTGGTGCTGAGCGGGTTGGGAGCGATCGCCACAGCGATACCGGCGGCAGCCCAGCAGGCGCGAACCATGTCGGACGTGATCGATCGCGTCATCACGAATGAAAACCGGTCAATTCAACAGATTCGGCAGTACTCGCCGCTGGTGGAAACTTACATCCAGAACCAGAAGCCGGACAAGGACCTCGGAACTGTGCCGGCGGGCGACAAATACTTTCTTGGCCGCGCCGACTTTTCGAAGGGCGTGGCGCTGGTCTCCTTGACCGACACCAACTCCAAGGGGAAGAAGCTCTTTGGCGCTATCGGTAACTTCTTCTCGTTCTCCGCGGAATTTGTGCCGGGCGGCTTCCTACAGATGATTTTCATCGACACCAACGGCTTCGACAAGCAGCACTACAAGTTCGATTACGTGCGGAAGGAGTTCTTGGGCGAAGTGCGGTGCATCGTGTTTGACGTCACTCCCCAGGAGAAGTCCGGAAAGGGCCGGTTCCTCGGCCGCATCTGGGTCGAGGATCAGGACTACAACATCGTGCGGTTTAACGGTGGATACGGCGGAAGCGGACATTCCAGTTGGTACTTCCACTTCGATAGCTGGCGCACCAACGTGCAGCCGGGCCTCTGGCTTCCCTCCTTTGTTTACAGCCAGGAAAGCGACGTGCACTACGCCATTACCAAGCACTTGGACTTCCGGGCGCAAACGCGCCTTTGGGGTTACAACCTCGGCCACGCCAGCCAGGAGCAGGAGTTGAGCAAGATTCTGGTCGAAACCCCGGTGCAAGACGACACGAAGACAGCCAACGACCTTACGCCTATTCAGGCGCAGCGCTCCTGGGACCGCCAAGCAGAGGACAATGTAGTGGACCGCTTTGAGAGAATTGGGTTGGTCGCGCCGCACGGCGAAGTCGACAAAGTGCTGGATACCGTCGTCAACAACCTCGAAGTCACCAACAATATCGATGCGGAGCCCGAGGTGCGCTGCCGCGTCCTGACCACCTCCACGCTGGAGTCCTTTACCATCGGTCACACCATTGTGCTGAGCCGCGGCTTGATCGACGTGCTTCCCGATGAAGCCAGCCTGGCGACAATGCTGGCCCACGAGTTGGGCCACGTGGTTCTTGGCCATCGCATGGATCCAGCCTATGGGTTCTTCGATAACCTGCTGGTGGACGACAAAGAAACCTTCCGGCACTTCGGATTCGCTCGGACGGCGGAAGAGGAAAAAGCGGCTAGCGACAAAGCAATACAGATTCTCAAGAACTCGCCGTACAAGGATCAACTCGGCAATGCCGGGCTGTTCCTGACGGCTCTGGAAGAACGGCAAAAGCAGATTCCGAACCTGATCAGCGGACACTTGGGCAATCGCGTGCCGGTGATCGCGGACCTCAAAACCACGGCGACAGCGGATCCGAAGCAGAATCAGCAAATGATTGTGGCGCTGCCGATCGGCGGACGCGTCAAGCTGGATCCGTGGAACGACAAGCTGGACCTCATCAAGAGTAAACCTATAGGAACGGTGGCGGAACGCGAGAAGATGCCGTTCGAAGTTACGCCATTCATGCCTTACCTGATGCGCTTCACCACAGAACCGGCAAAACCCATTGCGGCCAGCACGACCTCGCAACCTGATCCGAAAGCGAGCGAGCCGCAGCCCGGCAAGCCCTAGTTTCGAGAATAGAAATCGAAATTTGAAAATGGTTCCGGCCCGGAGAAGTTGTCCGGGCCGTCTTATTTTCGAGGGCTTTTCAAAGAACGCCGGTTTCTTATTGGGACGAGGAAAGCTCGCGGATTAGCTTGTAGTTGAAAACCACGCCGTCGTAAAAGTCCTGCACGCCGACGCGCTCGTCCTTTCCGTGGGAGCGGTCGTCATTCTTGTCAAAGAACATGCAGGAGATGCCGTACGTGGGAATGCCTGCGATGCGCGTGTACTTTCCGTCGGTGGCGCCGGTGGACATGGTCGCCACGACAGGGATGCCCGGCCACATATTGCTCAAAGTTTTCTGCATGGCGTTTGTCACTTCGGGGAGCAACGGGGAAGGCGGCACGGGAACCACAGGCACAGCTTTTCCGTCAGGATCGGTTTGCGTCACGATGCTGATTCTCACTTTGGGGTCATTGGCAACGCGCTGGAGAGTCTTGAGAATCTCCTGCGGGTCTTCCCCGGGGAAAATGCGGCAGTTGACGTTGGCGCGCGCCGTTTGCGGAAGCGCGTTGGGCGCATGGCCGCCGGAAAGCATCGTGGCGACACAGGTGGTATGCAGCAACGAATTGTAATAAGCGTTCTCAGAGAGGCGGCGGACGGCGGCGGGATCCGATGGCTCTTTGGCAACGGCTTTCATGTCCGCAGACTCTTGTCCCGAGGTCAATGCGCCCATGCGTTCGAAATAGTTGCGCGTGATTTCGTTGAGGTGCACGGGAAAAGAAAAGGATTGCAAGCGCGCGAGGGCGCCAGCCAAATGATAAATAGCGTTGTCCGGCGTAGGCACGGAGCTGTGGCCCCCGGGATTCAGCGATTCAAACTGAAAATCGACGTAAACTTTTTCGCTCGCCTGTATCGCGGCAAGAATGCGCTTGCCGTTTTCCTTTTCGAACTCGCCGCCATCCAGGTTGATGCAGTACTCCGCATCAATCCAGTCGCGGTGCTGCTTCAGGAGCCAATCGACGCCATTAGCAGAGCCGCCTTCTTCGTCGGCGGTCAGCGCCAGAATCAAGTCGCGATCCGGAAGAAAGTTCTCCTTTTTCAGGCGAATGAAGTTCGTCACCAGGATGGCGTCGCCCTCTTTCATGTCCTCGGCGCCGCGCCCGTAGAAAAATCCGTCTTTCTCGATGAATTCGAAGGGGTCCATGGACCAGTCAGACCGCAGTGCCTCGACAACATCCAGATGGCCGATGAATAGGATGGGTTTGCGCTTCCCTGTGCCCCTCAAACGCACAACGAGATTCTTCTTGCGGTCATTCGGCCCCGCGACGTGAAGGTCGTTTTCGGAAAAACCAGCGGCGCGGAGGCGCTGGGCCATGGCTTCCGCTGCTGTCGTCACGTTGCCCACGGAGTCGGTGGTGTTGATCTCGATGAGTTGCTTGAAAATATCGCGCGCGAGCTGGTTGGTCGGATTCAGGCTCTGCGCCTTTGCCAATGGAAAAAAACCGCCAATCCAACCGAACACCAGCATCCACCGAATCGCTCTTTGCATTTGCTCTCCTCAAAAGCTGTCATGGGAGGGTAACGGCGGCGCAGCTCATCCGTCAAACCCCTTGCAGCGTTTCTAGTTTCGGATGAGCCTTGATTTGCTTCGTCCAAGGGCCCTTGAATAAACTGTCGAAGCCGTGTTTGCACGAAAAATAGGGAGGAAACAATGAGGGCAGCTCAAAAGCGGATGGCCCAAATCGCGTTGGGAGCCGCGCTGTTCATTTCGGGCGTTGCCGCAGGCACGTTGCATGCGCGGAGCACCGCGGTGCAGAACCGCTTCGGGCAGCCCAAGACTGTCCTGCACGTGGTGGTGTATAAGTTCCGGGACGACGTTTCGAATTACGACCGGGAGAAAGCCATCGATGGCATCAAGGACATGGCGGGCAAAATTCCTGGTATCAAAAATATCTGGCTGAAAACCGAGCGCAACCAGGCTCGCGATTTCAGCGGCGTTTATGCCATCGAGTTTACGAGCGCGGATGCCGCCGCCGATTACTCCGAAAGCCCGGTGCACGAAGCCTGGTCCAAATCGTGGCAGCAAAAACGCGAAAACAGCCTGTCCTTCCAGGTCTCAAACCCATAACTCACGGGCGTAGCGGGTTGGTCAGGACTGACTAACCTCAATGGATCTTTGGCGTCGCGTTTTCAGCACAGAATCCGCAATGCGATATCCTGCTTGCAAGAAGCCTTGCTAGAATCGTTCTATCTCCGTAGCTTGCAATCCAGGATTGGTGCGCGCGGATGCCGAGTCCTGAAACTCCCTCTCTGAATCAGCCGGAAAAGAAGTGGCGGCTGGGCTTTTGGAGCCTCATCGCCACGCAATTTCAAGGCGCGTTCAACGAAAATGCGCTGAAGTTCCTCGTCATTTATCTCATTCTCGCTATTGAGAAAGACAAGACACAGCGCGACCAAATGGAATTGCTGGTCGGGGTTTTGTTCGCGGCCCCCTTCATCTTGTTCTCTCTGATGGGCGGATTTCTTGCGGACCGATTCAGCAAGCGCAGCGTCACGATCTCGACGAAGGTCTTTGAAGTAGGGGTGATGCTGTTCGCCAGCGCAGCATTAGTCGCGCCGAATCTGCCTCTGGCGTTGGCGGCCATTTTTCTCGTTTGTACGCAAGGGGCATTCTTCGGGCCTTCGAAATATGGGCTGCTGCCGGAACTGCTTCCGCAAGAAGAACTCTCCTGGGGGAATGGAGTTCTCGAACTCGGAACATTCCTGGCGATTATTCTCGGCAGCATGTCCGGCTCGTTTCTCGCGGAAGAGTATAACGGGCGGGAAGTCTATTCCGGCGTGCTGCTCCTCGGATTCACAGTGGTTGGTTTGCTGACGAGCTTCGGCATCAGCCGCATGCCTGCTGCGGATCCTTCAAAACATTTTCATCTTGTTTCACTGATCGACGTTTGGTCGCCGATGAAATTGATCCGACGCGACCACGTTTTGTGGCTGGCCGTACTAGGTAACACGTACTTCTTCTTCGTTGCAGGGCTTCTGCAGTTTGATATTTTCATTTATGGCCAGGATGTATTGCACATTCGCGCAACCCAAGGTGGCTTTCTCCAGGCTGCCGTGGCGATTGGAATCGGGCTGGGCAGTTTCGCGGCCGGGTATCTTTCGGCTGGAAAAATTGAATATGGCTTGATACCGCTTGGCTCGCTCGGGATGACCGGACTTGGACTATGCCTGGCCATTCCGGAAATCTCCTTTCGCACTGTGGTGCTACTCCTCGCAGGGCTGGGCTTCTTCGGCGGTTTCTTTATCGTGCCGATCAGCGCGCTGATCCAACACCTGCCGGAAGAAGACAAAAAGGGAAGCGTAATTGGTGCGGCGAATTGGCTTTCGTTCGTCGGCATCGGCGCGGCTTCCGGCGTGTATTACGTTGCCACGAACTTGTTGCACCTGACTCCCGGAGGGATATTCCTCTGGTCAGCGCTCGCGACGCTTGGGGCGACCGCTTATGTTGTATGGCTGCTTCCGGATTCTTTGTTGCGCTTGCTGCTGTGGACAGCCACGCACACGTTGTATCGGCTGGATGTGGTGGGCCGCGAGAATGTGCCCGCGCGGGGCGGGGCGCTGCTGACTCCGAATCACGTTTCCATGGCCGATGCTGCATTCTTGATCGCTTCGATTGACCGGCCCGTCCGGTTCTTGATGTTCCGTGGCTCCTACGAGCATCCCCTCGTGAAACCCTTCGCAAAGACTCTCGGTGTAATACCCATCGCGTCCGATCAAGGCCCGCGCGAAATGATTCATTCCCTGCGGCAAGCTACTGAAGCGCTGAAAAACGGCGAAGTCGTATGCATTTTCCCGGAAGGCCAAATGACGCGTATCGGCCAGATGATGCCGTTCCGCCGCGGCATGGAACGCATCATCAAAGGCGTGGACGTGCCCATCATTCCGGTAAACCTCGACGGAGTGTGGGGATCAATCTTCAGTTTCGCGGGCGGGCGCTTCCTCTGGAAGTTTCCGCGGCGCATTCCTTACCCGGTTCGCGTGACGTTTGGGAAGCCACTGCCATCCACCACAACTTCGCAGGAAGTGCGCCGCGTGGTTCAAGACCTGAGCGCGGAAGCTTTCGAACGCCGCAAGAAGCGCATGCACATCTTGCCAGAATCCTTCGCATACACCGCGCGAAGGCACCCTTTCCGTTTTGCCATGGCCGATGGACAAAGGCCCAAGCTGAATTACTTCTCCGCGCTGGTGGGCGCTTTGGTCCTCGCCAGGCGCATGCGCAAGCATTGGCAGGGCCAGGAAATGATTGGCGTGTTTTTGCCCCCATCGGTTCCCGGCGCTCTGGTGAACTTTGCGGCCATGCTGACGGGCAAAGTGCCGGTGAATCTGAATTACACGGTTTCGAATGA
>Ga0137384_10001276_pt1 | contig 19848 bp, 14 predicted proteins | sample SagtaG_2_FD_104922 | JGI IMG/M metagenome (GOLD analysis project Ga0137384, IMG submission 104922) | Vadose zone soil microbial communities from Sagehorn Ranch, Mendocino, California, USA - Sage2_R_60_16 metaG | ecosystem: Environmental > Terrestrial > Soil > Vadose zone | place: USA... | reverse complement strand
TGCGGCCCAGGCACACTTCGGACTGGCGGCTCTCTACCGCAGGCAGGGTAAGACTGCCGAGTGGCAGCGCGAAATGCAGGAGTTCAAAAGGTTGCAGAATACCATCGAGCCGCTGAGATCAGAACCGAGGTAGCCGGAGAATGACCCAAATGGTTTCAGCGGGCGAAGACGCGACAATCCTTCTTACAGGCTTGCGGACAGATCGGTCCAAGAAGTGTGTCGCATCCTGAGCGATGCCAACCGCAAAATTCAGCTAGTCGATGTGGATCCGGAAGAGGGACAGTGTGTCGTGACCTGTGATCTACGGTCGCGATCAAGCTAACTTCCAGTTGATTCTAGCCTGACGCCGGAGCGGGACTCGGTAGAATCCATCAACGATCAGAATTGATGTCCACTCCGGCCCAACCCCAGCCGTACCTAAATCTAAGTGCAAATTCGAGAAAGAGAACGGCGAACTCTGCAAGAGGGCAACAAGCTGCGGCGAGTGAAACATGCCAACCTGGGAGCTGTGATTTCCGTTTCGGCTTCCCGTCTGTTCCCCATCGTTCCTCCTCCGAAGTCGTTTGGATCTGGCGTTATCCCATCGCAATACCTTTCTCTTCGGTCCAAAATTTGGTGATTTCTTCCAAGGAACGGCCTTTGGTTTCAGGAATGAGCCATGGCACCAGAACGATCGTCAACAAGGCGCCGGCGCTGAAGAGCCAGAAAGTACCATCCAACCCCAGATGCTTCTGCATGATGGGAAAGGATTGGTTTCCCAAAAATCCCACCAGCCAGAGAGCGGTTGTGGCGATCGACATTCCCCGTCCACGCACCTTCGTTGGGTAAATCTCGGAGATGATCACCCAACAGGCTACACCGTTGCCGAAAGCATGTCCGGCGACGAAGCTCATCACCAAGATTAAGACTGCCAGGCCGCTGCCGTGTGCGTGATAGAGCCAACCGACGAATGCAAACGAAAGAAATTGCAGCGTGGTGCCAGTCAGGATCAAAGTCTTGCGCCCTGCGCGGTCGACAAGCCATAGGGCGAACAGGGTAAACAATAGATTGATAAGGCTCACCAGCACGGACTGCAAGAAGGCATCGCTAGTCGCGGTTCCGGCAGCGCGAAAAATCTCCGGCAAGAATGAGAATAGCGGCGTAATTCCGCTGGCCTGCTGTAAGCCAGCCAGCATGATGCCAAGCAGCAGCGGGCGACGGAAGGTCGTGAAGAGTTCGGAAAGATGTCCTTCTTCTATGGCCAGCGAATTCTCAATTTCAGCAGTTTCGCGGGCGGCTTCGTCGGCACCGTTGATTTTGGCGAGCACTTCGATGGCTTGAGGTTGGCGGCCCATCTTCATCAGCCAGCGTGGACTCTCGACGGCGGGCAGAATCATCAGAGCAAACAAAATCGCCGGGGCCACGCCAGCCAAAAACATCCAGCGCCAGCCTGTCGATATGTTCCACGATTCATCGCCCATGCGCTGAATCAGCATGTTGACGAAGACGGCGGCGAGAATTCCAACGACGATCCCCAGTTGGTCACGCAGCGGCCGCGAACGCGCGTGGGAGCGATCTCCGCAATGTAGTTTGGCGAAATAACCGACGCTGCACCGATGCCAACTCCGCCAATCAGACGCCAGACAACGAACTGGTTGAGATTCCTGGCAAAGAGCATGCCAACGGAGGAAAGAGCGAAACAGAGCGCGCAGAGCGCAAGACCTTTTTTCTTTCCCAAAAAGTCGGCTACGGTTCCCGCGCTCGCGCAGCCGACGATGCATCCAACTAAGGCGCATCCCGCGGCCCAGCCAATTCCAGCCGCGTCCAGATGAAATGATTGACTCAAGTAACCGATCGCGCCGCTGATCACTATGTTGTCGTAACCGAACAGCAGGCCGCCGAGAGTGGAAACACTGGCGGCGATCACGAGGGGAACGCGGGAAGGGGGCGGAGCTGAGATAACGTTCAGGGTGATTTGCCTCCAGAAGTGTCACGGTCCGACTCCGCAGGTAACGGGTGAGAGGACTCGAGAGCCGCTTTGGCCGCCAGCATGAACCCAAGTGTATGTGCCATCCCGGCATGCCAGGGAGCAGAACAGGTCATTTGCGGACTATGATCGGGAATAATTACGCCTTCGAAATGGTTGCCGTGAAGGATCGCGAGAATGCGAAGCATGTCCACATCGCCTTCGTCGATGAAGGTCTCGCGATAGTGCGGGACCTTTCCCACAACGTTGCGTAGATGGAGGTAGGCAATCTTGCCTTGTTTGCTGTACCGGTCCACCGCTTCGTAGACATTGCCCTCCGTCATTTCCGCTAAGGTCCCCACGCAAAGCTCAAGGGCGTTACAGCGGCTCGGGGCCAGATGGAGCAACCGTTGATACATCGAGGGCTGGTAGACGAGGCGCGGCTGCCGCCGCATGGTGGGCATCGGCGGATCGTCAGGGTGGGCAGCGAGCTGCACGCCAGATTGCTCCGCTACAGGGAGCACGTCTTCCAAGAATCTCTGCAGGCGACGCCAAAGTTCTTCATGGGAGATGGAAGGCAGCGTGCCCGCAGGTGCGTTGCGATCATAGACCATGTTCCAGATCGTGCCATTCGGAATGGGCACGTCTTCGGCGGGACCATCCATGCCCAGCGTGAGCGCATGACCGCGTCCATCGGGAGTCGTGACGCGCCCGCATACGCCAGCCAGACTGAAGTTGTAACCAAGCACCGGAATGCCCGCTTCGCCCAGGCGGCGAATCATGGTTTTGACGTTTTCGATCTGTTGTGGACGTTGCGGACCGTCGAGCAAAATGTCGTGCCAGTGCGCGGGATCGATGTTCTCGATCGCAGCTAAGAATAGTCCGGCGTCTTCAATCTGCGCGCGCAGTGTCGTGAGTCCTCTTGTTGTCCAGAGCTGATTGGGATCGCCTGCGACTCCCCAAGGATCATATTTAGAACCGGTGGGCTGATTGTTGCGCGGGTTGGAAGTTGCCTGATTGAAATAGTCGACCAGATGAGCCACAACATGCGTACAGCCTGCCTGGCGCGCAAAGTCGTAGTAGTCGCGCGTCAGCATGTGGCGATAGAGGCCGAGTCCAATCTTCATAGGCGATTACCGATACCCGCGCCATAATCGGGGCTCAGCACTTGTCCGTTGATCTCATTGCCCAACGGGGAACAAAGAAAGACAAATGCGTCCGCGATTGACACCGGCGTGTTTCGTCTCCCCAAGGAAACCCGCAACACAAATTCGCGGTAGGATTGGTCTTCTTCGAAGACCTTCAACGAACTGCCCGCTGCGACGTTTCCCGGCGAAACGACGTTCACGCGAATACCGGTCACGGCATATTCGAGGGCCAGGCTGCGGGCAAAGTTTTCCAGCGCTGCTTTGGCCGACGCGTACGAAGAGATTTGCGTGTGCGGCATTCGAGCCACATAGGAGGAGGTGAAGATCAGGTGACCGGGTATATTGTGCTGCATCCATCGCGCGAGCACGGAGCGCGCCAAGTAGGTTTGCGCAAAATAGTTGAAGCGGAAAATGCGCTCATAGTCGGCCTCGGATGTGGTCGCAAAGGGATGCAGTCCGCAACCACCTGCATGGCCGATGACTGTATCCATCCGTGGAAATTTTTCGAAAGCCGCGTTTACCATGCCTTCGACCTGACGGGAGTCGGTAATGTCGGCTGCGAAATAGAGATAAGATGACGACGGAATATGCCAGGTATGGAGCGTCTGCTCAGCCTCTTGTTCGGACTTGACGTCCGTGAGAACGAGAGTTGCACCGGTTTCAGTCAGCCTCCGAACCATATGCTCGGCAATCGCGCCCAAGGCGCCCGTGATCAAAATCGTTCTATCTGAGAGATCGATGCTGATCATGGTCGCACTCTTCCATTAATTCTCGAGAGCACTTCGTGACCGGATTCGGTGACCAGCACGTTGTCCTCGATTCTTGCGCCTCCGCCCCGCTCGGGAACATATACACCGGGCTCGATCGTAATCACCATGCAGGGCTCCAGCTTGGCCGATTCTCCGAGAGATATCGCAAAACCCGGATCGTGATGGCGAAAACCGACCTGATGGCCGGTATGATGAGTAAAGAAAGCCGAGAGTCCACTAGCCGCGATTTTGTCTCTTGCTACGGCGTCAATGTAACCAGCAGGAGTTCCCGGAGCGATGGCATCCAGCGCGGCCTCTTGCGCAGCTGTGACAACGTCGAGCATCTGCTCGAGCTCGGGATTCGGCCGACCCACCGGAGCTGTACGCGTGAGGTCGCTCCAATATCCGTTAACGCAGGTGGCCAGTTCGATCAGTACCAGATCGCCGTTTTCGAGACGTCGTGCGGTCGAGCGATTGAAACGCCCGGCGTCCGCGCTGTTGGAGCCCGACTGCACCATGGCCCAGGCTCGGGAATGAAAGACGCCATCGTGACCAATTTGCCGGTGGATGGCCGACTCTATTGCCGCCGCAATCTCCACTTCTGAGATACCCGGCTTCAGATTTTCAAAAAAAACCTGCAGACCGACATTGGCGACGCGATTTGCCAGCCGGATTGCATGGACTTCTTCAGGCGCCTTTCTCAAATAGAGCTGTAGAAAACCCGCCTGACACTGAGCGTCTGATTTAGTGGCAAGCGCCGACAATTGTGCGGCGAAATTTTCCGGCATGGGAATTTGTTCGGCGGTTTGGATCGGCAGGGCAGTCCTGGCAGCACTGCAATTCATCCCAACACGTTCGGGTGTGACTCCTTCCCTCGCCAGTTCGGCACTTACCAGCGACACTAAAATCGAATAGGGATCAGCACATTTCAGATCGCCCCATGGGTACTCCGTGACCCGTACGCCGTTCGGAATATGGTCTCTTGGTTCAAGCTGCGGAACGAAGAGAACGGGATCCGCATTGGCAAAATAGATCAGGAGCGAGGCACCCCAGTAAGGGAGGTACCCGGACATCATGACGAGCTCATCGGGCCGCCAGGCGATCCAGGCGCGCAAATCATGTTGGTGGAAAAAGCTTCGTATCTGCTGTACGCGGGAAGCAGGATCGGCAGTTGCAATCGATGTACTCATTATCTTTACATGGTTCCGTACTTCTCAAACGCTTCGACCGCGCTACTTCCCTTTTCGATGGCCTTTTTCACCAGCTTCTCGCCGCGGGCCTTTTCCAGCGCACGGGTGAATACCTCTTCTTCCACTTCGACGGGAACCAGCAAGACGCCGTCGATGTCACCAAAGATGATGTCTGCCGGACGCACGCGCACCTGCCCAACCTCAATGGGAATACGGAAGTCGACGACTTTGCAGCGCGGGGCGGAATCTTGTCCGTATGAGCCAAAAGCGAATGTCGGGAAGCTCATGTTCAGGATCGCTTTGGTGTCTCGCACGTAGCCATTCAAGACCGCGCCGCGGCTACCGAGTTTGCGAGCCCGGGTGCTCATGAGTTCTCCCCACAGCGCATTGCGCGGGGAAGAGCCGGTGTTGACGTAGACTTCGTTCTTGCGAAGATCATCGAGGGCTTCAAGCATCAAGCCAAACGATTTGTCCATTAGCCTGTTGGCGCTCCCGGCAATTCTTTCGGCGAAAACATCGACGGAGAGAGCCGGCATCGCGCGGCCAAGCACAACCATGTCCTGCCGGAGTGGCTGAATCTGCGGCGGCAAGAATTGGTGTTGCAGATCGAGTTTGTCCATTACGTCACCCACCACGCTGGTGAAAAGCTCGCGTTGGACGAGGGCAAAGAGATCATCGTCAGATTTCCAAAGCTTCGTCATGCGTGGCCGCGTGCCTCCTTCTCTCATTCGAAAAATGGTTCGCCCTTTCGTGCATAACGCCGTGCCACTTCTTCATTCAATGTAACTCCTAGTCCGGGCTTGTTGGGCGCCTCGATAAATCCGCCTTGAATCAACGGCGCCGGCAACCCTTCGATCAGATCATTCCAGAAAGGAACGTCGGAGGCATGAAACTCCAGAGCAAGAAAGTTTGGAATCGCAGCACAAAAGTGGACTGCCGCCAAAGTTCCAACGGGACTGCTGATGTTGTGCGGAGCCATCGGCATACCATGTATGTCGGCAAACTGCGCAATGCTCTGGGCGACCGACAAGCCTCCGGCTTTCTGCAAGTCGGGCGTAATGATACTCAGAGCGTGTTGGGCGATGATGTCTTGAAAGCCCGCAAAGAGGAACAGGTTTTCGCCAGTGGCGATGGGCACGCACACCTTCGAGTGCACTTCCTTTAGCGCGGCAACGTTGTCGGGCGGCACCGGATCTTCCAGCCACAGCAGCCGGAATGACTCGAGTTCGCGCGCAAGTTTTATTACGTCGCTGGCGTTGTAGCGCCAATGGCAGTCAACAGCGATATCTGTGTCCTCCGCCACCGCCTCGTGGACTGCTCCGATCAGCGTCACCATGTGATCAATCGCCCGATTGCTTAGCACCCGATTGTGAGGATCGGAACCCTCGGTGCCTGGGACATCCAGATCGAACTTCAGCGCAGTGAATCCTTCCGCTCTCTTTGCTAGAGCCCGGCGACGATAATCATGGGTCGAAGCAGGAGGCTCGTCGGTGGCGGCGCCAAAGTAATCCCTTGCGGTATGTTTGGCATCTCGCGAAATCCATGACGCAGGCCTGGTACGCAAAATCTCGTCCAGACTTTCGAGAGCCTCTCCGCCGTGGCAATCGGCATAGATGCGGATTTTGTCGCGAAACTTTCCACCGAGCAGACGACAAATCGGAACATCCAGCCATTGCCCAAGTACGTCCCACAGCGCAGCTTCGATGCCGCTGATCGCGTTGTAGATAATGCCCGCCACCGAGCCCGCTCCTGAGGTCGCGAGCTGCAATTTACGGAACAAACGATGAATATCGCGCGGGTCTTCGCCCAACAGCAGTGGCTCGAGCGATCGCAAAATCGCAGTGAGGCCGGGCGCAAAGAAGCACTCGCCCAGACCTTGAATTCCTTCGTCCGTTACAATTCGAACGAAGGTCCAATCAAAATTCCCCTCGACCACCGCCGTCTTCAGTCTGAGAATCTTCACTCGAGCACCGACACGATAAATCTTCCCGGAGATGCCTAGGGTTTCTTTGCAGCTGTACCTGATTGTTGAAAATGACATCCCACCGAGCGCCATCATGCGTCCGGTATCAGTGACAACTGCCGTTCCGGTCAAGGACCGCAGGTCGCTACCGACAACGACCTCGCCGAAGTAAGCCTCGCGGCCCTCTCACGATTCGCAAGCTCCTCTCAAAGTGCAATAGTCTACTCGGGAGGCAGGCACTCTGAACGCACTCTAGCCTACTCGATTTAGCGTCGGGCCTGAAAAAACTTCACGGGAATCGACTTGAGAGCAGCGGCGGTTGGAAAAGGAGGGGGGCGAAAGCCCACCGCCCTAACTCGGGTGTGTCTGGTAGTTTTCCATCATTTTCCACTTACCAGGAATCTTGTTTCAGCTAAGTCCCGCCAGTTCAGCGCGTTAAGGTTCGCTAGAGGAAGCTTGGGAAGCTTTTGTACCGTAAAACCCGAAGAGTTGAGGACAACGTGGCAGTAGACATTCCGAACGCCGTACAAGGCCAGCTAAGCATGACATAGGAAAGTGTTAGAAGTGACCTGCAAGCAGATTCTTTTTTTTTGCCTATCTATTGGTTGCACGAGACAGCAGACATGTACACCGGTTTGAGTCTTCACTCGCGCGGAGTCGGACTTATTTCGGTACATCCTCGGTACAATTCAGAAGGCTGGTAGGAGCAACGTTTTGCCCGTAATCGACACTGGAGAAAAGGCTTATGGTTTTGGCCCAGTTGGTGCGTAGCCAGACGCTCTATCCAACTGAGCTACGGGCGCACACGTACGCTGTTTACTATCAATAGTTTACCGCAGTTTCTTCTTCAATTTCAACCTCAAGTGTCTATGCATTCGCATCCCATTAATTCGAAATGTCTTGGCAAAACTGTCCTCGCGTTCGAGCGTCTAGCGCTGCGGCCAGACGCTCTATCGAACTGAGTCACAGGCGTGTTCTGGTATCTAATTCACTTCTAAAGAGATTGCAGCAACTTAATTCTTCAACTTCGCCAGCGATTTTCGGTAGTTCGGTACAACTGCGGGTGTTTGCCTCTGATTGGTGGCCGGATGAGAACGATCTATTCATCGCGGTTTACGACCCAGCGGCCAAACGGAGTGCTCCCCAACGGAGCGGGACTGACGGTCCCCCGGAGCTTCTCAACAAATTCAGCGTTTTCGCGTTACGTTTGATTCTCTGGAGAGTTGTGCCCAGACTAATCGCAAAAACGTCCAAAGCGTGACGCTCAAGGGTGTTCCAGTAGAACTTCGCAGGCTTGGCGCAACCGAGATTTGGTCGCAGACGTGGGTGCGTGGCGCGCCGAGCCGATGGCAATCGCCTCGAAAAGCAGGAACGATTGATCGCGATCGATTTTGGTTCCGATCAAATCCGCGCCAAGTGCCAAGGCGCTGACTTCGATGCTCGATGTTCCTAATTTCAATTTTTGCAGCCCATCAATTCCTCAAGAATCTAGCCAGCGGCTTTGCCCGCAGGGCAGCCGCACTACTCCGGATACATCAACACTTTCACAGCTTGCTTCTGCGCACACAAATCGAAAGCCTTGCGCCATTCTGAAATCGGCAGCTTGGCAGACACGAGATCGTCGAGCCTGATCCGCCCTTGAGCAAAAATCTTCATCATGCGATCCCAGGTCTTGGCGGTGTAGCAGATGGAGCCCTGCACAATAAGCTGCTTGTAAAAGATCTGATCGATCGGAAACTGCAGTTCACAACCGCAAATGCCCACCTGGGTGTATTTTCCCAGAGGCCTTAGCGAGTCGATGCAGCCTCGCACCGAGCTCGGATGGCCAGCGCACTCGAAAACCACGTCGAATCCTCTTCCATCGGTATGCTCACGAACGACGTCGCCCAAGCTTCTTTCTCCGACATTTACGACGGCCGCCGCGCCAATGCGACGTGCCGCCTCGAGACGAATATCATCCCCAGCCGCTCCGGCGACGATGGTCTTGATTCCTTCCGCCACCAGCAGTTTTAGGCACAGAAGTCCGATCGGTCCTGGCCCAGAAACCAATACGACATCACCGATTCGGGTATTCGTTACTTCCGTAACGGCCTGAATGGCGGAGGCAAAGGGTTCACTCATGGCGGCTTCCTCCATCGAAAGATGCTCCGGGACACGATACAGCTGATCGGGCCTGAGAATAACGTAGCGCGTTAGCGCGCCGTTTACGCCATGCCCCATTCCTCTGCGATGCGCGCAAAAAATGAAATTCCCGTCCAGACAATACTGACATTGTCCGCACGCAACTGCGCTGGCTCCTAGCCCGGCGATTCTCTCGCCGATGCGAACACCGCTGACGTTTCGTCCGATCTCTACGACGGTACCGGCAAACTCATGTCCGAGAATTACAGGAGGGAAATTGTGGAAAGTGTCGTGGAGCACATGGATATCGGTTCCACAAATACCACAAAACGCGATCTCTACGCGTACCTGGTTTTCTCCGCAGGACGGCTCGGGAGCATCAAGAATATCGACGTTCCCTTCCCCGGGGGCGTGCTTCACAAGAGCTTTCATCCGGCCTAGACTCCTCGCTGTCGTATCTATTCAGACTTCATGATGCACTCCCACTCTCGTTGCGCCGCCACCACGGATCACATGGGCGTTGGAAGCAAAATCAGCAACCGCTTGAGGACAGCCAGATTTTCGTTAGAAACAATCTCCGCTGCTAACTAGGTAGAAGTGAAATTCGTTATTGTCGCGTCAGGCGTAAATAAGTTCCCGTATGAACTATTTTCTGATCCGTCCCGCAACAATATAATACGTCAAGTTATTGATGGCAATTGTACTTAGCCTCCAGGGCTGTCAGGAATCCAAAGGTGCGGTCGGATGCGTTGGTGCTGTTGGATTGTATTGATTCTCATCCAACGCAATTCCGTAAACTCATTAATGCCTGGACCCGCCGAATCTTCCGTAACCGCTTGTACCCCCGGAGCTTCTTTCCAAGAAGACTCTCACAACAAGGTCGTCAGACTTCGTCTGGATTTGGGATAAGCGTGTCGAGGACAAGCGCATTGAGATCGTAACAAGCCTTGATGAACTGACGCAGTGTTCGCCGGGTAGCACCGAACGAATTGAATTCTTGAAGTGACAAACCGTTCTCTGTACTCGCACGACAGAAGTCTTTGAACCTCCTGGACAGCTCATCGACAATTTGGGGGTTGACCGAATCGTCGATCCGCGGACGGACTTCGATATCGCTGGCATTGAAGCGGACCTGCCAGGCATGTGGCGGAGAAATGACCACATCTCCACCGATGAGCTCGCTCCAATGCATGTGGTTGCGAAAGGCGGCAGAAAGAAGCCGAACTCGATAACCGCGTTCGCGGAAGAGCTGATAGGTCCTCTTGAAAACCGTCACTCCTGCCCACTCAAGATAGCCGGGATCAATGGTAATGTTCTGTTTCTCGGCCACCACCTTCAGCCAATCGTCGAGCCGGCCAACCATGATCGTACACACTGGGCCCATCGCGGCGATTTCCTTGCCTTCCCGTTCGCGCTTCCTCAAGCCGCGTTCAATTGCTTCGGCAACCGCAACGCACTGCGGCAAGGTAAAGCACACAGTTGCGTTAATGCTGACCCCCTGATACGTGGCCTGCTCCATGGCCGAAATTCCATCCGTCGTGGCGGGTATTTTCACGATCATGTTGGGCGCAAGCTTATCGAATTCAAGAGCCTGGTCGACCATGGCCTGCGTGTTTCGATACAGCCGGGGGTCGGTTTGAATCGAAAGTCTGCCATTTCGGCCGCGATGCTTCTCGAACGCTGGCATCAGAACGCGTGAACTCTCTGCCGAAATCTCGCGTACGATCCGCCACCCGATCTGGTCTTCTGTCGCGGTAGGATATTTGTCAACGAGCGCGCGGATTCTATCTTTCCAAGAGGCGAGCTCCTTTTTCAGCATTCCATAAACAATGACTGGATTGCAGGTGCCGCCGACCGCCCCATGATCCAGCGCATAAGTCAATTCTGGAATGGACGCGGAATCATTCCATAGGCACGTGGGAGTTGTATCGGTCATCTGGTGCAAGGGACTTTTGTACTTAATCGGAGTCGTTGCGGCTGTCATGTGTTTCTCCCAGTTAATCGTCGCCCTAGTAAATCGGAACCCCTCCGTGATGAATCGCGTCTGCTGGCCGCGCGCGTCGCCAGCCTCATAGCGTTCGCACCATGTTTCTATAGGTAGGTCGCTGCTCTTTTGACCGTGCACGACGCAACTGCCTGTTATAAGCGCTTAGTTTAGGGCTCGCAGCCCAGCTGTCAATGTCGAACATACGGCGAAACTGTTTCTCCATGCGACGCAAACTTCGTAACGACGTAGCGGTCGAGGCGATTCTAGTAGCAAGCCGATGGGTATTCGCCCGCGGCATGAAATTCTAGCCGAGCGGCCCAAATTTGTAAGAAGTGAGCTACACTCTACGATTGATCCATGGCTTCCACGAAAACGCCTAAGCGCTCCGAAAACAAAGCAGCGAGCATTTATGATGTCGCTCGGGAATCGCGGGTTTCCGTGTTCACCGTATCTGCAGTAGTCAATAAGAAAGCTCACGTGGGCAAGAAACTCCGCGAGCGTGTGGAAGCAGCGATTCGCAAACTTAGTTACCGTCCAAACTTGCTGGCGCGCAGCCTGGCCAACCAAAAGACCCACACCATTGGAATGGTGGTGACGGATATCTCCAATCCTTTCTTCCCCCTGGTGGTCCGTGGAGCAGAGGATGCCGCGCAAAAACAAGGCTACAACCTGCTACTTTGCAACAGCGATGACAACGCGGAAAAAGAGGCGAGCGTGCTGGAATTGCTTCTTTCTAAGCGCGTAGATGGAATCCTGCTCACCAAGGCTGTCGGTGATTTCAGTCCAAGCTTGCAGAGAATGATCGATATGGTAAACACTCCCTTCGTGCTGATCATGCGAACGTGCCCCAAGTTAACCAGGGACGCGGTCATCACCGATGATTATAAGGGCGCCTACGAAGCAGTATGCCACCTTGCGCGGGCGGGTCGAAAGCGAATTGGGTTGATAGGCGGCCCTCTCAGGGTCAGCAACGGCAAAGCGCGTTGGCAGGGTTTTCGGGATGCGTTGGCGGCGAGTAGTCTCGAGTACGATCCCGGACTCGTGATTGAGGGCGATTATCGCATTGAATCGGGATACCGCGCCGGACACTTATTGCTCTCTCACCGGCCCGAAGGGATTTACGTCGCCAATTACCTGATGACGGTAGGCCTGTTGAAGGCTGCGGAAGAAATGGGGCTGAGCTGCCCTAAAGACTTCGGCTTGGTGAGTTTTGATGACTATCCGTGGCTGGGCATTTTTCATCCCCGCCTGACGACGGTTGAACTCCCCAAATATCAATTGGGCTACCAAGCCGCAGAATTGCTTTTGCAGCGAATTGCTGGGAATCGGGAAATGGTTGGCCTCCGCAAACTCTCTCCCGAACTTCGTGTCCGGGAATCTTGCGGTTTTGGATTTCACGGAGAGCGCGACGCTCATCTCGAAGACGCGATCAGTGAACGTTAGCCGTCCGTCGGTTCGATCTCTTACAGGAAGGTCCGTTCCTTTTCGCGTGCTCTTTCATAGGATTTCCTGGCGTTGCGAACGGAATCCACATCGGAGACCTCTGCGATGGGAACGTCCCACCAGGATTCATATCCGGCCACTCGCTGTTCCCTTGCCGTCTCGATGACCACCACCGTGGTGTGTGCCTGCTTGCGCGCTCGAAGCAGGAACTCTCTTAGTTCCTCTCGGGTCTTAACGCGCACCGCTTCAGCACCGAGACTCGCCGCATTGGCCACAAAATCAACGGGCAGCAGGTCTCCTTCATAGGAGTCTCCTTTTCGATAAACGTAGCTTGTCCCCATACCGCGGTTTCCGCAGGCTTGGCTCAAGCCACCGATGCTTGAAAATCCGTGATTATCCAACAGGACTATGTTGAGTTTGACGCCTTCCTGCACCGCGGTCACGATTTCTTGCGCCATCATTAAATACGAGCCGTCTCCAACCATCACGTAAACTTCTCGCTCGGGAGCAGCCATTTTGATCCCCAGCCCGCCAGCTATCTCATAGCCCATGCACGAGTAGCCATACTCGAGGTGATAGCCCTTAGGGTCCCGCGTGCGCCATAGTTTGTGTAGATCTCCGGGCAGGCTTCCAGCCGCGCATACGACTACGTCACGTGCTTCGGACACCTCATTTACGGTACCAATCACTTCACCCTGGCTAATCGGCGGCCCATAGCGCAGCCCGTAAATTCGGCTAACTTCGCTTTCCCACTCTTCCGCGTATTTCTTGATTCGCGAAACATATTTTTCACTGACGCGTACGTCCTTGGCTGCGACCGACAACTCCTCGAGCGTCTCGCGCGCGTCGCCCGTGAGCGGAAGTGCGCCGTGCTTGTAAGCATCAAATTCCGCGACGTTGATATTGATGAACCGCACGGCTGGGTTCTGGAACGCGGTCTTCGACGCGCTGGTAAAATCGCTGTAGCGCGTGCCAATACCGATGACCAGATCCGCTTCTCTGGCCAGAATGTTCGCACCTGGCGTTCCTGTCACCCCGACGGCCCCGAGCTGCTGCGGGTGATCGTAAACCAGAGAGCCCTTCCCCGCTTGTGTCTCACAAACCGGAATTCCGGTTTGCGCAACAAACTGGGAAAGCGCTTCCGAAGCCTCGGAGTAGAGCACGCCTCCGCCGGCAACGATCAGAGGTTGCCGTGACTCACGAATCCATTTCACGGCCTTGGCGAGCAGATCGCGATCCGGCCGCGGCCTCGGAATCGCCCAAACGCGCTTTTGGAAAAACTCTTCAGGGTAATCAAACGCCTCCGCCTGTACGTCTTGCGGCAAACTCAGCGTGACGGCTCCCGTTTCCGCAGGCGACGTTAGGACGCGCATCGCCTCAGGGAGCGCCGCCAATATCTGCTCGGGCCGGTTGATCCGGTCCCAATACTTGGAAACCGGTTTGAAGCAGTCATTCACAGAAATGTCTTGGGAGCTTGCAGATTCCAGCTGCTGTAGAACGGGTGCGACGCTGCGTCGCGCGAAGATATCCCCAGGCAACAAAAGCACCGGAAGCCGGTTAATTGTCGCCAGGGCTGCGCCGGTAACCATGTTCGTGGCGCCTGGACCAATGGAAGTGGTGCACGCAAGCGTTCTCAAGCGGTTGCTTGTCTTGGCGAACGCCGCGGCGGTATGCACCATGGCCTGTTCGTTCCTGCACAGGTAATAACGCAAAGCGCCGTCCTGCTCCAATGCCTGTCCCATACCTGCCACGTTGCCGTGTCCAAAGATCCCAAAGCACGCTTCGAAAAACAGTGCGTCTTTTCCATCCCGGCTGGAGTACTGATTTTTCAAGAAGGCGACAACAGCCTGCGCCATGGTCAATCTTCTTTTCATTGAATCCTTCTCCTTCGCATGCTTCCATCGAGGCGTCACTCACCGTCTGGAGGCTGTCGAATCGCCGTTCCTCGTCAGGCAACGCTTCGGCGAGCCAGCCCTGCAACGGTCAAACGACCGGGTTTCATCCTTTGATCAGAGGCAGCCGGGGATCCATGCTACTCCACGTGGAACGTATCCAGGTATGGCGGCGGTCTTCTGTGACGTTCATGGCCCGTGCGCTGCCGGCTAGAAAGTTGAGGTAATACACATCGTAGCCCGGGCCGGCAACAACCGGGTGGTAACCCTCGCGAACGAGCACGGCGTCCCCATCGGTCGCCCGGATCGTCACCCCGTCTTGATCGTTCGAAGGATACAAATACTGCAGGGCAAAGGCCTCCGGCTTGTTCATTCGGTAGTAATAGATTTCGTCTAGATCTACTTCTGTCGGAGGATTGTGCACTTCGTGTTTATGCGGCGGATAGCTCGACCAATTGCCGCCGGGCGTGTAGACCTCCACCACGATCAGTTTGTCCGCGGGAAATGCAGGTGTAATCACATCAACAATTTGACGGGAGGCGTTCCCTCCTCCTCTCAGACTGCTTACGATGTCCTGCGGAGTGATCACCTTCGGATCTAGTTTTGACTCCGACGGCACGCGGCATTCCGCAATTTCGCAGGTAGTCTCGCCTATGAAAACTGCGCTGCCGTAGGGAGGGAGATAGAAGGCGTATGGAAATCCACTAAATACGTTCTGTCGACCGCCGATGGATCGCTTGCCGCTTGCCCAGTCCACAGTGCAGGTGCCGCCCAGGATTACAAAAACTGCCTCTTCGCCTTGCGTGGTTGCCTGGTAACTCTCTCCAGTATTGAGACGGCGCACAAAAAAACTCATCCACTCCCAGTGTGCCTGTTCCCGGGGCAGACTCAGGAGCTCGCCCGACTGGCCTTCGGGAAGCCTCCTCGAGGAAACGACGAACTCAGTAGCGGTCACGAGGCCCTCCGTAAAAACACACTTCTACAGGCTGCGCGTCGCTGGCGTTTCTCCATCAAAGCGCTTTGTATCCTGAAGCCATGCCAACGCCTCCATGGATTCTCCCTGCAGCAAAGAGCACTCCGCAAGCAGCCCGTGACTGCCCTATTTATCTACTCATGCGCGGCTTATGAAGTGTAACGACTCATCCGAAATTCTCGCCAACCAGCGCGCCTAAGCGCTTTGAGAATATGCCAACATGGCGCCATCCTGTCAACCTTTCTGACGCCAGAAAAGAGCGGAGAAAAACCCGTCCGCATTTAGGGCCAGGGCCTTGGTCCCGGAACAGCGCCTCTTGGTCCCCACTGAGAACGGCCGAAAAGTCCTACTCGTCCTTCCTCATTTTCAGCACGAAACTTTGAATCTCGCTAGATCGCCGGTACAAATTTGCCTCCGTACGAGCCAGGACTTCCTTGTGCCGTGCGAAAACTTGGCTGCTTTCCTCATTTTTATGAAGCTTTAGGTACACCTGCCCCAGCTTGTACAGCGGTTCTGGAAAATTGGGATCCAGCTCGATCGCAGCCTTATAATCCGCGACGGAATCCAACCAACGCTTTTGCAGACGGCGAAGCTCTCCGCGCTGGTAGAAGACCCTCGCATCTTTTGGCTTGAGCAGCGCGGCACGCTCCAACGCCCGGTTGGCATCGGCGGCGTGCTCCAAATCCCCATCCTGGTTCATCTCATGGACCAGAACAGCGCCGTAGTGGTACTGCGCTCCAAAATTGTTTGGCTCCTTAGTGGCCAGGGTCGCTAACTTTGCGGCGACCTCTGTCGAACAAGTGCCAGAAAACGTGCAAGCTTCCCCGAGAAATAGATAAGCAGGTTCGAAGGCCGGATTGAGATCCACAGCTTTCAGGAATGCACTCACACTCTCGTCGGTCTTTCCGGTCAAAAACTGCACCATACCAAGCCCCAAAAAGATTCGTGACGACTTGGAAAAGCGTTGCGCGGCCGAGTGAAAAACGGCGAGGGCGGCGGCGTGATTTTCGTGAAGAATAAGCTCGGTCCCTAAATCGAAAGCAAACTTGTCACTTTCTGGATCGAGCCGTACCGCTTCCTGGTAGTTATGGATCGCTTCCAGGAAACTTCCCTGGGCTTCGTGAATGTCACCGAGAAGATCGTAAGTCTCAGCCGTGTTTCTCACGGCCAAAGCGCGCTGGGCCGCCGTAAGCGATCCGGCGAGATCCTTTGTGCGGTCCAGCTTGAGTGCGGCAATGTTGTACCACGCGTCGTAAGAGGAGGAGTTCGCCTGCGCCGCTCGCTCAAACTGCTCGACCGCCTGCGGATAAGCTCCGTATGCTGCAAGAAGCGAGCCCGCGCGAATATGTCGCTGCTCGGCGGGAAGCGCGTTGAAAATCCTTTCGAGAATGGCAACCGCGAGCGCGGGCTTTCCTTCCTTGACGCGAAGCAGTGCGAGCGCCGAACCGGACGCTTCGTCGTCCGGGGCGAGAGCGAGCGCATTTTCCAACGCTTGTGAAGCGCCCGGAAGATTGCCTTCGTCCAATTGCAGTGTTCCGGCCAGCCTGAACCAGGCAACAGTCGACGGCCCGGCGGGCGGCTTCGACGCGGAAAGCACCTTGAGAGCTCGCTTGCGCTGGCCGGTACCGGCTAGCGCAACCGCCAATTCGTAGCAGACCGCCGTGGACGGTTCCCTTTGGTAAGCGCGCTCCAAGATTGGTCGGGACTGCGCATAGTGTTTTTCCACATTCAGCAGGCTGCCCAGGTTGTACAGTGCGCCCGCATTGGTAGGATCCAAAATCAGTGCTTGCCGGAACGCAGCCTCGGCTCTTTCCGGATACCCGCTTTGCAGGTAAGCTGCGCCCAGATTATTGAAAGCTTGCGGCCGCGACGGAGCCAAGCGCGCGTACTCCTGGAACATGGCAACCGAACGTTCGCTGTCGCCTGAGCGACCGTAGGCGATCCCCAGCAAGTTATAGACTTCTGCGTTGGCTGAATTCGTCTGCTGAAACTGCTCCAGGAACCGAATTGCTTCCGCCACCTGCCCCTTGTCCAGCGCTTGCCTGGCGCGGTTCAAATCGGTCTGAGGCGACGCAGCCGCTGGCCAAAACGCATGTAATAGGAGAAAGAAGACCACCCCGAATTTTATTCTCTCGCCTAAGCCCACGACCTTTTTCCGACATCGCGCGATCATACGAAGAAAGCCTAACAGAACGCTGCCGTGGGCGCCGAGGCGCCCGTTTCTAAAGTGGCCCTCAGCGATTGCGAGGATAAAACTGAAGATGCAGCTGATTCGTAACGTAGTCCTTCATCAGCCGGGCGCTCTGCAAGATGCTCGCTTGCCGCGTGCGATCCAATTCCAACAGAATCCAGCCGTCGAAATCGATGTCGCGGCACAGCTGGGCCAATACGGGAAAATCCACGATGCCCTTCCCTACCTCTACGAAATCGCCCTTCGCATTCGGCCCTGCCCACTTCGGTCCGGGCAGCTTCGGATCAAAATCTTTCCAGTGACTCGCAGTAAGCCGCGAAGAGTGTTTCTTTACGATTTCGACGGCATTCAATCCGGCTGCGGTTAGGTGTCCGACGTCCGCGCACAAGCGGACGTAGTGCGGGTTTGTGCCCTCAAGGAATTGAACAATCATCGCGCCTGGTATGTCCCGTTCCGCATGAAAGGCAATCGGCAGGTCGAATTCTTCGATCGAGATGCGGCCCAGTTCGTCCGCCGTCTTTATCGCTTGCTCCAGGTCTTGCAAAGTTCTCTGGTATGGTTTCCCGTTCGCGCCGGGTGGCGTGTCCCAACCCAAGGCAATGTAGTCCGCTCCTATCTTTTTTAGGAAAGCCGCAAGAGTGCGGATCTTGGCCTTCATCTCCGTCGTGCGCCGGACGTCGTGCAGGTTCAGCGCCTGATAGACGCCCGTAAGCTGCACCCCATTTCTCTGTGAGCGTCCGACGAACTCATTTGCATCCTTGCCGTAAAGAATTTCAAATTTCCCAATGCTGTTGTCAGCTTCCGTTGCGCCAATACCGAGAGATGCTATCTCTTTCACCGCTGTCCAATATCGGTCGGGCGTCGGATCGGTCGAGAACCACTCGGTGGCTGCCATGCCGATCTTGAACTTTTGCGACGGGGAGGAAGAAAAAAGCGCCGGCTTTGCCGTGAGGGCCAGCGTGCCTGCCGCTGCGAGCTGCACAAATCGCCGGCGCTCCATGACCTGTGCCATACCGTTCAACTCTTTCTGCCGCTGACTGAAAGGGTGGCCGGCGGCAGTATTGTTCGTTCGGCTAGAAGAAAAACTTCAACGCAAGCTGCACTTGACGAGCCGGACTCGCAAGGCTTGAAATCGAGCCAAACGAGGAATGTCCCACGTTGGTATCTGGCGCGCCAAACTGGGGTTTATTCCAAATATTGAATGCTTCCACTCGGAACTGGAATTGTTTCGTTTCCGTGACGGGAATTTGCTTGAACAAAGACATGTCCCACAACGAGATCCCAGGCGCTCTGGGACCGGGCGTCGCCGAGCAATTTCCAAAATGGAAGTTAGACACGACGACCTCGTCAGGCGCGGGGATGCTATAGCGAGCCGGATCGATCCAATGATCAATCGTCTGATCAAAACCTGGTGTCGTCAGTCCCGTGCAGTCCGGTCGATTGCCGGAACCCGTCCCGCTGAAATCGTAGGGAATTCCAATGGAAAGAGGCTGGCCGCTAGCATAGGTGACAAGGCCGTTCACCTGCCACCTCTCCAAGATCTTGCGGACCACCGTAGACGACGGATTGAACGAATGTCCCTGCCCGACGGGGATTTGATACGTGAAGCTGGCGACAAAGCGGTGCGGAGCGTCGTTATCCCAATAGCCCCATTCTGCAGCCCGGTTATAGCGATCCTGTGTACCGCGCAGTCCGGCCTCGAAATCGCTGACCTGTGTGAGCGATTTGCTCCAGGTGTAGGCCAAGTGGAAAGTGAGCCCGCGGGAGAATTTCTTGTCGAGACTGATTTGCAAAGCGTTGTAGTTGGAATTTGAACCGCCATCAAGCCATTCGATATTGGTAGGTGACGTTCCCGCGTTTTGTGTGAACACAGGAAATGGAATAACGGGCTGAGTTCCCGGTTCGAAAAGATGCGGCTGATTCAGATTGGTCAAGCTCCATAAATGCCGGGCTTGGTTCCAGACGTAATTGGTTTCTAGGACCAAACTCGGCGTGACGGAATATTGAAATCCAAAGCTGCCTTGATAAATCGTCGATGGAACGAGATGAGAATCGATGGCACGGATGAAAAGCTGGCTGACGGCCGCGGTGTCGTTGATGTCCACCGGACTCAGGAAGTTCGAAGGAAAGCCGTTTTGCAGAAATAGAGGGGGGGCCTGGTCTGCATTCCGGTTCGCCTGCGCGTCCACGAGGAACGGAGGGTTTAAAGCCAGCTGGCTCTCGCTGCCGTAGCGATAATAATTTTC
>Ga0137384_10001268_pt1 | contig 19902 bp, 17 predicted proteins | sample SagtaG_2_FD_104922 | JGI IMG/M metagenome (GOLD analysis project Ga0137384, IMG submission 104922) | Vadose zone soil microbial communities from Sagehorn Ranch, Mendocino, California, USA - Sage2_R_60_16 metaG | ecosystem: Environmental > Terrestrial > Soil > Vadose zone | place: USA... | reverse complement strand
ACTGGCGCGATAGCGTCAGGCGCGGACGCCTTCTTGCCTAAGGATGATTTCGCCCACGGGTTCCATGAAGTGCTTGACTTGTTGTTCGCCAAATCGAGCCTCAACAAGGAATCGCGGGCATGGAACAGATGATCGACTTGAAGCGCGCAGGCGTAGACGCGCGCAGGCACCGGCTATTCCATGCCGCGTGAAGACCGCCGGCTCGGCCTTTCCACGAGCGAGACTGGGTCAAAGCCGGCAGTCCTCCTGCTCGACGACGACGAGAGGGATCTGATGCTGCTTGAGCAGATCCTGCGCCCCGACGGATTCCAGGTGCTGAAGACGACTGATCCGGTGCGCGCCTTCGAGCTGCTCGCGAGTCATCCGGTCGGGATCGTGATCTCCGACCAAAACATGCCGGGGCTCACCGGGGTGGAGTTCCTAAAGCAGGTGAGAAAGCTCTATCCCGACGTGATCAGAATAGTCTTTACCAGCTCCCAGGATCCCAAGGTGTTCGCCGACGCCGTCAACGAAGCCGGTATTCACAAGTTCATCATGAAAGACTGGGACAGGGAGCGGCTGCGCACGGAGGTGCGAGACGTGTCTCGCCGTTATCGTCCGAAAAACGGAATGCTCCCCACATCTACAAAATAGCGGTCACTGCTAGACGCTCAATTTCATCGGCAGGATGACCATCTGCATGCCGCGCAGATGGAAGCGGCGCTGCAGCGCAATCGCAGCCTGATTGTGCAGTATCTGCGTCAACCAGTTGTCTTCGTCGAAGATGAGCTTACTGGTGAAGAAAATGGCGTTGGAGAACTCGCCTCGAACGCGTTCGGCGAGCCGTGTGAATTCATCGATGGGATCGGTTCCGAAGGACAGGTATGATTTTGCCGCCCACCCCTTGCTGTTGCAGAAGTTGACGAAGTAGGAAAGCGAGGCGTTCGCCTCCACCTTCATTGCTTCGAGGTCTTCGCGCCCGCCAAAACTCTGCGCGTCCACCGTGCGCGCGTTGACGAAGATGAAGTTCCTGAAGTGGTCCGGGAACATCCGCTGTACCCAGAGCAGAGCATGCAGCCCACCGCCACGCGAGGAGCCTACCAGAAACACCGCAGTGGGACGGTTGGGGTCAGGCTTGGGCGGATTGGCGACGCTGCCAAAGGGAATGCCCGAAAAGTCAGCGTCGATTTTCTTCAGCTGCGCCTTGGTCCAGTCGTAGTGGTTGCGGATGGTGACACACGCCGCAATGATCGCCGCGATGATGAGAACCGTCAGCCATCCGCCGTCAAGGAACTTCTCGGTGAGCAGCATGAGCAGAATGCCCGCACACACCAGGAACCCCGCAGCGGACAGCGCGAGCCTCCCGAGCCAGTTTCGCCCGGCGCGTAGGCGGGCCCAGTACAGGCACAGGCCGAAGAGCGACACGGCGAAGGTCAGGAACACGCTCAAGCTGTAGAGGACGACGAGCGTGGAAACGCTGCCGCCGGTCCACAGAAGGATGATGAGCGATCCGAGTCCCATGACCAGGATGCCGTTCTGGGTTACGAGTCGCGTCGACAGATAGCGGAATTGATGCGGCACCCAGGAATCGGCGGCCATGTTGGAGAGCACCGCGGGACCGCCCAGGAAACCGGTGTTGGCGGCGACGAAGAGAAGCCCTGCTTCGAGCGCAAGCACGACCAGCAAAGCAGCTCCGCCCATACGGGCGTCCCAGCCGAAACTATCTATGATCGCCCCAAAGGCGACTGCGTTGAGCGTTTGTCCTTCCACTGGACTAGCGCCCCACAGCAGATACAGCAAAATGATCCCGCCGGCGGTGAAGGCGAGCGACAGCGCCATGTAGAGCATGGTGACCTTGCCGGTGTGCACTCGCGGCTCGGCGAGCACGTTGACGTTGTTCGACACTGCTTCAATCCCGGTATAGGTGCCTCCCCCCTGTGAATAAGCGAGCAGGAGCAACGCCACGACGCCCGTCCAGCCGACCTGCCCTGAAAGTTCCAAGGTTCCACGCCAGACATCGGGCACCAGAGTCGGCAGCACCGTCGCATGGGAGAGCACGCCGTACACGATCAGGAACGCGTGCGTGAGAATGAAACCGAGAAAAATCGGCAGCAGCACCGTGATGGCCTCCCTCATCCCGCGAAGGTTAAGCAGCACGAGCGCCACGATGAACGCAACCTCGGCCGCAAGCTTGTACGGCTGGAAGCCGAGCGGAAACAGCGAGAACAACGCGTCGACGCCGCTCGCTATCGAAATCGAAATGGTGAGCACGTAATCGAGAATCAACGCGGCGCCGGAGGTGAGGCCCGCGTAAGGGCCGATCAGCCGCGTGGCGACGCGGTACCCGCCCCCTCCCGTGGGGAACAGCTCGATGACCTGGTTGTAGGCGAGCGCGATGATGAACACGGTCGCGGCCGTGGCGAGCGCGAGGTAAAGACCCAGATCCGTGTGCTCGCCCAACGCACGAAACGCCTCTTCGGGGCCATAGCAGGAAGAGGATATCCCGTCCGCTCCTAGACCCACCCAGGCGAAAAAAGCGACGAGCGCGATATGCCGTCGCGCCTTCGCATCCAGCGGGTCGAGCGGCTTGCCGAACAGCCTCCGGCGCAGATTCGCGAACTCGCTCATGGGCGCGCGGGGGTCGCCTTGCCCGATGCGATGGCTTTTTCGAGGCGGCGCGCGAACACGGTCATTTCCTTCGCCGCCTGCCGGTCACCCTTGCTCTCCGCGACCTCGATGCCTTTGCGGTAGGCCGCGAGCGCCTCGTCGGCCCGTCCATGCTCCGCAAGCGCGTTTCCGAGGAGTTTCCACGCTGCGGAATATCCCGGGTCCTTTTCGACTGCGGCATTGAGATGCGCGACGGCGGGTTCGAATTCGGCGCACTTCAGATATTCGCTTCCAAGAGAAAAACGCAAGAGCGCGCCGTCCCTGGGCGTACCCACGAGCTTCAAGAGATTGACTATCTGCTGCGAAGTCATCGAGGATACCGGGATGCTGGCGCCGCCCAGCCGAGCGCGGATATTATATCCGCTTGCCTCTCGCGGACTTCATCCTCGATATGACACGATCGACGATCTCCACCTCGGATGCCCCGGCTGCTATCGGCACTTACTCTCAGGCAGTGCGCGCCGGCGACACGCTCTATCTTTCCGGCCAGATCGGGCTCGACCCGGCAAGCGGGCAACTGGTCGATGGAATCGAGAACCAGATCCACCGTGTTTTCGGGAACCTGAAGGCAGTGGCGAGGGCCGGCGGCGGATCGCTCGACGACGCGGTCAGGCTCACCATCTATTTGATCGACTTGTCGCATTTCGCCCGAGTCAACGAGATCATGGCCCAATACTTCGACAAGCCGTATCCGGCGCGCGCCGTGGTCGGCGTCGCAGCCCTTCCGCGCGGCGCGCTGGTCGAAGCGGACGCGATTCTCGCGCTTCAGGATTGAGGACTGGAGATCGAGGGATCAGGCGTGCGGAAGGTTTCGCCTCGATCTTCGAGCAGCCGGACGGTTGCCGCGAAGCTCAGCAAGCTCGGTATCCGTCGCGAATTCGATCTTGTGCTGCACCTGCCGTTGCGTTACGAGGACGAGACGCGCGTCACGCCGATCGCGAACGCGCCTCCCGCCTTGCCTGTTCAGGTGGAAGGCACGGTGCGCTCGACCGAGATCGTGTACCGCCCGAAGCGCCAGCTGATCTCGCGGATCGAGGATTCCACGGGAGAGCTCGTGCTACGTTTCTTCAATTTCTATGGAAGTCAAGCCAAGGCGCTTGAGCCGGGCGCGAGCGTGCGCGCATTCGGTGAAGTGCGCACGGGCTTTTTTGGGGGAGAGATGATCCATCCGCGGTTTCGCGTGCTGCATGGAGCGACTCCGCTGCCGACGGCGCTGACACCGATCTATCCGACCACGGCCGGCTTTGCGCAGACTCGGCTGCGGCGCTTGATCGAAGACGCGCTCGCGCACGCACAACTCGATGACACGCTACCTGAAGAAGTCTTGAAGCGGCTCGGCCTGTGCGGTTTTCGCGAGGCCGTCGACACCCTCCATCATCCCCGCCCCGGAGCGGATCAGGAGGCTTTAAGTGGCCGCACGCTCCCCGCCTGGAGGCGCGTGAAATTCGACGAGCTGCTGGCGCAGCAGCTCTCCATGCGCAAGCACTACCTTGAGCGCAAGGCGCGCACGGCCCCGGTGCTCAAGGCGCCGGTCGAAAGAGCGCGCCGTCTCACCTCTGCGCTGATCGGGCGGCTGCCGTTCCGCCTGACGCGAGCGCAGCAGCGGACCTGGGGGGAGATCGAGCGCGATCTCGCTCAACCTCATCCCATGCATCGCCTGCTGCAGGGCGACGTCGGCAGCGGCAAGACGGTAGTCGCCGTTCTTGCCGCGTTGCGGGCGGTCGAAAACGGGCTGCAGGCTGCAGTGATGGCGCCCACCGAGATTCTTGCAGAGCAGCATTTGCGCAAGTTCAGCGAGTGGCTCGGGCCGCTCGGCCTGGAAATCGCGTGGCTCACGGGAAGCCAGGCCAAGAAAGAGCGCGAATCGCAGCGCGCCGCGATAGCCTCTGGAAGAGCCGCGGTCGCAATCGGCACGCAAGCTCTCTTCCAGGATGGAGTCGAATTCCGTTCTCTGGGCCTTGCCGTTGTCGACGAACAGCACCGCTTCGGCGTCGCCCAGCGGCTGGCGCTGCGCGGCAAAGGAGAGGAGTCGCACCAGCTGATGATGAGCGCGACGCCGATCCCGAGGACGCTTTCCATGAGCTATCACGCCGATCTCGAGGTGTCGGTCATCGACGAGTTGCCGCCGGGACGAAGGCCCGTGATCACGAAGCTCGTCGCTGGTTCGCGCCGCTCGGAAGTCGTGCGCCGCGTCCGAGAGGCCTGCGGCGCCGGAGGCCAGGCTTACTGGGTGTGCCCGCTGATCGAAGAGTCCGAACAGCTGCAGCTGCAGACGGTGCTCGATACGCACGCGACGCTTAGCCGGGAATTTCCGGAACTCAGGGTCGGGTTGGTTCACGGGCGCCTCAAGCCCGCCGAAAAGGCGCAGACGACGGCCGATTTCCTGGCGCGCAAAATCCATCTGCTGGTGGGAACGACCGTGATCGAGGTGGGCATCGACGTTCCCAACGCTTCGCTCATGGTAATCGAGCACGCGGAGCGCTTCGGCCTTGCGCAATTGCACCAGTTGCGCGGACGTGTCGGACGTGGCGCGGCAGAATCCGTGTGCGTCCTGCTTTATCAGAACCCTCTGGGGGAGTCCGCACGCGAGCGGCTGCGGGTGATTTTCGAAAATGCCGACGGGTTCGTCATTGCGGGAGAAGATCTCCGGCTGCGTGGCCCCGGTGAATTTCTCGGCGCTCGCCAGAGCGGGGCGCCGTTGTTGCGCTTTGCCGATCTCACCAGGGACGCTGACCTGATCGAGCCGGCGCGCGCGGCGGCGGAGGCGCTCCTCTCCGACAATCCCGAGTCGGCAGAGCGGCATCTCGAGCGCTGGCTCGGAGGGCGCGCCGATTTTCTCAATGCGTGAGGCCGGCGGGCTACAATGCCCTCGCCATGAATCTCGCCGCGCTCACCGCCCGGCTGACGTTGTACGAGCGCCTGATGCGGCTCGACAAGCCGATCGGCACGCTCCTGTTGCTGTGGCCTACGCTGTGGGCTTTATGGCTCGCGAGCGACGGCGGCCCGGAGGGACGGATCGTGTGGATCTTCGCGCTCGGGACGCTGCTCATGCGCTCGGCCGGCTGTGTGATGAACGACCTCGCCGACTGGCGCTATGACGCTCACGTAGAGCGCACGCGGAACCGACCGCTCGCCACGGGGACGGTGAGCCGGCGCGAAGCCTGGATTCTCGCCTCGGCGCTGACACTCGCCGCTTTCGGGCTGGTGCTGTCGCTCAACCGGCTTACGGTGCTTCTCTCGTTTGTCGCGCTCGGCCTTGCGGCGACCTATCCGCTGACCAAGCGGCTTCTTGCGATTCCTCAGGCCTATCTCGGAATCGCGTTCGGCTTTGGCATTCCGATGGGGTACGCCGCAATACTGGGAACCATCCCCGCCGAGAGCGGGTGGCTGCTCCTTGCCAACGTCTTCTGGGCGGTCGCTTACGATACCGAATACGCGATGGTGGATCGCGATGACGATCTTCACATCGGCATCAAGACAGCGGCGATCACCCTCGGCCGATACGATGTGCTTGCGGTCATGGTTTGCTACGGCGTGATGCTCACGCTCCTTGCGGGCATCGGTCTGCAGCGCGGGCTGGGTCTGGTCTACTATCTGGGTATCGCCGCTGCGGCCGCAGTCATGACACATCACTACCGCCTCATCCGCGGCCGCGACCGAGAAGCCTGCTTCAAGGCCTTTAACCAGAACAACTGGGTCGGCGCTATCATTTTTGTCGGAATTTCTGCCGACTTCGCGATTAGGCGGGGAATCCCTTGGACGTGAATCTCGCCGGACGGCGCCGCCGCAGCAATGATCGTCTAGAGAGATGACATATCGGGACTTGCGTGATTTTCTGTCGCAGCTCGAACGCGCGGGCGAGCTGAAGCGGGTGCGCGCCCAGGTCGATCCGAGGCTCGAAATGACCGAAGTCTGCGACCGCGTGCTCAAGGCGGGTGGCCCGGCTTTGCTGTTCGAAAAGCCCATGGGCCATATGATCCCAGTGCTGGGCAACCTGTTCGGCACGACGCGCCGCGTTGCCCTCGCCATGGGCGCAGAAATAGGCGCGGATCCACGCGAGGCGCTGCGCGACATCGGAAAGCTCCTCGCGTTCCTCAGGGAACCGGAACCGCCCAAGGGATTTCGCGACGTGCTCGAGCGCTGGATTCCGATCGGAACGCAAGTGATGCACATGGCCCCGAAGGAAGTTTCGGGCGCTCCGTGCCAGCAGGTGGTGTGGGAGGGAAAGGACGTGGACCTTGCGCGCCTTCCGATCCAGACGTGCTGGCCTGACGACGCAGGACCGCTCATCACGTGGGGATTGACGGTAACGCGCGGGCCGCACAAGGCGCGTCAGAACCTCGGCATCTACCGCCAGCAGCTGATCGCTCCGGACAAGCTCATCATGAGATGGCTTCCCCATCGCGGTGGTGCGATCGACTTTCGCGAACATTCCGAGGCACAGCCGGGTGAGCCTTTTCCGGTGGCGGTCGCGCTCGGGGCCGATCCCGCGACGATTCTCGGCGCGGTTACGCCGGTACCCGACACACTCTCCGAATATCAGTTCGCCGGGCTGCTCCGTGGCTCGCGCACCGAGCTAGCAAACTGTCTAGGCTCGGATTTGCAGGTGCCGGCGTCGAGCGAGATCGTGCTCGAGGGCGCCATTCTGCCGGGGGAGACGGCGGTCGAAGGTCCGTTTGGAGATCACACGGGCTATTACAACGATAAGGAGACCTTTCCCGTGTTTACGGTCGAGCGCATCACCATGCGCCACGAGCCGATCTACCACTCGACCTACACCGGCAAACCTCCCGACGAGCCGGCGGTCCTGGGCTCGGCGCTGAACGAAGTGTTCGTGCCGATCCTGCAGAAGCAGTTTCCCGAGATCGAGGACTTTTACCTGCCGCCGGAGGGGTGCTCCTACCGGCTTGCCGTGGTGAGCATGAAAAAGCAGTACCCAGGACACGCCAAGCGGGTGATGTTCGGAATCTGGAGCACTCTGCGCCAGTTCATGTATACCAAGTTCATAATCGTGACCGACGATGACGTCGACATTCGCGAGTGGAAGGAGGTCGTATGGGCCCTGACTACGCGCGTTGACGCCGCCCGCGACACGCTCATCGTTGAGAATACCCCGATCGACTACCTCGATTTTGCGAGCCCCGCGACTGGGCTTGGCGCGAAGATGGGGATTGACGCAACGAACAAGTGGCCAGCGGAGACTACGCGCGCCTGGGGCCTGCCAATCGCGATGCGTGCCGAGGTGAAGCAACGCGTCGACCGGCTCTGGAAGGACCTCGACTTATAAGGGACGCGGATGAAAAAGCCGGGATCCCCCCGGGGATTTTCTTGACCCTACTTGCTCTTAGAATTTGAAGAGAGCGTTGACCGAGACCATCTTCGCATTGGCACGGCCGGTGCAGGTTGCGCACGAGGGGTTACCGACCTTGCCGAAGTTCTCGAATTCGACTCGCACGCCCGTGTCGATGTTGAAGAAGTACTGTGCGCCGAAGCCGGTGAGGAAGCTGGTCTTGTCGGTCTGGAAATTGGGAATGGTGCCGCTGATGACTGTACCCGGATTGTGAATGGTTATTCTCGCCTGGGAAAAAAAACCGCCGAATCGACCGAAAAGCGAGAAATTATCCGTGAAAGGCACCGTTGGTACGGCGGAAAATCCCCAGCCTGTCACTTTGTAAGAGTCTTGCTGAGTGACCGCTCCCGCCTCATACGCGTATTCAAAGTTACCGAGAGAGACGTAACTCACCTCGGCGGCCCAATTCCGATTGATCTGGTATCCGACAGCCCCCTTGAAACCCGCGTCGAACTCTTTCTTGCGTTCGTTGGCGGCGCCCCCGGAACTGAAGTCTGCCGAATAGAATTTGACGCGGGAGTAGCCCACCCCGAGGCCCGTGTACCAGTAGGAGTCCGCGGCATACGTGGAGCACACGCCCGACAGCAATGCTGCGCCCATGCAATGCAGAGCAGGGTGTTTCATCGAGCAGGCCCCTTTCTCCCTCTTGAATTCCCGGAACCAGTCTGAAAATAGAGTCTTAGCGACACCGCCGCACTGTAATCCAATGGGGAAACTTGTGTCAAGCCAAGACTTTGGCAGACCTATGTAATCCAACTTCTGCACATTGCGGGTTTATTCTCGGAATTTAGATACCTATCGGTGCAAGGGAGAGAATGCAAACATTCTCCAGCGCTACTCATATCAGAGAAGCGCCCGGCGTGTCGCTCAGCGTGAGGCCGGTGCCGCCAAGTCTATTCCCTTGCGTCCTTCTCGGTAACGCCGACTGCAGAAAGAGCAGGGAAGGGGACTTGAAATTTGTCGACCCCGCCTTTATGATTAGCACTCGCTAGGGCTGAGTGCTAACGCGTAGTTTCCCCTACTTATTCATGGCCACATAGTCAGTTAGTGGTTGCTAACTTTATCAATATAAAGGAGGACATCCAATGATGACCAAAATTCGCCCCTTGCACGACCGCGTCGTGGTGAAGCGTCTTGATGCGGAAAGCAAGTCTGCAGGCGGGATCGTCATTCCCGACACCGCCGGGGAGAAGCCCGATCAAGGCGAAATCGTCGCGGTCGGCAAAGGCAAGATTCTCGAAGACGGCAAGGTGCGCCCGCTCGACGTCAAAGTCGGCGACCGCATCCTGTTCGGAAAATACTCCGGCCAGGCGGTAAAGGTCGAAGGCACCGAGTATCTGGTCATGCGCGAAGACGACATCATGGGCGTCGTCGCCAAGTAAATCCCAACGAATCCAATTCAGGAGCCAACAATGCCTGCAAAAGACGTACGTTTCCACGAGTCCGCGCGGCACAAGCTGCTCGCCGGAGTCAACATTCTCGCTGACGCGGTCAAGGTGACCCTCGGCCCCAAGGGCCGCAACGTAGTACTGGAGCGCTCCTTCGGCGCGCCGACCGTGACTAAGGACGGCGTGTCGGTCGCCAAGGAAATCGAGCTGAAGGACAAGTTCGAGAACATGGGCGCGCAGATGGTGAAGGAAGTCGCCTCGAAAACTTCGGATGTTGCGGGGGACGGCACGACCACCGCGACCGTGCTCGCCCAATCGATCGTTAAAGAAGGGATGAAGTTCGTGGCCTCTGGAATGAACCCGATGGATCTGAAACGCGGGATCGACAAGGCGGTCATCGCCGTCGTCGAGGAGCTGAAGAAGCTGTCCAAGCCCTGCACCACGAGCAAGGAAATCGCGCAGGTCGGCGCCATATCGGCGAACGCGGACGAGGCGATAGGCAAGATCATCTCTGACGCCATGGACAAAGTCGGCAAGGAGGGCGTGATCACCGTCGAGGACGGCAAGGGTCTGCAAAACGAGCTCGAGGTGGTCGAAGGCATGCAGTTCGACCGTGGGTATCTCTCGCCGTATTTCATCAACAACGCGGAAAAACAGATCTCGGTGCTGGAGGACCCCTACATTCTTCTGCACGACAAGAAGATCTCGAACATCCGTGAGCTGTTGCCGATTCTGGAGCAGGTGGCCAAGTCGGGTAAGCCGCTGCTAATCATCGCCGAGGAAGTCGAAGGCGAGGCGCTCGCGACGCTGGTGGTGAACAACCTGCGCGGGATCCTCAAGACCTCCGCCGTCAAGGCTCCGGGATTCGGCGACCGCCGCAAGGCCATGCTCGAAGACATTGCCATCCTCACCGGCGGCCAGGTCATTGCCGAAGAAGTCGGACTGACCCTCGAAAAAGCAGGCCTCAAGGATCTTGGGCGCGCGAAACGCATCGAGGTGGCGAAGGAAGAAACCACCGTCATTGACGGGGCCGGCGATCCCAAGGCGATCGAGGCGCGCGTGAAGAACATCCGTACCCAGATCGACGAAGCGACCAGCGACTACGACAAAGAGAAGCTGCAGGAACGTGTAGCCAAACTCGCAGGTGGCGTGGCGGTGATCAAGGTGGGTGCGGCGACCGAGGTCGAAATGAAAGAAAAGAAGGCCCGCGTCGAAGATGCTCTGCACGCCACGCGTGCAGCGGTCGAGGAAGGCATTGTCGCCGGCGGCGGTGTGGCCTATATCCGCGCCAGGGCAGCGCTCGACAAGATCAAGGGCGAGAACCCCGATCAGGACGCGGGCATCAGGATCGTGATGCGCGCGCTCGAAGAACCGCTGCGCCAGATCGTGGCTAACTCCGGCGCCGAGCCTTCGGTCGTGATGAACAAGATCGCGGAAGGCAAAGGCAACTTCGGCTTCAATGCCCAGACCGAGCAGTTCGGCGATATGGTCGAAATGGGCGTGCTCGATCCGACCAAGGTGAGCCGCACGGCGCTGCAGAATGCGGCTTCGGTTGCCGGGCTGCTCCTCACCACCGAGGCGATGGTTGCCGAGCTGGTCGAAGAGAAGAAGAATGCCGGGGGCCATGCCCACGGGATGGGCGGAATGGGCGGAATGGAAGGAATGGATATGTAACGCGCTGCGCGCGTTACATACGGGGAGACCCCAGAACCGGGGGGACCAGGGTTCCGCCCGTAACCCCCTTCCTTGGAGTGACACAAAGGCCCCGCTTCGGCGGGGCTTTTTGTCGCCGGAGGGCTTGAGCTGCCCGGCACCAGGGCTGGACGGCATCACGCATTGCCTGTTAGCATCGCGCGGGTTGTCCGGGGAGCCGTCTGAAAATACACTCGACAACCCCACCGGCTTGCTGCGAGGGTTTTTTCGTATGAAATAACGAGGAGGACAGCCATGGCAAGTGAGGTCCCAAAAAATTTCCGGAAAGTAGTGATTGCCGCTGCCGTGGGGAACGTCATTGAGTGGTACGACTTCTACATCTTCGGCAGCTTGGCGGCGATCCTGTCGGTCAAGTTCTTCGACAAAACCCACCCGGTGGCGGCGCTGCTGAGCACGATCGCCCTGTTTACCGCCGGCTTCCTGATTCGCCCATTGGGCGCCTTCCTGTTCGGATGGCTGGGCGACCGGGTGGGCCGCAAATACACCTTCATCGTGACTCTGACCGGAATGGGCTTGGCGACGGCCGCCATCGGTCTGATACCCACCTTCGCCTCCATTGGCCTTGCCGCCGCCTTTATTCTGTTCGGCCTAAGGATGATCCAGGGGCTGTGCCTGGGCGGAGAATACGGTGGCGCGATAACGTACGTTGCCGAGCACGTTTCGGACGAGCGCCGGGGATACTACACCGGCTGGCTGCAGACGTCGCCGACCCTGGGTATCGTGGTTTCCCTCGCGGTGATCGTCGGCACCCGGACCTACATGGGGGAAGCCGCCTTCAACGAATGGGGCTGGCGGATTCCGTTCCTGATCTCTTTCCTGCTGGTGATGATGGCCATCTACATCCGCTTGCAACTGGGGGAAACTCCAATTTTCCAGGAAATGAAGGCAAAGGGCGGGATGGTAAGAAACCCGTGGAAAGAAGCGTTCCTGAGTTCCAACATCAAATTCGTCGGGGTCGCCATCGTGGTTTTGATAGGGCAGGGCGTCGTGTGGTACAGCGGCCAATTCTGGGCGCTCTACTTCCTTCAGACGGTGAAAAAGCTCGACGTGCTGACCTCAAGCTACATTGTCGGCGCTGCATTGCTCCTCGCGTCGCCGACGCTGATTTTGTTCGGATGGCTCTCCGACAACATCGGCCGGAAGCCAGTCATTCTCGGGGGAATGTTGCTGGCAGCAGTGACGTATTACCCGCTCTATGTGTGGCTTGGTTCGGTCACGAACCCCGGCGCCGTCAACTATCCGATCGCCGTCTTCATCATATTCATCCTGGTGTCCTACGTGGGCATGGTGTACGGCCCGGTCGGGGCGTTCCTGGCAGAGTACTTTCCAAGCCGGATCCGCTATACGTCCGTTTCCGTACCCTACCACATCGGCAACGGCTGGGGCGGGGGTTTGGTGCCTTTCGTCACCTCGGCCGCGTTTCTTTCCACCGGAAGCGTGGGCTATGCCTTGATCTACCCCATTGTGGTGCCGGCGGTGTGTTTCATCATCTGCCTGTTCATAATGCCGGAAACGCGTCACAACCGCATTTGGGTTTCCGACAAAGCCCAAGCTGTTCGCACGTAATTGCTGCCTCCGGGCGGGGCTGTCGTGGCCCCGCCCTGGTTTTCGCGCACTTCATTTCCGGTAGATCTACCGAATCTACGCTGGCGGCTTCATGGGACTCGTGCTCATCCTCGCCATCCCGGAGCAGATGGGCGTTCCCCAATTCTTGGCGAGTGGGCGAATTGCCCTTATAATCCGCGCTCCTTTTCCGCGCGCTCCGGTTTCCGGACGCACCGGACCGGCCAAGTAGCTCAGTTGGTAGAGCAGCGGACTGAAAATCCGTGTGTCGGCGGTTCAATTCCGTCCTTGGCCACCATCTACCCGACTGCCTCCATCCGGCTCAGCGCTGCTGGGTTTTGGTTTCTTCCGCGGCGATGAGGGAGTCGAAAAAACTGATGCGGCTCGCAGCGACCGATCGTCGGAACTCTTCGTAGCCGGCCTTGTGCTGCTGCTGAAGGGCTTCGATTTCGCGCCGGAATTCTTCGCTTCGACCCAGCGAGGCAGCTTTTTCAAGCACCTCGCTCGCGGTGCCGTACGGCCGCAAGGAATCGCGGTCGTAGTGCTTGAGCAGCAGATCGAACACGGTTTCGATGCCCGCGGCACGGTCGCAGAGGTCAAAGGAAAGGTGCAGCGAATAGTCGCCGACCGTCTCGACCTGGTGGGGCGTGCCGCTGCGCAGGAACAACACGTCTCCGGCGTGCATGACCAGCTCGGCATCGAGCGGCCCCATTTCCGATTCTCCCAGCTCGACCAAGTGGGTCCGTCGAGGCGACTGGCGTCCGTAGAGGCGCCACTTTTTCGCACCGGCAAGATGAATCGCAAGCACGTCGTCGGTATCGAGATGCCCTCGGTAGGCCTCGCTGCCGCGCTGGGAAAAGAACACCACTGCATTGCTGAACGTGCACGAATGCGCTCGGTCCAGGCAGGCAGCGAGCAGGTTGACCTGCGGCTCCAGGATGTCGACGCCCTCGAGCAGGCAGGCAGCTCCGTTTTCCAGATGCTTCTGTAGGACAACCCGGTTGACGAATTCAATCTGACGGCGTTGCACGACCTTGAAGCAACGCGCGGCGCGCAGGTCGACCAGTTGACCGCGGTCGATGATCTGCACGAAGTCCAGATCCAGGAAGGGATTGTTGAGGTGCTTGCGGAGATCCTCGAGCCGGAAGATCGTCTGGTTCTTGATGAGCTCCGGGTGGTGGAGGTAGGTGCGCTCCGGTGACAAGGCCAGGGCGTGTTTGAAGAAAAAGTCCCGGACTTGTCGCAGCTGAGGAGGAAGCTCGGTCATATTCGCTGCTCCCAACGCAAATTGTTTGGGCGGAACACCTTGGCCGCAGTCGCTCCCGCGGACCTCCGAACTTGCTAGCTTATAATAGCAGGTCACGTAGACCGCTCTCGCCATGCAGCTATTCACGCTCGGATTGAATCACCAGACCGCTCCCCTTGCGATACGCGAGCGAGTGGCGTTTCACGCCGAGCGTCTTCGATCGGCACTCGCGGAGCTGACTCTGCGCGAGCCTGTCAGGGAGGCTGCAATCCTTTCAACATGCAACCGCACCGAGCTTTACTGCGCACTGGGCGAACCGCAGGCCGCACTCGAATGGCTCGCCGGCTATCACCGCGTCCAGCCCCAGGAGCTGAAGCCGTACCTCTATACCCTCCCGCAGGGCGAAGCGGTTCGGCACGCGTTCCGCGTCGCCTCCGGCCTCGATTCCATGGTGGTCGGGGAGCCGCAGATCCTCGGCCAGATGAAAGAGGCGGCTCGAGTCGCCGAGTCCGCCGGCACGCTCGGGACGCTTCTCAACAAGCTTTTTCAGCGTTCTTTTGCGGTGGCGAAGGAAGTGCGCAGCAATACCGGGATCGGCGCCAACGTCGTGTCGATGGCGGCTGCCGCGGTAAAACTCGCCGGCCGGATATTTCCTAGCCTCGGCGATCAGAGAGTGCTCCTGATCGGCGCCGGCGAGATGATCGAGCTCGCCGCAACCCACTTCGCCGCGCAGCGGCCGCGCGGCATGGCGGTGGCGAATCGCACGCTGGATCGGGCTGAATCCCTTGCCCGGCGCTTCAACGCCGAGTCGATCGAGCTGCGCGACCTGCCCGAGCGCCTGCCCGAATACGACATCATCATTTCCTGCACCGCGAGCTCGCTGCCGATCATCGGCAAGGGCACGATGGAGCGCACAGTCCGCGCTCGCCGCCATCGTCCGGTTTTCATGGTGGACCTCGCTGTCCCCCGGGACATCGAAGCCGAGGTAGCGGGGATGGATGACGTATTTCTCTATACCATCGATGACCTCGCCGCGACGGTGCGCGAGGGCATCGACGCGCGCCAATCGGCAGTCGCGCAGGCCGAGGCGATCATCGAGTCGCAGGTCGGGTCCTTCCTGCACTGGATGAAGACGCGCGAAATGGTACCGCTCATCCGCCAGCTGCGCGAAACTGCCGAGGACGCGCGCCGCCATGAAGTCGAGCGCGCGGAGCGAATGCTCGCCCGGGGCGATGATCCAAAGACAGTGCTTGAAGCCCTTTCGCACGGCCTTACCAACAAACTGATGCACGCTCCCACCGAGACGCTTAACCAAAGCGGCGAGGGGGATGAGTCGCTCAAGGCGCTCGTAGCACGGCTGTATCGCCTGCGCGCGGGCGACTAGCTCGAGCGTCTGGCTGTGAGTCGATGAAAACCAGCATCGCGGCCAAGCTCGATCAGGCGCGCCAGCGGCTAAAGGACATCGGCGCCCTTCTTTCCTCCGAGAACGCGACGCGCGACCTGGAGCAGTTTCGCAAGCTTTCGCGCGAGCATGCGGAGCTCGAACCCGTGGTCGAGCTTTTCAACAGGTATCGCGACGCGGAGCAGCATGTTGCCGAAGCGCAAGAGCTGCTCGACGATCCGGAGATGAGAAGCTACGCGGAAAGCGAGATCAAAGTGGGCCGCGAGCGGCTCGTCGCGCTCGAATCGGAGCTGCAGAAGCTGCTCCTCCCGGAGGACCCCAACGATGAGCGCAATATTTTCCTCGAGATCCGCGCGGGAACCGGTGGAGACGAGTCGGCGCTCTTCGCGGGCGACCTGTTTCGCATGTATTCGCGCTATGCCGAACGCCAGGGTTGGCAGGTAGAGGTGATATCCGAATCGCCGGGCGACGCGGGCGGGTACAAGGAGATCATCGCGCGCATTATTGGGCAGGGCGCCTACTCCAAGCTCAAGTTCGAATCCGGCGGCCATCGCGTCCAGAGAGTGCCGGCTACCGAAACCCAGGGCCGCATCCACACGTCGGCGTGCACGGTCGCCGTGCTCCCCGAGGCGAGCGCAATTGGTGACGTCGTGCTGAATTCCTCGGAGCTTCGAATCGACACCTACCGCGCCTCGGGCGCCGGCGGCCAGCACGTCAACAAGACCGACTCGGCGGTTCGAATCACGCATCTTCCTACCGGAATCGTGGTGGAGTGCCAGGACGCGCGCTCGCAGCACAAGAACAAGGAGAAGGCGCTCGCGGTGCTCGCGGCGCGCATCAAAGACAAGCAGCGACGCGAGCAGCAGGCGAAGGAAGCCGCTACGCGCAAATCCCTGATCGGCTCAGGCGACCGGTCCGAGCGAATCCGCACCTATAATTTTCCGCAGGGAAGGGTCACCGACCACCGCATCGGTCTCACCCTCTACAAGATCAACGACATCATGGACGGCGATCTTTCCCAGCTGACGCAGGCGCTGCTCGCAGAACACCAGACCGAGCAGCTCGCCGCGTTCGCCGAAGAGCGCTGAAACAGGGCCCCGGGGTGAGCGCGGTCGAAACCGGTGCAACGATAGGCAGCTTGCTGAGCGATTGCGGACTGCCGCGATTGGAAGCCGAGCTATTGCTTTGCTCGGTCCTTCGTCGCGAGCGCGTCTGGCTCATCGCTCACGCCGAAGAAACGATCGATTCGTCCCATGCGCGCGCGGCGTGCGCTGGGTTCGCGCGGCGGCGCGCCGGCGAACCCGTTTCCTACATTACGGGCCGGCGGGAGTTCTACGGTCTGGCACTGCGGGTGACCCCGGAAGTCCTGATCCCCCGCGCGGAAACCGAGCTCCTCGTCGAGCTTGCGCTCGAGCGCCTTTCTCCCGGTGCGCCGGCGCGGGTGCTGGAGCTCGGAACGGGCAGCGGAGCGGTTGCCATCGCTCTTGCTACCGAGCGACCCGAGCTTGGGATCGTCGCCACGGATGTTTCCGAGGCAGCCCTCGCCCTCGCGCAACGGAACGCGCGGGACCACGGAGCCGAAATCGAATTTGTTCTCGGCAACTGGTTTGATGCGCTCGGACCGGAGCCGTTCGACATGATCGCATCGAATCCGCCTTACGTCGCCGCGGGAGACGCTCATCTGGAACGAGGCGACGTGCGCTTCGAACCGCGCCTCGCCTTGGTCGGCGGCGTGGACGGGCTCGCCTGCATCCGGGAGATTGCCGTGCGTGCGCACAATCGCCTCCGGCCGGGTGGTTGGTTGCTCATGGAGCATGGGTACGATCAGGGAGATCGCTGTATCGAACTCCTCAGCGCGCTGGGTTATGCCGAAGTCACCGATTTTCACGACCTCGCGGGATGGCCGCGCGCATGTGCGGGCGTTTGGCGCGGTTGACCGCGCTTGGAGCGAGCGGTACAATTCCCGACGATTTTTATCAGGTATTTGAGGATTGGACATGGACGCGCGAGAACGCATCAGGCAGCAAGTGACCGGAAATCCAGTCGTACTCTATATGAAAGGGACTCCGCAATTTCCCCAATGCGGCTTCTCCGCCAACGCCGTGCAGATCCTGAAAGCGTGCGGGGTCCAGGAAGTCTTTACCGTCAATGTGCTCGAGGAACCGGAAATCCGTCAAGGCATCAAGGAATACGCCAATTGGCCCACCATACCTCAGCTCTACGTCAACGGAGAGTTTGTGGGCGGCTCCGACATCATGCGCGAAATGTATCAGTCCGGGGAGCTGCAGAAGCTTCTCACCGGAGAGAAAACCACCTCATAGCTGGAAGGCCGATCGCCTTATCGCACCTCCACAAGGAGGCGTTCGATCATCCGCTCGGCCTGCGCCGCATAGCCGCCGCCGAACAGATTCGCGTGGTTGAGCACGTGGTACAGGTTGTACAGCCTCTTTCTGACCGCATAACCCCGATCGACGGGCGCTGCTTCCGCGTAGGCAGAATAGAAATCCTGCGGAAATCCGCCGAACAGTTCGGTCATGGCGAGGTCTGCCTCGCGGTCTCCCCAGTAAACTGCCGGGTCGAAAAACACCGGCGTGCCGTCGGCAAGAAACCCGGCATTTCCGCTCCATAGATCGCCGTGCAGGAGCGATGCGGCGGGCGCATGTCCGGAAAGCAGACTTGGTACCGCTCCGGCAAGCTGCTCCCCCTTTTTCAAGAGACTTTCCCCCAAGCCGTTTTCCCTCGCCAGCTCAAGCTGAGGTCCGAGCCGCGCTTCGCGCCAGAACTCGCTCCAGGAAGGCGATCGCCGGTTGAGCTGCGGAGTTCTCCCGATATAGTTGTCTCGCCGCCAGCCGAAGAATTCTCCGTGGACCGAATGGATGGCGGCGAGCGCGCGCCCGAGAGCCGCGTAGTCGCCGTTTCCGCGCAGCTCAAGGTGCTCGAGCACGAGGAATGCTTGCTCGCCCGCTTGACCTTGGCACAGCGGGACGGGAACTCGGGCGCCGGCCGCGGTAAGCGCAGCGAGGCCGTCAGCTTCGGCAGCGAAATTATCGAGCTCCGAGCGGGCGTTTGTTTTGGCGAAATATCTGCGACCGCCGCCCTCGAGCAGCAGGCATCGGTGGATGCAACCTCCCGCGACAGGCGTCGCGCGCTCGATTCGGAACGAGCCCGCAACATCTGAAACGGATGTCTGCAGTGCGGCGAGAAGCTCTCCCGATGGGCCTCCCATCACTGCGGGATCACGGCGCCGGGTCGGCCTTCAGCAATCTGCGCGCGCGGCCGATCGCGGCACGCACCTGCGCCGGCGCGGTGCCGCCGACGTGCGAGCGGCTCGCTATGGAGCCCTCGAGAGTGAGCACGCGGTAGACGTCTCTTTCCACTTTGGAGGAGAAGCGGCGCATCTCCTCGAGCGGCAACTGTTCCAGACCCAGCCCCGATTTTTCGGCGAAGCGCACCGCCCGCGCGACCGCTTCGTGGGCGTCCCGAAACGCGAGCCCTTTTCTTACCAGGTAGTCGGCAAAGTCTGTCGCCGTGGCGAAGCCTTCCTTGGCCGCGGCATGCATCGCAGTCGCGTTGACCCGGATGCCGGCGATCAACTCGGCGAAAACGGCGAGCGTATCGCGCAGGGTATCCACCGCGTCGAACAGCGGCTCCTTGTCCTCCTGATTGTCCCTGTTGTAGGCAAGAGCTTGTCCCTTCATCAAAGTGAGCAGCGCGACGAGATCGCCGGCGACTCTCCCGGTCTTGCCGCGCGCGAGCTCCGGAACGTCGGGGTTCTTCTTCTGAGGCATGATGGATGACCCCGTGCAAAAGCGATCCTCCAGGGCGATGAAGCCGAAACGTGGATTGCTCCAGAGAATCAGCTCCTCGGAAAAGCGCGAGAGATGAGTCATCGCAAGAGCCGCACAGCCGCAGAACTCGATCGCGAAGTCTCGATCGGAGACCGCGTCCAGGGAGTTTCCGCTCACCGTTTCGAACCCCAGCTCGCGCGCGACCTTCTTGCGGTCGATCGGAAAGGAGGTTCCGGCGAGCGCCGCCGCCCCGAGCGGGAGGCAATTCACGCGGCGCCGGCAGTCGGCAAGGCGCGAGCGGTCGCGCTCGAGCATCTCGAAGTACGCGAGCAGGTGATGCCCGAAAGTCACCGGTTGGGCGACCTGCAGGTGGGTGAAACCCGGCATCACGGTGGCGGCATGCTTTTCCGCCAGATCGAGGAGCCCGCGCTGCAGTTTTCGCAGGAGGCTCCTGATCTCGTCGATCGCCTCGCGCAGCCACAGGCGCAGGTCGGTTGCGACCTGATCGTTTCGCGAGCGGGCGGTGTGCAGGCGCTTCCCCGCCTCCCCGACGAGAGCGATCAGCCGCCGCTCGATGTTGACGTGGACGTCCTCGGCCGAGATCGACCAGCGAAACCTTCCCGTTTCGATTTCGCGGGAGATCCTGGAAAGGCCGCGCTCGATCGCCTTGAGATCCGCCACCGTCAGGATCCTAGCGGCGCGCAGCATGCGCGCGTGTGCAAGGGACGCCCGGATGTCGTGGGGCGCGAGGCGCCAGTCAAAACGGACCGAGGCGGTGTAGCGCGTGACGAGCTCGGATACCGGTT